>Ga0307372_10002122_pt1 | contig 33443 bp, 34 predicted proteins | sample OX1MG_FD_202533 | JGI IMG/M metagenome (GOLD analysis project Ga0307372, IMG submission 202533) | Soil microbial communities from Risofladan, Vaasa, Finland - OX-1 | ecosystem: Environmental > Terrestrial > Soil > Coastal area > Acid sulfate soil | place: Finland: Risofladan, Vaasa | collected... | reverse complement strand
GGCCATGGCGCGCAGCGCCTGCTTCAGCCACCAGGCAGCCGGAGCCGCCGCAGCCGCCGTGGGCGCCGCGGGGTCATTCCGGGTTCGGCCAGCACCGTGCCTGATGGCCATGGCGCGCAGCGCCTGCTTCAGCCACCAGGCAGCCGGAGCCGCCGCAGCCGCCGTGGGCGCCGCGGGGTCATTCCGGGTTCGGCCAGCACCGTGCCTGATGGCCATGGCGCGCAGCGCCTGCAGGCGGCAGCCGGAGCCGCCGCAGCCGCCGTGGGCGCCGCGCAGCCACTCAGGGTTCGGCCAGCACGGCCACGGTGCCGCCCCCGGCTCGTTCTTGGGAGCCGTTCTCCTGCTGCGCCGGCGGCGCCGGGCTCCGCTCCCGGGTGGCGAACATCAGCAGCAGCGCCGCGATCCAGACCAGCACGGAATCGCTGACATGCACCCAGACGAGGCCAGCCGGAAGGCCGCTGAAGTACTGGGTGTAGCCGATCACCCCCTGTGCGCCGACCAGGGCGAGCAGCAGCCAGCCCAGCCTGCGCGCCCGGCGCGGCGCCCCGGTCAGCTGCAGGCTCACCGCGAGCACGGCCGCCAGGGTGCCCAGCATCCAGCCGATGTCCGCGTGCAACTGGGTCACGCCTTCCAGCGGCAGGTGGTAGCGCGGCACATCGGCGGCCCCGGCGAGCGGCCCGGTCCCGGTGACCACGGTGCCCGCCGCGAGCATCAGCGCCACCGCCGGGACCACCGCGACCGACAGCACCCGCAGGTCCACCCGGACCAGTCGGCGGGCCGGCCCGTCCGGCTCGGCACACCGCACGTACAGCGTCACCGCGAGCGCCACCACAGCGCTGGAGAGCAGGAAGTGCGCGGACACCCAGACCGGATCCAGCTTGGTGAGCACGACGATGCCGCCGAGCACCGCCTGCGCGACCACCCCGAGAGGCTGGGCCGCGGCCAGCCAGACGATGACGCGGCGCCGCCGCCCGGCGGGCCGGAAGCGCCACGCCGCGATCAGCACCAGAGCCGCGACCGTCATGACGGCGAAGGTCAGCATCCGGTTGGTGAACTCGATCCAGGTGTGGAACATCGGATCGCCCCGGGTGTGCGCTGCCACCAGGCTGCGTGCGGTGCAGTCCGGCCAGTCGGGGCAGCCGAGGCCGGACTGGCTCAGCCGCACCGCGGCGCCGGTCATGATGATCCCGGCGTTCGCCACGACACCGGCCAGCGCGAGCCGCCGCATCGTGGCAGGCGCCGGGAAGAGCAGCGGCGCCGCCCAGGCCAGGGCGGGCCGCCGGATCGCTGACTCGGTGGGGCCCGAGGTGAGATCGGCTGGCACGGACCTATGGTAAGAGCGCCGTGCCCGGTGCGCACCCAGCAGCCCTACCTTGCGGTCCAGGCCGCGCCGGCCGATGCCGCCGTCACGCAGCAGATGGCGGCCCAGTCACGGGCGGCAGGGCTCTGGCCGAGCAGGACAAGCCCGACGAGGGCGGCGACCGCGGGGTCGAGGCTCATCCAGATGCCGAACACCTTGGGCGGTATCCGCCGGAGGGCCTCCAGTTCCAGCGAGTACGGAATGATCGAGGACAGCAGCCCGATGGCGAGCCCGGTGCCGAGCACGCCAGGGCGCAGCAGCGCGCGGCCGCCGGCCGCGACGCCGGCCGGCGTCACCGCGAGAGCGGCGATCACCATGGCGATGGTGAGGCCGGAGGATCCCGGGAAGCGCCGTCCGGTGGCGGCGCTGAGCATGATGTAGACGGCCCAGGCCGCGGCCGCGGTGAGTGCGAAGAGCAGGCCGGCCAGGTTCAGGCTGGCATGGTTCAGGCTGGCAGAGCTCAGGCCAGCAGAGTTCAGGCCGGGCGCGGGGTGTGCGGCCGCCTCCGGCGGGGCGCCGTGGGCGAGCAGGGCGACGCCGAGGCCGGCCAGCACCACCCACGCCACATCGAGCGCGCGCCGGGACGCGGCCACCGCCACGGTCAGCGGCCCGAGGAACTCCACCGTCACCGCGATGCCCAGCGGGATCCTGGCGAACGCCTGGTAGATGGAGAAGTTCATCACCGCGAGGGTGAGCCCGAAGGCCACCGCCACGCCCACGTCCCGCCAGGCCCGCCGGTGCAGCACGTCGGTGAGCGCCCGGCTCAGCCCGCGCGCGCCGGCCACCGTGAGCAGCGCGGCCGCCGTCCACAGCCGGAGGCCGGTGACCGCGGCGGGCGGCACCTGGCTGAACAGCCTGGCCGCCAGGCCCGCGCCCACCTGGACCGCGACAGCGCCGGTGAGCACGAGCACGGCCGGCGGCACCGCGCCAAGCACTGCCCCGGCTCTTACCCGGGTCATGTGCCGGCCCGCTACTCCCAGCGGAACACCCGCGCCGCCACGCCGATGCCGATGACTGCCCAGATGACCAGCACGGCCAGGTCGCGCACCGGCAGCCCGGCGCCGTGCTGCAGCACCGCGTGCAGGCCGTCGGACAACGCCCCGGACGGCAGCAGCCGGAGCACCGGCCGTGCGCCGGGCGGGAACTTGCTCAACGGGAAGATCACCCCGCCGATGCCGAGCAGGATGAGGTAGACGAGGTTGGCCGCGGCCAGCGTGGCCTCGGCCCGCAGGGTGCCCGCCATCAGCAGGGCAAGCCCGCTGAAGGCCGCGGTGCCCACCAGGATCAGCAGCAGGACCCAGGCAGCGGCCGCCGGGCGGGCGTCCGGCCGCCAGCCGAGGCCCAGGCCCACCGCGATGATCAGCGCGGTCTGCGCCAGCTCGACCGTGATCACCGTGATCGTCTTGGCCGCGATCAGGCCGCCCCGCGACAACGGCGTCGAACCGAGCCGCTTGAGCACGCCGTAGCGGCGCTCGAAGCCGGTCGCGATCGCCTGGCTGGTGAACGCGGTGGACATGACCGCGAGCGCGATGATGCCCGGGACCAGGAAGTCGACCCGTTTTCCCGACCCGATCTTGAGCAGCGGCTCCAGGCTGAACCCGGCCAGCAGCGCCACCGGGATGATCACGGTGAGCAGCAGCTGCTCGCCGTTGCGGACCAGGGTGCGCAGCTCCAGCCCGGCCTGGGCGCCGACCATCCGGTGCAGCGGGGCCGCGCCCGGGTCCGGGGGCGGCCAGCTCGCCAGCGAGCCCGCGGCGAGTGCGCCGTCGGCCGGCGAGGCGGGGGTGCGCCGCAGGCGTGACCCCCTCCGAGCCGGCGACTCGCGGGGGGCTCCGGGGGGTCTGTACCCCCGGGCGGGAACGCGGGGGGTTCCGGGGGGTCGCCCCCCCGGGCTGACAGAGCTCATGAGCGCAGATCCCGCCCGGTCAGCTCGAGGAACACGTCCTCGAGGGTACGGCTCTCGATACGCAGGTCCTGGGCCAGTACCCCATGTTCCGCGCACCAGGCGGTCACCGCCGCGAGGAGCTGCGGATCCACTCTGTCATGCGCCTCAACGATGTAGTGCCCGGCCGGGGATTCCTTGGCGGCGCTGCCCTGCGGCAGGGCCGAGATCAGCCCGTCGGTGTCCAGGCCCGGCTCGGCGCGGAACCTGAGCTGCCCCGCGGTGCCGGTGAGATCGGCCGGAGTGCCCTCGGCGACGAGCTGCCCATGGTCGACGACGGCGACCTGATCCGCGAGCCGCTGCGCCTCGTCCATGTTGTGCGTGGTCAGGATGACCGCGGCACCCGACGAGCGCAAGCTGCTGATCAGGTCCCAGGTGGCATGCCTCGCCTGCGGGTCCAGGCCCGCGGTGGGCTCGTCCAGGAAGACGAGTTCCGGACGGCCGATCACCGCGGCGGCCAGGGACAGCCGCTGCTGCTGGCCGCCGGACATCCGCCGGAACGGGGTGCGCACGCTGGCGGTGAGCCCGAGCTGCTCCAGCAGCACGGACGGCTGGATCGGGTGGGCGTAGAAGGCTGCCAGCACCCGCAGGTACTCGGCCGGCCTGGCGGACGGGGGGATACCGCCGGACTGCAGCATCACGCCCACCCGTGGCCGCAGTTGCCGTGCGTCCCGGGCCGGGTCGAGCCCGAGCACCCGGACCGTGCCGTCATCGGCCCGCCGGTAGCCTTCGCAGATTTCGATCGTCGTGGTCTTCCCGGCTCCGTTCGGGCCGAGGATCGCCGTGACCGCTGCCCGCCTGGCCTGCAGGGATAGCCCGTTCACCGCAGTGGTCTGGCCGTACCTCTTGACCAGGTTGCTGATCGCGACAGCGGGTCCGGTGCTCACGCACGCGAGTCTAGAGGCTCGGTGCCAACGGGCATTCCGTTCCCCGCCCCGCCCGCCTCGCCCGCCCTGCCCGCCCTGCCCGCCCTGCCCGTCCCGCGGTCGCGGGCCGCCGCGGCGATGAGCGCCTGGAACAGCCTCGGGTCATCCCCGGCCTCGGGATGCCACTGGACGGCCAGGACGAACTGGCCCTCGCTAGACCCGGAAGTGCCCAGCTCCACGGCTTCGATGGTGTCGTCGTCGGCCCACGCGGTGGCCACCAGCCCGTCGCCGAGCCGGTCGATGGCCTGGTGGTGCGAGGTCGGCACGGTGAGCCGCAATTCGCCGCGGCCAGCCCCGCCGTCTGTCGCCCCGCCGTCAGCCGGGCCGCCGAGGATCCCGGCCAGCTTGCTGGCCGGGGCGATCCGCACCGGGTGCGAGCCGAAGTCACCGGCCACGGAGCTGTGGCCGTCATGCCCCACGACGTCAGGAAGATGCTGTCGCAAGGTCCCGCCCCGCGACACGTTGAGTATCTGTAGTCCCCGGCAGATACCCAGGAAGGGCAGCCCGGCGGCCAGGGCGGCGGCCAGCAGGGCGCGTTCCGCCTGGTCGCGGCAGGGTTGCACGCGCTCGGTGCGCGGGTGCGGGTCCGCGGCGTAGGCCGCCGGGTCGATGTCACCGCCGCCGGACAGCACGAGCGCATCCAGCCGCTGTGTCGCGCCGTGCACTTCCGGCACCGGCGGCAGCAGCACCGGGATGCCGCCCGCCGCGGCCACCTGCTCGGCGTAGTTGAGCGGCAGCAGCGCGGCGGGCCGGTCCCACGGCCCCCAGCGGGCCTGCTCGGCGTAGCAGCTGATGCCGACGACCGGGCGGGTCACAGCGGAGTCACGTAGGCGCCGGAGATGCCGCCGTCCACCAGGAAACTGGACGCGGTGATGAACGACGCGTCGTCGCTGGCCAGGAAGGCGACCGCGGCCGCGATCTCCTCCGGCTCGGCGAACCGGCCGATCGGCACGTGCACCAGGCGGCGCGCGGCGCGCTCCGGGTCCGCGGCGAACAACTCGCGCAGCAGCGGCGTGTTCACCGGGCCGGGGCACAACGCGTTCACCCGGATCCCTTCCCGCGCGAACTGCACGCCAAGTTCGCGGCTCATGGCGAGCACCCCGCCCTTGGACGCGGTGTAGGAGATCTGCGAGGTGGCCGCGCCCATCACCGCGACGAAGGACGCGGTGTTGATCACCGAGCCGCCGCCCTGGCCTGCCGCGACCTGGCGCTGCATGTGCGGGATCACGTACTTGCAGCAGAGGTAGACGGAGGTGAGGTTGACGTCCTGGACGTGCCGCCAGGCGTCCAGGCCGGTGGCCAGGATGGAGTCGTCCTCAGGCGGCGAGATCCCCGCGTTGTTGAACGCGATGTGCACCGCGCCGTAGGTGTCCACCACCAACTGGTACATGTCCCGGACGGCGTCCTCGCTGGTCACGTCGGCCTGCACGAACAACCCGCCGACCTCGTCAGCGGCCAGCTTGCCGGTGTCTTCGTCCACGTCGACGACCACCACGGTGGCCCCCTCGGCGGCCAGCCTGCGCGCGCTGGCCAGCCCGATGCCGCTGCCCGCGCCGGTGATCACGGCGACTCGGTTCTGCAGGCGCTGCATGTGCGTGCCCCACTCCTCTTCAATCAGTGGCTATGAACACGTTCTTGATCTCGGTGAACGCGTCCAGCGCGTCCGGCCCGAGTTCCCGGCCGAGCCCGGAGCGCTTGAACCCGCCGAACGGAGTCCAGTAGCGGACCGAGGCGTGCGAGTTGACCGACAGGTTCCCCGTCTCCACCGCGCGTGCCACCCGCAGCGCCCGGCCCACGTTCTGCGTCCAGATGGACCCCGACAACCCGTAGGGCGTGTCGTTCGCGATCGCGATGGCCTCGGCCTCGTCCTCGACCGGGACCACCGTCACCACCGGGCCGAACACCTCTTCGGTGAACGCCGGATCGTCCGCGGCCACCGGGGCGAGCACGGTGGGCGGGAACCAGAATCCGGGCCCGGCCGGGGCGGTGCCGCGGAATGCCACAGGGGCATCGTCAGGGACGTACGAGGCGACCTTCGCGCGGTGCTCGGCCGAGATCAGCGGGCCCATCTCGGTGCCGGGATCGCTCGGGTCGCCCACGGCGACACCTTTCACCGCGGGCTCCAGCAGTTCCATGAACCGGTCGAACACGCTGCGCTGGACCAGGATCCTGGACCGGGCGCAGCAGTCCTGGCCGGCGTTGTCGAACACAGCGTACGGTGCGGTGGCGGCGGCCTTCTCCAGGTCGGCGTCCGCGAACACGATGTTGGCGCTCTTGCCGCCAAGCTCCAGGGTGAGGCGCTTCACCTGGCGCGCGCAGTCGGCCATGAGCTGGCTGCCCACCTCGGTCGACCCAGTGAAGACGATCTTGCGCACCGCCTCGTGGTCCACCAGCCGCTGGCCCACCACGGAGCCCTTGCCGGGGAGCACCTGGAAGACGCCTTCGGGCAGCCCGGCCTCGCGCGCCAGCTCGCCGATCCGGATCGCGGTGAGCGGCGTCCGCTCGGCGGGCTTGGCGATCACCGGGTTCCCGGCGGCCAGCGCCGGGCCCAGCCCCCAGCCCAGGATGGGCATCGGGAAGTTCCACGGCACGATCAGCCCGACGATGCCGATCGGTTCCTTGAACGTTACCGAGAGGCCGCCGGGCACCGGTATCTGCTGACCGCAGAGCCGTTCCGGTGCCGCCGCGTAGTAGCGCAGCACGTCCCGGACATTGCCCGCCTCCCAGCGGGCCTGCCCGACCGGGTGCCCGGAGCCGGCCACCTCCAGCGCGGCGAGTTCCTCGATATGGGCGTCCACCACGTCGGCGAAGCGGCGCAGCATCGCGGCCCGGTCGCCGGGAGCCACCGCCCGCCAGGCGGGCTGCACCGCGGCGGCGCACTCGATCGCCTCGTCGGCCTGCTCCGCCGTGGCCTGGGCCACCGCGGTGACCGTCTGCTCGGTGGCCGGATTGACCACCGTGAATGTGGACATGCCAGCTCCGCCCTTCCTCGTTAGCGCCTGTTTCTCCTGGTTACCGGCGCGTCAGGCCCGGTCACAGCCGCTCGAAACCGCGCTGCAGTTCCCAGTCGGTGACCGCGGTGTCGAAGGCCGCGATCTCCACCCGCGCGGCGTTCGCGTAGTGCTCCACGACCTCGTCGCCGAACGAGTCGCGGGCGAGTCCGCTCTTGGTCCACAGCTCGAGCGCGTCCCGGAGGGTCGTCGGCACCCGGCTGCTCGCGTCCGCATACGCGTTCCCTTCGAACGCCGGCTCCAGCGGCATTTCCTGGTCCACGCCGTGCAGCCCGGCCGCGATCATGGCCGCGACGGCGAGGTAGGGATTCACGTCGCCACCCGGGACCCGGTTTTCCACCCGCAGCGACGAGCCATGCCCGACCAGCCGCATCGCGCAGGTGCGGTTGTCCACCCCCCACCGGATCGCGGTGGGCGCGAAGCTGCCAGGCACGTAGCGCTTGTAGGAGTTGATGTTCGGCGCGTGCCAGAGAGTCAGCTCGGGCAGCACGGCCAGCTGCCCGGCGATGAAGTGCTCGCCGAAGGGGGACAGGCCGTGCGGACCGTCCCCGGCCATCACCGGCCGGCCGCCGCTGTCGCGCACGGACAGGTGGATGTGGCAGGAGTTGCCCTCGCGGTCGTTGGGCTTGGCCATGAACGTGATGCTCATGCCCTCGATGTCGGCGATCTCCTTGGACCCGGTCTTGTAGACCGAGTGGTTGTCGCAGGTGGTCACGGCCTCGGCGTACCTGAAGGCGATCTCCTGCTGGCCCAGGTTGCACTCGCCCTTGGCGGATTCCACCTGCAGGCCGGCTTCCGCCATCCCGTTGCGGAGCTTGCGCAGCAGCGGCTCGATCCGGGCAGTGCCCAGGATGGAGTAGTCGACGTTGTAGGAGTTGGCCGGGGTGAGGTTGCGGTACCCGCCGGCCTGGGCGTCGGCGTAGGAGTCGGTGTAGACGATGAACTCGAGTTCGGTGCCGGCCATGGCGGTCAGGCCGCGCTGGGCCAGCCGCTCCGTCTGGGCCTTCAGGACCTGCCGGGGCGAGGCCACGACCGGCGTGCCGTCATGCCAGGTGAGGTCAGCGAGGACCATCGCGGTGGCCTCGTGCCACGGCACCCGGCGCAGCGTGCCCATGTCGGGCACGAGCACGAAGTCGCCGTAGCCGCTCTCCCACGAGGACATCGCGTACCCGTCGACCGTGTTCATCTCCACGTCCACGGCGAGCAGGTAGTTGCAGCCCTCGATGAAGTGCCCGACCACGTCGTCGAGGAAGTACTCGGCCGCGAGCCGCTTGCCGGCCAGCCGTCCCTGCATGTCGGTGAACGCGACGACCACCGTGTCGATGGTCCCCTCACTCACTTCAACGTGGAGCTGCTCAAGGGTGAGCATCCCGCGGCGCCTGCTGTGCGTGGTTGCTCCGCGCTGCGTCTCCATGGGCCTCCAGTCTCCGTGCTCCGCTCACGTGTTCCGTTTACTGTGACGCCCAACGGGCTGGCTTCATGCCTGCCGGCGCCGTGCGGATCAGCCAGAGAGTTCCTCCTCGATCGCGGCAAGCTCCTCTGGCGTGCCCTGGACCCGCGGTCCGGTGAACCACTTCCGGGCTGAAACCAGCCACCAGATTCCAGCGAACCCGAGGACGGCGAGCACCGCAACCACGGTGTAGTTGAAATTGATCCTGGTGATCGGGCTCGCCGTCGGCAGCATGAAAAGCACCGTGATGATGACCACCCAGGCGACCGCGATGATGCCGATCGGCATGCTCCACCGGCCGAGGTGCCAGGGGCCGCGCTTGAAGTTGCTGCCCTGGCGCAGCCGCAGGAACGTGGGCAGGACATAGGCGATGTACAGGCCGATGACGGCGATGGAGGTGACCGCGGCGTAGGCGGTCGCGTTCCACAGGTAGGGCAGGCCCAGCACGAAGGCGAACGCGGCGGCCAGCCAGATCGCATTGGTGGGGGTCCTGGTGCGGTGGTTGACCCGGTGCCAGAAGTTGGACGCGGGCAGCGCCCCGTCCCGGGAGAACGCGTAGATCATGCGGGAGTTGGCGGTCACCGAGGACATGCCGCAGAACAGCTGGGCGCCGATCGCGATGAGCAGCAGCAGCTTGCCGGCGGTCACCCCGGCGGCGTCGATGAAGATCTGGGCGGGCGGGACCCCGGTGGCGGAGGTGGCTTCCGCGGTGTAGTGCTGGATGGCGAAGGTCACGCCGATCAGCAGCACCCAGCCGGCGATCAGGGACACGACGATGGACATCACGATGCCGCGCGGCCCGCTGCGGGCGGCCGAGTGGGTCTCCTCGGTCATGTGCGCGGAGGCGTCGTAACCGGTGAACGTGTACTGGGCGAGCAGCAGGCCGAGCAGGAGCACGTAGAAGGTGCTGTGCCAGCCGGTGTTGTTCACGATGTGGGTGAACACGAAGCTCGCGGACTGGTGATGGGAAGGTGCGAAGGTGAGCACCCCGACGATGATCAGCACGCCGAGGATGTGCCACCACACGCTGATGTCGTTGAGCAGCGCGACCAGCCGGACCCCGAACTGGTTCAGGATCCCGTGCAGCAGCAGCACGAGCCCGAAGATCATGATCGTGTGGCCCGGCGTGGCGGCGAAGTTCCACTGCAGGTCCAGGAACGCGTTGATGAAGAACGCAGCGCCGAAATCGATGCCCGCGGTGACCGCGACCTGGCCGAGGAAGTTGAACCAGCCGGTGAACCAGGACCAGGCGGCCGCATTCTTCGCCGGCGCCAGCTTCGCGGACCAGTAGTACAGGCCGCCGGCGGTCGGGAAGCTGGAGCAGACCTCCGCCATGGCCAGTCCGACGAACAAGGTCATGATCCCGACGAATGGCCAGCCCCAGACGATGATGGCCGGGCCGCCGGTGTTCATGCCGTACCCGTAGAGGGTCAGGCACCCGGACAGGATCGAGATGATCGTGAACGAGACGGCGAAGTTGGAGAACCCAGACATCCGGCGGCGCAGTTCCTGCGCGTAGCCCAGTTCGTGTAGCCGCGCCTCGTCCTGGTCGAGCGCTGCTGCTTGCTCGTTGACCGCCATGCCTGCTCCTTTGAGATGGGGCCGGGGTGCCTGTTTACCTATGGCCTGGGGAACCTGAAGCCGGGAGCGGAGCGGACGCTGATCTGCCACCGGGAAGCGAATGGTTTACTATCAGACCATTGGTGGATAGAGTGCGGGTGATGTCAAGACCCGTGGCCGGATTTCCCCGCAGCACCGGCCCCCCGCCCGGGCTGGAGCTGACTGCTGTGCTGGGGCCGGTCCGCTCGCAGAACGCGTTCGAGGAAACCGTCGAGCGATTGCTGACCGTGATCAAGCTTGGCGTGGTCGCCCCTGGCGAGCGGTTTCCGGCAGAACGCGAACTCTCCACGCTCCTCGGCGTCAGCCGCATCACGCTGCGTGAAGCCATCCGCGCACTACGGCAGGCCGGCTACGTCGAATCCCGGCGCGGCCGTTTCGGCGGCACCTTCGTCATCTACACCCCGCCCGCGCCCAGCCCGGTGGAACTTCGCCGGATCGCCGTCGAGGAGGCCGACAAGATCAGCGACGCGCTGACCTTCCGGATGGCGGTGGAAACGGGGGCGTCGCAGGTTCTCGCCCAGTCGGGTGCCGCGGCCAGCCGGGAAGAGCTGCTCAGCCGCCTGGCCGCGGTCAACAACGCCTGCCCGGAGGACTACCGCCGGATGGACACGTTGTTTCACCTGTCCATCGCGGAACTCACCGGGTCCAGCCTGCTGGCCGCTGCCTGCGCGGATGCCCGGATGCGCCTCAACGACCTACTGAACGCGATCCCGGTGCTGCAGCGCAACATCGACCACACGGCCACGCAGCACACGGCGATCGTAGAGGCGATCCTGGCCGGGGACACCAGGCGTGCCCAGCGGGCGGTTGCGGAGCATCTCGACGGGACCGCTGCCCTGCTCCGCGGCTTCCTGGAGTAATGCCCGGTCAGCCGTCGACTGGGTAACGATCAGGCTCGACCCGGTAACGCCTGCATGCGGCAGTGTCCAGATCAGGACGCCGGGATGCGGCTGTTCCAGTCGCCAGTGCTGAGTCTGTTTCGCTCGATGATGACGTCTGCACGACGGAATGTGGCTGCATTCGCAATTGCAGCCGTTGAACTGCGGAAACTTTCTGTGTTTGCTGTCATAGGGCCCAGGGTTTCGCTCGCATGGCAGGCAAGATGGCGGCACAGGCTATCTCGTCTGGCTACGCCGCGTGTTAACGCGTTCTACGGAGTGGTGATCTACATGCACTGGAACGAGCGTGATCGCCTGGTGGCCTTCGACTTCGCGCCCGGGTCACTCTGCGAGCAGGTGAAGACGCATCCGCTCCTTGCCGCCTGACGGCCCCTATCGGCATCAACGTGAATTATCTGCTATAACCAGTAGAGGTCGCTGGATGAGATCAGGACTAGGCCAGGCCCGGCGGCGGAGCGCAGGTCGGCGCTGAATCCAGCGGCTGAATAGCAGGCTAGCGCGCAGTCGCTGATGTCGAAGTTGGCCGCGAGCAGGTCGCGCGCCCGGGCCAGCCGCGCGGTGTGCTGTGGGGTCATCACCTGGCCCCACTTGACCTCCCCGAGGGAGAGTAGCCGCCTGGGACGTCCCGGCTCGGGTGGCGCGAGCACGGCGACGTCGACCTCGATCTGGGTCCGGTTCGCCGAGTCGTTCACGATGCCCGAGCCGACCTCCCCGACAGGGGCGCCGAAGAGGCCGGAGTCGGCCTGCATGGCGAAGGACCGGCATAGCGACTCGAAGTGCGGGCCGACAACCCGGCTGAGGAAGTCGGCCTGCTGGTCGCGCCAGACGGCCTCCGCGTGCCCCGTCTCCAGCCGGTACCACTCGGGTCGCATCACGACCTCGTAGAAGGTGATGAGTGGCTCGGTCACCCGGTAGAGCCACCTGCCACGGCGGAATACATCGGCTTCCTTTGCGACCAGCGCGGCGTCCTCGAGCACGTTGAGCGGATGGGTGATGTCGGCGGATTTGCGGCCTACGAAGCTGGCGATGGAGCCGTTGGTGCGGTTGCCGTCCGCGATGGCGGCCAGCACCGAGTGGTAAAGAGCCGGGTCCCTGATCTCGGTTTCCTCCGCCAAGAGGTAGCGCGCCTCGCGGAAGAGGGGGCTCTGCGGGTTCAGCACGGTGCGCAGTAGCCATGCGTCGAAGTCGCCGCGCCCGGCTGGAGCGTCGAAGGCCACGAACTCACGGCGGTAGGCGGGCGTGCCGCCGACCACGGAGTGCAGCAGCACCGCGAGCTCCGGGTCAGCGGCACCCCAGAAGCGCGCTGCGTCCCGGTAGCCGAACGGATGCACGAGCAGCTCAAGTGAGGCCCTGCCCCGCAGCGGGGCATGTCCCGCGAGCAGGTCGCCCATCACGGACATGGCCGACCCGCACAGGAGCAGCCGGACGGAGCTCTGCTGCCCCGAACCGCCTGGGCCAAGTTCGCGCTGGATGATTGACGGCAGCGACGGGCTTGCCTTGACCAGGAACGGGAACTCGTCGATCACCGCGACACGGGGCTGTCTCGTGATCGCGGAGAAGAGCAGCGCGATCGCGTCGTCCCAGTTCTGCAGCGGACGGCTAACGCTGACGCCCTGACGGACGAGTGCCGTGGTGAAGGCGCGCAGGCTGACCGCCTCGGTAGCCTCCACCGCCGGGAAGTACAGGCCTCCAGTGGCAGAGGCAAGCGCCTCAAGAAGGAAGCTCTTTCCCTGCCGTCGCCGCCCGCTGACCACGCCAAGCATGGCTGCCGGGTACGCGTTCTGCGCGAAGGCATCGAGTCCCGCCCACTCGCGCTCCCGGTCGAAGATGTGCTCCGGCCTGACTGTCACCGTGCCTCCGCGGATCTGCTGTGCCTGACAGTGCAAAAGTATAGTTTTGAAAACTATGTTTTTGTATCAGGTTTCGGTATCATTGGCTGCGCTAGCCTGACCGGTCGTCGCAGATCTCGCCGACGTGACCCGGTCCAAGGAGTCAGCCGGGTGGTGGCATAGGCCATTCGGTCGGTATCCGGTGCGACACTGCGAGCCATGGGCACTTTCAGCAACATATCGGACACCAGCTACGAGCCTCCGTTAAGTGAGGCTGACCAGACCGCGCTGCGGTCAGCCTTGCTGCATGATCTCGGAGCCATGCCGTTCAGCCCCGATGCGCTGATCAGCCGTAGCCTCTGGATAATCTTCATCGGCGTGTGGGGAGCCTGGACGCATGCCACCTTGCCCGTCGATAACAAGCTCGACATGCCGGACAAGGAGAGCATCACTGGCCTGTGCGACCTTGCCGCCGGCCTCATCAGCCGGCCCCTATGTCACAGTGATGAGAAGCCGATGATCGTGTTGCGTAGGCCCGGGCCGACGGAGATCAGCGAGGCCGATGAGGGTTATTCACAAGATCATCAACCGTGAGTTGATCAAGCTCTGACCAGCGGCAACGTCGCGCATGATGCTTGATGATCATGACCGTGAATAAGCCTCGATGCGTACATTTTCGGTCTGGTTCGTCAGGCGTCCGTCGGCCGGAAGACCGCGCACTGGGCGTTCTACGTCGTTGGGCCGGATGGAATACGAGAGGTTACTGAGCGCGAGGCTCCGCAGGACCCCGCTGGTCGAATCACGTTCGTACCGCAGCGGTAGCCACAGCCACCGGTTCCTCCAGCCGAGCAAACCTGTGTAGTTATCGCTTGCTCTACGGAGTTTGGTTGCACTGGCACATGTGAGCATCTGCGCGTGATTGCGTTGTTCGAACTCAGTTCGCCCGCTGGACGCTGGTTGCATTGACGCGACCCTCAGCCCCGATCGAGCTGGCTGACTCCACGACCCAATCCTGGCCTGTAGAGGTCATCCAGGCCAACGAGGCGGACTTCTCCTGCGGTAGCGGCGCGGCGAAGCTGCCCGGAAGGCTCCGCACCGCCCAAGCAGAGCAATCGCGCGGTCTGTGCCCCGGGCAGGCCATTGCGGACGAGAAGTTCGCGCACCCGCTGCAGGCGGGCGAGGTGCCCGGTGCCCATGGGTTCCTGCCACTTCGCTTCGCCGATCGCGAGCAGGACGCGCTGCCCTGTGGCGTCGTTGCCGAACACCACGACGTCGACCTGGTGGGCGGTCTTGCGTTCGGGGTCGTTAACTACCCCTTGGCCGACCTGTGCCACTACCCCGCCCGGAATCTCTTCGGGCGCGTAGTCCTGCACCCAGTCGCGGCAGATCTGCTCAAACCGCGGTCCGACGACGCTCCCCGCGAACCGCCGGGTGCTGTCCCGCCAGACCTGCGCTGTCTGTCCCCGTCGTTCCAGGCGGCTCCACTCCGGCCGCATGATCGCGTGGTGGAACACGATGAGCGGCTCGCAGATCCGGTAGACGCTCCGCCCCGGCCGGAAGGCGTCCACCTCGCGGGTGAGCAGGCCCGCGTCCTCAAGCACCGAAAGGTGGTGCGAGATGTCGGTCGCCTTGCGCTCGAGGTAGCCGGCGATCCCGCCGCGGGTCGCATTGCCTTCCGCGACAGCCGTCAGCACCGCGTGGTAGACGGCGTTGTCGCGGATATCGGGCTCCTCTGCCAGCAGGTAGCGTGCCTCGCGGAACAGCGGGCTGAACCTGTTCAGCACATTGTCGACCACCCAGCGGTCGAAGTCCGCAAGCGACTCCGGTGCCTGCCCGCCCGCCACGCCGTCGCGGTAGGCGGGCGTGCCGCCCACGACCGAGTACAGCAGCACCGCCAGTCGCGGATCGTCGACAGACCAGAACCGCGCCGCCTGCCTGAAGTCAAGGGTGGGAACCACCATCTCCAGGCCCGCCCTGCCGCGCAGCGGAGCGGCACCTGACAGCAGCCGACCCATGAATGACATCGCAGAACCGCAAAGTAGCAGCCGGGTGCGGGAGCGCAACCGTTCCGCGCGGCGCGGCCCGAATGCCGCCTGGATCACCGAGGGCAGCGACGGATTTGCCTTGACCAGGTAAGGAAACTCGTCAATCACCGCTGTCACGGGCTGCTCTTCGCCGAGCCTGAGCATGGCGTCGAGAACTTCGTGCCAGTCAGCCGGCCGCAGCGCAAACGGTGCGCCGGTGTAGTCGCCCAGCAGCGCTCCTATCCGCCTCCGCGACTCCGCGTCCGTGGCTTCGGTCGCCTCGAAGAAGAAGCCGTCGCTCGCCTTGCACAGCGCATCCAGCAGGAACGTCTTGCCCTGGCGACGACGCCCTGAGACCACTCCGAGCGTGGCCCCTGGCCTGTCGTCGGCGGCGAACTGGGACAAGGCGGTCCACTCCTCGTCCCGGTCGAACATGTCCGCTGGCTTGGAGAACATTCACCGTCCCTATAGTAAGGAGCATGTTTATAAGTATTGTACTCCTAACTATGTTCCGGCGTGACTGACCCGCGTAGCGATCTGCCAGCCCAGCGCGGCACCTCAGCGACGCCATAGACACTCCCCGCCCTGTTCGTAGAGCGGCAGGCGAGGACAGGGACGGCGGGTCAGCCCCGTGATCAGCTCCTCAAGACCGGGGTGCGTCGCCGAAGACCACCACGTCGTTGCCGGCCGGATCGACTGCGGTGATTTCCTCGATCACGACGGTGCAGGCCCGGTCATGGTCAAGATCGTAGCGGTACGTGAAAGACTGCCCCGGCTCGTTGGCCAGCATCGAGAGCGTGGCCTGTCCCGCCGTCTGAAGGGCGTCCTCCCCGGCCGCTTGGCGAGCCAGGCGTCAGCCCCGTCTGGCGGGTCGCTGTCCGGATCGGGCGCTAGGCCGTACAACTCCTCTTCCGAGGGAGCAGCATCTGCCGAGGGAGCAGCATCTGCCGAGGGAGCAGCATCTGCCGAGGGAGCAGCATCTGCCGAGGGAGCAGCATCTGCCGAGGGAGCAGCATCTGCCAAGGGAGCAGCGTCAGTGGGCGGATCATCCGTGACTGGGTCGTCCGCGGGCGGATCCCCGGCGGGCGGGAAGGGAGCCTGCATCACCCTCCTGTCGGCTGGCGAGCGGATCGTTTGGCGCATGCTACCAGTTTGCACCGAGTAATCGTACTAATTTTCGATTAGTTTCCCTGCGGCATGATCCCGGCTGGCCAGCCCGACCGGTGCCTTCCGCCGGGTGTCCCTTGGGCTGGCCTGGCCGACCCCGTGCGGATGACCGGCAGGCGGTCACCGGCAGGCGGTCACCGGCAGGCGGTCACCGGCAGGCGGTCACCGGCAGGCTGATGACATGCGGGGAATCGCCCTTACCTGGGCGGTGTTTCCCAGCCACGGGGCCGGATTGCGCGCGCGGAAGCATTTACGGCACAATGATGTTGTGAAAAGCATGGGACTGACAAGCACGGGACCGGGCACCCCAGGCGGTGCCGGGATCAGTGCTGCGCCAGCCCAGTCGACCCAGCCCGGATCCGAGCGCGGGACCAGGGCGCGGATCGCCCGGCTGATCATGGAGAACGGCCCGGTGACGGCGGCCGGGCTGAGCACCCGGCTGAACCTGACTCCCGCCGCGGTCCGGCGGCACCTGGACAACCTGCTGGCCGACGCGATGATCGAGACGCGCACCGCGCGCCGCCCGGCGAGCCGGGGACGCGGGCGGCCGGCCAAGCTGTTCGTGATCACCGATGTCGGCCGCAGCGCGTTCGAGCACGCTTATGACGACCTCGCCACCAGCGCGCTGCGTTTCCTGGCGGAGGTGGCCGGGCCGGGAGCGGTCGCCGAATTCGCCCGCCGGCAGCTGGCTGACCTGGAGGACAGGTACCGGCCGGTGGTGGACGCGGCGTCGCCGCACGAGCGCGTCACCGCCCTCGCGGAGGCGCTGTCCGCAGACGGCTATGCCGCCTCGGCGAACGACGCCCCCGGCCAGGGCGAGCAACTCTGCCAGCATCACTGCCCCGTGGCTCATGTGGCAGCCGAGTTTCCGCAGCTGTGCGAGGCGGAGACCGAGGCGTTCGCGAGGCTCCTGGGCACCCCCGTGCAGCGTCTTGCCACCATCGCGCACGGCGACGGGATCTGCACCACGCATGTCACGGCGCCGGCGCTCCTTCATATCCGCACCACAACCGGAGGCATCTCCGTATGACCACAACCGCGCACCCAGAACTCGAGGGGCTTGAGCGATACAAGTTCGGCTGGGCCGACTCGGACGTGGCCGGCACCGGCGCCCGCCGCGGCCTGTCCGAGGAGGTCGTCCGCGACATCTCGGCCCTGAAGAACGAGCCGGCCTGGATGCTCGACCTGCGCCTGAAGGGCCTCAAGCTGTTCGGCCGCAAGCCGATGCCGAACTGGGGGGCGGACCTGTCCGGCATTGATTTCGACCACATCAAGTACTTCGTCCGGTCCACCGAGAAGCAGGCGGCGACCTGGGACGAGCTGCCGGCGGACATCAAGAACACCTACGACAGGCTGGGCATCCCGGAGGCGGAGAAGCAGCGGCTGATCGCCGGGGTGGCCGCCCAGTACGAATCCGAGGTCGTGTACCACAAGATCCGGGAGGACCTCGAGGAGAAGGGCGTCATCTTCCTCGACACCGACACGGCGCTCAAGGAGCACCCGGACCTGTTCCAGGAGTACTTCGCGACCGTGATCCCGCCGGGGGACAACAAGTTCGCCGCGCTGAACACGGCCGTCTGGTCCGGCGGCAGCTTCATCTATGTGCCGAAGGGCGTGCGGGTGGAGATCCCGCTGCAGGCGTACTTCCGGATCAACACCGAGAACATGGGCCAGTTCGAGCGGACCCTGATCATCGTGGACGAGGGTGCCTATGTGCACTACGTCGAGGGTTGCACCGCGCCGATCTACAAGTCAGACTCGCTGCACTCGGCCGTCGTGGAGATCATCGTGAAGGCCGGCGCGCGGTGCCGGTACACCACGATCCAGAACTGGTCCGCCAACGTCTACAACCTGGTCACCAAGCGGGCGGTAGCCAGTGCCGGGGCGACCATGGAATGGATCGACGGCAACATCGGATCCAAGGTCACGATGAAGTACCCGGCCGTCTACCTGATGGGGGAGCACGCCAAGGGCGAGACCCTGTCGGTCGCGTTCGCGGGCGAGGGCCAGCACCAGGACGCCGGCGCCAAGATGGTGCACTGCGCCCCGCACACCTCGTCCACCATCGTGTCCAAGTCGGTGGCCCGCGGCGGCGGCCGGACCTCCTACCGCGGCCTCGTCCAGGTGCAGGAGGGTGCCGCGCACTCCAGGTCCACCGTGAAGTGCGACGCGCTGCTGGTGGACAGGGTCAGCCGGTCAGACACCTACCCGTACGTGGATGTGCGGGAGGATGACGTCGAGATGGGGCACGAGGCCAGTGTCTCGAAGATCTCCGACGAGCAGCTTTTCTACCTGATGAGCCGCGGCATGACCGAGGACGAGGCGATGGCCACGATCGTCCGCGGGTTCGTCGAGCCGATCGCCCGCGAACTGCCGATGGAGTACGCGCTCGAGCTGAACCGGCTGATCGAGCTGCAGATGGAGGGGGCGGTCGGCTGATGGCGGGGCTCCGGGGGGCGGTGGAGGCCACTGCCCCAGTTTCCAGGCTGCACGAACACCGGTCGTATGACCCGGCTGATTTCCCGGTGCCCACCGGGCGGGAGGAGGAGTGGCGCTTCACGCCGCTGCGCCGCCTCCGGTCGCTGCACGCCGACACGCCGCTGGCGGCGGGCAAGGTCTCCGTCGAAGCCCGTGCCGCGCCAGGAGTGACCACAGAACATATCCAACGAGGCGACGCCCGGCTCGGGGCCACCTACATCCCGGCCGACCGTGTCTCTGCCCGGGCGTTCGCGTCGTTCGACGAAGCCACCGTCATCACGGTGCCTGCGGAGACCGATGTGCTCGAGCCCACCGTGATCTCGGTGCGCGGCGAGGATCCCGGGGGTGCGGCGTTCGGTCACACGCTGGTGGACATCGGCCCGAACTCCCGCGCGGTCGTCGTGCTGGACCATGGCGGCTCGGCGACGTTCGCCGACAATGTCGAGTTCGTGGTGGGCGACGGTGCGTCACTGACCGTGGTGAGCTTGCAGGACTGGGCTGATGACGCGGTTCACCTGGGCCACCAGCATGCTCAGGTGGGCCGGGACGCGACGTTCCGGCACACCGCGGTGACGCTGGGCGGCGGGGTGGTGCGGCTGGTCCCCACGGTCAGCTATGCCGGCCCCGGTGGCGACGCCGAACTGCTCGGGCTGTACTTCGCGGATTCCGGCCAGCACCTGGAGCACCGGTTGTTCGTGGACCACAACCAGCCGCGCTGCCGCAGCCGGGTGGAGTACAAGGGCGCCCTGCAAGGGGAGAGCGCCCACTCGGTGTGGATCGGCGATGTGCTGATCAGGGCTGAGGCGACGGACACCGACACCTACGAGAAGAACCGGAACCTGCTGCTGACCGAGGGCGCCCGGGCCGACTCGGTGCCGAACCTGGAGATCCTCACCGGAGAGGTGGTCGGCGCGGGGCACGCGAGCGCCAGCGGGCGCCTGGAGGACCATCACCTGTTCTACCTGATGGCCCGGGGCATCCCACTGGAGGAAGCCCGCCGCCTGGTGATCCGCGGCTTCTTCGGCGAGCTGATCGCCAGGATCGAGGTCGCCGAGCTGAGGGACCGGATCACCGCGGCCATTGAGAACGAGCTCGCGAAGCTTCCGGGACAGCAGTCACTTTCCGGACCACGGGCACTCTCGGGAGCACGGGCATGAGCGAGACCAGTACGTTCGTCCGGGTCTGCGCACTGGCCGATCTCCCGGCGGAAGGGGCCATCGGCGTGCAGGTCGGTGACCTGCCGATCGCCGTGGTGCAGGCAGGCGGCGAGGTGTTCGCGCTGCGCGACGTCTGCTCGCACGAGGAGGTGCCGCTCTCCGAGGGAGAGGTCTACGACCACACGGTGGAGTGCTGGCTGCACGGCTCCTGCTTCGACCTGCGCACCGGCGCGTCCACCGGACCCCCGGCCACCAAGCCGGTGCCCACCTACCCGGTGAAGGTTGACGGCGACTCCGTGTACGTCTCCGTGCCCGCCGACCCGGACAATTGACCATAATCTGACCTGGAGATAGTGATGGCCACTCTTGAAATCCACGACCTGCACGTCAGCGTGGTGACTCCGGCTAATGGGCCGGGCGGCCAGGCAGCCGAGGACACCCCGGAGATCCTGCGTGGCGTGGACCTGACCGTGGCGGACGGGCAGACCCACGCCATCATGGGACCGAACGGCTCCGGCAAGTCCACCCTCGCCTACGCGATCGCCGGGCACCCCAAGTACCGGGTCACCCAGGGCTCGGTGACGCTTGACGGTGAGGATGTCCTGGCCATGAGCGTGGACGCCCGCGCCAGGGCCGGGCTGTTCCTCGCCATGCAGTACCCGGTCGAGGTGCCGGGGGTGACGGTGTCCAACTTCCTGCGTACCGCGGTCACCGCGGTGCGCGGCGAGCCGCCGAAGCTCCGGGTGTTCCTGAAGGAGATGCGGGAGGCGATGGCCGCGTTGTCCATCGAGCCCGCCTTCGCCGAGCGCAACCTCAACGAGGGCTTCTCCGGTGGGGAGAAGAAGCGCCACGAGATCCTCCAGCTCGAGTTGCTGAACCCCAAGTTCGCCGTGCTGGACGAAACCGACTCCGGGCTGGACATCGACGCGCTGCGGGTGGTGTCCGAGGGGATCAACCGGTTCCGCGCCCAGCCCGGGCACGGGGTACTGCTGATCACGCACTACACCCGGATCCTGCGCTACGTCACACCCGATTTCGTGCACGTCTTCGTGGGTGGCCGGATCGTCGAGGAGGGCGGGCCGGAACTGGCCGAGCTCCTTGAGCGCGAAGGCTACGAGAAGTGGGTGAAGGCAGGTGCAGCGGCGTGACCCTTGACGTGGCGCGGATCCGCAAGGATTTCCCGATCCTGGACCGGACGGTCCGCGACGGGCGGCCGCTGGTGTACCTGGACAGCGCCAACACGTCGCAGAAGCCGCGCCAGGTGATCGACGCGCTGACGGAGTTCTACGAGCGGCACAACGCGAACATCCACCGGGCCAGCCACCAGCTCGGCGAGGAGGCCACGGCCGCCTACGAAGGCGCCCGGATCAAGGCGGCGCAGTTCATCGGCGCGGCGGACGAGACCGAGGTCGTGTTCACCAAGAACGTCTCGGAGGGAATCAACCTCGTCGCGTATGCCATGAGCAATGCCACCGCGAGCGGGTCGGGAGCTCGCTCCTCAAGCACGGGCCGGTTCCGGCTCGGCCCCGGTGATGAGATCGTCATTACCGAGATGGAGCATCACTCCAACATCATTCCCTGGCAGCTGCTGTGTGAGCGTACGGGAGCGACGTTGCGCTGGTTCGGCGTGACCGACGACGGACAGCTCGACCTCTCCGGCGCCGACGACCTCATCACCGAGCGCACCAAGCTTGTCGCCCTGGCCCATCAGTCCAACGTGCTCGGCACCATCAACCCGGTCCGGATGATCGCTGACCGGGCACACGCGGCCGGCGCGCTGGTGCTCGTGGACGCCGCCCAGTCGGTCCCGCACATGCCGGTGGACGTCGCTGCGCTCGGCGCCGACTTCCTCGGTTTCACCAGCCACAAGATGTGCGGCCCGACAGGCATCGGCGTGCTGTGGGGACGCCGGGAACTGCTCGATGAGATGCCGCCGTTCCTCGGTGGCGGCGAGATGATCGAGAGCGTCTGGATGGACCACTCGACATTCGCGCCCCCGCCGCACAAGTTCGAGGCCGGGACCATGCCGATCGCCGAGGCGGCGGGGCTGGACGCGGCTATCGACTACCTCACCGAGATCGGCCTGGACGCGATCCGGGCGCACGAGCGTGACCTGATCGAGTACACGCTGGGCGCGCTGGGCGAGGTGGCGGGCCTGCGCGTGCTCGGCCCCGCCGACCCGGCCAGCCGCGGCGCGGCGATCTCGTTCACCCTCGGCGACGTGCACCCGCACGATGTCAGCCAGGTGCTCGACGAGCTTGGCGTGGCGGTCCGGGCCGGGCATCACTGTGCCTGGCCGCTGCACCGCCGCTACGGCATCCAGGCCAGCACGCGCGCATCGTTTTACCTGTACAACACGGCGGCCGAGGTGGACACCCTGGTCGACGGCATCCGGCAGGCTCAGCGCTTCTTCGGCGGGGTGTGATGCAACTCGAGTCGCTGTACCAGGAGGTCATCCTGGATCATTACCGGCACCCGCACCACAAGGGCCTGCGGGAGCCCTATGACGCCGAAGTGCACCATGTGAACCCGCTGTGCGGCGATGAGGTGACGCTCCGGGTCAGCCTCAAGGACGCCAGTGGCGAGCCGGTGGTGGCCGACGTGTCGTACGACGCGCTCGGCTGCTCGATCAGCCAGGCCAGCGCGTCCGTGATGAGCGAGCTGATCATCGGCAAGACCGTGCCGGAGGCGATGACCCTCGCGGACGAGTTTCTCCGCCTGATGCAGTCGAAGGGCAAGGAAGAACCTGACGAGGACGTACTGGGCGACGCGGTCGCGTTCGCCGGGGTGGCCAAGTACCCGGCCCGGATCAAGTGCGCCCTGCTCGGCTGGATGGCCTGGAAGGACGCTACCGCGCAAGCGCTGGAGGAGCAGACATGACCGACGAAACCACTACGGGGCCCGTGGTCCAGGATCAAGCTGTGGTCCAGGATCAAGACACTGAAGATCTGCTGGAGGCCCTGCGCGACGTCGTGGACCCGGAACTGGGGGTCAACGTCGTCGATCTGGGGCTCGTTTACGGCGTGACGCTGGGCGACGACAAGGTGGCGACCATCGACATGACGCTCACCAGCGCGGCCTGCCCGCTCACCGATGTGATCGAGGACCAGGCCCGGGCCGCGCTGGACGGCCTGGTCGCCGATTTCCGGATCAACTGGGTGTGGCTGCCGCCGTGGGGCCCGGAGAAGATCACCGAGGACGGCCGCGAGCAGCTTCGCGCCCTCGGTTTCAACGTCTGAGCTGACTCACGCGGGGTCCAGGTCCAGCTCCCGGGTGTAGCGGCCGTCCAGCGCCGCGACGTTCATCCGCACCCGGTGCGCGAGCGCCCGCTGGCCCTGCTCCAACTGGTCCGGCTCGCCGCGCCACGCCGTGAGAGCAGGACCGTCCAGGGCAGCGCCGAAGCAGAAGGTCAGTGGCCAGAAGTGCGGGCCGGACTGGATGGCCGCCAGGTTCTCGGTGGCCCGCTCGGGGCGCTGGCCGTGGCCGAGAAAGGCCACCCCGGCCACGGGGAGCGGGACACCCTCGAGGGTCCGCACGCTGGCCGCGGCGATCTCGGCGGCACTGGACCGCAGGCCGGACTGCCGGCCAGCCAGCGTCATGCTCGGCGCGAGCACCACGGCCGCGAGATCCACCCGGTAGTCGCGCAGTTCGCTCATCACCTCCAGCAGCAGCAGCGACGTCACCGTCTCGCACGCCGCCTGCGAGTGCGGGCCGCCGGATCCGATCTCCGGCGCCACGATGGGGACCAGGCCCGCCTCCTGGCAGGCCGCCGCGTAGCGGCCCAGTGCCTGGGCGTTCGCCCGGACCGCCACGGGTGACGGGGTCCCGGGCCCGATCCGCAGCACAGCGCGCCAGGTGGCGAATGCCGCGCCGAGCCGCCGGTAGGCGCGCAGCCGGGCCGGCAGGCCGTCCAGGCCTTCCGCGATCGTCTCGGACGGCGCACCCGGCAGGGGCTGGGCGCCGGTGTCCACCCTGATGCCAGCGATGAGGCCCGCCTCGCGGATCGCGGCCGGGAACAGCCGCCCGTCACTGACCCGCTGGCGCAGCGTCTCGTCGGACAGGATCACCCCGCTGATCCCGGTGCTGAGGCCGGGCGCGGCGATCAGCATCTCGCGGTGGGCGCGGCGGTTCTCGCGGGTCGGCGCGGCACCGGCCGACGCCAGCCGCGCGGACATGGTGGCGGCGCTCTCGTCGGCGGCGAGGATCCCCTTCGGGGGCGCCACCAGCGCCGCGGCCGTGGCTGCCAGTGCTTCCACCCCGTGACAGTAGGCCGCGGGGTGATCAGCCGCATCCCCCTGCCGGGTGGACCGGGCGGGGGAGTCACCGCCGGCGGGTCACCCCCGTTCTCACCACCCGGGGGGGAGGCGCGGCAGGGCGGCCCCACCTAGGCTGGAAGTCCAGCCCGGTACCCGTGGGGGCAGCGAAAGACCGCAGGTCACCCGTCGGGCATCCTGCAGCGAACCAGGGGCGGTGCCGATGCCCGACAAGCTCATGCGGCTGCGCCGGAGCGAGTCGGCGCCGGAGCCGCCGCGTCCAGTCATGCTCGCCATCGCCGGGGACAGCGCGGCGGGCAAGACGACCCTGACCCGCGGCATCGCCGAGGCGCTGGGCGCGGACCGGGCTACCGCCCTGTGCGTGGACGACTACCACCGTTTCGATCGCGCAGAGCGGCGCTCTGTCCCGTTCACCGTGCTCAACCCCGAGTGCAACTACATGGACATCATGGAGCAGCACCTGCAGTTGCTCGCGCTCGGCCGGCCGATCCTCAAGCCGGTCTACGATCACTCGGCCGGCAAGCTGGCCCGCCCTGTCCTGGTGGAGCCGCGGGAGTTCGTGATCGTCGAGGGCCTGCTGCCACTGCACACCAGGCTGTCCCGGGCCTGCTTCGACATCGCCGTGTATCTCGACCCGCCGGAGGACATCCGGCGGGAATGGAAGCTGAAGCGGGACTGCTCCGAGCGCGGGTACACGCAGGATCAGGTGCTGGCCGAACTGGACCGGCGCGAGCCGGACTCAGCCGCGTTCATCCGGCCGCAGCGGCAGCAGGCGGACATCTCCATCCGGTTCGCGCCAGCCGCCGGGCACGCGGCCCCGGCCGGGACGCCACTGTGCGCGGAAATCCTGCTCCGGCCGACCATCCAGCACCCGGAACTGTCCCACGTGCTGACCGACGACGACCGGCGGACCGTGCACCTGAAGCTGATCAGGGACAGCGATGGCCGGCCGGTGGACGCCCTGCACGTGCACGGCTACGCGCCGCGGGAAGACAGCCGGATCGTGGAGAAGGCGATCTGGGAGCAATTGTCCTTCGAGCACAATGCCGCCCTGCCGGACATGCTGGGCGAGTACGCCCCCGGAACGCGCAGCGAGTCGCTGGCGATCGCGCAACTGCTCCTGCTGTGGCACCTGCTCGAGGCCCGGACGTGATCGCGGCGAGCATGGCCGCCAGTCGGGTACCTTTCCGGGCATGGACCGCCTGACGCCCGGGCCGATCACAGTGGTGATCGTCGACGATCACCAGATGGTGCTGGACGGCCTGAAGGCGATGCTCCGGCCCTACCGGGAGCAGGTGGAGATTGTCGGGGAGTCCAGCGACCCGGGCATGGCGGTGCGCCTGGTCAGCGAGCTGGAACCAGACGCGGTGCTGCTCGATGTCCGGCTCAGGGGCGCCAGCGGGCTGGACCTGTGCACCGAGATCCTGCGGGCCAGGCCGGACTGCAAGGTCGTCTTCCTCACCGTCTACGACGACGAGCAGTATCTCTACCAGGCGCTCCGGGTGGGCGCCGCGGGATTCCTGCTCAAGCGGATCCGCGGCAGCGAGCTGGTTGACTACCTGCGCCGGATATGTGACGGGGAGGTGCTCATCGATCCCAGCCTGGCCGGCCGGGTGGCACTGTCCGCGGCCCGGCTGCGCAGCGGCGAGTTCTGGCCCGGCGCCCACCTCGGCCTGACCCAGCGGGAGAGTGAGGTCCTGTCCCTGCTGGTCGCCGGGCTGTCCAACCGGGCCATCGCGATGAAGCTGGTGGTCAGCGAGGAGACGGTGAAGACCCACTCCAGGGGCATCTACCGCAAGCTCGGGGTGTCCGACCGGGCCGGAGCCGTCGCGGTCGCCCTGCGCGAGGGGGTTTTCCATTGACCGCGGGCAGGATCGGCGGCGCGGACGCGGAGCGCGAGGCGCAGCTGCTGTCCAGGGTCGTCGAGACCATTTCGGCCGGCCTGGACCTGGACCGGATCCTGCAAGGGGTCGTGCAGCTGGTGACCGAGACGACCGAGACCGACGTCTGCTTCGTGCACCTGCTTGACGAGCGCGGCCGGAAGCTCCAGCTGCGCGGTGCGACCCCGCCGTTCGACACGATGGTGGGCACCATCGAGCTCGCGGTCGGCGAGGGGGTGGCCGGCTGGGTCGCCGACCATGGCAAGCCGGCCGTCATCGTGGACAACAAGACCGCCGACCCGCGGTACCGGTACATCCCGGCGCTACGCGGCGAGGAATTCACCTCCATGGTGTCCGTCCCGGTGGTGACCCCGCTCGGCCACCTGGTGGGCGTGCTGAACGTGCACACCAGGCTGCGCCGCGAGTTCACCTCGGCGGACGTGGAACTGCTCCGTTCGGTGGCCGGCCTGGTGGCCGGGGCGATCGAGAACGCCCGGCTGCACAGCAGGCTGGCCGAACGGGAGGAGGCGCTGGAGAAGTTCGCCGAGCGGATCGTGGAATGGCAGGAGCACGAGCGGCGCCGCCTGGCCGGTGAGATCCACGACGGCATCAGCCAGCGCATCGTCAGCCTGTTCTTTCACTTGTCGGCCGCGGCCGACGCGATCCCTGACGCCCCAGATATTGCTGCCGCTCAGGTCGCCCGGGCACAGGAACTGGCCGCGGCCGCCCTCGACGAGACGCGGTCCGCCATCGCCGGGCTGCGCCCGCCGGTGCTCGATGATCTCGGCCTGGCCGCGAGCCTGGAGAGCCTGGTTCATTCGTTCCCCCCGCTGGATGTGCGGGTCGAGGCGGCCGACCTCAGGATGGCGGAGCACGCCGAGACCGCGGTCTACCGGACCGCGCAGGAAGCACTGCAGAACGCCGCCAAGCATGCCGACGCCCAGTCCGTGCGGGTCCGGCTGTTCCGGCAGAAGGACCGCGTCGTGCTCGAAGTCGCCGACGACGGCAGCGGATTCGACGTTGCCACCGCCCCGGCCGCGGGCCGGCCTGGCGGCCCGACCGGGTTCGGCCTGTCCGGCATGCGCGAGCGCGCGGAACTGCTCGGCGGCCGGCTGGAACTGGCCGCCACGCCGGGCCGCGGGACCACGGTGCGGCTGGCTATCCCGTTCCTCCCGGCGGCCCAGGCTCCGGGCTAGGATGCTCGGCACGCACCGGTGGTTCCCGATAACCCCCCGCCCCGCTCCTGAGCGGGGCGATGGCCCGAGCGTGTCGAGCCGAGTGAGCTGACGCGCCGTCCGCCTGCGGGCGAGTCTGGTGCGCCCCGCTTCCGCAGGTCCTTGACATCCGCGCGGCTTATCGCCGCGCCGGCCACCACTGTGGGAAACACCTGCGCCAGCAACCCGATCGAGACTGTGCCAGTTTTTTTTCATCCTCCTTGTGGAATGCACCAGCGGCGGGCGGCGCAGGGCTTGGCGGCCGAGCGGCTCGCGGGTGGGCGATCGCCGTTGATCCCGGGATCGCCCTGCCCGGTGCCGGCTAGGCGTGGGAGCCGATTGCTCGCGGCGGCTACGCTTTGGGCGCCTGCGAGATACGCACCGTGTTGCCCGAGGGGTCCCGGAACGCGCAGTCGCGCGGGCCCCAAGGCTGGTCGATGGGCTCCTGCAGCACCTCGGCGCCGAAGGCCCGCACCTTCTCGAAGGTCGCGTCGAGATCGTCGGTGCGGAAGACGATCAACGGCAGGACTCCCTTGGTGAGCAGCTCCTGCAGGGCGTCGCCGTCGGCCTGGGGCCGGCCGGCGTGCGGCTCGGAGAGCACGATCTCAAGGTCTGGCTGGGCCGTGCTGCCGAGGGTGACCCAGCGGAACCCGTCCGAGGCGACGTCGTTGCGCAACTCAAGGCCGAGCCCGTCGCGGTAGAAGGCGAGCGACTCGTCCAGGTCGTTGACGGTGATGTGGCAGTACTGGAGTGAGATGGTCATGGAGTCAACGCTAGACGGCGGCTGCGCGGGTCGCTTCTCCAATCCTGATCGGCTGGTCCCTGGTCGGCCGGGTGCGCGCCTTGGCCACGCATGCGGGCATCGCCAGCACGGCGCGGTGCTCCCGGGCCCGGTACGCGCTCGGCGTCATCCCCACAAGCTCGGTGAATCGCGAGCTGAACGAGCCGAGGGAGGTGCAGCCGACCGCCATGCACGCGTCGGTCACGCTCATGCCCGCGCGCAGCAGCGCCATCGCCCGCTCAACCCGCCGGGTCATGAGGTAGGTGTACGGCGTCTCGCCGTAGGCCGCCCGAAACGCCCGTGAGAAGTGCCCCGGCGACATCAGCGCGTGGCGAGCCATGGCCGGCACGTCGAGCGGACGCGCATACTCCCGATCGACCAGATCCCGCGCCCGGCGCAGGTGCGCAAGGTTGGCAAGGTGTTGCTGGTCCATCGGACGAGGGTATCAACCGCTCCGGCAACAGTCCTGTTGACCTGCAGGGATGAGACTTGGTGGGGGTCTTGCCCGCGCCACCGAATCCACCGCCGGCACCGCAGCGCAAATCCCCGGTCGAACCAGCCGACCCACTTCACCGCCACCGTGCCGAACCGGCCCTCCGAGACCTCGCCGACCTGCGACAACAGCCACATCAGGACGGTAAGGAAGGGTCATTGGTCCATGGGCCGGACGTGTCGAACAGGTCATCGGTATCACGCGGCCAGTTGAGATGGCCGCGATCCGGGCGGAGGGGCTTTCGAAGAGCTTCGGGACGGCGACCGCCTTGCAGGGGCTTGACCTGGAGGTTGCCGAAGGCGAGGTGCTGGGCTACCTCGGGCCCAACGGAGCGGGAAAGCCGAACCTCGGACTTAGACATTTCTTCGCTGAGCGACCGTGGTCACCATGCTGGCAATGGTATGCCTGCTGTCTGCCGCGCCTGCTCCATATCACCAGCGAGTAAGCAAGTCACGGTCGAGGATGGTCGTGGCCGCTTCGCGTGCCTGGGCGGCGACGGCAATCGCATCATCGATGTCGTCACCGGCAGGTCCGGGGCTGTTGCTGCTGGGGTACTCAAAGCTGTTCCGGGTCCGGCGGATCCTGCCGAACGAGCGGAAGGCACGCACCGTTGTCCCGAACTGTGCAGTGACGACCTCCTGGACCGCGAGATGCCCGCCCCGGCTGGTTGCTCGCAGACCTTGCGCCTCGAGCAGGCTTGCGGCGCTCTTGCGCAGGGCGTCATAGGCCAGTTGATATGCACCGGACAAATCGCCGGCCACCTTGGCCTGGGACGCGGTGGCAAGGTGACGGCCTGCATCCTCTAGCATGCGGCGCGCGATCGAGAGGTCAGGGGTTACCTGGTCTACTTCTCCCGCATCGATCAGCTCGCGCACACGCTCGCGGCCAGGTTCCCAGCTCATGACCTTCCCTCCTGGACAGGAATCGGGACGAGCGGGCGCTGTGTTACTTCGACATGGAAGCCGTCGTCGCCGGAGCGCCACCAGTCGGCTGAGCGGATCGTCACATTAATCTCGCGGGCAAGGCGAGCGCCCGCACGCTGAGCCGCATCATCCAGCTCGTCACGATCAGGTGTGCCGATGACCAGGACATCCAGGTCAGCAGGGGGGCGCCCCTCGTGCCCTGCATAACGGGCAGCCCAGGACCCGAAGAGATACGCGTTCTCGATCCCAGGCACGTCGGCGAGCTCTTCGGCGAGAACCTGGCGAGGGCCGAAGGACCGCAGCAGCAGTTCCGTAAGCGGCGCTGTCAGCGGCGACGGCGCAGCCTTGACGAGCCGAGTCCTCCCGACTCGCCTAGAGGTCATTACTCCCGCTCGTTCCGCCCGGACGACCTCGCGCTGCACTGACGACACGGCGGACCCCACACGCGAGGCCAGTTCAGTTAGCATCCATTCCCTGTCCGGATTGAGCAAAACCAGCGTTAGCACCTCCGCCTGCAGCCGTGACCGCAGCAACGGCAGTAGCGGCGGCGGAGCTGTCTTTTGCACATCCTGCACGATACATCGCACGATGCGGAAGAGTAAAGCTGAAACCTGCTGAGCTCAACCATCGGGACGCATGCGCCGGAGCAGGGCAGCGTCGATGAGATGGCGAGTGCGGCTGGTCAGCGGCAGTGCCGCCACGATGGCATCGCCGGTTTCGGCTACCTGGTCCAGGCTGAGATATGACACCGCGGCGCTGACTACCCGCAACCGCCGGCAGCCGGTCAGGAACGCCTCATCCACGCTGTCGGCCGTTACCTTCGCCGGCAGCGGCGACGCCTTCGGCAGCGGCGGCCGCTACCAGGCATGCATCCACCTCCGCGGTGCCGGCGGCGCCGGTCCGGTGCTGCTGGACTGCGGCGCCACCTCGCTCAGCGCGCTCAAGCATCTCGGGCTCGACCCCGGCGAGATCTCCGCCGTGTTCGTCTCCCACCTGCACGGCGACCACTTCGGCGGCCTGCCCTTCCTCATCCTCGACGGCCAGTTCTCCCGCCGTACCAGGCCGCTGGCCGTCGCCGGGCCGCCCGGCACCGCCCGCCGCCTGACCGATGCCATGGAATGCCTGTTCCCCGGCTCCTCGGCGGTGAGCCGCCGGTTCGCAGTGGAGATCACGGAACTGAGCCCGGGAACCGCCAGCACCGTATGCGGGGTAACGGTCCGCGCCTGGGAAGCCAGCCACCCCAGCGGCGCCCCGGCCCTGCTGCTGCGGCTGAACCTGGCCGACAAGACCATCGCCTACACCGGCGACACCGCCTGGACCAGCGCGATCGCCGACGCCGCCGCAGACGCCGACCTGCTGATCGCCGAGGCGTACTACCGGGACAAGAACATCCCCCATCACCTGCGCCTCGCCGACCTGGACGCCCACCGGGACCGGCTCGGCGCGTCATCCTCACCCACATGTCCGCCGACATGCTCAGTCACCAGCACGGCACACCTTTCGAGCCCGCCCGCGACGGGCTAACGATCAACCTATGAGGCCAAGGGACGCCGATCGCCCGTAGGACTGGCAGGGAAGAGAATGCCTACGGCGCCGACAAGACGAAACTCGGGAAATGACATTTCTTTTCTTTGCCCGGGTGTTCCGCTACACGCTGGCGGCAGTACCCGCTGCCTCGCGTCGTGCAGGGCATGTCCTGCGGAGCGGGCGGCAGTCACATCGGGCCTGGAGGTCAGCGTCAGCCCTGGCGTGGTGTGTGGCCACCTGTCAGGTGCTCGTCAGCGCCTTGCGGAGATCCTTCACGAGCAGGAAGAGATGCATGGGGTCGGTAGGGCTGGCGTCGAACTTGGCCAACCGCAGGTAGAAGTCCCGTGCCGTGTCGTTCTCGCAGTGGATGAGCAGGGCACGCACGCCGATCACTTCGGCCGCAGCGGCCACCCGGCGCAATGCATCGACGACCAGAGCCCGGCCCAGGCCGGCGCCCTGGCAGGACAGGTCCACGCCAAGACGGGTGAGGATCACCACCGGCTGGTGGTAACGGCCTGCCCCCTGCGCCAGCCGCTGCGGGGCATCGGCGGGAGCAGCCGATCCTGCGGCCAGCGCGTAGTAGCCCACTACTTTCTGGCCCTGGTCAGCGTGGCTGGTCACCACGTAGACGCGTGAGGTGCCGGACTGGTGCGCCTGCAGCGCATGGCGTACCAGCCACTCGGACTGGGCGGCCGATCCGCAGTCGAAGCCGTCGACCACGTGGGTCCTGTCCAGCGGGGCAACCGGGTCGAACCGGCTGGTCACCGTCCCGCCTGAGCCGGCGGAGGCTCAGCGGCGGGCTGGTCGAGCACGGTGGGCGCGGACAGCAGTTCGCGCAGACTCGGCACCTCAACTGCCGGGCGTGAGAGGGCCTGGTCGAACACATGCCACGCATGCTCGTCAAGAACGAAGACGCGCCGATCGGCGAGGATATCGGCGGCCGCCTCGGTAGCTGCGCGGAGGACGAAGCCGGATACGGTATCCCCTGCGGCCCGGCTGGCGGACTCTAGCAGCGCTTTCTGTTCCGGCTCCACCCTAAGGTGCAGCCGCTCGGCCTTCATGGAACTCATGCTCTAACTGTACGCACGTTGTGCACCCAATTCAAGTCCGCTACGATACTGGCGCGTCGGCTGGATGGGGCCTGGGGCAGATCGTCCTGCCGGCGGTGGCCCGGGCCTCTTCACCGGCGACCGCAGCCCGAGCCCATGGCCCGAACGAGCAGTCGACGCGGTCCTCACCGGGCTGCGGTTGCCCGGTAAGCAGATAATTCCGCCGGAACGCCGGATCGGCCGGCAGGTGGGTTAGCAGGGCATCTGGACCGACGCCTCCGCGGTACGGCACAGGTCCGCGAGCGTCGCGAGCACGGCGAGCCCGATGGTCAGCGCGTCCGCTGGCTCAATCGCTTTTTCGCTGATCAGGCACTCGAGCGGGTTGCCCTCGGACTTGCCGCCGAGCTGCCGCATTGTTTCGGCGTCGGCGGGTTCTTCGTCGAGGCGGTAGAAGTCGGCCGCCGCCCGGAGGAGTGTCTCGGCCAGCACTTTGCCGCTGGGTTTCAGCGTGCAGTTCAGCTCCGCGAGGGCGGCGTCGAGGCGTGGCCCGAGATAATCCAGGACGTCCCGGAGCGGGTCGAGGCCCACGACCGCCCACGTCGCATCCACGAGGCAGCAGGCACCCAGCAGGAAGACGGGCGCGTCGTCCTCGGGAAAGCCTCCCTCGACGCCGCCGATGGGCTGGCTTCCGCGACCGCCCGATGCGGCGTACTGGACCTCGTCATCGACGGCCGGGCCGAGCAGCCGGACGACCTTCGTCACCAGGGGATCGGTAACCGGGACCCGATCCAGGACCACGGCACGGATCAGGGCCGAGACGGCGATATCCCAGTGCCCGGAGTCAGCGGCGAAGGCCTCCGCCGAAGGGATCTCCGCCGTCGCGAGGCGCGGAGCCACGGCGTGCTTCTTCATTCGCGAGTCTTCGAAGAAGCGGTCGCCAGCCGAACCCTCCGCCCAGTTCGGCACCTCCGCGGCTTCCGGCTCGGCCCCACGCCACCAGGAGCGGCTGACCACCGCCAGGTGCTCCTTCCTCGCCTCGAACATGCCGCCGAGTTTCTGCGTGGCCCGGGCCAGCTGCTCCAGTGCTCGCTGGCTTTCGATGTCCGCCCGCGGCACCCCGGTACCTCGCCGCCGCTTCTTCTTCCTGTTGCTCGCCCTGCCCATGATCCTCCGTACAGCGCCTCCGGCCGTCTCAGAAGCTACCCGGTTCCGGTTCGCGAGCGACGGCCTATTTGGCGAACTTGCGCGGGTCTGCATTCACGCCCGCAGCGCTCAGCTCCTGCTGCACCCTGCGCTCGCGTTCTTCGGCGTCCCGCATAAGCGAGGCGGAACGCGGTACGACCAACGTGGCTAGCTCATCAAACGGGCCCGCGAGCTGGCCATCGAGGTGAGCGGTCAATAGAAGACCTACGCCGCCGGCAAGCCCGATATAGGATTGT
>Ga0307372_10002119_pt1 | contig 33453 bp, 31 predicted proteins | sample OX1MG_FD_202533 | JGI IMG/M metagenome (GOLD analysis project Ga0307372, IMG submission 202533) | Soil microbial communities from Risofladan, Vaasa, Finland - OX-1 | ecosystem: Environmental > Terrestrial > Soil > Coastal area > Acid sulfate soil | place: Finland: Risofladan, Vaasa | collected... | reverse complement strand
GCCGCGGCCTTTACTTTGATTACGACTTCAAGACCCATACTCAATCTTCTTATCTCTACGCCACCACGTTCTATCCGCTGTGGGTGGGCTTGGCGGCGCCGGAACAGGCTCAGGCCGTGGAGCGCCAACTCTCAACTTTCGACCTCGCCGGCGGCGTTGTCATGAGCCGGACCGAAACCAGCGGACAATGGGACTATCCTTACGGTTGGGCGCCGCTCCAGTTAATTGCCGCCGAGGGGCTGCGGCGCTACGGCTTCAACGCGGATGCGGACCGCGTGTCCACACAGTTCATATCCATGGTCGATCAAAATTACCGACGCGACGGGACGATCCGCGAGAAATATAACGTGGTGACGCGCTCGGATGAGACCAAGGTCCGGGTGGGATACTCCCAGAACATGGTGGGATTCGGCTGGACCAACGGCGTGTTGCTAACCCTGCTGCACGAGCTGCCGCCACGATCTGCCGCAAAGTTGGAGTTGCAGGGAAGGTAGCGGCGCGCCAGATCAGGAGACCGGCTCACGTGTCTTTGGAAATGAAATCCGCGTGCGAGAAGTGCCAGGAGCGGCTTCCACACCATGCGCAGGCTTTCATCTGCTCCTACGAATGTACTTTCTGCGCTCAATGTGCGAAGCAGATGTCTTACGTCTGCCCCAACTGCGGCGGTGAACTGGTCCACCGGCCCCGAAGGAAAGAGCAATGATGAAGTTGTACGGGCCAGCGCATACCTTGTAACCGCGCCGCCCCGCCGGACGGTCGTGACGCAGTGTGGCGATTCTTTATCAGTATGTTCCTTTACGGTCATTCCCGCGAATGCGGGAATCCATGCCAGTGACGAGCCTTTCCGTGCGAGTTCAGAGTGCCAATCCGGTTTGCCGAGTGGATTCCCGCTTTCGCGGGAATGACGGCGCCGAATATTGTCAGGAAACATCAAGCCGAGTCACGACCCACCGAAGGCCCGGAATCCAGGGATAACAGACATCCCAGAGAGCGGCGGATCCGTCACATTCCGCAATCTTGACTACCGGCTGCAAAGAAGGGAAGATGCACTAGCGGCGTTCCAGCCGCGGCTCAAAACATGCCTCGAGAACGACTGGTTTCTCCGGACCTGATTTCGAAAGAAGAAGAAAGCTTCAATCGCAGTCTTCGTCCGCCAACGCTCGATGAATACATCGGGCAGAAGAAGGTGGTGGAGAAGCTGCGGATCGCCCTGGAGGCGGCGCGCCAGCGGCAGGAGGCGCTGGAACACGCCCTGTTCTTCGGGCCGCCGGGACTTGGCAAGACCACGCTCGCTCACATTATCGCCGCTTCGATGGAAGCCAAAATCACTGTCACTTCCGGTCCGGCTCTGGAACGCACCGGCGATATGATGGGCATTCTCACCAACCTGGGCGAGCGCGACATCCTCTTTATCGATGAAATTCACCGTCTTCCCGCCAACATTGAGGAGTTTCTCTATCCCGCCATGGAAGACTTCAAGGTGGACTTCGTGGTGGACAAAGGCATGTTCGCGAAGACCATCAATGTTCCCCTGAAGAAGTTTACGCTGATCGGCGCCACCACCCGAGCCGGCAGCCTTTCCGCGCCCCTGCGCAACCGCTTTGGACTTTTCTATCACCTGGATTTCTATGACCAGGAAGACCTGACTCGTATCTTGCTGAGGTCGTCGCGTTTGCTGAGCGTGAAAGTTGAGCCAGAGGCCGCGACGGAGATTGCGCGGCGGGCGCGCGGCACGCCTCGCATCGTCAACCGCCTGCTGCGCCGGGTGCGCGATTTCGCGGACGTGCGGGCGGCCGGAGAAATCACCATGGAAGTGGCCCGCGACGCCTTGGGGCTGGAGGGCGTGGACGACCATGGCTTGGACGAGCTGGACCGCAGTTTCCTGCGCACCATCATCGATCACTATCAAGGCGGGCCGGTGGGCGTGGAGGCGCTCTCCGCCACGCTCAATGAGGAAGTGGACACGCTGGTGGACATGGTCGAGCCTTTCCTGCTGAAGGAGGGCTTCATCAGCCGCACCAAAAGCGGGCGCCGGGCGAATGAGGCGGCGTACCGGCTGCTCGGGAAGGTCCCTGTCCAACGCGGAACGGCGACCACCCTGTTCGATTAGTACAGCGCCCAGGAATTGCCTGGTTGCGTAGCGCCGCCGTCCCGGCGGCATTTGTCGGCAGAGCCTGCCCTGAGCGCAGCGAAGGGATGCCGGGGCTACGTCCGTCGCCACAGCGGTCCTTGTTCCGTCATGAAGCGTATCTACCTATCCCTGGGATCGAATCGCGGCGACCGCGCCGGTACCATCCGCAACGCGCTCGAGTTGCTCCACGACTCCGGCCTGGAAGTGGTCCGAGTTTCGTCTTTTTACCGCACGCAGCCGGTGGACTTCACGCCGCAGCCCTGGTTCGTCAATTGCGTGGCGGAGCTTCAAACCGGCCTGTTGCCCTTGAAGCTGCTCCATGCGTGCAAAGCAGTTGAACGCGCACTGGGACGCAGGCCGGGTGTGGCCAAAGGTCCGCGCGTGATTGACATTGACATACTGCTCTACGAGGATATTGTGATCCGCTCGGCCGAGCTTACCGTCCCTCATCCCCGTATGGGAGGACGGCGCTTCGTCCTGGTTCCGCTCAAGGAGCTTGCGCCGGATCTTCGCCATCCCGTCACGGGGCAAACGGTGGTTGAAATGCTGCACGATTCGCAGGACCATAGCCAGGTGGTGAAGTTGCAAACGCCGTAACGTCACTGGGAAGGCAGCAGGAATGGCGGGGCAATTTCCGAGTAGGCCGCGGCCGGAGCATGATCGGCGACAAGCGCCAATGGAGCTTCCAGCTTCCCACACTCAGACTTATGGGGAATGTGATTTCTGGCTTCCAAACGGGGTACTGTACAGTGGGTAAGTTAGCGGTTTAACTCGTCAATTGAGTGATAAGAGCAGCCCGAAGCGGCCCATGGGGGCGCGATCGCCTTCTCCTCTCGCTGCACCGGGAGCGATAGCTTCGGCTACCAGCCATTGCGGGCGAGATAAAGCAGTTCATCGAAGAGAAGCGTGGGGGCGGTCGAAGGTGAGGAAGTTCAGTCAGTCTTGCTGTTTGCTTTGCAATGCCTGGGACACGAGCCTGGCCCGCAGGTTGGTTAGTTCCTCAACTCCCAGAACTCTTCGGAGTTTGCCGATTATCGTGTGCAGGGCCACGTCTTCCGTTATTTGCTTTCCGTCCCACTCTTTGGCTCCCATAACCTTAGAGCCCATTACCTCTGCGAATTGGGCATACATTCCCTTTACAGTCTCATTCTGACCGGGACTGCCGGGGGCATTCGTAACGACGTACGCAGAGGTCCCGATTTTTCGCAAAGCTTTCTCAAATCCTTCCAGGTCAGCTTCAACCTGTGGGGTTACCCACAAAGACCATCGTTTCCGAATTGATAGCAGGGTCGATGCGCCATCGAGCGCCTCCTGGCAGGGGCCCTCCCGGAACAGCACGGTCAAGATCTCAAACATTGACGAAACGTACTCTTCGGAAAACGCTACGTGCTTATCGAACGCGACAATCGCCATGTGGGAAGTGGCCCCGATCGAGAAACTGTTCTGAACCTCCAGTACGACCAGCGATCGATCATGGGCGATACTGTCGCGGGCTATTTGATAAAGGGCAAGGCAGAGGGCTCCGATCGCCGGAATGCCAGACAGCTCGCGCACGACGTCTCCGATTCGTCCGACGGGCAGCAAACTCCAGGCGAGTATGGAACCAACAAAAACGGCGACAAGGGCTACGTAGAACTTCCGGTTCATGTGCTCCTTGGGTGCCCCGGGACCAAGCATCTTGTGTCATGAGTCTGCCCGGAGGAGAGAGAAACCGACTATATATTACCATCTGCGGGTTTTAAGAAAAGCGATTTAGCACCGAGCCTAGCGGAATGGCCGCATCCTTTTCCAGCCTCATCAATATGATCTCGGTTTATAATCCGCTATTGACGAGGCGAGGTTTGGTTGCCGCTAAAGGCCACCCATGACCGGAGCTCCACAATACGAGCAACCCCGGCTGATTGCCATCGAAGGCCCTTTGCGCGTTGGCAAGACCAGTCTGGCTGATTTGCTCGCCCAGCGGCTGCACGCCGAGCGCCTGCGGGACGTGGAGGCCAATCCCTTCCTGGAGGATTTTTACAAGGGGCGGCCGGGCGCTGCGTTTGAATCCCAACTCTACTTCTTGATAAAGCGCTTCGAACAGTGGCAGAGCCTGGACCTTCAAGCTACGGCGGACCGCGTGATTGTCAGCGATTATCTTTTCAGTAAGGACCGCATCTACGCCTACTTGAACCTGGAGGATGAAGAACTCGACCTCTACAACCAGTATTATTCCATCTTTTCAGACCAAGTTCCCATCCCGGATTTGGTGATATACTTACAAGCGATGCCGGAAAAGTTGCGGGAGCGCATTGCACGCAAAAATCTTCCGGCTGAACACCAGATTTCGAGCGAGTATCTGGAAGAGCTGGTCAAGGCCTACGAACACTTTTTCGTGCGCTATAAGGAAAGCGACCTGCTGGTGGTGGAAACCTCCGGGATCGATTTTGTTCACAGGAACAGGGACCTGGAAGAGTTGGTTTACCGCCTCCGCCAGCCGGTGAAAGGCACACAGTATTTTCTGCCGCTTGGATCCGCCACGGCGGACTGAGACGGGAAACACAGGGTTGAGAGAATGACTCGGAGGCTTCGTTCAAGTCTCTGCCGCGATTCTCCCGGCTGCTTCACGGCGGCCTGAAAAATTACCCTCTCTGTCCAGGCGAGTGAAAGCCCACTCGGGCCTCCTTGCCGGCGTCTCGCGAGCGCCGGCAGCTCACCCCTGTTGCAGAGAGGGTTTTATTTTTGGCCCGCAACGGCGCCACGGAAGGCGTGCCGTGAGGACTGAAGTATATCGATATGTCGTTTCACTAAAATCACCTGGGAGGTGTTGCCATGGACCCCAATCCGGCGGCCGTGAGCAAAGTCACTCCGTTTGTCCTATCCGCCCGCAAAGCCACCGGTCAGCGGATCGTCTGCCTCACCGCATACGACTTTCCCACTGCCCGCTTGGCGGACGAGTCCGGTATTGACTTGATCCTGGTGGGTGATTCGTTAGCCCAGGTGGTGCTGGGTTACGATTCCACGCTCCCCGTCACCGCCGATGAAATGCTTCACCACCTCAAGGCTGCCCGGCGCGGGACCCGGCGCGCCCTGCTGATGGCGGACTTGCCCTACGGTTCCTACCATGGTTCCAGCGACTTGGCCGTAGCCACCGCCATCCGTTTCTTGAAGGAAGGCGGCGCAGAAGCCGTCAAGCTGGAAGGCGGAAGAAAAAGAACGGCACTCATCCGGAGCATGACCGACGCGGAAATCCCTGTGGCCGGCCACATTGGGCTCACTCCCCAATCGGTGCGGGTGATGGGCGGCTATCGCGTGCAAGGCAATTCGGTGGACACCGCCCGCGAGCTAATGGAAGATGCGCTGGCACTGGAGGATGCGGGAGTCTTTGCGCTGGTGTTGGAAGGAATGCCGCGAGAAGTGGCCTCAGCCATCACCCGGCGGCTCCGTATTCCCACCATTGGAATCGGCGCGGGGCCGGATTGCGATGGCCAAATCATGGTGATCCATGATCTCCTCAACCTGACCTTTCAACCGCCCGCCAAGTTTGTCCGCGCCTACGCCAACCTGGCTGAGACCTTGCGGGATGCAATCTCCCGTTTCCGCCAAGATGTGATCGAGTCGCGTTATCCGAACGACCAGGAATCTTATCACCTTCCTGTTACGGAGCTTAGCGCCTTCAGCGGCCGGTGAAAGTGTGGCAAAACGTCACACCTTCCACCTATTTCCCTCAAGGCCCGCTCCAGGTCCGCCTCTTAACATTGGGTTATCCGGGATTGAAACGGCAGGCAGAAGCAAGAATAGGGTGATGTCTCAGTTTGAATTTTTGTGACATTATTCGCCACCGTCATCCCCGCGAAGGCGGGGATCCGTGCTCCGGACAACCCCTTTATCTGCACGAGTTCGGAATGCCACTGCGATATTCGGAGTGGATTCCCGCTTTCGCGGGAATGACGATGAAGGAACAAATTGAGTCACTACCAAGAATAGACTTAACTGGGGAAAGTAGATAGTATACTATATGGTATATGTACTCGCTGCGGTCGAATGAGAAATAAGGTGCCAAGTGATTCGAGCCATGCCCAATTCGGTGGACAACAACATGGGTCTACGCTGGGGCAACAGGTAGGGGCGAGCCTGGTGCCCGCCCGTGGGCGACCACAAGGGTCGCACCTACGTCGCTGTCATTCCCCCGCCTCCCGCCCAGGCGGAGACAGCCGCAGCGGTTTTGAGGCGTTGCTCAGTGAAGGAAGATATGATGACGGAAGACGCAAACTCGAATGCATTAGCCCACAGCCGCAGTTCCTACCTGCGCAGTGCCGGGCATCAGCCGGTATCGTGGCAGGAATGGAGCGACCAGGCTTTTGAGAGGGCCCGCACTGAGGACAAGCCCATCCTGCTTGACATCGGGGCGGTGTGGTGCCATTGGTGCCACGTGATGGATCGTGAGAGTTACGAAAATCCGGCGATTGCCAGCCTCATCAACCAGCACTTCGTCGCCATCAAGGTGGACCGCGATGAGCGGCCGGATATCGACGCGCGCTACCAGTTGGCGGTGAGCGCGTTAACCGGGCAGGGCGGATGGCCGCTTACTGCCTTCCTGACCCCGGAGGGTAAGCCGTTTTTTGGGGGGACGTACTTCCCTCCTGCGGACATGCACGGACGGCCCGGAATGATGCACGTGTTGGAAAGCATCGTCCAGCATTACGGCGCCAACAAATCCGAAATCCTTTCCAGGGCGGATAACATTACTGAGGCTCTGAGCAATCTGGAAACGTTTCGCAGCGACGGTTCCGGAGTGGGCGCGGCGCTGGTGGATCAGATTTTGGAAAACATTGGCAAGAACTTTGATGCCGAGCACGGTGGCTTTGGATCACAGCCCAAATTTCCTCACCCGGGCGCGCTGGACTTGCTGATGGACGCATACCTCGAAACGGGGCAAACGCGGCTCCTGGAGATGGTGGATCGGACACTTGAGGCGATGGGCCGGGGCGGCGTTTACGACCAGATCGGCGGAGGCTTCCATCGCTATTCGGTGGACGAGCGCTGGATGGTCCCGCACTTTGAAAAGATGTCCTACGACAATGCCGGCTTGTTGGCGAATTACCTCCGCGCCTTCCAGATTACCGGCAAGGAATTCTTCCGTGAGATGGCGATCGGCATCCTGAGTTTTATTGAGACCATTCTGGCGAGTCCGGGGGGAGGATATTATGCGAGCCAGGACGCGGACATGAATCTGGACGATGACGGCGACTACTTCACCTGGACGCTCGAGGAAATCCGCGCCGTGCTCGATCCCGTGGAAGCGGAAGCCGTGGCCGAACGCTACCACGTGCAAGAGCAGGGCGAAATGCACCACCATCCCGAAAAGAACGTGTTGTTCATTGACCAGCCTGTGAACGCCGTTGCCGCGCGCATGAAGATTTCCACGCTCCAAGTGGAAGAGATTCTGAAGCGAGCCAGCGCCAAGCTGCTTGCGGCGCGTAACGCCCGGCCCACACCTTTCGTGGATAAGACACTTTACACAAACTGGAACGGCATGATGATCTCTGCGCTCATCGAGGCCCACCGGGTGCTGGGCCTTGAATCCAAGCTGAAAGAGGCGTTGAGGGCGTTGGACCTTCTGATGGACCGCGCTTTTGATCCAAACCTCGGCATGTATCACAGCCTGGTTGAAGATCAAGGCGAAGTCAAAGGCCGGGCGGAAATTGACGGCCTCATCGAAGATCAGGTATTCACAATCCACGCTTTGCTGGATGCCTTCGAGGTGACGGGCCGGTGCGCCTACTTCGCCCGTGCTCTGGAGCTGATGGAGATCACCCTGCGGCGCTTTTGGGACGACCAGGACGGCGGATTTTTTGACACCGCTACGGACCTTGAGGCGAAGCAAGGGAACTTGAAACTGGCGAGGAAGGGATTTCAGGATTCTCCCACGCCCGCCGCGAATTCCGTCGCTGCTCTTGCCCTGGAGCGGCTCGCCACGTGGGCCGCAAGGCCGGATTACCACGAAAAGGCTGGGCAAACCCTCAGCTTATTTGCCGGAAAGGCCGCCGGGTACGGCCTTCACGCTGCGGCTTACGGCATGGCTGTGGTGAACCATCATCGGGTTTCAACCGAGGTGGTGGTGATTGGAGATCAGCGGGACGGCCGCACCCTCAAGTTGCTTCGCGCCGCTTACGGAGTCAAGCGGGCGGGGAAACGGGTGCTGTATTTGGAACCTGAAACCGTCCGGGACTCAAAGTTGCCACCAGGACTCGCAACCACACTGCCCCATTTGCCGCTGGCTGAGGGTGATGCTCCGGTGGCGCTCGTTTGCCTGGGCAATCGCTGCAAGCCGCCGGTTCACACGCCGGAGGAACTTGAAATCCCGTAGGGGCGACCCTTGCGGTAGCCCGCGGGCGGGCACAAGGCCCGCCCCTACGAGCCGCAGTCTGACGCCTGTTTGATTAGCGCCCGATTTCGAGGCGGGTGATGAGCGGTTCCGGCAATCCGGCATCCTTCATTTTCGCCTGGGTGCGGGGCAGATCGTAGGAGGTGCGATAAAACTCCACCTTCTTCCCGCCGGCATCGAAAATGGCAAATGCCGCGCGCCAGTCACCGTCCCGTGGCTGGCCCACAGAGCCAGGATTGATGAGGTAGCGGGTGTCCTGCTCGATGGGTAGTTCGAGGATGCACCCATCCTTGCGGCTTGACCCGTGCGCGGACCGCATACCTTGAGCGGAACTTAGCATAAAGGCGCCTTGGTGGTGGGTGTGGCCAAACAGCGTGATGGGAGTGGTGAGGGCTTTGAGCGCGACAAGCGCCTGCCCCGGTCCGACGATGTATTCGTCTTCATCAGCCACGGACCCGTGCACCATTTGGAAACCGTCGACCGGAACCGGCCCGGCGGGCAAGGCGCGAAGATATTCAGTGTGCTTTGGGGTCAAATCCTGGCGTGTCCAGAAGGTTGCAATTTTGGCGATGGGATTAAAGTCTTCAGCCTCGGTAAGGCCACAGCACGCCTTGTCGTGGTTGCCGCGGATGATCTTGGAGGTCAATGCTCCGAGGTTGTCAATCACGGGGTTGGGGTCGGGGCCATACCCGACGAGATCGCCCAGGCACACGGCCTCGTCATATCTTTCGCCGGCCGCCCGGAGACATGCTTCGAGCGCTTCAAGATTGGAGTGAATATCGCTTAGGACCAGGTAACGCAAGTTTGCCTCCTGTCCGCATTATAATGCGGACACTCCTTAAGCTCAAAGAGTTGGTAGTGGTTCAGTTTGCTGTAGCGGTGGTCTGCGACCGCCGAACTTTATTTCTCAACAGTTTCCGGCGCTCATAGAGCGCCGCTACAGCAAATTGCGCCACTACCAAGCCGTGAGCCAGGGATACTCGTTTACAATGAATCTCCGATGAGCAAGATACATCAACTTCCGCGCATTGTGATCGTGGGCCGCCCCAATGTGGGCAAATCCACGCTCTTCAACCGCATCTGCGGGCGGCGTCGCGCTTTGGTGGGTGATGAGCCGGGGATGACCCGCGACCGCATCTACGCGCCGGCGGAGTGGATGGGAAGCGTTTTTGAAGTGGTGGACACAGGCGGGATGGTGCCGGAGGATCGCGGCCTGATCGTGTCGGAAATCTTCAGGCAGGCGCAAGTGGCCATCCAGGGTGCGGCGCATCTGGTGCTGGTGGTGGATGGGCGGACGGGAGTGACCCCGGCCGACGAAGAGCTTGCTGGCTTGTTGCGCAAGACTGGAAAGCCGTTGGCCTTGGTCGTGAATAAGATTGATTCCAACAGTTCTTCACCGCTGAGCGCGGATTTTTACCGGCTGGGCATCGCCGCCCTGTTTCCGGTCTCCGCCGAGCACGGGCTGGGCGTGGATGATCTTCTGGAACACGTGGTAAGAGACCTTCCACCAGCCCATGCAGAGGAAGAGCCCGCTGAACGCCCCATCCGCGTGGCCATCATCGGCCGTCCTAACACCGGGAAGTCCACTTTGCTGAACCGGCTCTTGAAAGAAGAACGTTCCATTGTGACGCCGGAGGCCGGCACCACGCGGGACGCCGTCGATGCGGAAGTCGCAATCGGCGGGCACCGGTTTCGCTTCATTGATACGGCCGGAATCCGGAGTAAAGGCAAGACCAAGCTGCTGGCGGAAAAGTTGAGCGTGATTCAAGCGCGGAAACATCTGGAGCTATCGGACGTTGCCTTATTGATGATCGATGCGGTGGAAGGCGTGACGGCGCTCGACACTCACATTGGAGGTTACGCCCACGAAAGCCACCGGTCGGTCATCATTGTGGTGAACAAGTGGGACGCCCTCAGCAAAAACCAGTCCACGATGTCTGAGTACACGGAGGAAGTCCGGGATCGGTTCAAATACCTGGATTATGCGCCGCTGATCTTCATCTCCGCGCTCAAGGGACAGCGGTTGACCAAGCTGGTGGAATCCATCGTGGAAGTCGCCGCCGCCCGCCGCCAACGCGTATCGACGGCGGAAATGAACCGCTTCCTTGAAACTCTGAACTTTGACCGCGCGCCATCGCCGCAAGGGAAACCGCTCCGGCTTTACTACCTGACGCAAGCAGGAACGGCGCCGCCCACTTTTATTGCCTTCACCAATCGTCCCGGCAAATTGTATTTCTCGATCGAGCGCTATCTTGAGAATCGCATCCGCGAAAATTTCGGATTCCTGGGGACGCCGATCGTGATCAAAGCGCGGCAAAGCAAGTAGCGATGGGATTTTCCGCTGGAGGCGGATGGGACAAGCTCAAGACTTGCTGGGGGACTCTTCAAGGATGATTGCTTTCCGCGTCAAGCGATAGCGGTCAATCGTCGCGGCCATGCCCAGTTGCGGGTCCAGATCGCGGAATCGCGCGCGCCGCACCACCCGGCCGTGGCCAAACACTTCCGCCGTCCTTTTTCCCAAAACTTGGCTGGGCAAGGAGAGGACCATTTCCACTTTGGACCCGGTGCGTGGAAGGAATTGGGACCGCAAGAAAACCCCAGTGCGGCTGATGTTTTCGGTCACTCCCTCGTACCATTGGTCTTGGCCGGAGACCCGGAAGCGGATCGCCGTCTTGACGGGATAACGCCCGGCACGCTGAGAGAGTTCGGATTGTTGGCTCATGCCTATTTTCATTCCTGCGTCATTTTGATACTCCCCGGCACAGTTTCACTCCAATCAAGCCACAGCGGTTTGCGCCGGAACGTTTCATGCGACCCCATGCGAATTGAGACCCGTTAACAAGCCGGGTCACTTGGCAAACGGCCGGGACAGATTATAATTTACCGCATAAAGCGCCAATTCCAGACGGTTGGCGACTCCGAGCTTTTCAAGAATATGGGAAAGCTGATGGCGGACGGCCGGTTCGGTCAAATCAAGTTCCTGGGCGATGTCTCGGTTGCTATATCCGGTCACAATCCACTGGACAATTTCGAATTCCTGGTGGTCTAGCAAGGCAAGCCCTTTGGGCCCGGAATTCCCGTTGCATCGTGGGCCGCTCATGGGCCCGCCGGCTTGTGATCCTGGCCCAGGCGCCGCGCGCCGCCAAAGATGTGCTGGCTTTCTTGGGCCCGCTGCAGATGCGGACACTCTCGCGATTGGAGCTGCCAGCGTGTGGTTCGGAGCCTTGTCGAAGATCATCATGCTTCCCCTCTGCAACGGGTCGCCAGATTTGGAAATCCCCTGAATCGTATCGTGGCACCGTGCGTGAGGCTCGCAATAACCCGCAAATACTGTGGAAAGCTTTCGGAGGCGCAAATACTGCGGGGCTTTCTTTTGAGACAATCGAGGCTAGAGAAACTACAACACATCAGTACCAAAGTTCCCCCGAACTTCGGTTCATTTGGAATCTCTATTGTTGAACAGGCTCGAACCGCTTGGCAAGTACCTACTTTATTAACTTTCGGGCTTGCACTATCCAAGCTGCAATTACGTTTCTATTTCACCATCTCCGCTGGCACGCAGAAGGGCACAAGGATTACTGCTTGGGGAGTGATTCAGCCTTTGCGCCTTTCGGTTTCTTGGCTTTTTTGGCAGCCTTCTTCTTATGATGCTTGCGTGGGAATCCAGAAAAATATGCGGGATGGGTTTTGGCGCCAGAGTCTGTCGCGGCGGATAGAACCAGTGGAAGGCTTGAGGCGGTGAGGATCAACAAGAGAGCCATTAAAACCAAGTTCAGTAATTTCATGGTTTCATGCTAACCCAGAAAAACAAAAAAGGCGAAAGCCGAATCATCAGATTCCGCTCTCGCCTTCTGAGTTGCCGGGAAGCTTGAGCCTCCCGGCCAAATTGGGCTGAAATCCAGCCTACATGGAAGACTTCGCCTTCTTCGCTTTCTTGGCTTTCTTGGCTTTCTTGGCTTTCTTGGCTTTCTTGGGCTTCTTGGTGCTGGAGCTGGTGCTTTGCGGTCCAGCGCTCGGCATGGCAACCACCGGCATTGCCATCGAGAACACTAGAACGGCACCGAACAACAGAGAGAGTAATTTCTTCATAAGAGTAAAACCTCCATGGAAGTAAACAACGATCATCTATCATGCACCTTCGCTGCCAAACCGATTCCCATCTCCTTATTACCCATAACCTATTCGTTCACAATAGCTTAAGCTATGTATCGCGAGGCCGGATCGGGGCCTCAAAGGCCCGTTACTGGAGATATTACACGAACCGGTATAGGAACTACACCAAACCGTGCGCAACACTTCCTTTCAATCAGAATCCCTCACTTCTTTTGGTACGAAGAACCCCGGTTTCTGCGATAATAGCCGTTCCGGTAGTGGCGCAGTATGGTTGCTGTAGCGGCGCTCTATGAGCGCCGACCCAGAATCGTCAACGGTTTTCGGCGCTCATAGAGCGTCGTTACAGCCAATTGCGCCACTGCTTCCGTTCCGGGGAAATTGCCATGGAAAAGCTCGACCTCAGAGAGAAGGGAGCGGTTCGCAACGGTGAGCGTCTGGTTTCCGACCAGCGGCTCTTCATGCAATTGCTCGCCTTTGGCGGATGCGCGGACACTAAGCCATTGACGAAGGCTCTGGCCAAGGCGGATTTTGAGAGCGTCCTCTACGAGGACGTCAATGACCCGCAAGGCGTGGCCCTGCTCTCCTGGAACAAGGACCCTGATTTCTTCCCGGCCAGTCTGCGGCGTTTCCTACTGAACCCGCCCTTCATTTCGCTGATTCCAAAGCTCGAATACACCATGCTGGGCCGCACCTATGCGATTGGCCATGAACCCAACCTGGAGGAATGGTTGCTCGAAAAGCCCCGGCAAACCGTCCTGAACCCGGAGTGGCCGTGGGCTGTCTGGTACCCCTTGCGGCGCGCTGGAGCTTTTGCCTTACTTTCGCCTGATGAACAGGGGCCGATTCTGGGAGAACACGGCCGCATTGGGCACGCATTCGGGGATGCCGGCCTGGCCCATGACGTCCGCCTGGCTTGTTTTGGCCTCGATAAGAACGATAACGATTTTGTGATTGGCCTGATCGGGAAGCATCTTTATCCGCTCTCCGCCTGTGTTCAAGCCATGCGCAGGACCAGCCAAACCTCAAAGTACATCCAGAACATGGGACCATTCTTCGTGGGCAAGGCAATTTGGCAGAGCCCGATTCCTTAGTACCACCATTCGCAATTAGGGTGACGTATTCTTGCAACGGTCTTCAACACCCCCTCACCCCCGGCCCCTCTCCCCGCTTGCGGGGAGAGGGGCCGGGGGTGAGGGGGTGCGAGAATACGTGAGCGAACTTATGAAACGCTGCACTTAGGCCCTGGCCTCGAAGCGGCAGCCCTAATCCTCCCCTTGATCCCTGGTGAATCCCTGCGCGCCATCGATCTCCAGCAGCTTCTCCAAATGCACCCACGAATGCTGCGCGGAGACTTTTGTGACAAACTGCAGCACCTCATCATTGGTGATGCTCCCCTCCGCAGCGCGCGCCATAAAGCGGCACCGCCAGTGGTCCACACAATCCATCATCGCGCCCATGGCGGGATAGACCTTGGTGCCGCGATTGGAGATGAGCTTCAGCCGGAAGGGAGAATCCGCCGCCAGCTTTTCCAGGCTTGGGCCGAGTTCCGAAGAATCCTTTCCAGACTCCACGAACACATCCACGCCGATCACCCGCCTGGACTTCGCCGTCACCATGTCCGGCCGCGTTGTAACCTGCGGCAGCTTGATGGGTTTGTAGTTGCGCGCGTGCCAGCGCTCCGACTTTCTGCCAAGGTTGGCGATGACCGAGTCCGTGAAAACGGTGGTGGAAGCTCCCTTGTCGTAGCCCACCACGTCACCGGTCTTCACTTTGCCCTCTTCCAGCGTCACCAGCACGGCATTTTCAACGCTGGTGGCCGCGTCAAACTCGCCGAGATGTCGCAGCAGCAGGACTGCAGAGAGGATGAGTGCCGTGGGATTAATCACGTTCTTTCCCGCGTATTTCGGAGCGGAGCCGTGAACGGCTTCGAAAATCGCCACTTCGTTTCCGATGTTTGCTGAAGGCGCAAAGCCCAGGCCGCCGATGAGCGCAGAGGAAAGGTCGCTGATGATGTCGCCATTCATGTTGGTGGTCACGATCACGTCAAACTGCTCGGGCTTTTTCACCAGTTGGTGCGCGCAGTTGTCAATAATAATGTGCTGCGCCTCGATGTCCGGGTATTCCGGGGCGACGGCTTCGAAGGTGCGCTTGAGCAGGCCCTCGGTCAGCTTCATGATGTTGGATTTGGTGGCGCAATGGACGCGCTTGCGGCCCTCCGCCCGCGCCACCTCAAAGCCCAGCCGGACAATCTTCTCGCAGCCTTTGCGTGAAATCAGCTTCAGACCTTGGGCCACGCCGGGCGTCTGCATGTACTCGATGCCAGCGTAAAGGTCCTCAATGTTTTCCCGCACCACCACCAGGTCCACGGCGCGGCCGCTGTAGGGCGTGGGGACGCCGGGCATCTCGCGCACGGGGCGGATGTTGCCGTAAGTCTCAAACAGCTTGCGCAGCGTGACGTTGGCACTCTTTTCGCCATATCCTACGGGCGTGGTGAGCGGCCCCTTGAGCACCACCCGCGTCTTGCGGATGGACTCAATGGTTTCCGGCGCCACGCCGGAGGGCAACCCTTTCTTGAACACTTCGGCGCCCGCCTCGCGTTCCTCCCAAACGATGGGCGCTCCGGTGGCTTCGATGATGCGGCGGCAGGCATTAACCACCTCTGGGCCGATCCCGTCACCGGGAATCAGCGTGACCAGCTTCTTGCCTTGCGGGGTGATATGAAAACTCATGAATTGGCTCCTGTCTTGGGTTCTGGCTGAGTAGAATCTTGCAAAGACTACACAGAAACCCTTTATTAGAGCACGACCCGGCTGATTTCGGAAGAAGGAATGCGAATTGATTGGGGTACAGTTTGCTGGTGGGGGCGGGCCTTGCGCCCGCGGGCGACCACCAGGGTCGCCCCTACGCCAAACTGCACCACTACCCTGCTTTGCATTACAGGGTCCCCGTTGTCCCTACGGCTTTACAATTTTTTTGTTTGTGGAAGAGGAGCTGGAAGAATCGCAGGACCGAAGGCGGGCCGTGCGCTACCTTCCTTTCAGCAGCGCCAGCCAGTTGACGACCAGATTGAGCGACTCCGTGCTGGACTGCGTGGGCTGAGTGAGAACGACGAACTTTTTTCCATCGGGCGTGACGTCATAAGGCGTGCCGGTACTCGTCTGGAACAAGGCCTGGGGATTGCCGATTTCGAGAGAGCCGCTTTTCTCCTGAATTCCCACCGCCATCAGCTTGTTGTCCTCGGAAATATAGAATAATTCCTTCCCGTCCCCTCGCCAGCGCAATCCCAAACCTCCGCTCGTCGAAACCTGCCATTTACCGTTCCCCTGCGGAAACGGCACAACGTACAATTCGAGCCTGCCGTTGCCGGACTCATTTGAACTATAGGCGAGCCATTTGCCGTCCGGGGAAAATGACGCATCGCCCTCGTTAAACTGGCTCGCTAGGAACGCAAAAGGTTTCTTATCCCCGAAGAGCGGCAGGATCCAGATATCCCATCCGGTCTTCCCTTGCGGGTCCAAGCGCCCATAGGCGATGTACCGCCCGTCTTTTGACCAGTCGTCAACATACTTAATTGCATTGTCCTCCACCAAAGGTTGGCTGGTCCCTGTTCCGTTCGCCGGCTTTACATAAATGTCAAACTGCCCGCTACGGACGGAAGAGAAGGCTATTTTCGTTCCATCCGGGGACCAGGTGGGGTATTTTTCGACCGCCGGGTTGAAGGTGAACCGAGTGCGCACTCCGCGCGCCAGGTCCACCAGCCAGAGATCAACATTTCTTGCCTGCGGGTCCGTAACCACCTCCGCCAAAGTCTTGCCATCCGGCGAGAGTCGCGGGTCCGTGATGATACCCGGCTGGCCCAGAGCGCCCAGTTGCTTCCCGCTTCTGTCCATCCAGGCAACCTGCACCTCAACCGTCCCGCTCGCCTCGTACACCAGATCGCCGTTTTGAGAGACGGAAAAATGGCCGAGGCTAAAGTTCCGCGGGTTTGCCACATGCTCGGCAATCGGGAAGGCTTCGCCGTTCAGCTCCAGGCGGTGCGTGTCAAAGGGCCGCGCCATTAACGTCTCGCCATTCAAGCCGCCCTTCAAGAAAAGCAGAGTTCCGGGAGGCGCATAAAGTGCATCACTATCTGCCGGGAAGAGGAACTTGTGGTCTTTGCCATCGAGCGATCCAAGATAAATTCCACGAGTGGCGTTGGGAGAAGCCGCGGAAAAAGGATTGCCCGCCCAGTATATGAAGTGGCGGCCGTCAGGGAGGAAAACCGGCCAGCGAAGGGAGAATAGCTGACTGGATTTATCGAGCGGAACAAGTGTGGCGGGGCTTCCCCCGGCGGCTGGGACCTGCTCAAGTCCGCCGGATACTAACGGAGCAAAAACAATCACGCCGTTTGCGTTCCACGTTCCCCCGCGCCCGCTCGGAGCGTCACAAATCGTCTGGGTTGGGCCGCCGGAAATATCAATCTTCATGAGCTTGCCGGAGGCAAAGTAGCCTACGGAACGGTTGTCCGGCGACCAGAAGGGGAAAGATGCACCCTGGGTGCCGTCGAGCGGTTGAGCGCTCAGGGAATCGAGTTCCCGCACCCAGAGCATCTCCTTGCCGGTTGAGTCTCGCGCCGCAAAGACCAGCCTCCTGCCGTCAGGAGAAAGGGCAGGGGTTCCAGTTACCGCCTCGAAAGCGAAAGTGGTTTTCTCGGGGGGGAGAATGTAAGAACGAACAGACCGCGCAGGAACGGAAGTCGCGCGCCAATAGAGGGCTGTGAGGAGAATTGTCGTGATGAGAAGAGCCGCTGCTACGGCCCAGGGCAGGGCGCGGCGCCAGACGGGTTGTTGTAGCGGCGATGTCCTCACCGCCGTGCCCGGTAGGGGCAATTCATGAATTGCCCCTACGTCCGCGCCGCTTAGCGTTTCTTCAATGGTGATGCGGGCGTCACCGATGGCTTGCAATCGCTGCTTCGGCTCTTTCTGCAGGCAGCGGCGAAGCAGTCTGCCAATCGCGGCCGGTGTCCCGGCGGGTACCGCGGTCCAATCCGGTTCCGCCCGGATGACGGCGGCCAAAACGTCCGAGATCGTTTCACCGCCGAATGCCCGCTTCCCCGTCAGCATCTCGTAGAGCACGCAGCCGAACGCCCAGATGTCGGTCCGGCGGTCCACCTTCTTGCCGCGCGCCTGCTCCGGGCTCATGTACGCCGCCGTGCCCAGAATCATCCCCGCCTGCGTCGCCAGCCCGCTCAGCGTGGGAGAATTGCTGGAGTCCTCCTGCGCCGCTTCGCCTTCCAGCGCCTTCGCCAGGCCGAAATCCAGCACCTTCACCGTGCCCTCCGCCGTCACCTTGACGTTGGCGGGCTTCAGGTCGCGATGAATAATGCCCTTCTCGTGCGCCGCTTCCAGCGCCCCGCAGATTTGCTTGGCGATGTGGAGCGATTCCTCTTGGGACATCGCTCGGCCCCCTGCTGGCCGTGGCCCTGCCTGCTGCGCCCCCGAGGGCGGGGCAAGCCCCGCCCCTACAGGGTCCCGACCGGCGCGTGTTGCAATCCGTTCGGCCAGCGTTGGCCCTTCGACCAACTCCATCACCAGCGCCCGCACGCCACCGGAATCCTCAAGACCGTAAATCGCCGCGATGTTGGGATGATTGAGCGAGGCCAGCACCTGCGCCTCGCGCTGGAAGCGGGCCATGCGCTCCGCGTCCTGGGCCATGGCTTCAGGCAGAACCTTCAGCGCCACCTCGCGCCCCAGCTTCGAGTCGCGGGCGCGATACACCTCTCCCATGCCGCCTTTGCCCAGTGGCGCGACAACCTCATACGATCCGAGCTTGGCGCCTACAGCCAGCATTATTTCCAACCTCTTCTTCTCTCCCGAAGCCGCTTCATGTTAGCACTGTTGGCAGCGACCCCATAGCCTATAGGGGCGGCACTTGTGGCCGCCCAGGAGCCCACACAAGGTCCGGCGCTATGACGGATAGCCAGAGTGCAACCCATAATGTGATAGGATTTTGGACGGTCGGGCGAGTTCCGTTCGGAGACAATTAAACACCCGCCCCGGGGAATCGTAACGTGCGCCGGTCAGTCTTGATAATTGCGGTGGTGGCATTGCCGGTCAGTATTGCGGCGTTCGTTGGTCCCGCTTACCGCAACGGACCCACGCCAGCGCGCAGCCTCTTTTTGCACCAAGATTTTGAGTCCGGGACGTTGAGCGATTGGGACATGCCCCACCCGGAAGACTGGGAAATCCGGGCGGAGGATGGACTGCATCACCTGCACATGGTGCGGCCTCGCGATCCGGGAGTACCGCGGCGGCCGTTGCAGTTCGCACGCTTGAAAAACGTGCGTGTGGGCAGCTTCGACCTTCGCGTGCGGGTGCGGCGGACCGGGCGGTCAATGATTGTGGTCTTCAATTATGTGGATACCCTTCACTTTTATTACGTTCACCTTTCCCACGATCCCGGAACTGCTGTTGCCGTTCATAACGGCATTTTCATTGTCAACGGCGCACCGCGAAGGCGGATTACGGGTGAGCTTGCGCCTCCCGCGCTTCCCGACCATTCCTGGCATCTCGTTCATATTGTCCGCGACGTTCGCTCCGGTTCGGTAAAGGTTTTTATGGACCAGCAGAGCCATCCATTGTTTTCGGCCGTGGACCGCACCTTCGCCTGTGGACAGATTGGCCTCGGCTCATTCGACGAGACCGGCGACTTCGCACAATTTCAACTGAGTTCAACCGATGTGGGTTGTTCCACTTCGCAAGCTGGCAAACGCGCTCTGCCCATGAGGAATGCAAAGTGAAAAGGGCAGATTTCCCGAACTAATCCTATCGAAGTGCCGGGCCGGAATGATCTCCAAACTGAGTGCTGCGATTTGCAATTCCGGTTCCGAATTCCGGGCGCGCCGTGAGACAGCGCCTTTTCCGCCGCTACAGCAAGCTGAACCACAACCGCGATTTTCCACAGCTTGACGCAGCCTCGCTTTGTTTCTAGACTGATAAGATGATTAAAGCGAGGGGTATGCATCCGAGGGTGAGGGGCCGTAGTGTATTACGTTCTGCACTAATTTGTTGTATTTCCATGCTGTCGGTTCCCGCCCTTTTCGCGCAGAGCGGCCCGCTTCCTGCGCCCTCCAATCCCCAATTCTTTCCGGTGAGCGAAGTGCGTCCGGGCATGAAGGCGGTGGGCCGCACCATCTTCGAAGGCAACAAGATTGAAGAGTTCCAAGTGGAGTTGTTGGGCGTGTTGAAGAATGTGCTGGCGCCGAAACATGACGTGGTGCTGGCGCGGCTTTCCGGCGCGAACCTGGCGGAGACCGGCGTGGTGGCAGGCATGAGCGGCAGCCCGGTTTACGTGAACGGCAAGCTGTTGGGCGCGGTGGCCATTGCCTTTCCTTTTGCCAAAGAGCCTTACACTCTGATCACACCGATTCAAGACATGTTGAGCGTGGTGCCGGAAAACGAGCCGAAGAGCACCACGAAGCAAGCCTGGAATCTGCCCTGGCGGGTGGGCAGGGTAGCCGGCGTTGCCGCATCCGGCCGCTGGATTCCGGCGAGTGATTCCGGCCCTGAAATGTGGGCGAAAGCGTTGGAAGCCCGCATGGGGACGGACACCTTGACGCGGCTCAGGCTGCCTTTGCGCTTTGGGGGTTTTGACCGCTCGGTGGTCGCGTCCTTTTCGCCGGTTTTCCGCGACTTGGGCTTCGAGCCTCTTGCCGATGGCGTGGTGGCCGGCGCCGGATCGCTGGGTACAGCGGAAAATGCATCAGGGAGCAGCGACCCGGTGCCGGGGTCGATGGTAAGTCTGGTGCTGGTGGGCGGTGATTTGAACATCAGTGCGGATTGCACGGTCACTTACCGTCAAGGCAATCATCTATACGCCTGCGGCCACCAGGCTTTCGCATTGGGGCCGGCTTCGGTGCCGTTGGCTTCGACGCAGGTGCTGGCCACGATCCCCAGCCTGGCGTCTTCCTTCAAGCTGGACGCACTCGGTCCAACCATCGGCAGTATTGATGAGGACCGCTTTGGCGCCATCTATGGAGTGATTGGCGAAAAAGCTCCCACCATTCCCGTGCACGTTCAAGTGGTTTCCTCGCTGAACCGGACCACGACTTACGATTTCCAAGTGGCGGACCAACCCTTGCTTTCGTCGCTCCTGGTGGATGCGGGCGTGGTCTCCACCCTGACGGCGACGGAGCGCATGGTGGGACCTTCAACGCTGGAGCTTAAGGGCACCATTGACCTTTCCACCGGGGACTCGGTGAAGCTGGAGGACGTGATCTCGTCAGAAATCGGCAGCGCCAACGGCGTGGGGGCGGCGGTGGCGACGCCGCTCGGCTATCTGCTGGAGAGCAATTTCCCGGGAGTCAGCGTGAAGGACGTTAATCTGCAAGTGGTCGCCCGCAATGAAAGCCGCTTGGCGCAGATTGAACAAGTGTGGAGCAGCCAATCAGCAGTTCATCCCGGCGACCACATTGAAGTGACCGCCGTGGAGCGCACGCCGGACGGCACGCGCTTGGTGCAGAAAATTCCCGTGGTGATTCCAACGAACGTGGATGGCGCGGCCCTGACCCTGATGGTGGGGAGCGGACCGGCGCTGAATATGGTGCAGATGCGTTTCGGCGGTGCAACCCGCATGCCTAGCGACCTTCACCAGATGGTGCGGGAGCTGAACCGGACGCGGCGCAACAACCGGCTCTATGCGCTCCTGATGGCGCCGCAACGTTCTTTCAAGATGGACGGGAATGACTTCCCCTCGCCGCCGCCTTCGCTGCTGCAAACATTTCTGGCTGATCCTGCCGTTTCGAGCAGCATCACTTTCAGCGGAGACTCGGTGATCGGGGACTATCAGACCAAGCCTACGCGCTACACGATCGGTGGGCAAAAGACCCTATTCTTGAGGGTCGTAAACACGGCGCACTAGGTCCAATGCTGTTCACTTAGCCAACTATCACGTTGGAGCCTGATTCCCACGCGCTGTAGGGGCGGGCCTTGTGCCCGCCCGTGGGCGACCACAAGGGTCGCCCCTACGAGATAGCCCCTTATCTGAACAGTATTGGCACTAGGTCCGCGAAGGCTGCCGGTGGAAGGGCGCAACGGCAAGTCATGGGCCTCATAGAAAGGTTTTCGATGAAGCAACTCAAGTTTCTGCTGGTGGCGGCGGGAGTGCTGGTGCTGCCCCTTTGGCTGTTTGCCAGCCAGACCGAATTCTGGCAGACCGACACGTTTGACGGCTTTCTGGCGGGCGAAATGCAAGGCGTCTCGCTCAGCAAGCTTGGTGAGTTGAGCTTGGCGCCGGCTGCGCAGCCCATTTTCAGTCCCGACGAAACGGTGGCGCTGGCGATCGCCGCCGCGCCTGGCGGCGACATCTACATCGGCACCGGACACCAAGGCAAGGTTTACCGCGTTGACTCCAACCATCATGGCAAGCTCTTTTTCCAAGCGCCGGATCCGGAGATCATGGCGCTGGCTGTGGGCCGCGATGGCGCCGTTTACGTGGCAAGCTCGCCCGAAGGCAAAATCTACCGGGTCACTCAAGACGGAAAGTCCTCGGTGTTTTACGACCCCAAGGCGAAGTACCTCTGGGCCCTGACTTTTGATGCGGCAGGGAACCTTTATGCGGCCACCGGTGACCAAGGAAAGATCCTGAAGATCGACGCCCAAGGAAAGGGAACGGTTTTTTTTGACAGCAATCAGACCCACATTATGTGCCTTGCATGGGATTCAAGCGGCAACTTGCTGGCGGGGAGCGAGCCGAACGGCCTGATTTACCGGATCAACCCGCAAGGCAAACCGTTTGTCCTCTATCAATCCGACCTGCCGGAAATCCACGCGCTCACCGTGGGGCCGGATGGCCGTATTTATGCTGCCGCACTGGGCAGCGCCACCGGCAAAGTGACGCCGGGAGCTTTTTTCCCGAGCCGGCAGGGACAGGTTGTTTCTGCCGGAGTCACCACCATCACCGTGCAGGCTTCCGGTGGCAACGCCGCCAAGCCGGCGCTGGCCGCTCCCGCGCCCAAAACCGGAACCTCTCCCACCATGCCCCCGGGTTTTGCACGAGGTCCCATCCTTCCCTATTCCCAGCTCGGCCAGGGCCGGGGCGAGTTGATTGAAGTCCAACCGGACCGGTCTGTCCAAACGCTTTGGTCGTCCAACAAGGAAAGCATCTTCGGGCTGGCCCTGCGCGGCCAGGATGTTCTGTTTTCAACTGATTCCGGCGGCCACATCTTTGACCTTCGCTCCTCGCCGGATGGCCCGCAACTGAAGCTGCTGGCCGAAACCCGCGAGTCGCTGCCCACTCGTCTATTCCTGAATGGCCAAAACCTTTATATTGCCACCAGCAATATTGCCAAACTCTTTTCCCTGGGCACCTCGATGGGCACCGAAGGCAGTTACGAATCGCCGGTGCGGGATACGCGATTCATTTCGCAATGGGGAACGCTGACTTGGCGAGGCGAGCTGCCAGCGGGCTGCAACCTGGAGTTCTACACCCGCTCCGGAAACTCTCCCCACCCGGATAATACCTGGACGAAATGGGAAGGTCCTTCGACCGGTAAGGACGCCGTTCCCATCCACTCTGTTGCAGCCCGCTACCTGCAATGGAAGGCCTTGTTCCACGGCGCCAATGGGGAAACGCCCCGGCTGGACGAGGTCACCATTTCCTACTTGAATCAGAACCTGCCGCCGCACATCTCTCGTTTCGACGTGAACACCGGAGGGGACCGGAAGGCTTTTGGGCCAGGCGGAGGCGAGGGAAGCCCAAATCCGGTCGGAGTGGGAGGATTCACTACTATTGCAGGTTCACCCTACGGGGTATCCTACGGCGTGGGAGATTCCTCGACTGCCAAGCAGCCCCTCACCCTTACCTGGCAGGCGGAAGATCCAAATGGCGACCTACTGACCTACAAAATCTACTTGAAAGCGGCGGATGAGCAACAGTGGCATCTGTTGAAGAAAGGGCTGCGGGATAGCAGTTACCAGGTTCCGGCGGATTCGTTGCCGGACGGCGAATATCAGGCGCTTTTGGTAGCCTCCGACAAGCAAGCCAATCCCCGTGGGCAAGCCCTTGAGAATCAGCAGCTTAGTAGTAACTTTTGGGTGAATAATACTCCTCCGGTGGTGCGCCCCGTGAAACAGGAGGTGGGGATTCAAGGCGCAGTCATCCACTTTGAAGCGGCCAGCCGGACGGTGCCGCTCGAAAGCGCCGATTTCTCCACGGATGGCCAGAACTGGACGGCGCTGACATCGGATGACGGTCTGGTCGATTCGAGGCACGAGACTTTTACTGTAAAATTGACCAAGCTTGATCCAGGGGAGCATGTGGTATCTTTGAGGGTGCGCGACACGGCGGGGAACGTTGGCCTGGGAAAGAGCGTAGTCCGGATTCCCGGCGCGGCATCCTCAAAAAATTAACGATTCCAGACGCGCGAGCCATCTGGGGTTTGATAGAGTGGCGGGGGCAGGGTGAGCAAGGGACGGACGAGGCGTTTGGATACAACTCCCATCCAGGGACCCGCATCACAAAAGGTGGATGGGTCGAAGTACGGCGCGGGTTAATAGTTGAGCCTACAGCAGAACCCAGTTCCAAAGGCCGCGTCCGAGGCCCAGCTCATCGCGCGGGCACAGCAGGGTGACGAGGAGGCTTTCGCCGCGCTCTTTCAGTTGCACAAGCGGCGGGTGTTCTCCTTGTGTCTCCGCATGACGGGCGATATGGCTGAGGCGGAGGACTTGGCGCAGGACGCCTTCATGCAATTGTTCCGGAAGATCGGGACCTTCCGGGGTGAGAGCGCGTTTTCCACTTGGCTTCACCGGCTGGTGGTCAACGTGGTGTTGATGCAACTCCGCAAGAAAGGCATCCAAAAGGTTTCGCTCGATGAGACCGATAGTTCCCAGGAGGAGCCGGTCAAGCGCGAATACGGCGATGACGACCGGTGGCTGCTCGGCTCAATTGACCGGATTACGTTGACCGGCGCCATTGAGCAGCTTCCGCACGGGTACAAAACGATCTTTATTCTCCACGACGTGGAGGGTTACGAGCACAACGAGATTGCCCAGATTATGAATTGCTCGGTGGGCAATTCCAAGTCGCAGTTGCACAAAGCAAGGCTGAAGTTGCGGGAGCTTCTGCGCATGGAACGGAGGCAAGGTGTAACGAGTGAGCCATTGGCCGGAGCGGCCCATGGCGATGAAGGGTAGGAGTTGCGACCATGACAGGGGAACAGGAAAGAAAATCCGGATTCACGGAAGGGTGCTTGGCATTCGACGCCGGCCTTGAAGCATACCTCGAGGGAGAGAACCGGCCCCGGGTGATCCTCCATGCGCGTGAGTGCCCATTTTGCGGCAGCCTGCTGGCCGATCTCGAAAAGATTCGTCAAGTGAGCGGCGCTGCGGCGCTGCGGGAAGCGTTTGAAGTGGAGCCTCCGGAGTCGATGTGGATTTCCCTGCGCGCCTCACTGGTCAGCGAGGGCATCATCCGGCAGCCCCAGGGCTTTTGGCAACGCTGGTTGGTTGCAGCGGCTTCCCTTTGGAAACCCCTGCCCGTAGCGGGCTTGGCAGCGATGGCTCTTGCTGGCTTCATATTCTTGGGTGGACCCTGGCGGTTTCTAAACTCCGGATCACAGACTCACGGGGCGCAGGTTTACCAGCAAGAATCGCTGGCGCCGATGGATCAGGACCCCCAACTCGACCGGATGGAGCAGAGATTCAAATCCAAGGTGGCCTTGTTTGACCCTTCCTTGCGGGACGCTTACGTGAAGAGTCTGGCATCCCTGGATGGTGAGATTCTGGAATGCAGAAGGGGTGTCCACCGCCAGCCTTCGAATCCACTGGCAATCCAGTATCTTGCTTCGGCATACGCCCAGAAGGCGGAAGTGCTGCAATCCGCCCTGGAAACCAACGCGCCTTAAGCGGCGCTGAAAGGTTCTGACTTCGTCAGGAAAAACCATGAAAGGCCGAGTTTACAGCACCATGACGATCGCGGGTTTCTCCGTGACAATATTGGCCGCGGCCAGCATGTTGATGGCGGCAGACGGTCAACAGAAGAAGACCTTTCCCACTTGTAAGAACCCTAGGGTCAGTCTGACCAATTTTATCGGTTCCGTTTCCGTCCAAGGATGGGGCAAGCCGGAGGTCCAAGCCGTTTACAGGGTGGCGTTCACTCCGGGCGTGGAAGTGGATGCCGACGACATGGCCCTCAAAGGCAAGGCTCAAAAGGTCCATTTCGAAACTCACCTCCTCAATACCCAGGCGCGGGGAGGCAATGAAACCGTCGATTACGTACTGGACGTTCCATCCAATGCCAGCCTGGAGATTCGTAATCCCCAGGGTAGCGTGCACATTGCGGGATTGAAGGGAGACATCTGGGTGGAATCAGTGGGCGGATCGATTTCCGCGGTGGACATCGCCGGCCAATTAACCTTGCGGTCATTGGGCGGCGCGATCGAGGTCATCCGCCCCTCCGGGTACATCGAAGCGTCAACGGTGACGGGCGATATGCACATTATTTCTCCGCTCAGCTCCCGTGTCCGCGCCAACACCACGTCCGGGAAAATCTATTATCAAGGAAATCTTGCTCCCGCCGGCGTCTACGTCCTTTCCTCCTACAGCGGTGACATTATCGTCGATTGTCCCCGCTCTTCTTCTTTTGAGCTCAACGCGCGCTCCGTCCACGGCAAGCTCGACAACGAATTGCGGCTTACTCCAAAGCAGCATGAGGCATTCTCCCCCCGCTACGGCAACGGTCTTTTCGGAACCCACAATCAAGGTGAGGCCACCCTGGAGGTGACTTCGTACACCGGGTCCATTCACATCCGGCCACAGCAATAAGCATCAACCCCGGCAGTTGCCAGCGCCGGGACCCGTCTGGGAAGCGGCTTGCAGCTCCCCCACGGCGCTGCGGCCTCCGGCGTACCAGGGCGAGCTCACTTCAACCGCTTGCCAGTCGTGGTGATCACCAGCCGTCCGTGTTTGACCCCTCGAAGGCTCAGGATTTGATCGCTCAATCGTCTCAACTCCCCACTCCGGCCTTTCATCATGATAACTTCCAGGCAATTATGGTGATCCAAATGGACATGAGCCGCCGCCAGGACCTTGTGGGCTGCGTGGTGCTGAGCCTCCACCAGCTTCTCCGAAAGGTTCGGACGGTGATGGTCATAGACCAGGGTTAGAGTGCCCACGATGATGCTGTTCCCCTCCGCTTCTTCTTCAACCAAGTGGTCCCTGATCAAATCACGGACGGCTTCAGAGCGATTGCGGTAGCCTTTCTTCTTAAGTGCCCTGTCGAATCGAGTCAAGAGCGCCCGTTCCAGTGAAAGACCGGTTCGAACCAGATCTCCCATCGCTTGCCTCCTCATGCAGAGTTTACTTTAACTGGGTCAGGCCCCCCAGTGCCATTTCTTATCCTTTAGCTGTAGCACGAATGCACAAATTGTGTTACCAGTAAGATGAACCCAAGTTGAGCCGGGGGAAAACGGCTGCCAACGTGCCCGCTCAAGCCGGCTGGGACGGTAACGAAGACATGCACATTCCTGACGGCTATTTGAGTCCTTCAACCTGCGCCGTTCTTTACGCCGCCTCGGCGCCCGTTTGGTACGTCTCCATGCGGCGCGTCAAGCGGCGCTTCAACACCCGCCTCGTTCCACTCCTGTCCGTTTTCTCCGCCCTTTCGTTTGTCATCATGATGTTTAATGTGCCGTTACCGGGCGGGACCACGGGCCACGCCGTGGGGGTTGGAGTGACGGCGATTGTCCTCGGACCCTGGGCTTCGATTCTGGCCATCTCCGTGGCCATACTCATCCAAGCGGTATTCTTCGGTGATGGCGGCATCACCACGCTCGGCGCCAACTGCTTCAACATGGCGATTGCCGGCTCTCTGGTGGCGTTTCTGGTCTATCGCGCCCTTGCCGGACGTCAGGCTTTGACGTCATCGCGCCGGGTGGTGGCCGCGGCGGTGGCCGGGTATCTGGCGATCAATGCTGCGGCCTTGTGCGCAGCCGTCGAGCTGGGTGTCCAGCCTCTCTTTTTCAAGGACGCTTCCGGAGCGCCCCTCTATGCGCCTTACCCCCTGAACATCGCAGTCCCGGCCATGATGATCGGGCACTTGACGTTCGCCGGTTTCGCCGAATTGATCTTATCGGGCGGCGCCGTCGCTTACCTGCAGCGCACCAATCCTTTCCTGTTGCAACAAACTGCTCCGGGCATTCTTCGTGGCGGCGAAGGACCCGTGCCAGCTCCAGCCCAAGCCGGTTGGAGGGCCACGCGGCCGCTTTGGATGGCCACGGCACTGCTTCTGGTCTTGACTCCGCTGGGTATCCTGGCGGCGGGCACGGCCTGGGGTGAATGGACGGCGCGAGATTACTCGAATCCAGCGATTCGCCAAAAAATCGCCGCGGCATCCGGGAATGTGGCGCCACCCATCCATGCACCGTTGGGCTTAGGCAGGCTCGCATCCATGTGGGCGGCGCCTTTTCCGCAATATGCCCCTCCCTTTGTCCGGCGCCCGGCCTTTGGTTACCTGCTTTCCGCCATGTTCGGGACAGGCATTATCATTCTGCTGTCGCTGATGGCGGGGTGGCTCGCCGGCAGGAATCGTTGGGGAGGAACGGCAGGTTGAAAACTCAGCGGGTGGAGGTTGGAGGAATGTCCCGAACGTCGCGACGCAAGAGCCCACGGAGCTTCGTTGAGCGGACCCTTGCGAGTTTTCTCGACGCCATGGAACACGCTTTTTATGGCGAAGAACTGGCAAGGGCGGATGGCTTGCTTCAACGCATCGACCCGCGCGTGAAATCCCTCGGCATCCTGGCACTGGTGTTCGCTGTGGCCGCGGCTCACAAGCTTTGGGTGGTGGCGGGGCTTTTCGCAGTGGCGTTGGTGATGGCGGCATGGTCTCATGTCCCCCTTCGGCTGCTGGCGAAAAGGGTCTGGATCGCGGCCTTACTGTTCACCGGGGTCATCGCCTTGCCAGCCCCATTTATAACCCCTGGCCGAACCCTGGCCCACGTCCCGCTGCTCGGCTTGCCGGTCACGGCGCAAGGTTTAACGGCCGCCGCATTTCTCGTCTTGCGGGTGGAAGCCGCAGCCACAATGATGGTGCTGCTCGTCCTTTGCACGCGCTGGAACCACGTTCTGAAGGCGCTACGAGCGCTTCGGCTGCCGCCCCTGATCGTTGTGATTCTGGGGATGACCTGCCGCTATATCTTCTTGCTGCTTCAAACCGCCCACGAAATGTTTGAGTCCCGCCGCAGCAGAATGGTGGGCGAGTGGGCGGGCAGGGATCGCCGCCGGGTGGCTTCATCCAGCCTCGGCGTTCTGATTTCGAAGAGCTTCCAGATCAGCTCCGAAGTGTATTTGGCCATGCAATCACGCGGATTCCAGGGTGATGTCTACACCCTTGACGACTTTCAGGCCGGGACATCAGATTGGCTGGCCTTGACCGCCTTTTTCACGCTGGCGCTCGCCGCCATCTGGTTGGGACGATGACCCCGCTCCATGCCGGCCCGGAAAAGACCGTTCCGATTTTCGACGTTCAGAACGTGACATACCGGTACCATCAGGCGACGGCACTGGATGGCTTGAGCTTGGTGATCCAGCCGGGTGAACGATACGCCCTGCTGGGAGCCAACGGCTCTGGCAAGTCCACGCTCCTTCGCATCCTTGACGGTCTTTACTATCCTGAGAAGGGAACTGTCCTTTTCTGTGGCCAGCCGTTGACGGAGGACCGCTTGCGCGACGGCGGCTTCGGGTTTGATTTTCGCCGCCGGGTGGGACTGGTGTTTCAAAACCCGGACGTCCAGCTCTTCTCGCCATCTGTTTTTGACGAAATCGCCTTCGGCCCCCTTCAGCTTCGCTGGCCTCGGCAGCAGACCCTGCTCCGGGTGAAGGAAACGATGGAGCTTATGGAAATCACCCACCTCAAAGACCGCCCGCCTCACGAACTCTCCAACGGTGAGAAGAAACGTGTGGCGCTTGCTTCGGTACTGGTTCTCGATCCCGAAGTTCTGTTGCTGGACGAGCCCACTGCCTCCCTTGACCCGCGAAGCGAGAGCCATATGATTGACTTTCTGGTGGGTTGGAGAGGCGGCGCCAAGACCGTGGTGACCACGACTCACAATATGGACATTGTGGAGGACATCGCCGACCGCTGTTATGTTTTTGAAAGTGGCCGCGTGACGGCAGAGGGCACACCGGCCGCGATTCTAGCGGACACGCCCATGCTCGAACGCGCCCATCTGATTCATACCCATCGCCACATTCATGCCTCCGGCGAAGTTCACTCCCACCCTCACCTTCATCGGCACCAGCACTGAGCGGCAAAGCTCGTGCTTTCTGAACCCTCTGGTTCTTTCTTCAATTGACGGGGAAAACTAACTTCCTTCCTGTCCATCGCCGCCTTCACTCGTGTCAAGAGCGGCTGCTCCTTCGGTTGTCCCGGGTTTGACCAGTGGTTCCATCTCGAGCAAGGCTTCGAGTTCCGGCAGAACAAGAAGATCCTTGGGTCTTCCTGCGGCGCGCTTGGCTCGAACCAAACCCTCCACCGAAAGTACTTGACAAGGCCGGCTCAGCAGCTCGATAGCACTTGAAAATGCAAGGACATGAGCATAAGTTCCGAGGCCGGCCACTTCGCCAAAGAGATCAAGATCGCCGAGGTCCGTCGTGAGCGTAAAGTTCATGCCGCGAGAGATGGCCGCAGCATCAGAGTGGAAGGGTACGGCCTCTGGAACGTCACGAAGCCGGGGATGGTGAGACTCTAGCGCCTTCGCAAGCCGCTGAATGTTGGCAGGCGAGCGATCGTAACAGATATCGAGATCGTAGGTCAGGTGCGCGCCTCCGTGTGCGGTGTGCGCAACCCCGCCAATGACGACGAAATCGACGTCCGCATCGCGCAAGACCTCAAGAGTGCGCGCGAATTCATTCATGGCTCGAGCTTCCTGGCGCGTTGCAATTCTTGTACAAAGCTTTGCGCTGCCTCAAGTTCCTGAAGCCGCTCGGTGGGCGTCATTTCAAGCCTTCGCACCAGCAACGTGAGGTCGATGCCAAATTCCTTGGCGGCGGCAATTTTGCTGCCCACAGGCGGATCATTGATAAGCCGGATTAGGAGGTCGCGCTGCCGCTTGGTCATCTTCCTACTCATGATATTCTAATTCACGAGTCACGCGGAAGGATCGTATTTGATCCAAGCACGAAGATCGCAGAGGTAAGAAACTCTGGTACGGCCGCGCGACCGGCCGAGCGAGTAGCCAGCTTTCACGGCAGGCTGGCGCAGACCTTCTGAGGTCTGCGATTCTGATTAGCTGGACGCCAGAGGCCCGCGGACGATCAACCGGCCATGAAGATGCCAGAGCGGAAGTTGCCTGTGGACCCTTTGCGCTTTATTCGAGAATGTGTCCGGAATCGGCGGGTCCTATGGACGTACCCCGTGAACATGCGCCTCGAAGGCCGGTTCATCCCGCGCGAGGCCGTTCTCGGTTCCTCGACAGTTACGAGATAATAGAAGCGTACCCGGGAGACAAGTACCTTCCCAGCTATCTGGTACTGGGAAGATCGGCGGGTGAGGCGTTCCACATCCTGTTTGCTGCCGACCTGGATGGGGATAACGTGCGGGTTGTGACTGCCTACCGGCCGAACCGGAGCGAGTGGGAATACGACTTGAAGACAAGGAGAGCGCCACGATGAAGTGTACGGTTTGTGGAGCGGAAATGCGGTCGACGATGAGCGATTTGCCATTCAAGACCACCGCGCAGACGATCGTGATTGTAAAGAGCCTTCCGGTGCTTCAGTGTGAGAACTGCGCCCATTACCTGATTGAGGATGCAGTGCTCGGTCGGGTAGACAAGATTCTTGCGACCCGTAACGGAGCGGCTGAGTTGGAGATCGTCCGGTATGCGGCGTAGCGCCCGTCTAACCAGGCGCCGCAGGCAATGGCCAAAGGCGGGCGCGCCTCTTGCAGACGCGGAGTGGCCTGTGGGGGCATACGACCCGGCGACACCAAGCTGACGAAGCCGACCGGCTTATGGGCAGTGCGTTACGCGCACAGAGGATGCGATGGCCGGTAGAGGATGATGTTGAGATCGCTGCGACACGCGGTTCCCGCAGCTCCGGCAAGGCCCGCAAAAGTTAGATCGGCGGCGACCCAGCGGCCAAAGCGGAGGCACTCTTTGGAATAGTACGGCCCGGCATTGCGGTGGCCGAAGAAGACGCAGACCCGGAGGGTCTGCGCCAGCCAGCCGGAGGAGAATGCTTTCGGTTCTGAAATCGATTATGCAACCCTGATTGAACTTTACGGGGTGCCGCCCGAAGCCGAAAGACGGTACAGTCCGGCTCAATGCGTTGGAGCTATGGCGGCAACGATTACCGGCAGGCCCGATCCAAAGTACATCTCCACGAGTTACGTTGAACGTCAAAACCTCACCATGCGAATGCAGATGCGGCGGTTTACCCGGCTGACTAATGCGTTCTCCAAGAAGGTCGATAATCTTCGTCATGCAGTTGCCCTCTATGCGGTTCACTATAATTTCTGCCGAGTGCATCAAACCCTCCGTGTTACACCTGCGATGGAAGCGGGACTGGTGTTGAGCATTTGGGACATTGCCGACATCGTAAAACTTCTGGCAAAAGAATCCAGAGTGGCTGCTTAATTCAAAAGTATAATTGCGCCTGTGCTCCCCATCACTGCTCTAACTGTGTGCTTGGCCTGTGGTGTCCTATTACAGTCACCAAGGCCAGCGCCAACTCCAACTAAATCCAGTAAGGCACACCAGCACATCGGCAGCAGAAAATGCCCCTATGGCGAGCCACGCAATAGTGCGCCCCAGCCGACTGTGGCCGCGGCTAACCAAGTGGATGCTCAACCAACAGCCAAATATGTAGAAGACAAAGGCGACAAGCGCTGTGGCGAAGCGCCGACCGATGGGTGGAGTGCCATCAATTCGATTCTGATAACGATCTTCACGGGAGTCCTTGCCTATCTTGCTTACCGTCAATGGTGCTCCATGCAAAGGCAGACCGAATATCTCGGCCAAACAATGAAAGAGACAAGAAAAGCCGCTGATGCCGCCAATTTGAATGCTACAACTTTGATGAATACCGAACGTGCTTGGCTGCTTCTTGAAAAGGTACAGAATCCCAAGATCGGTACTGGCCCAGTCGCTTTCGGTTACACACTCAAAAACTATGGGAGGACTCCGGCCTTTCTCACGAAAATGGTTGCCCAATTCCGGCGTTATAAAAGTCTCGATTCGCTGCCTGAGAATCCCGAAGATGCCACTCCAAACCAAGAAGTGCAACTCCCAGAAAGAGGCATCGCTGTAGCCTCCGACATGCCCCTCAACGATGTCATCATAGAACTTGCCGGAATCCCAATTCTTTCCGCCGAAGAGATTCTGATGCTCCGGGAAGGTGCTCTTTTCCTTTACGCTTCTGTGTTCATCCTCTACCGCGATATTTACGAGCGGGAATTTACGACAGCCTTTGGTGGAGTTTATCAGATGGCTAGATGGTCGGATGGCTTTGAAGGTTTCGTGAGGACTGGACCACCCGCATACAACAAGCACACATAGGAACGGGAATTGTCGAGCAACTCTTCCGCCAAACTTCCGCCAAATTGAAATTGACCCACTACCGCCTTTTCACGGGCGGTGACAGCCACGCCGCCACCGATTATCATTAACTTCAGACGGATTTTCCCCCTCCCTTGACCCTTGGAATCTGAGGTAAGCGATTTATTTTCATGCTGGAAGGTTCAGGCAGGGGCGCTATGTTGTACCCATGTAAGTACTTGACATTGGCCTTTTCATTGTCTATGATGTGCATGGAGGTCATGCCATGTACATCGATACTGTCCCCAATCGCAACTCCCCGCCCGCCGTCCTCCT
>Ga0307372_10002118_pt1 | contig 33455 bp, 33 predicted proteins | sample OX1MG_FD_202533 | JGI IMG/M metagenome (GOLD analysis project Ga0307372, IMG submission 202533) | Soil microbial communities from Risofladan, Vaasa, Finland - OX-1 | ecosystem: Environmental > Terrestrial > Soil > Coastal area > Acid sulfate soil | place: Finland: Risofladan, Vaasa | collected... | reverse complement strand
GCCTCCCGTGCACCCGACTTGGGCGGCTGGCTCGGGGCGCCCACGCCTGGCCGAGCCCGCTGCGCCCGCGCGCCCACCGGCCGACGGGCCGGGGGTCCCCCACGGTCGTGAGCTGTCGGATCGTGCCACCGAGCTGGACTTCACGTCCATCGGGGCGGTGCGGATGGGAGCGGGGCGCCTGGCGGCGATCTCGGGCTCGGCGCTGAGCTCCGCGTCGCGGACGTGACCGAGGCCCCGAGGCGCCCGGGCGCTGCTGCCGATGGCGGGCGCGCGGGCCGCCGTCCCGCCGCCCGTGTGCCGCGCCTCCGCTCGGGCTCCCGCCGGTCGACGTCTCGCCCGCCGGCAGCGGGGGACGCAGCACTCAGGGTCGCGGGGGGGGGCGCGTGCTCCCGCCCAGCTCGCCACCCGCGATTGGGGCCTCCTGCGCTGGGGCGGCTGGGCGGGAGCGGGCTTCGTACCATGGCCGGGTGGACGATGACCCGGGCTCGGCGGATAGGGAGCACCGCCCGGGCTCTGAGACGATCGCGGTGGAGGTGCTGGCGGCGGACCGGCTGGCCGAGGCGCGAGGGCTCTTGCTGGACCTGTTGCTGGTCGAACAGGGGCACTTCAACCACCCGCGCCAGACCCGCGCCGACCTCGAGCGGACCCTCCCCGCAGCTCCAGCGACCTTTCGAGGCGAGAATCACCTGCTCGTGGGGCGGGAGCACGGCGACGTGGTCGGCCTCTGCTGGTGCGTCCTCTTCGACCCGGGCACCGGCTTGGAGGCGGAGATCGCCGAGCTGTATGTGGCGCCCGCCTGGCGCCGCCGGGGGCTCGCCGGCCGACTGCTGCAGGCGGCGACCCGCCTCTTCGAGGAGCGCGGCGTGACCTTCGCCTGCGTCTGGACCCGGCACGACAACCGCCCGGCGCTGCGGCTGTACGCCGGAGGCGGATTCGCCCCGACCGAGCAGGCCGTCCTCACCTGGTACCCCGGGGGGACGGCGAGGTGACCGGACCCGGCGCTGACCTTTCCGATTTCCCCGCCGCGAGGCGGCTCGCTGCCACGGTGATCCTGACCCTGGTGGTGGCGCTGCTGGCGGGCGGAGGCAGCGCCGACCTGGTGCTTCGACTCCAGGGCTCGGCACCCCCCCCCCAGGTGATCGTCCACACCGTGACCACGTCCGGGCAGTCGGCGTCGACCACCCTGCCGGCCGTGATCGCGGCGGATCAGGCATCCCTCGTCCAGGTGGTGCGGCTGCCGGCTCGCGGCCTCCCCACCGCGGCCGACGTCGCCAGCGGATTTATCGCTGATGCCAACGGGCTGGTCGTGACCGCGGCGTCGGCCGTTGCCGGGGCCGTCGGCCTCATGGTCGTGCTGCCGACTGGAGTGCGGACGCCTGCCACCCTGGCGGCCGCCGACCCCGACACCGGGATCGTCGTTCTCCAGATCGCGACCAGTGCCAGCCTGACGCCGCTCGCCTTCGGCCCCAGCCCGCGCGTGGGCGAGGCGGCGATCGCCCTCAGCCAGCCGGTGGGCTCGGGTCCCGCCGTGGATGTCGGCACGGTCAGCGCGACCGGTTTGGTGGTGCGGGTCCCCGGCCCCTCGGGATCGGGCGGGCTGGTCGCCGTGGGCGGGGCGCTCCGGACCGACGCACCGGTGCCTGCGGGCGGCATCGGCGGACCTCTGGTCGACGCGAACGGTCAGGTGATCGGCGTCCTGGCCGGTCCCGCCAGTCCCAGCTTCCAGGGGGCTGTCCCCGGCGCCGGCAGCACGGTGGCGCTGGACGCCACCGCCGCCCAGAGCGTGGTCTCCGCCTTGGCGTCCGCCACCCTGGTGCCCACCGCCCCGGGGGTCGTCAGCCAGCCGCTCGATCCGGCCAGCGCCGCCGCCCTGGGGTTGCCGGTGGGCGCGCTGGTGGTGCTGGTCCAAGTCGGCTCGCCCGCGGCGGTGGCCGGCCTGCGGGAGGGGGATGTCGTTCTCGCCGTGAACGGTCGCGCCGCGTCCCAGCTGGCCTCGGTATCGGACGCCTTGATCCGGCAGGCGGTCACCGGGCCCGCCAGCATCTCGGTCTGGCGCGCCGGGGTGGTCCACCACCTGAGCCTGGTCCTACCGCCGACCGGGTGAGCCTGCTAGGCTCGCACACGCGATGGACCTCACCTGGATGGGCGACTGCTGCGTGGCTGCGCGCGGGCGCGACGTTCGGGTGGTGTTCGATCCCCCCGACAGCCTCATCGATCCCGGCAGTCGCGGCACCGTCGACCTGGTGGTTCGCTCCCGCGGCGGCGCGAACGTCCTCCGCCCCGGGACTGGTCCCACGGTGGTGGCACAGCCGGGCGAGTACGAGATCCGTGGGGTCTCCGTCCATGGGGTGGCGGTGGACGGCGGCACCGCCTTCGTCTGCGATGTCGACGACGTCGCGATCGCGGTCATCGGCCGGGGCGCTGCCACCCTTGCCGAGGCGGCCCTGGAGGCGATCGGTCGGGTCGACGTGCTGGTGCTCCCGGTCGGCGGGGGCCCGGGCCTCACCGGCGCCCAGGCGGCCGCCGCCGTCTCCCGGATCGAGCCGGCGGTGGTGGTGCCGGTGGGGTACGCGATCGGCGACGAGCTCTTCGGACTGGAGCCGCTCGCGCCCTTCGCGCGGGAGATGGGCTTGGCTCAGTGGGCGTCTCAGTCCAAGCTCACCCTCACCGGCTCTCCGGGCGCGGCCGACGACACGCGGGTGGTGGTGCTCGAGCCGCGCCGCTGACGCAGTGCCGCGGTCCCGGCCCGTGGTACGATGAGGGCCCGTGAGGTGTGGCCAGCGGCCCCTGCGGTTCTCTCGATGACAGCCAAGTTCGTCTTCGTCACCGGCGGGGTGGTGTCGGGACTGGGCAAGGGGATCACCGCCGCTTCGCTCGGCACCATCCTCACCGCCCGCGGGCTTCGGGTTTCGCTGCTCAAGCTCGACCCGTACATCAACATCGACCCCGGCACCATGTCCCCCTACCAGCATGGGGAGGTGTTCGTGCTCGACGACGGCGCCGAGACGGATCTCGATCTCGGCCACTACGAGCGCTTCGTGGACGTCAGCCTGCCCCGCGCCAGCAATGTCACCGCCGGCAAGATCTACAGCGAGGTGATCGCCAAGGAGCGCCGGGGAGACTATCTCGGCGCCACCGTGCAGGTGATTCCGCACGTCACCAATGAGATCAAGGAGCGGATCCTGCGGGTCGCCGAGACGGGCGGAGCGGAGGTGGTGATCGTGGAGGTGGGTGGCACCGCCGGCGACATCGAGTCGCTGCCATTCCTGGAGGCGATTCGCCAGCTCAAGAACGACGTCGGTCGTCGCAACACCTTCTACGTTCATCTCACCCTGGTGCCCTTCGTGAGCGGCAGCGAAGAGTACAAGAGCAAGCCCACCCAGCACAGCGTGCAGACGCTGCGCGGGATCGGCATCCAGCCCGACGCGATCGTCTGCCGGTCGCGGGAGCGACTCGGCACCGGGCTGCGGGACAAGATCGCGCTCTTCGCCGACGTCGAGGCCCGCGCCGTGATCAGCCTGCCCGACGCCGCCACCATCTACCAGGTCCCGCTCCTGCTGGAGGACAGCGGCCTGGGGACCTTTCTGCTCGAGCAGATGGATGTGGGCGCGGGGCCGGCGGAGCTGGGACAGTGGGAGCGACTGGTCGGGCGGATCCTCTCCACCGCCGAGTCGGTGCGGATCGGGATCGCCGGCAAGTATGTGGAGTTGCCGGACGCCTATCTCAGCGTCACCGAGGCGCTCCGCCACGCCGCGGTCGCCCACGACGTCGGCTTGGAGCTCCGCTGGATCAACACCGAGACGCTCGATGTGGCGGACCGCTCAGCCTTCGATGACCTCCACGGGATCGTGGTCCCGGGCGGCTTCGGCCACCGCGGGATCGAGGGCAAGATCGCCGCGTCGCGCTATGCTCGGGAGGAGCGGGTGCCCTTCCTCGGCCTCTGCTTGGGGATGCAGTGCGCCACCATCGATCTGGCCCGCGACGTGCTCGCCACCCCCGACTGCAACAGCACCGAGTTCAACGTCTTCACCGAGCATCCCGTCATCGACCTGCTGCCCGAGCAGCGCGACGTGACGGATCTCGGGGGCACCATGCGGCTCGGCCTGTATCCCTGCAAGCTGCTGCCCGGCAGCCGGGCGCAGCGCGCCTACGGCGAACCCCTGGTGTATGAGCGCCACCGCCACCGCTTCGAGTTCAACAATCGCTACCGTGAGCGCCTGGCCCAGGCCGGGGTGGTCTTCAGCGGAACCTCGCCCGACGACCGCCTGGTCGAGATCATCGAGCTGCGCGATCATCCCTTCTTCGTCGCCAGCCAGTTCCACCCCGAATTCCGCTCCCGCCCGCATCGGCCCCACCCGCTGGTGCTGGCCTTCATGGCCGCCTGCGTGGACCGGGCCGGGCTCGCGATCGAGCCCGAGCTTCCGGGCGGCGCGGTGGCGACCCGGCTGGCATGACCGGGGCCGCCCGGACGCGGGGGTCGGCCCTGCGCCTGTACTTCAGCACCGCCGACGGCGAGCTGCGGGTGGCGCCGCCCGAGTGGACCGCGCTGGGACGCTCGGGAGAGCGTCTCACCGATGCTGGCGAGTGGGTTCCGATGCCGGCCGGAGCCACCATCGCCCGGCTTCCCGGTCGGGCCGCGCTGGGGCTGACGGGGGGCGCCGAGTCCGCCTGGCCGCTCGAGCGCGGGGTGGCGGTGGCCGCGATCCTGCCGGTGGGGCACCTGCGGCTCCTGCTGCCGGCGCACGGGCCGGCCGCCACCGGGGGGCCGACCCTTCCCCTGTTCGGCTACACCGCGGTGGCTGAGCGCCGGGGCCGGCCGGTGGTCGCCGCGATGGCTACCGACGACTTCGCGTGGTGGCGCCCGGAACGCTTCCGCCGCTCCGATCTTCCCGGCGCGGTCGCTGCCGCCGAGGCGGCGCTGCCGGGCAATCCGGTGATCGCGCAGCTGCGGACCTGTGCACTCGAGCATAACTGCTACACGGCGCAGAACACATTCCACCGCCGCTACGAGGGTGCCCTGCCGACCTCGGCGGCGTGCAACGCCGACTGCCTGGGCTGCATCTCGCTCCAGACCGACTCGGGGGCGCCCACCCCGCAGCCCCGGATTGGGCGCGCCCCCGGCGCCGCAGACCTGCTGGCGGTGGCGGTCTACCACCTTGGTCCGCACCCCGCGGGGATGGTGAGCTTCGGTCAGGGCTGCGAGGGGGAACCGCTGCTGCGCACCGACGTCCTGCTGCCGGTGGTGGCCGCCATCCGCACCCGCTTTCCCGCCGCCACGATTCACATCAACACCAATGGGAGCCGGCCGGACGACGCTGTCCGGCTCGCTGCCGCGGGCGTCAACAGCGCCCGGATCAGCGTCTTCAGCTTCAGCCAGGAGCTGTTCGCCGCCTACTACCGTCCACGGGGATACACGATCGGGGATGTCTGCCTCACCGCGAGCCGGCTCCATCAGCAGGGCGTCCAGGTCGCCGTCAACCTGCTCACCTTTCCGGGGGTCACCGACCAGCCCACCGAGATCGACCGCACGCTGGCGGCGCTCGCCGCCAGCGGAGTCGAACAGGTCCAGCTCCGCACCCTCAATGTCGACCCGCTGTGGCTGCTCCGGCGCATCCCGGTGCGGGAGGCGGGGATCGGGATGGCGGAGATGGTGGGCCGGCTTGGTCGCGAGCTCGGCGGCCTGCGGCTCGGCAACTTCACCCGGCCGGTGGCGGCGGCACCCGCCGTCCCGAGTGCCTCCGCCCGGCCCTGACCGCCCCCCCTCCGGCCCCCAACGCCCCGGCGGCCTCACCGCGTCCGGTCATTCCCTTAGGTGAGGTGTCGGGGCGAGGTGGCCGATGGGACCGCGCCGCCCCGGACGGGCCAGGCGCCGGGCCCTCGTCAGCGCCAGCGGGTGTGGGGCGTGGTCGCGCAAGGTCGCCCCGGACCTCGGTGTCGGGAGCGGCGCTGGGCCCATCTGGACGGGCGTGGGCCGCGCCGCAAGCGGTGCGGCCCCCACCATCAGCGAGGACCGTGGCGATCGCGCGGTGTGGGCGGGGGCGGCCTCCCCGCGCGGCCCGCGCCAGCCACCGGGTGTGCCGTTGGGGGTCCCCAACCCGCCGTCCGCCCTCCGGCCGCGGGTCGCCGGGCGCCGGCGGTGCCGCGCCCGAGCGGGGGCGCCTCTCGCCTCCGGGTCGGGGCACCCCTGCCGGCCTCGCGGGGAAGGCACGCTGCGGGACGCGGATCCGAGCAGGCCGTTGGAGTCGGGAGGGGAGGTTTGAGCGGCGCGGCCGGGGCCTATGATCGAGAGGTGGCGACCGACCCCGACGAGCTCCTGCGGCCGGCCGGGTCCGCCGGCGACGGGGGGGCGGTCGTTCCCCCCGGGAGCCTCGCCCCCTCCCTGACCGTCGCCACCCCCGGATGGCCCACGGCCTGGTCCCCCGCGGCCACCCCGGTCGGCTGGCCCGGGCTCGCTGGCCCGCCCGCGGGGGTGTCCCCCGTCCCCGGCGCCCATCCGACTGGCCGGCGCCGCGGGCTCGTGGGGAGCCTCGTCGCCGGGCTGGCGGCGGCGGTCAAGTACGGGGTGCTCCTGCTCAAGCTGGGGGCCTTCAAGGGCACGCTGATCACCATGGTGATCAGCGTCATCTTCTACTCGTTCTTCTTCGGACCGGTCTTCGCGCTGGCTTTCGTCTCGTTGATCCTGGTTCACGAGATGGGTCACTACCTGGTGGCTCGCCGGCTGGGCGAGGACGTCAGCGCCCCCATGTTCATTCCGGGCCTGGGCGCTCTGATCAATCTGCGCACCCAGCCCCGCACGGTCGCCCGTGAGGCGCAGGTGGCAATCGCCGGACCCGCGGTGGGGACCCTGGCGTCCTGGGCGTGCCTGGGGCTGGCGCTCGCTCTGCGCTCGGAGTTCTGCGCCGCGCTGGCGTACGTCGGCTGCCTGATCAACCTCTTCAACCTGATCCCGGCCTCGCCCCTGGACGGCGGCCGGGTGACCGCCGCGGTGTCCAAGTGGGTGAACCTGGTGGGGCTGATCGTGCTGGTCGGGTATGCGGTCTTCGCGTTCACGGGAGCGCAGGCGGCCAGCCCGATCCTGCTCGTGATCGTGGTGGTGGCCGGCTACAGCACCGTGGGGCGCTTCCGCCAGGCGCGCCGCCAGCCGACCTATCTCGCGGTCGCGATGCGGACCCGCTGGCTGGTGGGGGGCGCCTACCTGGCCCTGGTGCTCGCCGCCGCCTTGGGCCTAGAGGTGAGCCACGCCAGCCTAACGCACCTCATCACCGCGGTCGGGTGAGCGGCGCTGGGGGTCCGGTTTGGCGCCCCCCGACCCGTGGTAAGCTCGACGGCGACCTCACATGAAGCAGATCCACCCCGAGTACCGCCATGACGTGGTGGTGACCTGCTCCTGCGGGAGCCAGTTCACCACCGGGTCGACCGCGGCGCAGCTGCGGACCGAGGTCTGCTCGGTCTGCCATCCGTTCTTCACCGGGGAGCAGCGGATCGTCGACACCGGCGGCCAGGTGGAGCGCTTCCGGCGTCGGGCCGAGAAGGCGGCGGCGCGGGCCTGAGGAGCTGGCGGCCGCCCGCGGGGTGGCCGGGGGGACGGGAGGAGCGGGGTGGCTGACCGCTTCGACCATCCGGCGCTGCGCACGCGGATGGAGCGGGTGCAGGCTCGCCATCGCGAGCTTCGCGAGGCGCTCGAGGACCCCCAGGTCGCCTCCCTGCCCAAACGCCTGCAGGCGCTCGGGCAGGAGGAGGCGAAGCTGCGCCCGGTGGTGGAGCTGTACGAGCTCTGGGTGGCGGCTGACTCCGCGGTCCAGGAGGCCGAGGCGATGCGTCGCGAGGAGACGCTGGGGGAGATGCAGGTCTACCTGGAGGAGGAGGCCCGCGAGCAGGGCCGCCAGCGCGACCAGCTGGCCGCCCGGCTGCAGGAACTGCTGGTGCCCGCCAACCGGGACGCCGAGCGCGACGCGGTGCTGGAGGTGCGGGCGGGCACCGGCGGCGACGAGGCCGCCCTCTTCGCCGCCGACCTGCTGCGGATGTACCTGCGCTACGCGGAGCGCCGGGGCTGGACCGTCGACGTGGTGGACCAGTCCGCGACCGAGGGTGGGGGGATCAAGGAGGTGGTGGCGGAGGTGCGCGGACCCGGCGCCTACGAGCGGCTCCAGTTCGAGAGCGGGGTCCACCGGGTCCAGCGGGTCCCGCGCACCGAGTCGCAGGGCCGCATCCACACCTCCGCCGCCAGCGTGGTGGTGCTGCCCGAGGCCGACGACGTCGAGGTGGAGCTGCGCGAGGAGGACCTCAAAGTCGACGTCTACCGCTCCACCGGGCCGGGGGGACAGAGCGTCAACACCACCGACTCGGCGGTGCGGATCACCCACCTGCCTTCGGGGCTGGTGGTCACCTGCCAGGACGAGAAATCCCAGCACAAGAACAAGGCCAAGGCCCTGCGGGTGCTGCGGGCGCGGCTGTTCGAGCGGCTGCAGGCGGAGCGTGACGCGGAGCTCCGCGTCACCCGACAGTCGATGGTGCGCAGCGGTGACCGCAGCGAGAAGGTTCGCACCTACAACTTCCCCGAGGCTCGCCTCACCGACCACCGCATCGACCTCAAGCTGCACCAGCTGGCACGCATCCTGGAGGGCGACCTCGACCCCGTGGTCGAGCCGCTGCTGGCGGCGGAGCGCGCCCGCCGGCTGGGGGAGGACCACCTGCCGAGCCCCGACCGGCCCGGGGATGGGGCGGCATGAGCGCCGACGGGCGGCGCCACATCCTGGCCACCAGCGGAGGGTTTGCGCGGGATCCTGCGGGCCGGCTCCGGCCGGCGGCGCTCTTCGACCATGCCCTGGCGCTCACCGGCCGGGAGCGCCCCCGCGTCTGCCTGCTGGCGACCGCCCAGGGCGACGCTCCGGCCGCCCTGGCGGCGCTCTACGGGGCGCTGGCCGAACGTGACCTGCGCCCCAGCCACCTGGCCCTTCACCCGATGCCGTCGGTCGACGATCCGCGCCGCCATCTGCTCCAGCAGGACCTGATCTGGGTCGACGGCGGCAGCGTCGCCAACCTGCTGGCGGTGTGGCGCGTCCACCGGCTGGACGCGGCGCTTCGGGAGGCGTGGGACGCTGGGGTGGTGCTGGCAGGGGTGAGCGCCGGAGCGCTCTGCTGGTTCCAGGCCGGGACCACCGACTCCTTCGGTCCCGAGCTGCGAGCGGTCCACGACGGCCTCGGCTTCCTGGCCCCCACTACGACAAGGAGCTGCGGCGACGACCGACCCACCAGGGGTTGGTCCAGACCGGGGCGATCCCGGCCGGGTGGGCCGCCGACGATGGCGTCGGGCTCCACTTCGTCGACCAGCAGATGCAGGAGGCGCTGAGCGAGCGGCCCGACTCCCCCGCCCGTGGCTGGCGGATCGAGCGCCGTCCGGATGGGTCACTGGACGAGCGCCCCATCATCCCCCGCCCGCTGGGGGAGGTCGTCTGAGCGGTCGCGCTCAGGCCCCGCCGTCCCCGGCCGCCGTCGGGGCGGTGGGGGCCGCGGCCGGGCCGCCCCGTCCGCGGCCCCGTCCTCCGCGCCGGCGCCGGCGCCGCGGGGCCGATTCCGCCGCGGGGGCCGAGGCGTCGGCCGCAACCAGGGCGTCGCCGCTGGCCGGGAGATCGACCGGGGCGGGCGCGCCGGCGCGTCCGCCCCGCCGCAGGCGCGCGTGCCGGACCGGGGCGGTGCGGACCCTCGGGCCGGGGGGATGACCCACCGCGTGGAGATCGCCGAGGGTCGACCATCCCAGCTCGGCGCGGCCCAGCTGCACCAGCCGGACGAAGCAGCCGGCGGTCGCCTCCGCGTCTGCCAGGGCGTGGTGGGGCTGCCGGTGCTGGGTCACGCCGAGCCGCTCGCACAGCCGCTCCAACCCGATCGTGTCGCGCAGATCGAAGAGCAGCTTGGCGAGCCGAGAAGTGTCGAGGGTGGGGTGGGGGAGGGGGTGTCCCACGGTCCGTCCGATCAGGCGCGTGTCGAAGGCATCCGCGCTGTGCTCGACCAGCACCGCCCCTCGCGCGAAGCGCAGGAATCGCCGCAGCACCAGGTCGGCCGGCGGTGCTCCCTGGAGCATGTCCCGGGTGATGCCGTGCACCCGCCGGGCGTACGAGTTGATGTGGTCGGTGGTGTGGACCAAGGTCTCCATCGCGTCCGGGGGAGGGCCCCCCTCCCAGAGCTCAAGCGGCTCGTCGGCCGCCGGGACCCGAAAGCGGACGGCGCCCAGCTCGACCAGGTGATGGGGTGACTGGCCGGTGGTCTCGCAGTCCACCGAGACCAGCTGCAGCTGATCGATCGGGGTGTCGAAGGCGGGCACCAGCGAGGCCTCGGCCTCCAGGCCCAGGGCGTCGGGAGGCAGGGGAGCATTGAACCGAGCCCCCACCTGGGGCGAGGCCGGGCCGAGTCGGGGCCGGAAGTCGCTGCCGGGGACGGGGGCGCCCCGCTGCCGTCCGTACCGGTGGCGCCGAGCGGTGGCAGCTCCGGGATGGGTCGGCAGGTCCGGATCGGGCACCCCCGGGAGGTCGGGGGCGTCCTCGAAGGCGGCGGCGAGATCCACAGCGCACCATCCTAGACGACCGCGCCGCTCCGCCCCCGCGGGCCCCGCCTCGATCGCGGGGGGGGGACCCGCGCCAGGGGCTCCCTATACTCGAGAGCGGTGGCTGGCCGCGTGCGTAGGGCGTTCGCGCCGCTCCGAGGTCGCCGGTGACGCTGGTCGCGGTCGGGGTCAGCCATCACCTGGCACCCGTGGCGGTGCGGGAGCGCGTCCACCTCGATGGGACCACTGTGCGCGCCACCCTGCCCTCGCTGGTGCGCCATGCCGGGCTGGGCGGGGCGGTGTGCCTGTCCACCTGCAATCGCACCGAGTTCTACGTCTCCACCGACGACCCCGCCCGGGCCGCGCAGACGATCGACCGCTTCCGTCGCTATCTGGTGCCGGGTCCCCTGGGGCAGCGGTACGTCCACGCCGCCGTCGGGGCGGAGGCGGTGGGGCACGTCTTCCGCGTCGCCAGCGGGCTGGACAGCATGGTCCTCGGTGAGGGCCAGATCTTGGCCCAGCTCAAGCGCGCCCACCGCCTGGCCCACGAGTCCCAGACCCTGGACGCGGCCCTCGATCTCGTCATGCGTCGGGCGGTGACCGTGGCCAAGCGGGTGCGCACCGAGACCGGCATCGGCCGGCGCGCGGTGGGGATCGCCCAGGCGGCGGCGGATGAGGCGGGGCGGCGACGTGAGCTCCGGGGGGCGCGTGTGCTGGTGGTCGGAGCGGGGCAGATCGGCGCCGGGGCCGCCCGGCTCCTGCGCCGGGGCGGTGCCGGCCCGTTCCTGGTGGCGGAGCGCGGCCCCCGTTCGCGGGCGCTCGCGGCTGGGCTCGCGGGCAGCATCTGCCATCCAACCGAGGTGGGCGGGTCGTGGCCCACCGTCGACATCGTCGTCTGCGCCACCAGCCAGGCTGCCCCGGTCCTGACCGCGGCGGCGGTCACCGGTCTGCAGGAGGCGCCCGGCCGCCCGCTGCTGCTGCTCGACCTCGCCCTGCCGCGGGACGTGGACCCCGCGGTCCGGGGTCTGCCCGGGGTCGATCTGGTCGACCTCGACGATCTCGGCCGGGCGATCCGGACCAACCTCGCCGCCCGCTGCGACGAGGTTCCCGCGGCCACCCACCTGATCACCGTGGCCGTCCGGGATACCCTCACGGAGCTGGACGCGCGTCGGGCCGCGCCCGCTATCCGGCACCTGCTGGAACGCACCGACGGTGTCCGCGAGGCCGAGCTCACCCGCACCCTGGGGCGGCTCGGCCCGGTGTCCTCGCGGGAGCGGGAGCAGCTCGACCGTCTCACCCGGGCGCTCACCGCCAAGCTGCTGCACGCGCCGATCCGCTACCTGCGGGCTCACGCCGGCGACCCGGCCGGCACCGCCTCGGCGCTGGAGGTGCTCGGCCTGGACGGGTCCGCGCCCGGGTGAGACCGGCGATCCGGGCGGCGACCCGCGGGAGCGTCCTCGCCCGGCGGCAGACCGAGCTCGTGCTTGCGAGGCTGCGTGGTCGGGAGTTCGTAGCCGAGCTCACGGCGGTGGAGGTGCAGGCGGCGGGGGATCTCGCCCCCGACACCCTTCCCGAGGCGATGGCCGGCGAGGGCTGGTTCTCCTCGGCGCTCGAGCGCAGCCTGGCGACCGGGGACGCCGAGCTCGCCGTCCACAGCGCCAAGGACCTGCCCAGCCGCCTCGCCGCCGGCATGGGGGTGGCCGCCTATCTGCCCCGCGCCGACCCCCGCGACGCGGTGGTGACCGCCGATGGCGCGCCCTGGCGCCGACTTCCCTCCCGCGCCCGGGTGGCCACCGGCTCGCCCCGGCGGGCGGCCCAGCTCATGAGCGTCCGGCCCGACCTCAGCATCGTGCCGATCCGAGGCAACGTGGACACCCGTCTGGAGCGGTTGGCGGAGGGTGCGGCGGACGCCGTGGTGGTGGCGCTGGCGGGGCTCGAGCGGCTGGGACGGGCTGCCGGGGCGCAGCCGCTCGACCCCTACCGCGAGTGCACCCCGGCCCCCGCCCAGGGGGCGATCGCCGTGGAGGCCCGGCGCGGCTCCGACGCGTGGGTGTTCGTCGAGTCGATCGACGACCCCGCGACCCGCCTCTGCTGCGAGACCGAGCGGGCGGTGCTCGCGCATCTGGGTGGGGGCTGCCGGCTCCCCCTGGGGGTGCTGGCCGAGACCGTCGCGGGCGAGCGAGTCCGGCTGACGGCGGCGTTCCTTCCCGGGTCCGGCCCCGGGGTCGGCCTGCGACGGCGCACGTCCGAGGGCCCGGCCGGCGAGGCCCTCCAGTTGGCTGCCGAGATGGCGCGGGCGTTGCGATGACGCCCCTGCACGCCCGCACGATCCTGGTCACCCGCCCCGGGGCGGGCCGGGACGAGCTCTCGGCGGGGCTGCGCGAACTGGGTGCGGCGGTGCGGGTCGTGCCGGTGATGAGCCGCAGGCGCTTGGCCCCCGACGCTCTCATCGCCGCCGGCTTGCGCGCCCACACCGGCCCGGCGGCAGTGATCGTCTTCACCAGCGCGCATGCCGTGCGCCTGGTGGCGGCGGCCGCTGAGGGGGCCGGGGTGGCTCTCGGCCAGGTCGACGCCACCCTGGTCGCGATCGGCCCGGGCACCGCCCTCGTCCTCGCCCGCGCCGGGCGCCCCGCCGACATTGTCCCCGCCACCTTCGTGGCGGAGGCGGTGGCGGACCGGCTGGTGGAGGAGGGGGTCGCCGGCCGCCGCGTCTGGCTGCCGCGTGCCGCCGAGGGCCGTCCGGTGCTGCCCGAGCGGCTGCGCCGGGCGGGCGCCCAGGTCACCGAGCTCCACCTCTATCGCACTCGGGTCGCGAGCCGCCGGATCCCTCAGCTGGCGGGCGCTCTGATCGAGCCGCTGGACGCGATCACGTTCACCAGCGGGAGCACGGTTCGCCACTTCGAGCATCTGCGGGACGGGCGCCCGCTGCCGGCGGGGTGCCGGATCGCCTGCATCGGGCCGGTGACCGCGGCCGCTGCCCGAGCGGCCGGCCACCCCGTCGATATAATCGCGGCCGAGCACACCGTGAGGGGATTGCTCGCCGCCCTGTGCGCCGGCCTCGGAGTCGGGGAAGCGGCAGGGCCGGTGGTCGCAGGAGGACCGCGGTGAGCACGTTGGTCGAGCGCCCGCGCCGGCTCCGGCGCATGCCCGCGCTGCGCCGGCTGGTGCGCGAGACTCGCCTGGGCATCGATGATCTGGTGCTGCCGCTGTTCGTGGCGGAGGGGATCGAGGGGCCGCGTCCAGTCGAGTCCATGCCCGGCGTCAGCCAGCAGAGCGTGAGCAGCGTGGTCACGCGAGCCGAGGAGGCGGCCGGCCTGGGGCTGCCCGCGATCATCCTCTTCGGGGTCCCGGCCCACAAGGACCCGCTCGGCAGCGGAGCCTGGCAGCCCGACGGGGTGGTGCAGCGGGCCTCCACCGCGATCAAGGAGCGGCTCGGCGACCGCCTGGTGGTGATCGCCGACACCTGCCTTGACGAGTTCACCGACCACGGCCACTGCGGCGTCCTCACCGCGGCCGGCACGGTCGACAACGACGCCACCTTGGAGCTCTACGCCCGGACCGCGGTGAGCCAGGCGGCCGCCGGGGCCGACGTGGTCGCGCCCTCGGGGATGATGGATGGGCAGGTGGCGGCGATCCGCCGCGGTCTTGACAGCGCCGGCCACCTCGACACGGCGATCCTCGCCTACGCGGCCAAGTTCGCGTCGGCGTTCTACGGCCCCTTCCGGGAGGCGGCGGGGTCGACCCCGCGCTTCGGCGACCGACACGGCTACCAGCTCGACGTCGGCAACCGGCGCGAGGCGGTGCGCGAGCTGATGCTCGACCTGGAGGAGGGCGCCGACCTGGTGCTGGTCAAGCCCGCTCTCACCTGCCTCGACATCCTCGCGGAGGCGCGCCTTCTGGTGGACCGACCCCTCGGCGCCTACTGCGTCAGCGGCGAGTACGCGATGCTCCGGGCCGCCGGCGCCGCGGGTTATCTCGACGAGGCCGCGGCCGCCTGGGAGGTGCACCTGGCCGTCCGCCGGGCCGGCGCCGATTTCATCCTCACCTACCACGCGCTCGACCTCGCCCGCCGGCTGCTGGAGCAGGGGTGAGCGCGCCCGTCCCGGCGCCGCCGCTGCCCGCGTCGGGATCGCGTCCCGGGCGGGCCGGGGCGGCGGCGGTGGCCCTGGTGGTGGCGATGGCCGCCACCGCCTACGGGATCAACGCGATCGCCTCCCGGACGGTGACCCGGCCGGCGGCGGCGGCGGCAGCGGCGACCGCGGCCGGCTGTGCCCACGCCCGCTTCGGGCCGGTGCTGCGCCCGCTCAATCCGCCGCGGACGCTCCATCGCTACCCGCGCGAGCCGGCGATGACGATCAACCTGCAGCGTCTCTACCTGGCCACCGTCAGCGGCCCCGCCGGTCGGTTCGAGGTGTGCCTGGTGCCGAGCTGGGCGCCGCACACCGTCAACGTGTTCGTCACCTTGGCGCGGAACCGGTTCTACGACGGTCTAAGCTGGGTCCGCGACCCCTCCACCGCGCCGGGGGGCCCGGTGATCCAAGGTGGCAGCCCCAGCGACACGGCTGCGGGCGGGCCCGGCTTCGCCTTTCCCGACGAGGTGGTGCGCGGCCCCCTCTACCGCGGGGGGCAGTATCGCCCGGGTGCCGTGGCGATGGCGAACAGCGGCCCCAACACCAACGGCAGCCAGTTCTTCGTCACGCTCCAGCCGTTCACCCTGCCCGCCAGCTACAACCTCTTCGGGGAGGTCACCCGCGGCCTGGCGGTGGCGCGGCGCGTGCGCCGGGGCCAGGCGATGACCATCACCGTGCGCGAGGCGCTCGGCTGAGCCCGGCGGGCGGGGCGGGCCCGCTCTCGCTGGCGGCCTTCGCGCGGGCCCTCACCCGAATCCCCGGCGGAGTCAACAGTCCGGTGCGAGCCTTCACCGCGGTGGGGGGCAGCCCCCCCTTCCTTGTGAGCGGTGCCGGATGCCGGGTGGTCGACGCGGACGGACACGCGTACATCGACTGCGTGGGCGCCTACGGCCCCTTGATCCTGGGCCACTGCGATCCCCAGGTGGTGCGGGCGCTGCACGAGCAGCTGGATCGCGGCACCGCCTTCGGTGGTCCCACCGAGCGGGAGACCCAGCTGGCGGAGCGGATCACGGGCGCTCTCCCCGCGGTCGAGATGGTGCGGTTGGTCAACAGCGGCACCGAGGCGGCGATGAGCTGCGTCCGCCTCGCCCGTGCGGCCACCGGGCGCTCGCGGATCCTGATGTTCGCCGGGGGCTACCACGGCCACAGCGACGCTCTGCTGGCCCAGGCGGGGTCCGGGGTGGCGACCTTGGGGATCCCGGGGTCCCCTGGGGTGCCCCCCGCCACGGTGTCGGAGACCCTGGTGCTCCCCTACAACGACCTCGACCGGACCCTGGCGGTGTTCGCCCGTGAGGGCGAGCAGATCGCCGCGATCCTGGTCGAGCCGGTGGCCGGCAACATGGGGGTGGTCCCCCCGCAGCCGGGGTTCCTCGAGGGGCTGCGCCGGGTGACCACCGCGTTCGGCGCCCTGCTCGTGTTCGACGAGGTCATCACCGGCTTTCGAGTTGGGTGGGGCGGCGCCCAGGAGCGCTTCGGGGTGCGTCCCGACCTCACCTGCCTGGGCAAGGTGATCGGGGGTGGACTTCCGATCGGCGCCTACGGCGGCGCGCGCGCGCTGATGGAGCAGGTGGCTCCCGCCGGTCCGGTCTACCAGGCGGGCACGCTGAGCGGCAATCCGCTGGCGGTGGCGGCCGGAATCGCCACCCTCGATCGCCTGCTCGAGATCCCCGACGCCTACGGGCGCCTGGAGCAGCTGGGGGGCCGCCTGGCGCGCGGTCTCAGCGGGGCGGCGGCGGCGGCCGGGGTGGCGTGCACGGTCAATCGGGTGGGCTCGATGCTGACGCCGTTCTTCTGCGCGGAGCCGGTCGTCGACCACGCCTCCGCCCGCCGCAGCGACCGCGACCGCTTCGCCCGGGTCCATCGCGGTTGGCTCGCCGGGGGGGTGTACTGGCCGCCCTCTGGGTTCGAGGCCGGCTTCCTCTCGCTGGCCCACGACGAGGCGTCCGTGGACACGGTGGTCGATGCCTTCGCCCGGGCCCTCGGTCCGCCGGCCGGCGGACCGGGAGCAGAAGCGGCCAGTGCTATACTCGCGCCGAGCGATCCCTGAGGGTTTGACCATGCTCGCGCCGTCGCACCTGCTGCTGCTCGCCCTGCTGATCCTCCTGGCCCTGGTGGTCTTCGGCCCCAAGCGCCTCCCCGAACTGGGCGCCAGCGTCGGGCGCGCGATCCAGGAGTTCAAGCGGGCCTCGAGCGCGGCCGCGACCGAGCTGCGGTCCGTGACGGACGTGCACCCGACCGGCGACGAGGTGGGGACCCGCACGGGGCCGGCGCCCGAGACCCCCGATCCCGGCGGGTGGAGCGGGGACACGCCGCATCCCTGAGGGGCGACCGGCGTGAGCCGCGGCGGCCCGTCCCGTGAGTGAGGCGGTGGCGCCCGGTCGGGCCGGGGTCCCGGCCGACGACGACGAGGCACCCCGGCTCACGCTGGTCGAGCATCTGGAGGATCTGCGCCGGGTCGTGATCGTGTCGCTGGTCGCGTGGGCGGCCGCGAGCGTGCTCGCCTTCGCCTTCAACCACCCGCTGATCCAGCTGCTGGAGCGTCCCCTCCATCTTGCCCTGGCGCATCGCCGTGCCTCGCCGTTCGGCGGGGTGGTCATCGTCACCAGCCCGATCGAGGGCCTCTCCATCCCCTTCAAGGTCGCGGCGGCGGCCGGCGTGGTCCTCTCCCTGCCGGTTGTCCTCTGGCAGATCTGGACCTTCGTCGCCCCGGGCCTGCGGCGCAGCGAGCGGCGGCTGGCAGGCCCCTTCATCGGCGCCAGTTGTGCCTGCTTCGCGCTGGGGGCCGTCTTCGCGTACCTGGTGATGCCGGTGGGCCTCAGCTTCCTGGCCACCTTCCTTGGCAGCAACGCCGTCTATCTGCCCGATCTCGCCAGCTACCTGACGTTCTTCACCCTCGTCATCCTCATCTTCGGCGTCACGTTTGAGATGCCGGTGGTGCTCAGCCTGCTGGGAGCGCTCGGCATCGTCAGCAGCCGCCGGCTGCGACGGTGGCGCCGGCCCGCCTACTTCTGCATTGTCGCGGTGGCGCTGGTGGTCACCCCCGGGGCCGACCCCTTCACCCCGACGTTCCTGTCGATCGCGCTGCTGGTGCTGTACGAGGCCAGCATTCTGGTCGTGCGCTATCCCCTCGGGCGATGAGCTCGGCTGAATCGGCGGCCGCCGCCCCGCGCCCGGACGGGCGGGCCCTCGACCAGCTCCGCGCGGTCCGGCTGGAACCGGCGGTGAGCGCGAATGCGGAGGGGTCGGCGCTGATCGCGATGGGCGGCACGCGGGTGCTCTGCGCCGCCAGCGTCGAGAATCGGGTCCCGCCCCACCGCCGCGGCACCGGGGGGGGATGGGTCACGGCCGAGTACGCGATGCTGCCACGCGCCACGGTTCAGCGGACCCCGCGTGAGCGCGGGGGCCACCTGGGGGCGCGCAGCCAGGAGATCCAGCGCCTGATCGGCCGGTCGCTGCGCTCCGCGGTTGATCTCGCCGCCCTGGGGGAGCGCACGGTGATCATCGACTGCGACGTGCTGGAGGCCGACGGCGGCACCCGCGCCGCCGCCGTGACGGGGGGATGGCTCGCCCTCCACGCCGCCTGTCGTCGCCTCCAGGCGGCCCGGCTGGTGCGACGCGACCCGATCCGCCGCCAGGTGGCGGCGGTGGGCGTCGGCCTCGTCGCGGGGCGTGCCTGTCTCGACCTCGACTACCGCGAGGACCTGGTCGCCGACACCGACCTCACCGTGGTCGGCACCGACGACGGGCGCCTGGTCGAGGTGCAGGGGACCGCCGAGGGCGAGCCCTTCAGCCGGGCCGAGCTGGACAGGCTCCTCGAGCTGGCGTGGGGTGGGGTCGCCGAGCTCATCCGCCTGCAGCGGGCGGCGATCGCGGACGCTCCCTGAGGGCGCCGCGGGCCGAGGGTCCCCGGGCCGGCGACCGGGTCGTCCTGGCGACCCGCAATCCCGGCAAGCTGATCGAGTTCGGGCGCCTGTTGGCGCCCACGGGCTGGGCTTTAGTTGGCCTCGACCATCTGGCGGGAGGGCCCCGGGTGGCGTGGGAGGAGGACGGGCCTGACTACGCCAGCAACGCGCTGATCAAGGCTCTGAGCGTGGCGTCGGCGCTGGGCGGGTTCGCGCTTGGCGATGACAGCGGGTTCGAGATCACGGCCCTGGGCGGCTGGCCCGGGATCGCCTCGGCGCGCTGGCTCGGGCCGGGTGCCAGCGACGAGGACCGGCTGACAGCCCTGATGGAGCGGCTCAGCGGTCTTCGACCCGGCCGGCGGGGCGCCGCCTTCGTCTGCGCCCTGGCCCTGGCCGCTCCCGCCGATGGTGGGACCGCGACCGTGGTCGCCGAGGCGACGGGCCGGGTCGATGGCCGCTTCACCCGCGACCGCCGCGGCGCAGGAGGCTTCGGCTACGACCCAATTTTCATTCCCAGAGGCTTCTCCCGCACCACCGGCGAGATGGCGCCCGCGGCCAAGGACTGGGTCAGCCATCGCGGCGCCGCGACCCGGGAACTGCTCCGCCTCCTGGAGCCCGCCCCGGAGCTCACGAAGGGGCGGGTCCGCCGCCGCGGTGGCGGCGGACCGCCCCCGGATCAGGGGGGGTGAGCTAGGTGGCGGTGGCGCCGCTGCCCGGGCGGTTTGGGCACGAGTGAGACGGGGTGGCGGTGGCGGGCGTGGTTGTGGGGGTCGCGGTGACCGCCAGCGTGGCGGCCGAGGCGGCCGCGGCCACGTTCGAGACGGCGAGCCCAGCACCCAGCCCGGCGGCGGCCAGCGCGGTCGCCAGGGCGAGAGCCAGGGAGTGGCGTCGGAGACGGTCTCTCATGGGGTGGGGCTCCTAGTGCGGGTGGGGCGGCGCCCCCGGGTGGAGGGAGCGCCGTCCCCGATGGGATTGATCGTGGGGGAAGGACTGTGCTGGTCGCGGCGGTCCGGGCGGGGCCCGGGTCGACGGTCTCGGGGTCAGGCCGTGGGGGACGGCGTCCATGACCCGAGCCTGGCAGCTTCGCCTTCCGACCAGGTGAGGAGGGCGTGTGGGCCCTCACACGCCAGCGGACGCGTCCCCGCCCGGCGGGCGGGGACGCGTCCGATCAGGATCGACCGGTGAGCTCGTGGAGCAGCGCCCGTACCCGGCGGTCGATCTCATCGCGGATTGGGCGGACCTCGGCGAGCGGGCGCCCCGCCGGATCCGGCAGCACCCAGTCCAGGTACCGGGTGCCGGGGTATACCGGGCAGGCGTCGCCGCAGCCCATCGTGACTACTACGTCGGCGGTCCGCACGCTCTCGCCGCTCAGCGCTTTGGGCACGGCCGTCTCCATGGAGAGACCCCATTCGGCCATCGCCGCCACCACCGCGGGGTTGAGAGACGTGGCGGGGGCGGAGCCGGCGGAGCGCACGGTGACCCGGCCGGCCGCGTGGTGCGCCAGCAGGGCCGCGGCCATCTGTGATCGGCCGGCGTTGTGCACGCACACGAACAGGACCTCGGGGATCGGGCTCATGGCGCTGGCACCGGGCCGGGCGCTCGCCTCCAACCGCTGGCGGGTGGCGCGCTCCGCCAGCGTGACCAGGTAGGTGGCGACGGTGGCGCCTCCCGCCAGCCGATCGTAGGCGGCGTGGAGCGCCTCACGCACCGTCTCGGGTGAGAACACGCCCGGGAACGCGCCGGCGAGCCGCCGCTCAGCATCGCCGATCCAGCCGTCATCGCGGCCGCTCGGATCCACTCCCACCGCTCACCCCACACTCCCCATCGGGCGGGGTCGGGCATTTGCTCACGCCGATCACCCCAAGTGATAGCCGTATCTCGATGGGTAGTGTCAGCCGACGCATGGGCGGCTGTCAATGGGTAGACTCACGCGGTGAGCGTCACCGCGGGCTCGACCACGGCTCCCACCCGCACTCGAGGCGGCTTGGGTCCGCCCGTGAGCCCGATGGCGCCTGAGCGAGCCGCCCGGGCCGCGCAGGTCTTCCGTGCTCTTGGCGACCCCACTCGGGTGCAGATGGTGCACATGCTCCGGGCGAGCGTCGACCCGATCTGCATCTGTGACTTCACCGCCGCCTTCGAGCTCAGCCAGCCGACCGTGAGCCACCACATGGCGCGCCTTCGCGCGGCCGGCCTGGTCACCAGTTACCGGCGTGGGATCTGGACCTTCTACCGTCTCGACCCCGAGCTCCCGGTGAGCGTCGCCGCCGCGGTGGCGGCGGTTCCCTGACGGGGGGGCACCCGCGGGCACGTCCCGGCCTCCGGCCGACCTCGGGGCCAGTAACTGGGGCTGCCGATGGCACGGTGGGTGCACGGCTCCGCGGGGGCAGGCACGCGCAGCCCGGGGTCGCCGCGGGGCGTGGCGCAGGGGTAGCGCACCTGCTTTGGAATAAGGCCATGCTAGACGGCATGAGACCTCTCCCACCCGAGAAGCGAGGATGAGATCACGTCGTATTGCGGCTGGGCTTCGCCTCAACCCATGCCAACACCGGGGTCAACTGAGGGAGTAAGGTGAACTAAGCAGCCTTAGATAATCTGCTTATGGATCGGCGGCCTACGGAGGTGCCGACTGACCGTAGCCAAGCGGCAAACCGTGCCACTGGCCCCGTCCCCAACCGCCTGGGACCTGGACTGGGACGAGTGGGTCGGCACCCAGCGGGCCCGGCGCCTCTCTCAGGCAACCCTGGCGGTGTACGACTACGCGTCCAAGCGACTCGCCGCCTTTCGCGGGGCCTACACCACGCGCTCGGCCGCCCGCATCGTTCGGGCGCCGATCACGTCCCCCGAGCAGTTCGACCGTCGCGCCGTTGAGCAGTTCCTGGTCGAGCTGGATTCGGCACGCAAGCCCGATGGCCAGCCCCTCTCGGCGGACACCATTGATCAGCACTTTCGGGTTCTGCGCCAGTTCCTGCGTTGGTGCGCCCGGCAGGACCGCTACCAGCGACGAGGGCGCTCGCTGATCACCTTTGATGTCAAGGCGCCCGTCGCTACCGAGGGGCGCATCGTCTGGTTCGAGGACGACGAGCTGGCGCGGCTCCGCCAGGCGGTGGCGGACAACCCACGCGATCGGGTGATCCTGGAGGTGCTGATCCGCACGGGCATCCGCCTGGGCGAGCTGCTACGTCTGAAGGTGAGCGCGATCGGGAGTGACGGGCTGCTGGTGGAGCAGACCAAGGGCAGTCGGTCGCACCGATCGATCCCGCTCGTCACCGAGGACTTCGATCTAGCGCAGGCGCTGCGTGTCTATCAGGACCGCATCCGGCCCAAGGACGATGGGGGCAGCTCGGTGCTCTTCTTGCAGCTGCGCAAGCCCTATGGATCAGTCTGCTATCCACCGATGACAAAAGCGACCGTGACGACCCTCCTGGATCGGGCCGCAGCGCGTGCTGGCGTGGATGACGTGTTCCCCCACAAGTTTCGCCACACCTTTGCCACCCGGCTCATCCGGCAGCGGGTGTCCCTCCCAGTGGTGCGCGATCTGCTTGGGCATAGCACGCTGGAGATGGTCATGCGCTACGTCCATGTGGTGGGCGCCGACATGGCAGAGTCGCTGGGGATGGTGCGGTTCGGAGCCGTCCCGGATCAGGCTGTAAAGCCACGCCGGACAAAGGCGGGGCCGAGGCGCAGCTGACCGATCCGATGGTGCAGGGTCCAGCACGCAGGCCGCTGCTCGCCGGCGAGCCGTGCCAGCTTGCCAAGAGGACCATCGTCGAAGCCATCGGGAGCATGCTCATCGCAGGTCAGGGTGCTACCGGGGAAGTGCAGGTGATGGGTGATGCCATCGTCGGTCCATTCCCCGTGCGAGGGCCGCCGGGTGGGGCCTGATGCTGACACGACATAGCCATAGCCCGTCAGAGCCGTGAACGGATGAACACTGACCAGGGCCCCGAGGTAGGCAGCCGTCTCGCTGGCAGTCGGCCCAGCGAGTTCGCGCCGTAGGAGCTCGCGCTCGCGCGCGGCAGCGCTCACCGTGGCTTGATCGGGCAGGACCTTCAGCGCGGGTGGGGGAAGCGGGACATCCATGAGGTCATCTCCGATGACGACGGGATATTGCCGCAGGGCTCGCATGACCCTGAGCTCCTTCGCGACCTGGATGCGACGGGCCCCCCGCAGCCAGGCGGTGAGGGTCTGTCGATCGATGCCGGCGACCTTGGCGAACTCGGCGTCCTCGAAGCCACGGGCTCGAATGCCCTCGCGAACGCGGTCGGGATCGAGGACGCTGCCCCGGCGAGCCGAGGGGTCGACCAGGCGAAGGATCGTGTCGCCCACGGGGAGAGTGTACCGGCCATCCGGGCCCTGCGGTACCCTTTCCCTGCGGGCCTTAGCGCAGCTGGTAGCGCGCCGCCTTTGGGAGGCGGAGGTCGCCGGTTCGAATCCGGCAGGCCCGACGACCGGACGGATGTGCGGGTCCAAAGGGGTGGGGACGCCGCCCTGTCGTGATGGCGCTGCCATGCAGCTGGGCGTGGACACCCGCCAATCAGTGTGCAAAGCTGCCGGATGCGGGGCGGCCCCGTCCGCGCAGCCTTGTCAGCTTGTGGATGTGTAGCCGTCTCCCCGTGTGCCCCTGGCCGCCCCGCTCTCAACCATTTGGGCTCTCCTGACCAATCTGTGGGTCGGTTGAGCGCCACCTGAACGAGAACACGCCGCTGCCACCTACCTTTCTGGCTGCTTGACGACCGAAGGGAAGGGAGGGCGAACGGCGTGAGAAGGACAAGGCTATGGGGTGCGCCCAGCGAAGGGCCGATCGACCGGCGGGTGGGAGTCCCGCCCGGGCAAGCCGCCAGAGGAGCCCGGTAGTCAACCTCCGGCGTCGGGCGAGATCCCGGCGTCGAAGCGAGGAGAAGCGAAGCTGCAGGCCGTAACGAGAGTGAACTCTGCCGCGTCGAAACTTGTCCCCGTGAGGGGCCGAGCGGGCCGAGCCTTGCCCATAGAGGCGAAGGCAGCAGTCCGGGCTTGGGATTCTGGAGCAGCCCGGAACCGCTCCGGCGTAGAGGAGGCGGCATGCAGCGAAGGCCGATCGGTCAACTGGGGAGAGCCTCCCGTGCCCGGGGTCGAGGTCGATCGCCCCGGAAGCAGGCCCTGGTATAAGGTCACCCCGAAATCCAGGGCGGTGCGGAGGCAGTCGGAGCGGGGCACAGTACCGAGGATCGCCGAGACAACACAACTCGGCGTAGGAAAGGCCCCGCACTTCGGTGATGCGCGAGCTGCAAGGGACGGGTCAGGGCATGGCTGAGGCCAACTCCCCCCGGGAAAACGTCCGTGCACTTCAGCGCGCGCTGTATGTGGCCGCGAAGCGGAACGGCAGGCGGAAGTTCCCCGCCCTGTACGACCGGATCGCTCGGCCGGACGTGTTGCAAAGGGCCTTTGAACAGGTCCGGCGCAACAACGGTGCCGCCGGCATTGACGGCGAGACCCTCACAGCCATCGAGGCCCAAGGGGTGGAGCAGGTGCTGACGGAGTTGCGCGAGCGGCTGATGAGCGGGAAGTACCGCCCCCAGGCGACTCGCAGGGTCTACATCCCGAAGCCGGGAAGGCCCACGGAAAGGCGGCCGCTCTCGATCCCTCGGGTGAGAGATCGGATCGTCCAGACCGCGGCCAGGCTGGTGCTCGAACCGATCTTCGAGGCCAGCTTCCTGCCGTGCTCGTACGGCTTCCGACCCAGGCGCAGCGCCCATCAGGCGCTGGAGTCCATTCGGAAGGAGGTCAATAAGGGTTCACGGTGGGTGGTGGAGGTCGACTTCAAAGACTTCTTCGGGAGTCTCGATCCGGACCTGCTCGTGGGTCTGGTGGCGCAGAGGATCAGCGATCGCAGGGTGCTCCGGTTGATTAGGAAGTGGATACATGCAGGCGTGATGGAGGATGGCGTGACCATCTCCACCGCGACCGGCGTTCCGCAAGGCGGCGCGATTTCACCGCTGCTTTCCAACGTCTACGGACACGCCCTGGACGCCCTCTGGGCGAAGGAGGCGAGCCACCTCGGCACGATTGTCCGTTACGCGGACGACCTGATGATCCTGTGTCGGTGCGAGGCCGACGCGCAGCACGCCTACCGATGGCTCCAGGGCAGAGCCCACGCCCTCAAGCTGGTTCTCCAGCCGGACAAGACCCGGATCGTGGATCTTCGCGCAGGGGTGGACGGTGTCGACTTCCTGGGGTTTCACCTGCGGATGGTGAGGTCGTGGAGGTATAGACGGTGGTACTGCCAGCGCTGGCCCTCGGCCCGCGCTATGGCGAGTATTCGGGCCAAGGTCAAGGCGATCACGGCCCCACGGTCTCGACTGAAGCAGCCCATCGGGGTCCTCGTGGCCGAGCTCAACCCGGTGCTGAGGGGCTGGGGCAACTACTTTCGGTGGGGCAATTCCGCCCGAAAGTTCACCCAGATCGACCGCTACGTTCGCGAGCGTCTGGCGCTCTTCGATAGCAAGAAACGCCAGAAGCGCGGACGCAGATGGGGCACGGTGCACACCTCCGCCTGGTTTGGCGGATTGGGTCTGCACACCCTCTCTGGGACGGTCCGTTATGCCTATCCCGCGACAGGGGCCATGTGAACACCGTCGGAGAGCCGGATGAGGGAAAACCTCATGTCCGGTTCGATGAGGGGCGGCTGGGGAGGCCCCGGCTGAACCAGTCGCCTACTCTACCTCGGCTGCTCGGAGTGCAAGGCGTGATCGTGGACGCGATCGACGCCGAGGAGGAGGAGGACGGCGAGATCGCCGGTCTGGTCGTCTCGGTGCGGCTGCGGAGGGACCAGGCGGGAAGGTGCGGGGTGTGCCGGCGGCACTGCCCTCAGTACGACCGCGGTCCGGGGCCACGTCGCTGGCGGGCGCTGGACCTCGGGGTCATCCCCACGTTCCTCGAAGCTGAGGTGCCGCGGGTCCAGTGCCAGGAGCATGGCGTGGTGGTCTGCTCCGTCCCGTGGGCGCGGCACGGGACTGGCCACACCCGCGCCTTCGACGACACCGCCGCCTGGCTGGCGACGCGAACGTCCAAGACCGCGGTCACCGCCCTGCTCCGGGTCGCCTGGCGCACGGTCGGCAGCATCGTCAGCCGGGTCAGCGCCGATGCCGTGGCCGGGAAGGACCGGTTCGGCAATCTGCAGCGCATCGGGATCGACGAGATCTCGTACAAACGGGGACACCGCTACCTCCCCGTGGTCGTTGACCACGACAGTGGCCTGCTGCTCTGGGCGGCCGCCGGTCGTGACGAGGCCACCCTGCGCACCTTCTTCGATCTCCTCGGCGACGAGCGTTGCGCTGCCATAACCGTGGTCAGCGCCGATGCCGCTCAGTGGATCGCCCACGTCGTCGCCGAGAGGTGCCGGCACGCGACCCTGTGCCTGGACCCGTTCCACGTGGTCCAGTGGGCAACGAAGGCCCTGGATGAAGTACGCCGGGCAGTCTGGAATGAGGCTCGCCGTGGCGGCCAGAGGGCTATTGCCGCCGAGCTCAAGGGTGCGCGCTTCGCGCTCTGGAAGAACCCCGAGGATCTCACTGAGCGACAACAGGCGAAGCTGGCCGACATTGAGCGCACCAACCAGCGGCTGTACCGCGCCTACCTGCTCAAGGAACAGCTCCGCCAGGTCTTCCACCTTCGCGGCAAGAAAGGCATGACGCTCCTCGACCAGTGGCTGTCGTGGGCGCGCCGCTGCCGCATTCCGGCGTTCGTCAAGCTCGCGGCCTCGATCCGAGATCACCGTGCCAGCACCGACGCCGCGCTTACCCACGAACTCTCCAACGCTCGCGTGGAATCTGTCAACACGAAGCTCCGCCTGCTCACCCGCATCGCCTTCGGATTCCGCTCACCAGACGCGCTGATCGGCCTCGCGATGCTCAGTCTCGGTGGCTGCTGCCCGCCACTCCCCGGTCGTTCCTGACCCACACATGAGTCACAAGAGCCCTTTTTCAGCACCCTGTTAGGGCCCAGCTCCGCGGCGAGCGGCTCCGGTGGCCCGCTGCACCGTGGAACGGCGGGTGCGCGCGTCGAGCCTCCGCGGGTCGGCCGGGGCAAGCCGGTGCGCCCCGACGGGGCGGCGCAGCGGCCGCATGAGCGGGTGAGCCGCGAGTGCCATACCATGGCGCCCAACCGCCTCTGGTTGGCCGAACTCCCCGACGTGACGACGCCGCGGGCTGGGCGTTCATGGCCGCCGGGATCGATGTCTGCTCGCGCCACCTGCTGGGGTGGCAGGCATCCCGCGTGTTGCACACAGATCTCGCGCTCGATGGCCTCGAGATGGTGATCTGCGTCCGCCGACGCGATGATCTCCGCGCCCTGACCCATCACTCGGGTCGCGGCGTGCCGCCCCTTGCGGCTCGCTACACGGAGTGGCTGGCGCTGGCCGTGGCTGTGACCTCGGTGGGATCGCGCGACGACAGGTGTCATAGCGGTGTGGCCGAATCGCTCACCGGTCGCTGCCGGACCGCCCTGATCCGGGAGAGCGGGCCATGGAGCGGTGTCGACGATGCCGAGCACGCCACCTTCGAGTACCTGGCGTGGCTCAACCATGAGTGTCATCACCGCGAGCTCGGCATGATCCCGCCGACCGAGTTCTATGGCACCTGGCCTGTAATGGAGGCGGCGTCCCAATACGTGAGGCCTCCATCAAATCCGCGCGTTTCATCCCTCCAGCCGAGGCGAACGAGGCGAAGACCCATTCCCCGTCCTGTGGAGTCGGTCGCACTCGTCGACGATCCGCAGCGTATGCGACTGCTGAACGTCGTCATCCACACGCGTTCGGGAACCCCGGGCGTGGCTCCTCCATCCCGCGGCGCCTCCCACTCAGCCCTGCCACTACCCCGATCGCCATGAAGCCCCATCGCTTGCCCGTCCTCGCCACTCATGGATGTCGATCAGCCAGGTATCTCACCTGAGCGTGCAACATTGCGGGCCGGCGCGTGCGCGGGGGATTAATCTGATATCATATTGTTGTCTGTTGCTCGCGCCGCCTCTCTGGAGAGATTATGAGTCAGCTCGACCGACCCAATCGACAGCCAGATGCGGCTTCGGTTGGTGCCTCTGGAATCCGCGTCGACATCCACGAGCGGCCGGCTTGGGCCATCAACGGGTGGCTGGGCGTAGGCGTCGCCGCCGCCTGTGTCGCCAGCCAGGTCTACATCGTCAAGAGTTCAGCCACGATCGTTACCGTCCTTCTCATCCTGGTGGCTCTCATCATCATGGCCTCGCTGGTGATTGTGCAGCCCGGCCAGACCCGGGTCGTGCGCTTTTTCGGAAGCTACGTCGGAACCGTGCGCGGCACCGGCCTGTCTTGGACGCTGCCGCTTTCCGATCGACGGAATGTGAGCGTCCGGGTGAGGAACTTCGAGACCAACCACCTCAAGGTCAACGACGCCGAGGGTAACCCCGTTGAGATTGCGTCCATCGTTGTCTGGCAGGTTGCCGACACCTCGCGGGCTCTCTACGCCGTGGAGGACTACCTGACCTTCGTGCGAGTCCAGGCTGAGTCAGCCTTGCGGCATGTGGCCACCACGCATCCCTACGACGACCCTGAAGCTAAGGGGATATCCCTGCGTGGTTCCACGGACACGGTGGCTGGCGAACTCGCCGCAGAGGTCGCTCAGCGGGTGGCGATTGCGGGGGTTGAGATCGTCGAGGTGCGAATCAGCCATCTGGCGTACGCACCGGAAATCGCCCAAGTCATGCTGCGGCGACAGCAAGCCAATGCCGTCGTCGCGGCCCGCTCGCGCATCGTCGACGGCGCGGTTGGAATGGTTGAACTGGCGCTCAACCGCCTCAACGAGCGTGGCATCGTCGACCTTGACGAGGAACGCAAGGCGGCGATGGTGAGCAACCTCATGGTCGTCCTCTGCAGTGACCAGCCAGCTGCGCCGGTCGTCAACACCGGGACCCTCTACGCGTGATCCGTGACTCACCGCAAGCAGGTACTGCTGCGACTTGACCCCGCTGTCCACGATGCTCTAGCCCGGTGGGCGGCCGATGAGCTCCGCAGCCTCAATGCCCAAGTCGAGATGCTGCTGCGCGGTGCCCTGGATGATGCCGGACGAATGCCCAAGCGGGTCGGCCCCCTGCCACGGCGGGGTCGGCCACCCGCGGCTTGATCCGCCACCTCATCGTGTCATGCCGCCGGGGTTGCCGGCCATGGCGTAGACGATGCCCCCCTGCGAGGATGCAGTATGCGCCCCAGCTGGGGACGCATCCCTGCCGCTCTCGTCGTCAGCGACAGGGAGCGCAAGCCGGGGCCGCGGTGGACTTGGCGTCACACGTCGGACCGGTGGCTGCCTCTGCGGGCGCGCATCGTGGTGGAGTCCATCCCGCGTCCCACCCTCCAATGGGTAGCGACGGGGCCGCGGAGGCGCAACCCGGCGGTGGGCGCGTGCCGTGCCAGCTTGAGAGGATGGAGGCCGTTGGGCGGCGCGTGCAGGCGCGCTGTGGCGTGCCCGTCAGTATCCCGGAGGAGCCGGTACGGGCGATCGTCGTGCGGCCTCTGGAGAAGAGGGCCGAGGAGGCCCCCCCTGGGGTGTGCCGAGCCTGGCCGTCGCGACGGGGCTCAGCCGGCTGCCCATCACATCGTGCACGCCTTGGGGGTTCCGCACCCCTATCTGGGGTAGGTGAGGAGCCCCTGGGCACGATCACGCCGCCTGCACCGACCGTTTCTCCTCGACCGAAGGGAGGGCTGAGGGCGCCCGTCGGACAAGACGATAGGCTCGGCTGCTCGACGTGGGGGTGGATCCTGGAGGACGTCGACGCAGCGATCGCGGCGGCGGGGAGCTGGCGGCGAACGTGGGGACGGTCCGGGTACGGTGACGGGAGGCGGCTCGGTGCGGGGTGTGCTGGCACCGGTGCCCGGGCTATGACCTGGGGTACGGTCGGCGTCGCTGGCGGGTACTGGACCTGGGGACCTGCCCGACCTACCTGGAGGCCGCCCAGCCCCGGGTGCGTGGCCGTGTCCTCGGGGTCGTGGTGGCGTCGGGGCGCGCCCCGGGGCCGGGAAGCCCCGGGCCGTGGCCAACACCGTCGACTGGCCGGCCACTCACGCTGCCCAGAGCAGCGCCGTCCCCCTGCTCCGGGTGGCACGACGGACGCTGCCGGCGATCGTCATGCGCGGGGGGGGGGAGCCGACGCGTACGCGAAGCAGCACCGCTTCACCCAGCTGAGGCGGATCGGCATCGACGAGATCAGTGGCCAGCGCGGACACCGGGATCCGACGGGGGTGGTGGATCATGACAGCGGGCGGTTGCTGTGGGCGGCGGTTGGACAGGACGAGGCCACGCTGCGCCCATTCTTCGACGCCCTGGGCCCCGAGTACTATGCGGCGCTCACCGTGGCGCCGATGCTGCCGCATGGATCGCCTGGGTCATCCACGCGCGGTGCCCGCAGGCGATGGTGCCGTGGGTGACCGACGCCCTCGATGAGGTGCGCCGCTCTCGAGGCGAGGGCGCGCGTCCTCTGCGGAACCGTGCGCGCACCACGGGGGCCGGCGCCCTGCTGCGTGAGGCTCGGCCCCACCCAGGCGCCCTGGGTCCAGCTCCTGGGAGGGGAAGGAGGACTAGGCCGACCCGACGGTAGTGGGCCGGGGCGACGGCCGTGGTCGGGTGCGCCGTCGGCTCGACGTGGCCCTCGATGTTCACCGATGCGGGTGGGTGGAGGTCGTCCAACCCCACCTTGTGTGGGGCAGCTGACGCTATCGGTCTGGACCCCAGTGACGGCGCAGGGGAGCGGAGTGCGGGTCGCGACCGCGGAGGTCGTGGTGAGCGCGCTTCCCTGCCTCGTGTCAAGGACCACCGGGGTTTGGTGGAGCGCCCCCCACCGGTGGACTTTGGGGATGGTCGATGCGACGGCCAGCCTCTCCGCAGACGGCGAGGTGGGCGCCGGACGCTCTCGCGGCTTCTCGAATCCGGGGCTTGCACTGCTGTCCCCGTCCGTACCGGTGCCGCGTCCTGCACCTGGACTGGGACCGGCGGCCGCCTCGGGGGCGAGCCCAGCCGCCGAATCAGGAGGCCCACGACCGGCAGCGACTTCTCCACCCCGTGGTGCTGAGCGATCAGCGCGACCACCAGGTCCCACGGTCGGAGAGCGAACGCGGCCGATAGCTGGCGGGGATGCTGGCGGATGATCCCGCGCCGCCCCGCCGCGCATGGTTCAGGCTGGCCGCCACCGGCAGACGCTCGAAGGCCCCGACACACCCGCAGCGACCACCGATGTGGGGACGAGATCGGACCTGTGGCGACGCCGCCACCCACCGCTGGCGGGTGTCTTCCGGCCCCCACGACGCGGGCGATGGGGTGATGCTGGCACCGGCCACGGGGGGTCAACGGTCCGTTCCGCGTCGGGGTGCTGGCGTGCGCGCGGCTCACAGTGAGCGGGGCCCCGCGTGGCGGCACGGTGGGGGGAGCCACCGGTCGACCGACCGCGGTGCGCGTCTCCAGCAGCCCACCGGCCCGAAGGCAGACGTGGCGGGACCGGTCGGCCGCGTCAGCCGGGGGGCGGCGCCGCGGTTGCCTTCGCAGGGGGTCCACCGTATAGTGCGGCCTTGGTGCGATACAAGACGTTCCTGTCCTCGCACGGTGGGGCGCTGGCGATCGTGGCGGTCGCCGCCTTCATCCTGGTGGGGGTCGCCGTGCTGGACGGGCACCCACCCCACCTCCGATCCGCGCTGCGAGTGGCGCCGGGGACGATCACATTCGGACTGGCGGCGTCGACGCGGTCGGTCGTGCTCTCGAATTCCCAGCGGGCGACGATCCGCTGGTCCGTGGATCCGCTCCCCGGAATCTCGGTCGAGCCGACCGCGGGCACCCTCGCACCCCGAGGTCGCGCGACCGTGACCCTCACCATCCACCGCTACGGCCTGGGTGCGCTGCAGACCCCGGCCGAACTTCGGTTCCACGACAGCTTCAGTCGCCCGACCTCGGCGGTGGCCGTGAGCTGGGAGACTCCGGGGCCGACTCTGAGCCGCCTCAGTCGCGCCGACGGGCCCACCGGCGGCGGCACCCGCATCACCATCGCCGGCACCGGCTTCGGTGCCGGCGCCACGGTCGACTTCGGGCCGGATCACCCGGCCGCTAGCGCCACCGTGGTCTCCCCCTTCCTGATCAGGGCGACCAGCCCGGCGGGGGCCGGGACGGTTCAGGTCACGGTCACCTCGGGGGGGAAGACCTCGGCCGGGTCGGCGGCCGGCCGCTTCACCTATCGCGGTGTCGGGCCGGGCGTCACGGGGGTCAGCCGCTCCGCCGGACCGGCCAGCGGTGGCACCCAGGTCACCATCACGGGTGCGGGATTCCGGCGAGGCGCGCTGGTCGACTTCGGACTGACCCCAGCCCGCGACGTGCGGATTCTGTCGGCCACCGCCATCAGCGCTCTGAGTCCGGCGGGTACCGGGACGGTCGACATCACGGTGACCGACGCGGGCAACACATCGCCCGCGTCGCTGGCCGACCGGTTCGTCTATCAGCCCGTGATCAGATCGGTGCGATTCAGCGGCTCACCCCGGGATCCTTTGGTCACGGTGGCGGGTGCCGGACTCGGCGCGGAGCCGGCGCGGTCGCCCTCCGGATGTGGGGGCGGGGACGACTTCGCGAACGACGCTGTGGTGGTGGAGGACTCGTCCAATCAATGGTTTGCGGGCAAGCCGGGAGACTGTGTCGGACTCGTCATCACGCGCTTTTCACAATCGGAGATCACCTTCACGTTCGGGAGTTCGTACGGGCAGCGATTCGTCAACGCGATCGGCCAGAGACCTCCGACCATCCTCAATCCTGGGGACCGATTTGTGATCGAGATCGGCGGGACCTCGCTCGGGGGCGCGGTGAGCTACCGGTCGAGCCAGACGGCCTAGGGGTGCTGTCCTGGGAGATTGGTGACACGCGCGAGGGGGGCGAGGCCACCGAGCGCAGTGCGGGCGCGCTGGTGATTGTCGGTGTGCAGCCAGCGCGGCAGCGCGTGGGCGCGGGCGGTGCGGGAGCGGTAGAGGCGGACGCAGGCCCACTCATCCAAGAAGGTCCGGTGGTAGCGCTCGACCGTGCCGTGGGTCTGGAGGTGGGAGGGGCGGGTGCGCCGGTGGGTGGGGGTGGTCGCGGCCAGGGCCGGGGCGACGTCGCGGCTGCGATAGCCGGAGCCGTTGTCGGTGAGGACGCGGTGGGCGGGGATGCCATGGGTGGCCAGAAAGGCCGCGGCTCGGCCCCAGCAGGCCGCGCAGGTGGTCGCCCGTTCATCGGTCAGGATCTCGGTGTCGGCCACCCGGGAGTGATCGTCCCGCGCCGAGTGCCGGAACTCATAGCCGCCGGCGCGCCGATCCGCGCGGCGGTGGCGGCCCCCAGGCTCCGCCCCAGCGCCCGATGCCCCCACCCTGCGGGATCCGGCCCAGCTTCTTGACGTCGACGGGGATGAGTTCCCCGGGGGCGGCGTGCTCGTCGCGGCGGGTCACCCGGCCGGCGGGCCGGTCCCGCCAGCGCAGCCGGTTGAGCCCGAGGCGGACCCGCACGCGGGGCCCGGTGGAGGTTGCCAGCCCCAGGAGGGCGCCGATCCGGGCCGGCCCCCACTTGCGCGTCTGCCGCAGCGGGGCGATCCGGTGCTCGAGGCGCCGGGCCAGCCGGCGCGGGCTGTGCCGGGCACCGCGGGCCGGTCGAGCAGGCCCTCGACCCCTTCTGCCTGGTACCGGGCCCCCCAGCGGTACGCCGTGGTCCGGGAGATCCCCATCTCCGCCGCGATGTGGGCGATCGGGCGGGCGTCCGTGGCGATCCGCTCGCCGAGCCAGCGCCGGCCCGCCGGGGCCACGCCTGGGTTAGGGTGGGGCAGGAGAGTCTCCCGCGTGGGGGCTGGTAGTGCTCCACCTACGCTCGGAGACTCTCTTCATCGCTG
>Ga0307372_10002116_pt1 | contig 33461 bp, 33 predicted proteins | sample OX1MG_FD_202533 | JGI IMG/M metagenome (GOLD analysis project Ga0307372, IMG submission 202533) | Soil microbial communities from Risofladan, Vaasa, Finland - OX-1 | ecosystem: Environmental > Terrestrial > Soil > Coastal area > Acid sulfate soil | place: Finland: Risofladan, Vaasa | collected... | reverse complement strand
GGGTGGCGACAGAGGCGGCTTGGCTCAAAGGGAAGCAATTTGGAAAAAGAAGAAATAAAGAAAAGAAAGAAAACAACAAAAATGAAAAAAAGTCTTGACGCTCACCGGCCTTCTCATGGAAGGAGTTGGCTGCCAAAGCCCCCGGGACGGGTCGCCTATTTGGGAAACAGAACTGTGTGGCCGGTGCGCGCACGCTGTTCGCAGAAGCGCCACGGTTTCCTAGAACCGGAACTCGATCCCGATATTGGCCTGCCCCTGCTGGGCGTAATTGCTGACGCGCGTCACGAAGCAGCCCAAGAACGGATCGCAGAAGGTTGTGTTTGAACTCGTCGTCCGCGAAGGGGACCAGCGCATTTCGGCGCGAAGGGCCACCTGCGGAGCCAATAGATACTTCACGCCTCCGCCGAGGTTATAGGAGAAGCGATTGCTGAACGACAAAATTCCGTGCGAATCGAAATGCGTGAAGCCGATTCCGCCGACGACAAAGGGGCGAAGCCGCGAACGCGTCCAGAATTCATAGAGCAGACTTTCCTGATACATATCCAGGTGCGCGTTGTTGGTTAGCGGCACGATCGTATTCGAGGGAATGTCGTGGGCGCTCAACGTGGTGGTTTGCCGGTTCCACATGAATTCGGCAAAAACGTGCGGCACGAGGCGCACACCGGCATTGAATCCCCAATTGAGCGAACTGCTGATTGGCAGGTAGTCCACGTCCGGCGTGTTAATGGCGACGTTGCCGCCGAAACGAGCGCCCAGGAACAGCGAAAACTCATACTTCGGCTCGAAGAGCTTATACCCCGAGGTGAACCGATATCTCGGCGGGGAATTGCCTTGCGGCGGGTAACCGCCGGGTGGATACCCTCCCTGTGCGTGCGCTGTACTTGGCACGATTGCCACGAATAGGCAGCCCAACGAAATCAGGCTTACAGCGAATTTGACGGCTCTGACCACGTGCGCTTTCATGATCATCGGATCCCTCGGTCAGACCCTCCGCGCCTGGGCTATCTCCTACAGGGGTCTGATTCAGAACTTATGATGCGAGTTTGAGGCCATCTGGAACCGATCGCGGAAAGATTTATGTCGCGCGATGGGTGCACTACAAGGCAATCTCGGGCCTGCAACGTACCGAACGCGCTCATTGTTCCTTTTCGAATTGAATTATCTCGTCCAGCTATTTAGTTCGACGTCTTCGACAACTGAGAATGCGCCGCAAAGAAGTGCTGTCCTCAAATCCGGCATCAAATGGACTAGAAGCGGCCTGCGCCCGATTCGCGCGGCTCGCTTTTTCCGCCTCGATGCCTGCGTTTCGCGCCCCGATTTGGTTCCGGTTTGCTAATTACCAATACGATGCAACCCGCGCGATAACCGGGCATCATACCATTGACAGCGTAGTGGACAGTGCATACACTACGCGGCACGGCATGGTTTCCGGGGGGTGATCGTGGCGTTCGTCCGGCGCAAAGGCAACTCCTACTATCTGGTTCACAATGTCCGCCGCCGCGGCAAGGTCGAGCAGCTTTATCTGGCCCGGCTCGGCGAGCGGCCGCACATCACCGACGATGTGGTGCGCGAAGTGTCCCGCAACCATCCGATGCTGGAATTGGACTGGTCGCGCCTGCGGGAAGAAGTGAACAGCCGCGTCGAGCTGTTCGATCCGGGGTCTCCGTATGTCAAGCAATTGCTCAACTCCCTGCGATTGATCAATCTCGATCTGGCGGATCTTTCGCCGCCGCTTCTCCTGCTGCCGGATCGCGACTATTCCGGGCAGGATCTGGTGACGCAGCTTCGGCTTTTGCGATCCACGGTGGATATCAAGCTCGAACAATTTGAGCGCGTGAAACCACGCGCGGCAGAGAGCGGCCGGAAATACCGGTAGAGGGGAAAAAGCCATGACCCGTGCACAACATTTGGACCCAACGCAGCGCAGCCGTGAATCGCGCGAATTCGAAGCCGCGTTGCGGCGCAAGATTGTGGGCCAGGAGGAAGCGGTGCAGGCCGTGGTGGATCTCTATCAGGTGTTCCGCGCCGGATTGAACTCGCCGGGACGCCCGGTGGGAAATCTTTTGTTCCTCGGGCCGACCGGCGCGGGCAAAACGCGCGTGGTCGAGGCGACCGCCGAAGTCGTCTTCGGAGATCCGCGCGCGGTGATCAAGGTAGATTGCGCGGAATTTCAGCATTCGCACGAAATCGCCAAGCTCATCGGCTCGCCTCCGGGATATTTGGGGCATCGCGAGACGCATCCGCTGATCACGCAGGAGGCGCTCGCGCAATTTCACACGGAAACGATCAAGCTGTCGTTTCTTCTGTTTGACGAGATCGAAAAAGCCTCCGACGCGCTGTGGCAATTGCTTCTGGGAATGCTCGACAAAGCTACGCTGACGCTGGGTGACAATCGCCGCGTCGATTTGTCGCAGGCGATGATTTTCCTCACATCGAATTTGGGCGGCTCGGAAATCACCGAACTTCTCACCGGCAAGTTGGGATTTGCTCCGGTGCACACGACGGACACGCCGGCGCGGATCGAGCAGAAAATCGAGCGAACCGCCGAGGAAGCGGCCAAGCGGAAATTCTCGCCCGAATTCATGAACCGTCTCGACAAAGTGATCGTCTTCCATCCGCTGCGCGAAACGCAACTCGAGCAGATTCTCGATATCGAGCTGGGGATGGTGCAGCAACGGGTGCTCGAAACGGCGAAAGGCAAGTTCCTGTTCCGCGTGACGCAACCCGCGCGCGAATTTCTGCTCAAGGAAGGCACGGACATCAAATACGGCGCGCGCCACCTGAAGCGCGCCATCGAACGCCATCTTGTCTATCCGCTGGCCAGTCTGGTCGCCACCGATCAAATCCGGCTCGGCGACGTGCTCTCGGTCGATTGGGATTCCGCGACGAATAGCCTGGTCTTCTGGAAGGAAGCCGAAGGCGCGCTGGTAACCGTCGAGCCGGTGCAACCGGCGCTGGCCGCTGCCGCCGCCGCGGATGAAGACGGGCATGGCCGCGAAATTCCCGAGCCTGTTACTGCCGCCGTCGAGGCTGCGCCGCGCGCCGCGGCTGCGTTGCGCCCCGCCGCGCATCAAGCCACTCGCAGAGAAGAAGCAAGCTGATCCGAGACGAAGCGCGCGCACCAGCAGCAGCGCTGCTGCGAAGGGTCTTTCCTGCGGATGAGGCAATCCTCGTGAGGGTATGGGCCGGCACCTCGCCCCACTTCTGGGGAGTTCCATGCAAGTAACTAGCACTAAATGGTTCTCCCTAGGTAAACAACCCTATTGACTCCATGCCGCGCGATGGCCTATATGAATGCCAAATCTCGGTTGCAATGGAGTTCTAGCCATGCGAAAGATGATGCTTATATCGGCCCTCCTGACGATGTCCTGCGTCTCGGCCCGTGCGCAGTGCGGAGATGTTGCAAGCGGCTGGTACCAGTGCCCCGGGAAGAACGGTGCCTTCTGTTTTATCTCCTACCACCAGTGCACGTACGGCTTCACTAATCAGTGTGTCGCACTGCAGATACTTTACTGCAGCTGTAACCCAGGCATTGGAGTTATGGATTACTACCCTAACGAGCCCTGTGGCGCTGCTCCTTCGGCCTCGGCCAGCCGTCGGTCCGCTTATGTGCGGTACTCGCGCGTATTTGTCCGCGACCTGGACGGTGCCTGGCTATCCCTCGACGTGGCGACCGGCTCGCCCGGGCGGACGGGCGGCTCGGCTGGCTGTAGTGCTGCTGCCGCGACGCGGCAGGTACCCTCTAGGGGTGCGGCGGCGCGGTCGGCTGCTTCATTGGGCGGAGATCGTCGATGAGAGAGGGAACGGTTAAATCACGGGCTCTGATCGCAGCCGCGCTTGCTTGCGCAGGCGCTACAGCGGCATTTGCACAGGCTACTCCAGAGCGGACCTTGCGGACGGCCCAGTCTGTCTCCTCGCCTTGGGCTGGCCCTAATGCCGGGATTTTGGGCAGCGTGCAATGCGATTCTGCGGGCAATCTTTACGTAAGGCCGGTAGTGTCGGTCGTGAGCGCGACGAACGATATCGCGCCGGTGGTGGAAGTAAAACGAAATGGGGCCAAGGGATCAGAATTTTCCCTTGAAGAAGTCACGGGCCCGCACAAGTACTTGCTAGGTGCTAACAAGTTTGGCCAATCGTACGATTTTGTTGGCAGCTTTGCGGTTGACGCGCAAGGCCGCGTCTATCTCTTGTCGAGGCGCTGCGCGCTGCAGCATTGCGATACCGAGGTTGTGCAATTCAATCGAGGCGGCAAGTATCAATCGGATACCAAACTGGCGGTCAGCAATTTTGTACCGCACCAACTAGCGGTATTCTCGAACGGTCAGTTCTTCGTGGCGGGCCTATTGGAAGGGGCAGGTCGCCCGACCACGACGTATGCGGGGGTTTTTGGTCACGATGGCAGGCTCGTTTCCGAGATTCATTTCCCCAGCGGCCCTGGTGAGTCCTCGGCAGCGCCGTTCGACCGCGATGGTCCGGGGGTGGAGCTGTCGTTTGTCGCAGCTGACGAAACGGGCGGCGTATACCTAGTGCGCCCGGTCACCGACCCGGTGCTCTATATGATTCGCGACAATGGCGAGGTGTCGCAGCATTCAGCGATCGCACTGCCGTTTCAAAATGCCGTGCCTGTAGGCATCAGCTACGGCGGCAACGGTACCGTCATCATAGAGTTCGGGAAGAAGATCCAAGGCGGAGTATCGTCGTCAGGCAATTTCTTCTCAGTCATCGATGTGAAGAACGGTCACAGCGTCGCTAACTACACAGCGGATGCGAGGACGGGCGGCGTTTTTGGCTGCTTTCTTCCTCGCTCCGGGTTTGAGTTCCTAGCTGTTCGCAAGGGTCGGATGGCCATTCGTCTTGACCCAATGGATTGAACCTGAGATACAGAGTTTCCGCATCTCCGTAGTCCCATCGGCTGCGCTGCGTCCCGCCGGGCATCAGGCCACTCGCAGAGAAGAAATTAGCTGATCCGAGGCGGAACGCGCCGGGACCACATCGATCACCGACTCCGGATGATTACGACGAGGGAGTTTCGGCGGAAGTGGGATCGAGCATGCGGCGGATGATGGAAACGGAATTGGCCGGGAAGCCGCCCTGACGAGCGTGCTCGCGAACGGCTTGTTCATCGGGCGCGATATAGACGCAATAAATTTTGTCGTCCGTGACGTAGCTCTCGACCCATTGCACCTGGGGAAGGGAGCGCAAGACGCTGCAAGATTTCTGGGAAATAGATTGAAGCTGCGCGGCGCTGAGCTTGCCCGCGCCGGGAATTTCCCGCTCGATAAGGAACTTCGGCATGGCGATCTCCTTCCAGCGAATTAAACTGAAATTTCCTTTTTGACCTCGAAAACGGTGCCATTCTACACGCATCTCGCGCGTTCGCGATGATGTCTACGCTTCGGCGGATTTTTCCGCCGGTTCATCGAGGCTGCCGCCATAAATCGCCGGCACTTTCGCGCCCATGGCGCGCAGGTACGCGGCGAGCTGCCCGCGATGATGGATCGTGTGCGACAGAATCATCTGCAGATAAATCACCGCGGGATAATCGAACTTCCGCAGAAACGACATGGGCCGCGCCAGATATTCGCCGCTCAGCTTCGACGCTTTTTTGAAATTCGGCTCAAACTGCCCTTCGTACCACGCCGCGACGTCCGCGCCCGTCTTGATTTCTTCCGGCACTTTGCTGTTTACGCCTGCATAGAACTGCCCCTGAAATATGGAATCGAGAAACCAAGTTTCCATGATCACGATGTGCCAGGCAAGTTCCAGCGCCGTTCTGGCCTTCGGATGGATGCGGTAGCCGCTCTTATCCTCCGGCAACGCCGCAATCACTTTTTTCGTGATGATGGATTCCCGCTGCAAATTCGCAAGCAGATGACTGGCGAGGGTCGCGGCTTCTTCGTGCGTCATGGCGGGGCTCCCTCCTCGGCGGTAGAGCGCTACGGCATAATAAAAAACAAAAACGGGGCCTGTAACTCTGCGTCTTTAGATGCCGTGATTTTGTGCGCGGTTTCCGCAGCTCCCCAGGGCAAAGAATCGCGCACCATTATGCCGTGGGGACCGCGGTTGCCGTGACTTTGTGCGGCGTGCTGTCGAGATGCTGCCGCGGTTTCCAGCGAAGGATCGGCTTTCGCGCCGCCGCGACTTCATCCAGCCTTCCCACGCGCGTCGCGTGAGGCGCCGTCTTCACAAGCTCCGGATTCGTTTCCGCTTCCGCCGCAATCGAACGCATGGCCTCGATGAACAAATCGCATTCCTCTTTCGATTCCGATTCGGTCGGCTCGATCATCAGCGCCCCGGAGACGATCAGCGGAAACGCCGTGGTATAGGGATGGAAGCCATAATCGATCAAACGCTTGGCAATATCCATCGTGTTCACGCCGTGCCTTTTTTGCCGCGCATCGCTGAAAACGACTTCGTGCATCGAGGGGAGATTGTAAGGCAAGTCGTACACATCCTCGAGATGCTTGCGAATGTAGTTCGCGTTCAGCACCGCGTCTTCGGTGGCCTGGCGAATCCCCGGACCATAGGCCAGCGTGTACGCCAGCGCGCGCAGCAGCACGCCGAAGTTCCCGCAATACGCGCGCACGCGTCCGATGGATTTTGGCCGGTTGAAATCGAGCGCGAACTCGCCGTTCTTTTCGGTCACCACCGGCACGGGCAAAAATGGCTCGAGGATTTTCTTGACCATCACGGGACCCGCGCCCGGACCGCCGCCGCCGTGCGGCGTCGAAAACGTCTTGTGCAAATTCAGGTGCATCACATCGACGCCGAAATCGCCCGGCCGCGTAATGCCAGCGAGCGCGTTCATGTTCGCGCCGTCCATATAAAGAAGCGCGCCGCGCGAGTGCAAAATCTCGGCAATCTCGGCGATATTTTCCTCGTAGACGCCGATGGTCGAGGGATTCGTGATCATCAGCGCGGCCACGTCTTCGGTGACGAACTGGCGGAAGTTCTCGATATCGATTTGTCCGCGCGCGTTCGATTTGATGTTTTCGACTTCGTAGCCCGCGATGATGACCGACGCGGGATTCGTTCCATGCGCCGAATCGGGAATCAGGATTTTCCTGCGCGCATTGCCTTTGCTTTCCAGATACGCGCGAATCAGCAGCAGGCCCGTCAATTCGCCTTGCGCTCCGGCGACGGGCTCGAGCGACGCCGCGTCCATCCCCGTGATTTCCAGCAGGCATTTTTGCAAATCGTGCAGGATGCGCAGGCAGCCCTGCGAGACTTTGTCCGGCTGCAACGGATGCTCCGTCGCCAGCCCTTCCAGGCGCGCCACAAATTCGTTCACGCGCGGATTGTATTTCATGGTGCAGGAACCGAGCGGATACATCCCGAGATCGATTGCGTAGTTCCACGTCGACAGGCGCGTGAAGTGGCGAATCACTTCGATTTCGCTCACTTCCGGGAATCCTTCCACGCCGCCGCGCGCAAACTCCGCGCCCAGCGCCGTCGCGGGGTCCAGCGCGGGAACATCGAGAGGCGGAAATTCGATTCCGCGCTTTCCGGTGACGGATTTCTCGAAAATCAGCCCTTCATTCTGGCTGACGTGCCTTCCCGCCTTTTTGATCCCTGGCGCTTCCGTTTCGGCCCTCGCGCTTTTGTCTTTCAATGTTCCCTCGTTACTCACCGATTCATGCCGCGACAATTTTCCTGATCGCTGCGGCCAATCGCTCGATTTCCGCGCGCGGCGTCACTTCCGTGACGCACAGCAGTCCACGATTGTTCTGCTCCGGATAATATCGATCCAGCGCCAGCGGCCCGATGATTTTCTCCGCCAGCAATCTCTCGTTGATGTGCTTCATCGGCCGCGGAAATTCCACAACGAACTCGTTGAAAATCTTGCCGGAGAAGGGAAGCGTCACGCCTGGAATCGCCTTCATCGCCTCCTGCGCGAAGCGCGCCTTCGCCAAATTCTGCGCGGCGAGCTCGCGCAAGCCCTCTTTTCCGAGCAGGCACAGATGAATGGTCACGACCAGCGCGTAGAGCGCCTCGTTCGTGCAGATATTCGATGTAGCCTTCTCGCGGCGAATGTGCTGCTCGCGCGTGGCCAGCGTCAGGCAAAATCCGCGGCGTCCCGCGGCGTCGGTTGTTTCGCCCGCCAGGCGTCCGGGCATCTGCCGCACGAATTTATCGCGCGTGGCAATCACGCCGACATATGGCCCACCGTAACTCGAGGGCACGCCAAAGCTCTGCGCTTCGAGCGCCACAATGTCGGCTGCTTCCGGCGGGCGCACGACGCCGAGCGACAGCGGCTCGGTGATGCAATTGATGAGCAGCGCTCCCTGCGCGTGCGCGGCTTCCGCGACGGGCCCGAGCGCTTCGAGGACGCCGAAAAAATTCGGCGACTGCACGACCACGGCGGCTGATTCCGCGAGCGCATCCGCGCGAATGCTTGCCAAATCGATCTGCCCGGAAGCCGTAAAACCGAATTCCTCGACTTCGATTCCGAGATGCTTCGCGTACGTGGCGAGCACCTGCCGGTATTCCGGATGCACCGTGCGCGCAACCAGCACGCGATGCCGCTGCGTCAATCGCTCCGCCATCAGCACCGATTCCGTGAGCGCTGTCGAGCCATCGTACATCGAGGCGTTCGCCACTTCCTGGCCCGTGAGCTGCGCCATCAGCGTCTGGAATTCGAAAATCGCCTGCAGCGTGCCCTGCGAAATTTCCGCTTGATACGGCGTGTACGAAGTCAAAAATTCGCCGCGTTGCACCAGCGCGTCCGTCACCACCGAGCGCACGTGCTGATAGACCCCCGCGCCCAGAAACGAAGTGTAGCCGCGCGAAGTTTCCTCCGCGCGCGCCTTGAAATAATCGATGATCTCCATTTCCGAAAGCGGCCCCGGCAGCTTCAACGCTTCGCGGAGCCGGTATTTTGCAGGAATCGTTTCAAAAAGTGCTTCGATGGATTTCGCGCCAACGGCGTCAAGCATCTCCTGGCGCTCGGATTGGCTCTTGGGGAGGTAGCGCATCAGGCAGTCTGTTCCTTCTCCTTCTCGGCGACGTATTCCTGATAAGCCTTCGCGTCCATCAGCGCGGCCACGTCCTTGGGATTTTCAATTTTCAATTTCACGAGCCATGCCGAGCGGTGCGGGTCCTGATTGATTTTTTCCGGCGCGTCCGTCAGGTCCGAATTCACTTCCGTTACTTCGCCACTCACCGGACTGAAAACTTCGCTCACCGCCTTCACCGATTCCACCGTGCCCAGCACCGCGCCCGCTTTCAGTTTCGCTCCCGTTTGTGGCAGTTGGACGAAGACGACATCGCCCAGCGCGTGCTGCGCGTAATCGGTGATGCCGACCGTGCCCGTCGAGCCGCTCACCTGAATCCATTCATGGTCTTTCGTATAGCGAAAATCCGCTGGATACATCCGCGTCTCCTTTTTTCAGGTCTTGCGTGGCACAGGCCTGCTTGCCGCAGCTCTCAGCCTGTGCGCTCTGCTTACTTCGCCCGCTTATAAAATGGCGCAGGCACAATTTTCGCCGGAGCCGTTTCGCCGCGCACTGAAATCGCAATGGGCGTTCCGGGCGCGCTCAGTTTCGGCGGAACGTACGCGAAGCCGATGTTCTTTTTCAGAAATGGCGCGGGGCCCCCGCTGGTGACGCTTCCGACTTCGCGCGTGCCGTCGAGAACCGCGTAACCATCGCGCGCGATCAGCCGGCTGTTCATTTCAAATCCCGCCAGAATCCGCTGAACGCCCATCTCTTTCTGCCGCATCAGTACATCGCGCCCCAGAAATTCGCCCTTATCCACTTTGCAAATCCACGCGAGATTCGCTTCCCACGGCGTGGTGGTGTCGTCGATTTCGTGTCCGTAGAGCGCCATGCCCGCTTCCAGCCGCAGCGTGTTTCGCGCGCCCAATCCGCACGCCGCAACGCCCAGCGGCTGTCCCGCATCCATCAGCGCATTCCACATTTTCTCGGAGTGTTCCGGCGAAAAATAAATTTCAAAGCCGTCTTCGCCCGTGTAGCCCGTGCGCGCGATCAGGCAGTCCACGCCACTCACGTCGCCAAACGCGAACCAATAATACGTTATCGGCGCGAGCGCTACTTTCGTGAAGCGCTGCAGCAATTCCAACGCGCGCGGCCCTTGAATGGCGATCTGCGAGTAGCGCGCGCCCGCGTTCTCAACTTCCGCACCGAATTTGTTGTGCTCGGCAATGTGCGCGTAGTCGCGATCCTGATTGCCGGCGTTGACGCACAAAAAATAGTGCGTGTCGGAGATTTTATGCACCAGCAGGTCGTCGACAAATGTTCCGCGCGGCGTCATCAATCCGGAATATTGCGCCTGGCCAATCGCCAGCTTCGCGGCGTTGTTGCTCGAGACGTGCTGCACCAAATCGAGCGCGCGCGGCCCGCGTATTTCAATTTCGCCCATGTGGCTCACATCGAACAGGCCTACGCGCCGGCGCACCGCTTCGTGCTCGGCCAGAATGCCCGTATATTCCACGGGCATATCCCATCCGCCGAAATTCATCATTTTGGCGCCCATCCGCCGATGGACGGAGTTCAGTGCGGTTTTGCGCGTTTCGGCCGTTGCAGGCGTGCTCACAGGAAAAATTCTCGCTTATGAAGCAAAGAAGTGAAACTAGCATGCGCCCATAGGCGTGTCAAGAAAACGCCCTCGCACGCCGCGCGCGAGGCTTTGCGATCTGCGCGTCAATTCAATCGAAATCGCAAGATGAAAGTGATTACGAGGCATTTCCGCAACGCCAGGCCGCAAACATGGCGCGGATCGCGGAATCGTAAATTTCGGAATGAGCCTACAACGATGCGGCCGAGAAACTACTCTGTTTACCGTATGGCGTACGGGACGTGGCACTACTACGCTGGGTACGGCTAAAGCGCCTTTTGACGCAAAGATAGTTGCAGCCTGGGCCGTTCGAGCCAATCAAGGAAGTTCTCTCAGGTTCCACCTGCCGACCACCGGCTGCAGCGGCCGCCAGAAATAACCAGAAATGAAATGTCAACTCGAGTGCGAATCAGTTTCCCATGATCGAGTGATTCAGAATGTTCAGATGGGAACGGCACTCGTTATTCGTATCGTCAAATCTTAAAATCTGAACTGCACAAGGAGACCACATATGTCAGGTGAATCGACTAAGAAACAGCTTGAGCAGGACGAACAGAGCGAAGGACAAAAGCAGCATCATAAGGAAGGGCAGCAGGGCGGTCAGGGCGGCAGCCACGGCCAGCCGGGACAACAGGGCGGACAGCAAGGAGGTCAGGGACGGCCTGGAAGTGAGCAGGGCGGCAGCCACGGCCAGCCGGGACAACAGGGCGGACAGCAAGGAGGTCAGGGACGGCCTGGAAGTGAGCAGGGTGGCAGCCACGGCCAGCCGGGACAACAGGGCGGACAGCAAGGAGGTCAAGGACGGCCTGGAAGTGAGCAGGGCGGCAGCCACGGCCAGCCGGGACAACAGGGCGGACAGCAAGGAGGTCAAGGGCGGCCTGGAAGTGAGCAGGGCGGCAGCCACGGCCAGCCGGGACAACACGAGCAGCAAGGCAATCAAGGTCACGAAGATCGCGAGAAGAAAGACAAAGATCGCGACCAACACGGCCAGCACGATAAGCGCTAACTGAATAGCACCAAGCAAAGCGAGGGGAAGGAGGCGGTCCATCAGTCTCCTTCCCGGTGTCAGTTGGGTCCACCCATCAATGTGAACGCATTACGCGGAGGTAAGCGGCATGAGCACAAATGTCTGGACGAAAACCATTTCGTCATTTCTAGCGGGAGTTGGTGTAGGAGGCGCGCTGGCCCTGCTGCTGGCGCCAAAGTCGGGCGAAGAGACGCGAGAATACTTGCTCGACAGCGTGAAAGCAGGCAGAGACGCAGCCCTCGACAAAGGCCAGCAGTGGGCGCGTCGCGCGCAGAAGGCCGCTACGCAGGCGCAAAAATCGGCGTCGCAAATGGCCGCCGATTTGTCGGACGCCATAGCGCCAAAGTAGACTCGCGCGAGCGCAGACAAGCTTGAACCTCCGCGCTTGGCGCTGGCAGACGCGAACGAAAACAGAGAAACGCGCTTGCTGCGTGCGCTGCGATGACCTATATTCAGGCCAGAACTTCGCGGAGCGTCCCATGGCTGGGCCGATTGTGTGTGTGCAGTGCGACAAACCGGAGGCGCAATGCGGTTGCGAGAAATACTGCACGTATTGCCAGTCGCAGGATGGCGTGCGGCTGTGCGAGGACGGCCTCTACTACTGTCCTGATTGCCGCGAAGCTTGCGAGGTGCGCGTGGCGGACAATCGTGAGCGCTGAACCCACGCGGACAGAGCTGAGACTTACCCGGGATGAGCGCCTCCTGGCGGGTGTGCGCGGAGCGATCGAGCACATCGGAAGCAGGCATGGCGAGAGCGTGGATTGCATCGATTTGGCGCTGGCCGCCGAGAAGGCATGCCGCGAAGCAATGGTTCAACTCGACGAAGCTCGCCTTGGTAACGCGGATTCTTTTTGCACCGTAACCATCGACGATTTCGAGGATCGCATCGAAGTGCGCGTGGAAGGTCCGCGGAATTCGCCTACGGCGGGCGGGCCAGGTTCACGCGGTGAAAAACTCGATTCGCTCGCGGGAAAATTCGCGGCCGTTACGCCCGCGGAGCGCGAAGCGGAAAGTCGAAAATGCGCCGGCCACGCCGAGCCCGATACGAGTAACGGGCACGCACGCGCCACGCTCGTCAAGTACTTCCACGAAGATTCCGCGCGTTCCTGAGCAAACTCAAATCCCGGAGCGCGAATACCAAGCTACATGGGCAGCGCGAACGTGTGGTCGCGAATCATGGCGCTGATCTGGTCATTGGTCGCGGGAACTTCCACGTCGAGATGGCGGCCCGATGGACTGACCGTCACGTTCGAGAGAACCTCCGCCAAACTGGGATTCGTTTGCTGGATCTGATACCGGCGCAGCACGATTCCGCCCTGCATCATCGCCGCCAGCTGATTCGCGTCATCCGAGGAATTGCACACCGCATCAAATTTCGCGTCGATGCCGTCGCTCGCCTGCACGTGAATTTCCATGTTGCGAACGCGACTTAAGATCACCGCGGCTTGCGGAAACTGGCTCGCCTGCGGCAGCAATTGATTCAGCGCCAGCTGCGTGTTGGCTTTGTCCAGCACGGCCCAGACCATTCCGTTGCCGTTGGCCGCGCTGATCAGCGGATACAGTTCCGAATTGTTGAGCAAGCTTTCCGCGCCGCCAAAGCGCACGGTGATGAGCTTCTCCAGAATGTCGCGCTGGCCGAAAGCGGCCGTGCTGCTGTCCAAGAAGAAAAAGAAAATATCGTTTGGGCCGGAACCGCTGCCGAAGGCCCACAGTGTATAGCCGTGCACTTCGAAGTGAGGAATTTTTTGCTGCTTGAACCGTGCTTCGGTCGAATCGGGCGAAAAACTGCCGAGCGCCACGCCGGCAAGCTCATACGGGTGCTTGGCCGTCGGCGAAACCGCGCCCCACGCGATCTCATCGATCTGCGTATTCGGATCGACGCCCGCCGAACGCAGGAACTGCTCGAACTGCCGGTAATTCGGCGGCAGCATTTGCTGCTGCAACTGCAAAAACCACGGATGTTGGCGCGCTTCTTTCAAATCGGCGTAGGCGAACTCGCTCATGTCTTTCGGGAACATGCCGATGATGTCCGTGCCGAGCGTATTGGCCGCGGCGGGCAGTGAAAGCAGCATGACCGCAGCCAGCGCCATCGCCGCGAACACTGCGAGACATTTGCGATGCAAGGTAAAGTTCACGTTTCAATCCTGCCTTTCTAGGGTGACGCGCGCACCGCATCTGCTCTCAGGTGCGATTCGATTTCAGCGGACTGCTTGCGCATTTCTCGGACGAACACCGCGTCCGTGATGGAATCCAGATTGATGGCCACGTTCGCCAGCGCGCCGCGAGCGCCCGCGACGGCCATCAGCTGCGCGACCTGAATGTCTGAATGCATAGAAGCGCTGGAGATGGTTTCCAGTTGCCCGAGCCGTCCATAAATTTCCAAACAGTTACGGGCGACGGTCATGGGCACCTCGGCCGCGCCGCACGTCGCTGCTTGAATCGCTTCATTTCGGCGGCGATCGTTTTCGGGCGAATCCTTCGGCAGCTTAAACGCGGCGAGAACCGCGTTGTAGGATTCCGCGTCGCGATCAATGGCCTGCGTGAGCCTGTCCGCTGCGGAGCGCATCTCGGCAGCCGCGCGGCTGAGTTGCTCGGCATGCGCGGCTTGCGATTTCTTTTTGCTCGAAAGCACCGCGACCATTTGCGCCAGGCTGGCCGCGAGCGCTCCGGCAAGCGCCGCGACGGATCCGCCGCCAGGAGTCGCCGTGGGCCCCGCGACCGCGCCGAGAAACGGGCGCGCTAGCGCGGCAAATTTTCCCGCGTCCGCGCCGGCCGGCGTTCCGGAAAACGCGGCAGCCAGGCGATTCTCGAAAACCTGCGCGGCTGAGAAATTCTCGAGTTGCAGATAAAAATCCGCGGTCATTTCGATGGCGCGCTTGGGAATCAACCCCACCACTTCGCTGCCAATGATGGAAACTCCGTAACGCGCGGCCTCGCTGCGAACCATTTCGAACGCGCGATGAATCGGCGTCTGCTCGTAGTCGGTCAAATTGATCGAGACCTGCGCGACGTGGCGCGCGTGCAAGTCCACGCCCATCGCTTTCACGTAACGCAAGCCGCCATTCGAGAAGCGGATGGCCTTGCCAATCTTCTTCGCGATCTCAACGTCCGGCGTGTTCAGATTGATGTTGTAAGCGATCAGAAATTTTCGCGCGCCCACGATTACGGCGCCCGCCGTGGGATGCAGCCGCGCTTCGCCAACGTCCGGAGCGCGCTCCGGATTTGTCAGCACTTCGTTGCGTATGCCTTCGAACTGCCCTTTGCGCACGTTCTCGAGATTCGCGCGTTCGGGGCGCGCCGCAGCGGCTTCGTAAAAATAAACAGGGATGCGATAGCGTTCCCAGATTTCGCGGCCGGTTTTTTTCGCCAGCGCGGCGCATTCCTCAAGGGAAACGCCGTCGACAGGAATAAATGGAATCACATCGGCGGCGCCGAGGCGCGGATGCGCTCCGGAATGCTTGGTGAGGTCAATCAGCTCGAGCGCTTTTCCCACGCCGCGAAGAGCGGCTTCGGCGACCGGTTCCGGTTCGCCCGCCAGCGTCACCACGCAACGATTGTGGTCCGCGTCGCTTTCGCGATCGAGCACGTAGACGCCGTCGACTGATTGCATCGCGGCGACCAGCGCGTCAATCTTCGATTGGTCGCGTCCCTCGGAAAAATTCGGTACGCATTCGATCAGACGTGTCATTCAGAGATCATTTCCTCGTTATGAATTAACCCTACGCGACTCGGAATGTTTCGAAACGCGGTTTCGTAATTCCAAAAACCAACGCCGCGCATCCGCCGGGCCCAGTGCGCTCCTGCAATTCAGCGCAATCGCGAATAAATAATTTCGCCGCGCTTCATCGTGAGCGAGCAACGGTTCACACCAAAATAATAGGGTATCTCGCGGTAGCTGGCCACACCGAAGGCGGCGAGGTCGGCGAATTTGCCAACTTCGAGCGAGCCGAGGCGATCCGCGCGTCCCAACGAATACGCGGCGTTGATCGTGGCCGCGGCGATGGCTTCGCCGGGCGCCATGCGCATCTGCGTGCATGCGAGCGACAAAATCATCGGCATCGAAACCGTGGGACTCGTGCCGGGATTGAAATCAGTGGCCAGTGCGACGATCGCGCCCGCGTCGATCAGCTTGCGCGCGGGACCGTAATGCGCGAGGCCCAGATGGAAGCAGCAGCCGGGAAGCATCGTGCAGGTGACATTCGAGCGAGCCAGCGCGCGAATGTCCCCGCTGGATAATTTTTCGAGATGGTCGGCGCTGGCAGCGTGCAATTCCACGGCGAGACGCGCCGCGCCAGTGCGCGCGAGTTGCTCGGCATGGATTCGCAAACGCAAGCCGCACGCCCGTGCCGCTGTGAGAATTTTGCGGCCCTGCGCGACACTGAAAGCGCCGCGATCGCAATAGACATCGCAAAATTCCGCGAGCCGTTCGGCGGCAACTTGAGGAATCCAGCGGCGGCAGAGCAAATCCACGTACTCGTCCGCGCGTTTGCGCGAAGGAGCGCGAAATCCGGGCGGGACCACGTGCGCTCCCAGAAACGTGCGCACGATTTCGAGCGGCTGCTCGCGTTCGAGTTCGCGCAGCAAGAGCAGGATTTTGCGCTCGCTCTCCCAAGTGAGGCCGTAGCCGGATTTGGCTTCGATCGTGGTGGTGCCATGCGCGGCGAATTCGGCAAGATGCGCGAGCGCGGATATCTTCAGCTCCGCCGAAGTTGCCTGGCGCAGTTGGCGCACGCTCGAAAGGATGCCGCCGCCGGAGCGGGCGATTTCTTCGTAGCTTGCTCCCGCGATGCGCTGTTCATATTCAGCGGCGCGAGACGCGGCGAAGACAAGATGCGTATGCGAGTCGACGAAGCCGGGAAGCACCACGCGGCCGCCGAGATCGAGCTTGTGCGCGCGGCGAGATTCGCGCAGGCGTTCGACGTGGCGTCGCGGGCCTGCGGCAGCGATGCGCCCATCGCGAATCAGCAGCGCGCCATCGCGAATGATGCCCAAATCGGCGAGCGCGCGGCCGCGCCGAGGCACGGCGCCGCGCAGCGTAAGAATTTCGGCGCAGCCGGTGATCAGCCAGCCGGTCGCGCTTGCGGCATTGGGCGTTTTCATTATCGCTGCCAACGGTACTGAAAAGCGCCGCGTCGCGCAACCATGCGCATCGCATTTGCGTGCACGAGCCGCACGGGATTCGCGGCGCAAAATCCGCGGAATCATCCGGCGGGCAGACGCGGTATACTCGGTCGCGATTTGCGGCGGGCGATTGCGATTTTTGCGGAGGAAAAATGCGGAGACGAATTGCGGTAGCGGTGACGATTCTCGCGGTTGGCGCGCTGGCGGCCGTATGGGCCATGCTCGGCGCGCGATCCTCCATGGCGCAAAACAATGCGCCACCGGCGTACGACATTGTGATACGCAACGGGCACATCATCGACGGCACCGGCTCGCCGTGGTATGCGGGCGACATTGGAATTCGCGACGGGCACATCGCGGCGATTGGAAATTTGTCGCGCGCGCGGGCCAAGCAGGTGATCGACGCCGCGGGACGCGTCGTGGCTCCCGGATTCATCGACATGCTCGGCCAATCGGAGATCACCATGCTGGTGGACCCGCATGTGCCCTCGAAAATTTTCCAGGGCATCACCACGGAAATCACCGGCGAAGGCGATTCGATTGCGCCGCAAACCGACGCCACGCTCGCCGATTTTCGCGAGGAGTTCGCGCATTACGGCATCACGCCGGACTGGCGAACGTTCACGGGCTATTTTGCGCGTTTGCAGAAGCAGGGAATGGGAATCAATCTGGGAACCTACGTGGGAGCGACGATTGTCCGCCGCGTGGTGATCGGCGACGCGGACCGCGTGGCCACGCAGGAGCAACTCGCGAAGATGCAGGGATTGGTCGCCGAGGCGATGCGCGAGGGCGCGCTCGGACTTTCGACCGCGCTGCAGTATCCGCCCGCTCCGTATGCGTCTACCGACGAGCTGATCGCGCTCGCATCCGTCAGCGCCAAGTACGGCGGGATTTACGCGACGCACATGCGCAGCGAGGGCGACGGCGAAATGGCGGCGCTGGCGGAGACGGCTCGCATCGCGCGCGAAGCGCACATCCCCGTCGAGATTTTTCATCTCAAGACCGCTGGAAAACCGAATTGGGGCAAGATGCCGCAGGTCGTCGCGTTCATTGACAAAGAACGCAGCGAAGGCGTCGACATCGAGGCGGACACCTATGCCTACACCGCGTGGAACAACGACCTGGCCGCGTTCATTCCGCCGTGGGCGCACAACGGCGGCGACGCGAAGATGCTCGAACGCCTGAAAAATCCCGCGATGCGCGCGCGCATCCGCAAGGATATGGAAACCCGCACCACGGCGTGGGACAACGAATGGCAGGAAGTCTCCGGGCCGTCGGGAATCCTGATCAGCTCGGTGCAGAATCCGGACCTCGAGAATCTGCAGGGCAAGACGATTGCGGACGTTGCCAAGATGTGGCACGAAGATCCCATCGACGCGATCTTCGATTTGCTCATCAAAGATAAGGCGTTCACGAATGTCTCGGTTTTTGGGATGAGCGAACCCGATGTCGAACTCGCGCTCAAGCAGCCGTGGGTCTCGATTGACAATGATTACGGCGGCATGTCGCCCACCGGGCTGCTGGGAAAAGAGCACGCGCACCCGCGCGCGTACGGGACGTTTCCGCGAATCATCCGGAAATTCGTGCGCCAGGAGCATTTGCTGACGCTGCCGGACGCAATTCGGAAATTTTCGGCGTTGCCGGCGCAGCGCGAGCATTTGATCGATCGCGGCGTGCTGAAAAAAGGGATGTGGGCGGACATCGTCGTGTTCGATCCGGCGAAAGTGCGCGATCTGGCAACGTACGAAAATCCCAATCAGCTTTCCGTGGGGATGGATTACGTTCTCGTCAACGGCGTGCCCGTGATTGCGGATGGAAAAATGACGAACGCGCTGCCGGGCAAGGTCCTGTACGGGCCGGGCTACACGGGGAAGCGGTAGCAGCGTAAAATTGCATTCGAGGTGATACGGCCATGCGGATGACGCGTCTGCTTCTCTTAACCGTTGCCATTGTTGCGTCGGCTTCGTGCCTGCGCGCGGCGGATCGCTTCGCACATGCGCGGCCCGCGGCGGCGCAGGGCCAGGGGCTCGGCAGCGTGAATTTTCCGATTTCCTGCACGGCCCCGGCGCAAGCCACATTCAATGACGCCCTCGCGCTTCTGCATAATTTTCAATACGACCAAGCGGAGCAGACGTTCGCGCAGGTGGCGCAGCAAGATCCAACCTGCGCGATGGCGTACTGGGGAGAAGCGATGTCGCTCTATCACCAGTTGTGGGATTGGCCGAGCGCGGACACCCTGAAACAGGGGCTTGCGGACACGATCGAGGCGCAGAATCTCCGCGCGAAAACGGATCGCGAGCGCATGTACATCGTTTCGGCGGGAGTTTTCTTTCAGGACAACCCCGCGCTCTCTCGCGCGTCGCGCACGCAAGCGTATTCCGATTGGATGGGACGAATTTTCAAAAAGTATCCGAACGACGTGAACGCCGGCGCGTTTTACGCGCTGTCGCTGATCACGCTCCAGGGCAAGCCCGCCGATCAACTGGCGAATCGCAAACAAGCGATTGGGATTTTGGACAAGCTTTTTGCGGAAGCTCCGGATAATCCCGGCGTGGCGCACTATCTGATTCACGCGGCGGATACCCCCGAACTTGCACCGCAGGGCCTCGCAGCCGCGCGGCGTTACGCGCAAATCGCGCCCGATTCCGCGCACGCGCTGCACATGCCGTCGCATATTTTCACGCGCCTGGGGATGTGGCAGGATTCGATCAGCTCGAATCTGGCGTCCATGGCGGCCGCGGCGAAGGCGACGCAGGCAGGCGAGAATCAGGCGTCGTATCAATTGCACGCGATGGATTTTCTGGATTACGCCTATCTGCAAAGCGGACAAGCGGCTCTGGCGCAGCAGTTGGTTGCCGAAACGGCGAATGTGCCCGGAGCGACCGCGCAACAGATCGCGGAGCATCAGGCTCTGTTTGCGGCGCGCAATGCCATCGAACTGCACCTATGGACATCAGCGGCCGCGTTGCCAATTCCTAGCACACCTCTCGAATCGGACGACGTGACCTACTGGGCGCGCGCGATTGGCGCGGCGCGCAGCGGAAACGCAACGGGCGCGCAGCAGGTGGTGTCGCAATTCGCGGCGGCGCTCACATCCGCGACGGCGGCGAAGAATTCGAACTACAGTGGCGCGTCTGGAGATTCCATATCGCAACAGGAATCGCAAGCGTGGCTCGATTACGCGCAGGGCAACAATGACGAAGCGGTGAAGACGCTGCGTGCGGCTGCAGCTCAGGAAGAAGCAGAAGGCGTGGATTCGCTGGCGATGCCCGCGCGCGAAATGCTCGGGGACATGCTGCTCGAAATGAAGCAGCCGCGCAACGCGCTCGTGGCATACAAAGCCGCTCTGGCGGAATCGCCAAACCGATTCGACTCGCTCTACGGCGCGGCGCAGGCCGCGCAGCTCAGCGGAAATCCCATCGAGGCGAAAACCTATCTGCGAACGCTCGTGAAAATCTGCGGCCCGGGCGCGGATCGCCCCGAGCTTGCCCAAGCGCGCATCGAGTTGGCTAAAAAATAGCTCCGCGAATTAACGTCTACGCTTTAGCCGCGTGGCGCAGGAATTGCGGCGCGAAAACATCCTCGGCGAACTGCTCGATAGTTGTTGGCGTCGTGTTTTCGGCTGAGCGCGTTTCTTGCGGCACCAGCATTCCTTCGTTTGCCGCTTTCCATAATTCCACAAGTAGCGCCGCCGAACTTTTCGGCAGGCCCATGCTCGCGAGCGCGGATTCCAGCAGCGGCAGCGGCATTTGGACGTACGCGAGATTGGGCTTGCCGATTGCGCGGCCAACGATTGCCGCGGTCTCTTTCATGCTCACGTCGCGAGGCCCCAGAAGTTCCTGCGCCGAATGGCCGGAAAAATTGCGCTTTGCCAGGCGCGTGGCGGCGTAGCTGCCAATGTCTTTCGTGGCGATGGTCGGGATTGGCGTGTCTGCGGGAGCAGCGCCCGCGAGCACATTCATCATGCGAATGGCGTCGATGCTCATCAGTAGATTTTCCATGAACGTCGCGGGGCGCAGGTGGAGAACGTTGAGGCCGGGAATGCGATTGAGTTTTTCTTCCATGTTATGCAGGCCGGTGATGGGTCCCACTTTGCCGGTGTTTTGTCCGCCGATGCTCGAGAGCGTCACCGCGAATTTGACGCCGGCTTTTTGCACGGCAGAGGCGTAGGCGTCGCTGATGCACTCCTGATAGTCGCGGAAGTCCTCGCGGTGCAGCGCCTGCGGGATCACCAAATACACAACCGTGGCGCCCTCGAACGCGCGCTGCATTTCAGAAGCGTTTTCGGCGTTGCCCACGAACGCCTCCGCCCCCTTGGACGCGAAGCGTTCGAGTTTTGCGGCATCGCGCCCGACGACGCGAATCTTTTCGCCTTTTGCGAGCAGCGCCTCTGCTGCCGGCGCTCCCGTGTTTCCCGTAGCTCCGGTGATGACGATCATGTCAGCCTCCTTGCGAAATTATCCGAGCGAAATTCGTGAATGGCTAGGTCCCTTTGTTGGCCTCGGGCAGCGCGGCGCTTCGCGCGCTCGGGTGCTCGCGACGAATCAGGTGCGCGAATTGCCGCACGAACACGAATTTAACGATCACCAAACTGACGGACACGCCTCCCAAGAACAATCCCCAACGCGGCGCCGCGGGATACACCACGAATCCCGCCACCGCGGCCGCGAGGCACAGAACGAGCGCGGCATTGCTCAGCAAAAAAGCGCGGCGCGCGGCGCGGGAAATATCCTGCCGGCGCGCGATCAGAATCGTGACGCCAATCGCCGCAATCACCGAGAGCGCGATCAATGCGAGCAAGCCGTATTGAATTTTAGCGTCCATTGAAAGGTTATCGCTTCACAGCATCGGAACTGTAACGTTGTGGCTCTTCGCAAAATCGATCGCCTCGGGATAACCCGCGTCGGCGTGGCGCGCGATGCCGATGCCGGGATCATTCGTGAGCACGCGCTCGATGCGCGCGGCCATTTCCTTTGTGCCGTCAGCGACGGTCACTTGGCCCGCATGCACAGCGTAGCCGATGCCAACTCCGCCGCCGTCGTGAATCGAAACCCAGCTTGCGCCGCTCGCGGTATTGAGCATGGCGTTGAGCATGGGCCAGTCGGCAATGGCGTCGGAGCCGTCGCGCATGGATTCCGTTTCACGATACGGCGAAGCGACCGAGCCGCAATCGAGATGGTCGCGGCCAATGACGATGGGCGCTTTCAATTCGCCGCGCGCCACCAGATCGTTGAGCGCGAGGCCGAATTTGTCGCGCTCGCCGTAGCCGAGCCAGCAGATGCGCGCGGGCAAGCCTTGAAAATGAACGCGCTTCTGCGCCAGCTTGATCCACCGGCACAGCGATTCATTCCCCGAAAACATTTCGAGCACCAGTTGGTCGGTGCGATGAATGTCCGACGGTTCGCCCGAAAGCGCGGCCCAGCGAAACGGCCCGCGGCCCTCGCAAAATAACGGGCGAATATACGCCGGGACGAATCCGGGAAAATCGTAGGCGTTCTTTACGCCTTGCTCGAACGCGAATGTGCGGATGTTGTTGCCATAGTCAAAAGTAATCGCGCCCATTTTTTGCAGCGCGAGCATGCCTTCCACGTGCTTGGCGATGGATTCCATCGCGCGCTGGCGATACGCCTCCGGATCGCGCTCGCGCAATTCCTTGGCTTCTGTGAGCGAAAGGCCTTGCGGGATGTACCCGCCAATGGGATCGTGCGCGCTGGTCTGGTCCGTCAGCAAATCGGGAACGACGCCGCGCCGCGCCATCTCCGGAATCAAATCCGCGCAATTGCCGATCAGGCCCACGGAGGTGGCTTCGCGTTTGCGCACCGCGTTTTTCAGGATGCGCAGCGCTTCGTCGAGATCGTTGACCATCACGTCGCAATAGCCCGTCTTGACGCGACGCTTGATGCGTTCGGGATCGACCTCGATGCCGAGAAACGCCGCGCCATTGAGAGTGGCCGCGAGTGGTTGCGCGCCGCCCATGCCGCCCATGCCTCCGCTGACGACGAGTTTCCCGGAGAGATCGGCTCCCGCGCCAAAATGTTTTCGCGCGGCGGCCGCGAAAGTTTCGTACGTCCCTTGCAAAATTCCCTGCGTGCCGATGTAAATCCAGCTTCCGGCGGTCATTTGGCCGTACATCGTCAGTCCGGCGCGTTCGAGTTCGTTGAAATTCTTCCAATCGTCCCAGTGCCCGACGAGATTCGCGTTGGCAATCAGCACGCGCGGCGCGTAGGGATGCGTGCGAAAAATTCCCACGGGCTTGCCGGATTGCACGAGAAGCGTTTCGTCGTTTTCGAGATTGCGCAGCGAATTCACGATGGCGTGAAAGCATTTCCAGTTGCGCGCCGCCTTGCCGCGTCCGCCATAGACGACCAAATCCTCGGGGCGCTCGCCGACTTCGGGATCCAGATTGTTCATCAGCATCCGCAACGCCGCTTCCTGCTGCCAGCCCTTGCAGGAAATTTGCGTACCGCGCGGCGCGCGCATCGGCTGATACGTCGTGCTGTCTTCCGTGGCCAGCTTCGGCATGGACCCTCCCGCCAGAGGCCCATAGTAGCGCGGCGAGTTGCCGCTGGCCAGTAGTCAGTGGCCAGGAGCCAGTGAAGGCGATCAGCGAACGACCCAGTGACTAGCGAACGAAAGAAAAACTGACGCGTTGCGCGAAGCCGCGGCGCTGCGCTAGAGTGGCGAAACTAATATGACTGATTCGGCGAGTTATCCAACTCTGACGCAGTGCTTCCTCGACGCGATCGATCCGCATCCCAACGCGCGCGCGCAAATGTACCGCGCCGCAAGCGGCTGGCAGGCGTATTCGTCCGCGGAGATGCTGCGGCGCATCGCGGGACTCGCCCAGGCGCTCGCGTCGCTGGGCGTCAAGGCGGGCGACACGGTGGGAATCTTCGCGCCGAATTGTCCGGAGTGGCACGTCGCGGATTTCGCGGTGCTGGGCTTGGGCGCGGCCGATGTGCCGATCTATTACAATGAATCGCCGGAGAGGCTCGAATACATCTGGAACGACGCGGGCGTGAAAGTGGCGATTGTCGCAGGCGAGGCTCAGGCGCGGAAGCTTGCGGCGTGCCACGAGAAAATTCCTGCGCTCGAGAAAATCATCGCCGTCGGCGCGCCCGCGGAATTCCGCGGAGAGTTCCTCGATTACGCGGCGCTGATCGAGGCGGCGAATGATCAGGACGTCGCGGAATACCGGCGTCGCGCCTCCGAAGTGAAGCCGCGGCAACTCGCTACGCTGATTTACACGTCGGGCACCACCGGCGTGCCCAAGGGCGTGATGCTGACGCATTCGAATCTCACGTCCAACTTGATCGATGCCACCGCGGCGATCGGATATTTCGCCGATGACCTGCAGCTTTCGTTCTTGCCGCTCTCACATGTTTACGAGCGTACATTCGACTACACCGCACTCGTTCACGGTGTCACGGTTGCCTATCTTGAAAAAATCGAGGACGCGGCGAAGGCGCTCCTGGAAGTGCGCCCCACGATTGCCGCGGCTGTGCCGCGCGTCTTCGAGAAAACGTACGCGAACATTCTGGAAAAAGGCCACCAGGAAACCGGCGTGAAGCGCGCGATTTTCGATTGGGCGCTGCGCGTCGCCGAAGAGGCTGTGCCGTGGAAAGCGCATGGAAAGCCGCCATCAGTGATCCTGAAACTTAAATGGGTTTTGGCTAATCGCCTCGTCTATTCGAAAATCCGCGAAGGAATCGGCGGACGCATGAGGGTGTTTTATTCCGGCGGCGCGCCGCTGGCGAAAGAGCTGGCGGAATTTTTCTGGTCCGTAGGCGTGAGCATTTATCAGGGCTATGGCCTGACGGAATCGTCGCCCGTGATTTCGACGAACACTCCCGAATCGAACAAAGTCGGCACTGTGGGCCGTCCGATTCAGAATTGCCAAGTAGAAATCGCCGAGGACGGCGAAATTCTGGCGCGCGGCCCGAATATCATGCAGGGCTACTACCACAAACCGGACGCGACGCGCGAGGCGCTCACCGATGACGGCTGGCTACGCACCGGAGATATTGGCCATCTGGATGCCGATGGATATTTGGTGATCACCGACCGCAAAAAGGAGCTGTTGAAGACGGCAGCCGGAAAATTCGTCGCTCCCGCGCCCATCGAGAACAAATTGAAATCGAGCGCGTATATTTCGAACGCCATGGTGGTCGGCGATAGGCGCAAATTCGTATCGGTGCTGATTGTGCCGAATTTCGCGAACATTGAAGCCAAGGCGCGCGCGGAAGGAATCAAAGTTGCGCCACCGGAAACAATCTCCGCCGATTCCTGGGTGCGCGACCTGATTGGGCGCGAAGTCGAGCGCCTCACCGCGAATCTCGCGCAATACGAAAAGCCCAAGCGATTCGCGCTGCTCGATAAGGATTTCACATTCGCCAGCGGGGAATTGACGTACACGATGAAGCTGAAACGGCGCGTCGTCGAGGAGCGCCACCAGGACGCGATCGCGCAACTCTACGCCGACGTGGAAGACCCCAAGCCTCAGGCGCATATCTGATTTTTGCATCCCCGGTTGCCACAGCGCGCCGCTGCGCGCGCATTTTGCTAGAATAGGAAGCAAGGAGCCATGGCATGGAAGATCATCTGGTGATTGCGGGACGCGCGTTTCGTTCGCGCCTGATTGTGGGAACGGGAAAATACCGCACGCTGCCGGAAATGGCGCGGGCGCACGAAGCTTCGGGAGCGGAAATCGTGACGGTCGCCGTGCGCCGCGTCAATTTAACGGATCGCACGAAGGAATCGCTGCTCGATCATATCGACCGCAAGAAACTTTTCATCCTGCCGAACACCGCTGGATGCTACACGGCGGACGAAGCGATTCGCGCGGCGCGCCTGGGGCGCGAAGCGGGACTCTCGGAATGGGTGAAGCTCGAAGTCATCGGCGACGAGCAAACGCTTTTTCCTGAGACGGAGGAATTGCTTCGCGCGACGAAAGCGCTGGTGAAAGAAGGATTCGTCGTGCTGCCGTATACGAATGACGATTTGATTGTCGCGCGAAAGCTGGTCGACGCGGGCGCGGCGGCGGTGATGCCTTTGGGCGCGCCGATTGGCTCGGGGATGGGGATTCAGAATCTGGCGAACCTGCGGATTTTGCGCGAGCGTATCACGGAAGTGCCGCTGATCGTCGATGCGGGTGTGGGCACGGCTTCCGACGCGGCGATTGCACTGGAGCTTGGCGCGGACGGCGTGTTGATGAACACGGCGATCGCGGGCGCGCAGGACGCTGTCCTGATGGCGGAGGCGATGCGCGCGGCCGTCGAAGCGGGGCGCAAGGCCTTTCTCGCCGGCCGCATCGCAAAAAAATTGTATGCGACCGCTTCTAGTCCCGTTGCGGGCGTCGTGCGGTAGAGGCAAAGCCTCAGGGCGGTCCTGAAGGCCGCGCCTACAGAAAAATTCCTTCGTAGGGTCGAGCCTTTCCCCCTACCAGAACCTCCTTGCTTTGCGCGAGTGAGTCAAGCGATGCTTTTCCACCGATGGCACTGCCGGTAAAACAACGAATCGCCTACATCGACTGGATGCGCGGCCTGGCGTGCGTGCTGATGTTCCAAACGCATTGCTACGACTCGTGGCTGAGTCCCGCGGCGCGAAAAACAAAATTCTTCGGCTGGTCGCAACTCGGCGGGACTCTGCCCGCGCCGCTTTTCCTTTTTCTCGCCGGAATTTCTTTCGCGCTGGTTACGGATCGGATGCGGCAGAAGGGCGCGTCGGCGAATGCGATTGCTGCGACAACCATTCGGCGCGGCGCGGAGATTTTCGCGCTGGGTTTGCTTTTCCGCGTGCAGGAATTCGCGCTCGGCTATCCCTGGTCGCCGTGGACGGATCTGCTCCGCGTCGATATTCTAAACACGATCGGCGTGTCGATGATGCTGATGGGCGTGGTTTGCCGGTTCGCGCGCCGCCGGCCGACGAACGGAATGCTCGCGGGCGCGGTCGCGGCAGGCATCGCGCTGGCCACGCCTCCGCTGTGGACCACATGGCAGCCGCGCTGGCTCCCGTGGTTTCTCGAATCCTATATCAATGGATGCCACAACCTTAGCAAACCGCAACCGTGGCTTTTCCCGATTTTTCCCTGGACAGCATTCGCGTTCGCGGGCTTAGCGGCGGGATTTTTCCTGATGAGCGATTGGGCGCGCGAAAAGCAAGCGCAGGCCGCGCTGATCGCGGGCGCCGCGGGCGCGATTTTGTGCGCGCTCGGCTTGTGGTTTGATTCGCTGCCCGTGCGCCTGTACGCGGTCTACGATTTCTGGCACACGAGTCCCAACTTCCTTCTGATTCGCGTCGGCGTACTGATGCTCATCGTACCGCTCAGTTACGCGTGGTGCCGATGGGGGGCGGGGCAGTGGGGTTTTAACCCGATCATCACGATGGGGCAGGCGTCGCTGCTCGTTTACTGGGTGCACATTGAATTTGTGTATGGCAGATTTTCGATTTTGCCGAAGCGCGAAGTGAGCATCGCCACCGCTTCGCTCGGCCTCCTCATCATTTTTGTGGCTATGACGCTGCTCGCGTCGGCCCGCGTTTACGCCAAAGGCCGCGGCGCGGAAATCATGCAGAGATTCCGCCGCACGATTCGCCCCGCATCGCAGAGCTAAAGCCATCTCTCGCGCTGCGCGAATGCGTATCCGTTTCAAAAGCCTGCTGAATTAATTCTTGGGAGACGCTGACGAATTGGCAGCCGAGGGCGGCGGCGAGATCTGCGAGGTGTGGCCGTTTTTCGAATCCGGAATGCGAAAAATCAATTCGCCCGGACGCGCCAGCCCCATGCGGTCGCGCGCGATTTTTTCGATGGCCGATGGATCGGTCTTCAGTTGGTGGATGCGCCGCTGCAGCTCCTGATTTTCCTGATCGAGCTGCTGCAGTTGCGTCTGCACCGTGCGAATCTGGTCTTTCGAGCGATGCATGGCCATCAAGCCATGCGCGCCGAAAACGTCCTGCAGCAGCAGCAGAAAAAAAACCAGCGCGAAGAAATAGCGTCCATTGTGGCGAAAAAAGCCCCGCACGCTCTCCGGGTTGATGCGCATATTATTTATATTCATGCCGTGACCCACTGACGCGCGTCCTCGGCGATTTTCGCGGACTCCGCAAGAGATTGCGACTCGGCGTAGACGCGCACCAGCGGCTCGGTGCCCGAAGGCCGCAATAATACCCACGACTCATCGTCAAAAATCAATTTTAGTCCGTCCGTGCGATCCGTGCGCGCGATGCGACGCTCCGCGAATTTGAAACTCGTGCTTGCGAAAGTTTTCGCCAGGCCGGCAATAATACCCGGCGCCAGATGAAGATTCACGCGAATCGGCCAATACGCGCGTCCCACGCGGCGAAATAAATCCTGCAATTGCTCGCCGACCGATTCGCGCCGCGCCGCGATCATCTCCGCCACCAGCAGGCACGCGAGAATTCCATCTTTCTCGGGGACGTGGCCGCGAATCGTCATGCCCGCGCTTTCCTCGCCGCCGAGCGTGATTTTATCGCGTTCGAGGAACGGACCGATATATTTGAATCCGACCGGTGTTTCGAAAACAGGCACATCGTAATGGCGCGCGACGGCGTCCAGCAAGTGCGTCGTTGCCACGCTGCGCGCGACGCCGAGTTTCCATCCGCGCGACTCGATCAGATAGTCGAAGACAAGCGCGAGAATATGATTCGGCGAAATAAAGCTGCCGTCGCGGTCGACAATGCCGAATCGATCCGCGTCTCCGTCCGTGGCGAGCCCGACGCTGGCCTTTGTTTCCGCGATGGCTTGAACGAGCGGCTTCAGATTCTCCTCGGAAGGATCAGGCCCGGAACCGTCGAAGAGAACGTCGCGCGCGGTGCGAATCGAATGAACTTGAATTCCGTGATGTTCGAGGACGGCGTCGAGCCAGCCTGCGCCGCAGCCGTGCAGCGCGTCATAGGCAAAGGAAAGTTGTGACGACGCGATGACGTCGAAACGCACCAGCTCGCCGAGGCGCGCGAGATACGCTTCGTGCAGGTCCGCCATTTCGAATTCCTGCGCTGCGTTGTGCGCGGGAGCCTTCCACTCTCGATTCGATAATTTGCTCGCGCGCGCTTCAATATCGCGGGTGGCTTCGGGCAACGCTGGCGCGCCATCCGGGCCGGAAAACTTCAGTCCGTTGTACGCGGCCGGATTGTGGCTCGCCGTGATGTTGATTGCGCCTTGCAACTTTCGCCGAAGGATTTCGAAAGCAATCGCGGGAGTGGGCGTCGGCTGCGCGCAGAGCAGCACGCGGCAGCCTTCGGCCGTGAGCACAGCGGCCGCCGCGCGCGCGAATTCCTCGGAAAAGAAACGTGTGTCGTAGCCGACGAGCAGCGTTGGATTTTTCGTGTGGCTGCGAACGTGGTCGGCGATAGCTGCGGCGGCGATGCGAACGCCGCCAAACGTGAAATCTTCCGCGATGATTCCGCGCCAGCCCGATGTTCCAAAGTGGATCGCGTTGCTCGTCATGCGTCCGCTATTGTATCTTGCCGCGTGGCTGCAATGCATCGGCGAAAGGAAGGACAGCGGAAGAGATAATAGCGACGCAACAGGGAATGGAGCGCAGCATGACGAACACAATTCTGGTGATGGTGACGTGCGGTTACGCGAAAGAGGCGAAGCGCATAGCGCGCAGGCTCGTCGACGCGCGCTTGGCAGCGTGCGTGAACATCTCCGCCGCGCCCGTCCAGTCGATTTATCGCTGGAAAGGCAAAGTGGAAACCGCGAAGGAAATATTGCTGCTCGTCAAGACTACGCGCAAAAGATTTTCTGCGCTCGAACGCGAAATTCGCCGCCTGCACAGTTACGACACGCCGGAAATTATCGCCCTGCCGATTGTGGGAGGGTCGCACGCCTACCTTCAATGGATCGCGGAATCGGTCAGGCCAACTGGAAGAGGTGACAACGATAAATAAGGTATCTGCCAGGCCAGCTCGATGTGTTTTTAAGCCACGGACTGCAGACAATTATTCCCCGAGTTGATAGACCACCTTGAGGAGAGTCTCGACCGGCACGGGTGTGCCGTGACAAGTCTCGGGAGCATACTCCCTCTGCTCCAAACCTGTGACAGCGGAATTGGCGAGACCACTGTCGGGCGCGGTGAGGACCTTGAGATTGTGCAGCCGCCCGTCCGCACCAATCACGCCATAAACAAAGACCGCGCCCTGTATATGGGCGAGTCTTTCATTCACTGGATAGTGGGGAACAACTTGCCGACTGATTTTCGGCAGTGCATCCGGATTATCGCAGTAAGGCCAAGCAGTCGCGCCGGCGACAGGTTGAAAATCCGCTGGGTCTATGCTTCCTAAAGGCGATATCGAATTCACGATAAACGTGACTGGCGCGTCCGAACTTTCTTTGATGCGAATGTTCCCCGGAAAGAGCTTTCCGCCGAAAGGGGTGAATTCGGACAATTCGAAGGATTCATCGTAGGCCGCTTTCTCGCTCACAAGCATTCCGTTGCCGGGATCAAAACAATAATCGGGGGCGTAGAGCTGCTCTTTCGGTATCAGGGTGACGCAGTTCGACCTGGTTCCTTCCACTTTCCTTTGATGTAGCTTTACGCTCTTCAGGTCTGTCATGGCGGAGGGGTTCGCCAAAACGTGGAGCTCCTCGGAAAAGTCCAGCGCCGCATCTAATTCCAAAACAGGCTGGACTTCGTAGGAAGTGCTGCGTGATTGCCAGTATTGGTTCTTCCCTCCGACGCGAATCCGGGTGTAACCGGAGAAATGAATCTCCTCGCGCCATTTTTCGGGCGAGACCCACTTCAGGAGATAAGTGCCCGTAACATCCTTGTGGTTGCGCTGAGGCACGCGGATCGTACCGCGCAGTTCAAAGGGCGGCGAGCTCGGGCGCGCAGGTCGCTGAGGGCGAGCGCCTTCGCAAACAGTGCTGTAGCCCGGGCGCGCGCGGTCGCGTCTTTAGCGGATCGGCCGCGGGCGCAAGCCGCGAAAGGCAGAGCGAGAACCGATAGCACAGCAAGCACTGAGCAGATGGAAATATTTCTCATGGGAAGGAGAGTGCTCACCTGAAATTTGCGATTTATGCCTCCGACTGGCGAATGGTACGCCTTCCCGGTATTTGGCACAACGAGTTTGCCTTCAGGGCACGCCAAGCGGGATTGCACGCTAGATTTGGGCGAGGGCGTGGCCGAGGTCGGCGATCAGGTCTTCGACGTCTTCGATGCCAACGGAGAGCCGTACTAGACCATCGGAAATGCCGATCTGCTGGCGCACGTCGGCGGGAATGGAGGCGTGCGTCATGGACGCGGGATGCGAGATGAGCGTTTCGACGCCGCCAAGGCTCTCCGCAAGCGAGCAGAGCTTCACGTGATTGAGCAACTTGCGGGCCGCGTCGATGCTGCCTACGTCGAACGAAAGCATCGCGCCGAATCCGCGCTGCTGCTTTTGAGCCAGCGCATGTTGTGGATGCGACGCAAGTCCGGGATAAATCACGCGCTGCACTTTGGGATGCGATTCCAGAAACTTGGCCATGGCCATGCCGTTCGTATTGTGACGATCCATGCGCACGGCTAAAGTCTTGATTCCACGGGACACCAGGAAGCAATCCATGGGCGCAAGGCCTGCTCCAGCGGAGCGCTGAAGAAAATAAATCTTCTCCGCGTCTTCCTTGCGCGAGAAAATCGCCGCGCCCGCGATGCAATCGCTGTGGCCGTTCAAATACTTCGTCATGGAATGGACCACGATATGCGCGCCAAGTGCGAGCGGCTGCTGGAGATACGGGCTCAAGAACGTGTTGTCCACTACCATCGTGAGATTCTTCTCGCGCGCGAGTGCCGCCACCGCGGCAAGGTCCGTGACGATCATCGTCGGATTCGTCGGCGTCTCGACGTAAATCATTTTGGTCGATGGGCGTAGCGCCCGCTGCACCTGTTCCATGCAGGACGTGTCAATAAAACTGAACTCCATCCCAAGCTGCACCAGAAATTGAGTCGTCAGGCGGTATACGCCACCATAGACGGCGCGCGAAAGGATGGCGTGGTCGCCAGGACGCAGCAGCCGAAAGACCGCATCGATCGCCGCCATGCCCGAAGTGAAGACGTATGCGGCAATCCCGCCTTCGAGCTTAGCCACTGTGCGTTCAAGGGCTTGGCGATTCGGGTGGTTCGTGCGCGCGTAGTCGAAGCCCTTGTCTTTGCCGAGGGCTTCCTGAACGTACGTGGACGTCTGATAGATGGGCGCGACGATGGAGCCAGTCGAGGGATCGGGTTCCTGGCCTACGTGAATCGCGTCGGTCGAAAATCCCATCGTGAGTTCTCCTTAATCTTGCTGTTTTTGAACCGAAGCTAATCGCGCTGCGCCGGTGTAATTTTGCGCGCGTCGCAATTTCGCTTGCGCGGCATCTGCCGCCGGTATAAAAACGCCAAAATGCACATGGGAAAGCGGCTAGGATCGCTGCAAAATCACGATTGAAGGTAGCGCACACGGCGGGGACAGTCAATTGCCAGCGGAAGCGCGCGTTCCGCGTTCTGGAGACGCCGAATCAAATGCATCGCAGCGGCCGCTCGCGTGCATCGAAGCCGATGTTCCTGGTACGGTCTGACATGGCTTGATAAAATTATGATATAGAATGTGATGGGGAGGCGGTCGCGCGGCTATGAGCACGGGTCATCTTGGGCGAGGCGGGCGGTTCGGGAGATTCGCGTGCGGACTTGTCATCATGGTAGCGGCGAGTGCCGCGCTGGGCTGGTCGGCGCCAAAAAAACAAAGAGCAAAGCCGGATAAAGAGAATCTGGTCACCGCGCTACGAATTGTCGTCACCGCAGGCCCCCAAAATCGGCCCATCGATAACGCCAGCGTCTACGTGCGTTACCAGCAGCCGCGCTTTCTGCGCCATCCGGCAAAAATCGAATTGGATTTGAAAACGGATCTCGCGGGAGTCGCGGTGGTCACTGGCGTGCCGCGCATCGACGTGATCATCCAGGTGGTCAAACCGAACTGGCAGCCCTTTGGACAGCACTACCTGCTGGACAAAGAGAAGGAAACCATACGGATTAAGCTGAAACCTCCCGCGAATTGGTACTGAACTTGCTCCGGCGGAACTTTTTCGCGTATTGCCAAACGTTCAGAAATTATTTATCAGGTGATGGCTCGAAATTCCGCGAAGAGTTGCCCTGGTTTAGTGCAAACCGCATTACGCGATTGAATTCCCCGTGCTTATGAATGATGCAGCCAAATTTTTCCACAAGGTTTTCAACACAACTGTTGAAAACGTCTCCGGGAACGGAATTTTCATCGCGCGCGTTGCGTTTGGAACTCGTTTCGTATCTAGCGATAATTTTTCGTTTGCCTCTGGGGCGAAAAATGCATGCGCGTGACAACGACGGCCTTGACTGCTCGAGAAATTGCGCGCGTTCCGTCGTTATCGCTTCATCTCCCGCGTTTCTCCGTGACTCCGACTGTAATTGTTCCGATTGGAGATTACGATCCGAACGATCCGACCAATCCAGTGCTACTTTTCGGGATGGGCGGGAACGTTTATCTCGACGATTATACGCTCGTGGGGACCTACTCCGATCTGTTGACATCTGGCGAGCTATTTCAACCATTGGGCCAAGCAGGCCAATTGGCGGACACCGAATTGGAATCGGCAGTGCTCAATATGGCCGTCGCTGACACGGCATACGTTGGTGGGTGGTATGCTCCAGAAATAGCCGGTGCCGCATCTGACATGATGCAAACCGCCGGAGGGTGTCGTTATACCCTCATATTACAACCCGAAGTT
>Ga0307372_10002115_pt1 | contig 33480 bp, 30 predicted proteins | sample OX1MG_FD_202533 | JGI IMG/M metagenome (GOLD analysis project Ga0307372, IMG submission 202533) | Soil microbial communities from Risofladan, Vaasa, Finland - OX-1 | ecosystem: Environmental > Terrestrial > Soil > Coastal area > Acid sulfate soil | place: Finland: Risofladan, Vaasa | collected... | reverse complement strand
CCCCTGGCGCCTGACAGATATGGACTGAAATGCGGGTCACCCTGCCGCGGATGGGGCGCGCCGGGTTCCATTGCTTGCTCACTATCAATCCGGGATCGACTTATCCGGTGAATAAGATGGGCTAGCCAGATGGGCCATCCGCCGCGACCAAACCGCCATCGTCCGCGTCGCCTCCCGCTGCCCGCCAACGCCGAAGCAGCCGCCATCGCCGCCCGAGCCTGATCCCGTCGCCGAGAAGCCGCCGCAGCCGAAGATCGGCAAAGCCGAATCAACCACGCTCCCCCTCCCCTCGAGGGAGGGTGCAGGCACTGCGCGGGTGGAGGCACCGCACCACGGCACCCACCCGCACCACCCCTCCCCGCTTCCCCAAGCCGAGGCGGAGCCATCACCCCGCCTTGCCTACCTCTCCAGGCACATCGCCACGCCCATGCCACCGCCGATGCACAATGTCGCCAGGCCCTTCCGGGCATCGCGCTTCTGCATCTCGTGCACCAGCGTGGTCAGCACGCGAGCCCCGGAAGCGCCGATCGGGTGGCCGATGGCGATCGCCCCGCCGTTCACGTTCACCTTGCCGGTGTCCCAGCCGAGGTCCTTGTTCACCGCCAAAGCCTGCGCCGCGAACGCCTCGTTGGCCTCGATCAGGTCGAGCTCGTCCGCCTTCCAGCCGGCGCGCCCCAGCGCCTTGCGCGTGGCCGGGATCGGCCCGGTGCCCATCAGCGCCGGATCGACGCCCGCCGTCGCGAAGGCGGCGATGCGCGCCAGCGGCTTCAGCCCTCGCCTGGCCGCCTCCGTCGCCGTCATAAGCACCAGCGCCGCCGCTCCGTCATTGATGCCGGAGGCGTTCGCCGCGGTCACCGTGCCGTCCTTGCTGAAGGCCGGCCGCAGCCGGGCCATCGTCTCCAGGTTGGCGTCGTGGCGGATATACTCGTCGTCGCTGACCACCGTGTCGCCGCGCCGGCCCTGGATCGTCACCGGCACGATCTCGTCCTTGAACCGCCCCGACTTCTGCGCCGCGCTCGCCTTCTGCTGCGAGCCTACCGCGAACTGGTCCTGCTGCTCGCGGGTGATCTGGTACTTGCTCGCGACGTTCTCCGCCGTGGTGCCCATGTGGTAGCCGTGGAACGCGTCCCACAGCCCGTCCTTCAGCATCGTATCGACGAATTCCAGCCCCCCCATCTTCTGCCCGTTGCGCAGGTGCGCGGCGTGCTGCGACAGGCTCATGCTCTCCATCCCGCCGGCGACCACCACGGCGCTCTCGCCGGTGCGGATCTGCTGCGCCGCCAGCGCCACCGCGCGCAGGCCGGAGCCGCAGACCTGGTTGATCCCGAACGCAGTCGCGGAATCCGGCACGCCGGCGGCGCGCGCGGCCTGGCGCGCCGGGTTCTGTCCCTCGCCGGCCGCCAGCACCTGGCCGAGGATCACCTCGTCCACGTCGGCGGCGTCCACGCCGGCCCGCTCGATGGCGGCCCGCAACGCGATGGCGCCCAGCGCGTGCGCCGACAGCGTGCCGAGCGTGCCGTTGAAGCTGCCGACGGGCGTGCGGGCGGCGGCGACGATGACGATGACGATGTCGTCCATAACCGGTTCTCTCCCATTGCAAGGGGCGCGATCCTACGCCCCTCCAGGGAAGTGCGGAAGCACCGGCCGAACGCCAAGGGCGGAGTACGCAGGGCTCGCCAGCCCCGCGCCAACGCTGGCCAGCCCAGTGCGATGTGCCCGGTGCCGGGTTACCCGCTGCTATTGCACCAGAGCCGTCGAGTAGGATTCCGTCCCAGGCTGACTGAAGAAACTCTCCGCGTTGACGGCCGAGCAGCCGCTGCTCACATATGTGGCGCCGGTCACCGTGATGCTTCCCGCGATGATCTCCATGCACGACGTGGTCGAAGCGCCGAGCCCGTTATAGCCTTGCGAATCGAACGTCGCAGTCGGGAAATACACCACGCCGGTCACCTGGAACTGCGGGTTGCCGGACAGCGATACGGTCTGGGTCGTCGATCCCGCCAGCACGACGCCGGCGATCTGCCATGGTCCCCCAGGGTTTGAAACGGTCGTGCTCGGCGCCGTGAGAGTGAAATTGAACGTGTTTGCCCCGGTGAACGTGCCGGTGGTGAATATCGTCACGCCGGTGCCGCTGCTGGAACCCGACGAGGTGGTGTTGTTGGTCAGGTCGATGTTGCCGTTGAACACATAGCCGCCGGACGCGAAAATGAAATAATACGGCCCGCCGCTGGTGACGGCGAAGCCGCCGTAGTCGCCCGGTTGCAGGTAGCAGCTCACGCTGCTGGTGCCCTGGCCAGTGCAGTAGGTCCCGTTAAGCGCGGTTCCGCCTGAAACGCTCGGCACCGCAGTTGCGCTGCCGCCCTGGGGAGTATAGGTGCAATGCTGGTTGGAGCATGCAATGCTCGCTCCGGTTGTGCTCGCGGCCCCCGCCATCGCGGCCTGCATCGCCGCGTTGGATGCGTATGGGTCGGGAATCACCGAGGAGTTCGGATGCACATAGACATTCGACTGCAGCAAACCTGAACTCGGCCACGGGCTGCAGCCATTCTGTGCCTCAGAGCTGCCGTTGATCGGGACCCAGCACGGGATCATGACGTTGGGGGCGGCGGCGGAGGTGCTGCTCGCGAGCGGGCCGACGGAATAAATCCCCGCAAGGGTGAAGCTGCCGCCGCCGGAGTCGCTGAACCCGTTGTTCGACACCAGCGTGCAGCCGGATGCGTTGACGTTAATCGACCCGGCGGCGGAGAGACCGGTGCCGCCCTGTGCCTTCGTCTGCAACGCCACCATGCAAGGCTGCCCGCCGCTGCCCCCCGAGCTGCTCGACGTCACTTCGCCGATCGAACTGGCGCTGACCGTCACCGACGGCGTCGAGGTGAATATCCGCGAGATTGTCAGCGGCACGGTCTTCTGCACGGTAACCTGCACCGCCGCGTCCGAGCTTTGCCGCACGCCGGTAACGATCTGGGCGGTGATCTGGTTGTCGGCGTATGTGGAAGTCGCCGCGTTCCAGGTCGGAGTGCTGGTGCCGGTTGCGCCGTTCTGCTCCGCCAACTGGGCGGCCAGCGTGGCCGCGGTCTGCGCCGCAGTGCTGTTGTTGCGGCAACTGCCGCCGCTGGCCAGCGTGTAGTCGAAGCAGGATATCGCGCCTGCCCGAGCCGACGCATCGGCGGTGAGTTGCAAACCAAGTTGCGCATCCGACCAGCTTGTCACCTCGACGCCGAGTGCGACCGCCCCGGCGAGTACCGGCGCCAACATGGCGATATAGATCGCCACCGTCGCGCGACGGCAACGATGGAGGAGACCAGGACGGAAGCGAGATCGGTTCATAGGGCGCCTGCATGCCATCTGATGGGGGGGAATCACGGCAAGCTCCAGGCTGGCGCACGCGGGGTAACAATACGGTTTCGCCTGCGTCCCAACGGCAACCTGCGACGCCGCGATGCGCGTTACAGTGCCGTCAACCAGTCCCTGAACGGACGCCACAGCACCCGCTCGGCGGCGCCGCCGGCCGTCATGCCGATATGCCCGGCCGCCGGTTCGTGCAGCACGGCGCTTGCGATCAGCCGGGCCAGCGGGCGCGCGGATTCCGGCGGCACGATGCGGTCCCGCCCGGGCGTCGCAACGAATGCCGGCATGCGCAACGCGGCGGGGTCCACCGGAAGTCCGGCGATCCGCCACTCCCCACGCGCCGGCGTGTTGCCGCCATACCATCCCGCCAGGCACTCACGTGCCACCGGGGCCGCGAGCGGCACGCCGTCGTTCAGCCAATCCTCCAGCGCGACGAACAAGGTCGCCCGCTCGCTGGTCGGATCGAGCCGGGCAAAGCCGCGGTATTTGTCGGCCACCCCCCATGGATCGAGCAGAGCGAACAGCGATTGCAACAGATCGACCGGCATTGTGTGGTTGAACGCCAGCGCCGGCTCGATCAAGGGCAGCATGGCGGCCGCCTGCATGGCGTGCGCCGGGTCGGGCGCGTGAAAATCCCACGGCGCGGCCAGCAGCGCGAGCGCCCGCACCAGATCCGGCCGGCGTTGCGCCGCGGCCACTGCCAGCGTGCCGCCCATGCAATAGCCGGCCAGCACAACGCCCGGGCCCGCCGCCGCCATCGCCCGCTCCAGGCGTCCGGCGACATAATCGGTCATGGTGAAGTGCCGCTCCGCCTCGCCGGGCCAGCCCCAGTCGAGCAAGACCGGGTGGACGCCCCGCGCCGCCAGCCAGCGCAGCATCGAGTGGCCGGGCGCCAGATCCAGCACATAGGCGCGGTTCACCAGGCTGGGGACGAACAGCACCACCGGGCCTTCGCCGCCGTAGTCCAACAGCCGGCTGCCGCCCTCCTGCCAGATCGCCGGCGGATCGGCCAGGGTGCGGCGCCAGGGATGGCGGCGATAGGCGGCGATGCCCTCAATCAGCGCTGCGTCCTGGCGCAGCGTCTCCGCCAGGACCGCCCCCTGGACTTCCCTCGGGAACTCCCCCGGGAACCCGGCCGGGAACGCGCCGCCGGGAAACGCGCCGCCCGGGCGCTGGGCCAGGCTGCCGCGAATCGCCGCCGCGATCGCTTCGTTCGAGTTCGGCCAGTCGTCTTTCCAGCCCCGCGATGCGGCGCGTGAGACGCTCGATCGCAGCATCGCGAGCGTCAGGTGCAGCAGCAGCGGCCGCGGCCCCCGCCGTTGCAGCGGCCCCGGCGCCTCCGCCCTGCTGCTCACGCGCTGCTCCCTCCCCCCTTGTGGGGCAGGGCCGGGGAGAAACGAACCACCCACGTCCCTCGGCAGCCCCGAAATCGTCGCGCGGCATCGCCCGCAACATGCCGGCGGCGGCACCGGCCCACAGGCCCAGCATCGCCTGCCAGGTCTCCTGCGCCTCGCGGTCCACTGCCAGGCCGGCCAGCTCGCTCTGCCACAGCGTGATCCAGTCCTGTGCCAGCTTCCGCGGATCGGGTCCCGCGGCGCCGTCGTTCCCGCCCGGGCCGTCGCTCATGCCTCGTTCGCCCTCCTCGCGCGGCGCGGACCATAGGGGTGCCGTGCCCCCTGCGGAACGGCAATCCGCGCTGCAATGCAAAAAGGGCTTTCGCACCTGCGGCATGGACGGGCATGCTACGCAAAACACCGCCGCGCAACGAGGAAACCATGGCCGACCCCATCCAGACCGCGCCTCCGACCAAGACGGCCGAGCCGCCGGTGGTGGTGAAGAAATACGCCAACCGCCGCCTGTACGACACCCGCAGCTCCAGCTACATCACGCTGGAGAACCTCGCCGAGATGGTGCGCCAGGGCCGCGATTTCGTGGTGTACGATGCCAAGACCGGCGAGGACATCACCCGCGGCGTGCTGACCCAGATCATCGTCGAGGAGGAGGGCAAGGGCCGCAGCCTGCTGCCGACCGCGTTCCTGCGGCAGCTTATCGGCTTCTACGGCGACCAGATGCAGAGCCTGGTGCCGAAATACCTGGAACAGGCGATGGTGGCGTTTTCCCAGCAGCAGGAGCAGATGCGCGCGGCGATGCAGAAGACGATGGGGTCGGTGAGCACCCTGTTTCCGTTCGGCAACATGGAAGAGGTCAGCCGGCAGAACATGGCCATGATGGAGCGCGCCTTCAGCCTGTTCACCCCATTCTATCGTCCCACTGGCGAAATGCCGGCCGGCTCGCCGCCAGGCGCCGAACCCGCGGGAGAGCTCGCGTCGCTGCAGGCCGAAGTGGACCGCTTGCGCCACGAGTTGGCGGCGGCCACGGCGACCAAGCAACCAGCGGCCAAGGAGTGACGCCGCGCCATTGCCGTCATCCGCGCAATGACCGGGAGCGGCGCGCGGCTGGTGGGAGGCGAAGTCGCCCGCAGCTAGACCGTGTCGCGAGGGTCGGCGAACGGCTCCGCCGGAGTTTGCCGCACCGGCACCGTCCGTACGCGCGGCTCGGTCTGGCGGCGGGTGAATTCCGGTGCGATATCCGCCAACTCGACGAACTGGTCCGCCTGACGGCGCAATTCGTCCGCCACCATCGGCGGCGTCGTGCGGATCGAGGAGATCACCGACACCCGGACGCCCTTGCGCTGCACCGCCTCCACCAGCCGGCGGAAATCCGAATCGCCGCTGAACAAAACCGCGTGATCCAGCCGCGGCGCCAGCTCCAGCATGTCCACCGCCACCTCGATATCCATGCTGCCCTTGATGCGGCGGCGGCCGGAGGAATCGGTGAATTCCTTCGCCGGCTTGGTCACCAGCGTATAGCCGTTATAGGCGAGCCAATCGGTCAACGGCTTCAACGGCGAGTATTCGTCGGTCTCCAGCACCGCCGAATAATAATAGGCGCGGATGATGTGCGCTTTCTTGCGGAAGAACTCCAGCAGGTTGCGGTAATCCACATCGAAGCCGAGATTGCGTGAGGCGGAGTAGAGATTGGCTCCGTCGATGAACAGGGCGACGCGTTCGTCGGGCAGGAAATGCATGGGTGTTGACCTCTTGGCAAACGAAGACGGGCGGGGCCGCGTTCAAACCAAACCGCGGCCTGAAGCTGCGCTGACCGGGCAAACCGGGCTGCCCGGGGCGACAGACCCCCCAGCATCGCGCATTCGGCGGAAAAGTGAAACGGGGTGACGGGAATCTCTTGCCGAACGATCCTGGTCTCCATCGGCGCCAATCTGCCGGGGCCGGACGGCGCGACACCGCTGGAAACCTGCCGGCGGGCGGCGGCGGCGCTCGATGCCCTGCCGGCGTTGCGGCTGCGCGGCCTGTCGCGCTGGTTCGCCACGGCGCCGGTGCTGCCGGCCGGGACTCCGATCGCAGGACAGCCGGTCGCAGGGCAGCCGGTCTATGTGAACGCCATCGCCCACCTCATGGTTGAGCATGGCGGCGCAATCGACCCGGCGGAGTTGCTGCAACGCCTCATGGCACTGGAAGCGGCGGCCGGTCGGACGCGTGGCGCCGCGAATGCCCCGCGCGTGCTGGACCTGGACATCGTGGCGATCGGCGACATGGTGCGCCGCGCACCCGACCCAGTGCTGCCGCATCCGCGCGCCCATGAACGGGCGTTCGTCCTGGTGCCGCTGGCCGAGCTGGTCCCCGGCTGGGTGCATCCGGTGCTCGGTCGAAGCGTCGAGGCGTTGATCGCCGCGCTGCCGTCGCAGGAGGTGCGGGCGTTGTAGAGGGCCTGGGGTGACGCAAGGCGGAAAATCGGGGAGCTTTCCACCGAGCCATCGTCCGGCTGCGCGATAAGCGATCGTCAGGGAATAATCGCTCCGATCGCGGTGAGGACGATCACCCGTATCGGCATCCCCGCGAAAGCGCCAGGGGATTCTCACATCCCCAAACCGTAAGCGAAATCAACGGGTTGCTGGTGCCGGTCGAAGCCTGCCCATGCACCATGACTTCGGCCGGACAAATAGAAAAAATACAGACGCGACCTCGGGCTTTGCCCGACCGCAGTCGCCATCTATTTTGAGTACGACATTGCATGTGAGCATGCCCTGGCGCGAAAGCGGGGACCCATTCGGGTGCTGGGTCCCCGCTTCCGCGGGGGATGACGACCGGAGCGGCTGCGGCAATGTCGCTTGACCCGGTTAATCCCCGACAAGCCCTGGAGCCGCGGGTCCCAGACGGGTCGGTGTCATCGAGGCCCCTGCATCCGTCCGGCCGAGTGGCCGGCGGATCGCCGGCGTTGCACGCCTGTTGACGATTCAGTACAATCGGCGCGTTCAGAATGTTCCCGACCTGCAAGAGAGAGAGACCGGATGAAGCGGAAATGCCGGATCGCGATCGCCATGGGCGCGCTGTTGCTCGCGTTGTCGCCCGTCGCGGCGCATGCCTATTCCACACTCTATGTGTTCGGCGACAGCCTTTCGGATGCCGGCAACGTGTTTCTGGCGACGACCGCGCCCGGGTCACCTTTCCCACCGCAACCGGCAGCGCCCTATGCCAACGGCCAGTACTCCAATGGGCCGATCTGGGTGGAAGACCTCGCGGCCAGCCTCGGGCTCGGCCCGGTACTGCCGTCGCTCGCCGGCGGCACCGACTTCGCCTTTGGCGGTGCCACGACGGGCTACACGGCGACCCTGTCACCGACCGTGCCGGTGCCGACCCTGACACAGCAGGTCGGTCTGTTCCTCGCGGCGGTCAGCGGGCTGGCTCCGCGATCCGCGCTCTACTCGGTCTGGATCGGCTCCAACGACGTCTTCAACATTATCAGCGGCGGGGCGACCGGATCGACGGCGTTGCTGGAAGCCCAGGGCGCCGCCCGGACCGAGGCGTCGGCCATCGCCGCGCTGGCCGCTGCCGGCGCAACGAATTTCCTCGTTCCGCTGGTCGGCGATCTCGGGATCACCCCGACCCTCACCGCGCTCGGCGCGCCGGTGGCGGCAGCGGGAACGGCGCTCGCGGCGGCGTACGACACTGCCCTGCAAACCGATCTCGCGAGCCTGGCACCCACGCCTGGCATCGACCTGTCCTTCCTCAATACGTTTGCCCTGCTGGACGGTGTGGTTGCCACACCTGGGGCCTACGGGTTCACCGACGTCACGAACCCTTGCTATGTCGGCCCCTACACAGGCGGCGGCTCCGTCTGCCCCGACCCCGCCAAATACCTGTTCTGGGATGCCCTGCACCCGACCGCGGCCGGTCAGGCCGCTATTGCCCATGCCGCGTTGAATGCCGTGCCGGAGCCGGGAACGATGGCCCTGCTCGGCGCCGCCCTGGCCGGGATCGCCACGTTGCGGCGGCGTTCGGGTTCGAAGCGGGTCAAACCGGCATGACCCGGATGATGGCACGGCTCGCCCGCGCAAGGCGAACCGAAGCCTTCGCCGGCGCCGGTGCCGCGGCCGGCATCAGCGACCGATAGACCGCCCCTGCCGTGCACAGCATGGTTTTCACTGTCTTCCTGACGCCGGCGCGCGGCGAATGCCCGCTCGCGGTTGCAAAAACCCCGCCGATCGCCTAGGTAACACGCTCACCCCGCGTTAACCGGAGGCATCTGCGCATGGCGCGCGTTACCGTCGAGGACTGCGTCCAGAAAGTCCCCAACCGCTTCGAGCTCGTGTTGCTTGCCGCCCAGCGCGCGCGCAACCTGTCTCGCGGTGAGGAGCTTTCGGTGGACCGCGACAACGACAAGAACCCGGTCGTTGCGCTGCGCGAGATCGCGGACGAGACCATCGACCTTAACCGGATCGAGCAGGATTTGGTGAAGTCGCTGTCGCGCGCGCCGGAACCCGAGCCGGCGGACGAGGAGGTACTGGACCTCATCCCCACCGACCAGAACATTTTCGGGCTGCAGGACATCAATGCCGAGGAGGAGACCGCGGGCCTGCCGGTGGAGAACGAGGAAATGTCTTCCGAGGACATGGAAGCGGCCATCGAGGCCGAACTCGGCGGTCGCCTCAGGTAGCGCGCAATGCACAAGGGGGGCGATGCCGGTCCTGCGTCGCGCCACGCGCCGTCCCTTGCCTACGCCCCCGAGGGGGTCGCCCAGGGTGTGGTGGCGAGCGCGCTGCCGGTTCCCCGGCTTCCGTCGGCGCTCGCCGAGAAAATCCGCGGCTACGACCCCAAGGCCGACATCAGCCTGATCGACGACGCCTACGCTCTGGCCGAACAAGCGCACGGCACGCAGCGTCGCGACAACGGCGATCCCTACGTCACGCATCCGCTGGCGGTGGCCAACATCCTGGCCGGCTACCGGCTGGACACCGCCTCGATCGCCACCGGCCTGCTGCACGACGTGATCGAGGACACGCCGATCAAGCTGCCGGAAATCGACCGTCGCTTCGGCCACGAGGTCGCCGTACTGGTGGACGGCGTCACCAAGCTGACCCGGCTGGAACTGCAATCGGACCGAACCAAACAGGCGGAGAATTTCCGCAAGCTGGTGCTGGCGATGAGCCGCGACATCCGCGTGCTGCTGGTGAAGCTGGCCGACCGGCTGCACAACATGCGCACCCTGCATTTCGTGCGCGAGCCGGAGCGGCGCCGCCGCATCGCCCGCGAGACCATGGAGATCTACGCGCCGCTGGCCGAACGCATCGGCATGGACGCGCTGAAGACCGAGCTGCAAACGCTGGCGTTCCGCGAACTGGAACCCGAGGCATTCGCCACCATCCAGGCACGGCTGAACTTCCTGCGCGGCCAGGGCGCCGACGTGATCGAGGAAGTGCGCCGCGACCTGCGCCGGGTGTGCGAGGAGGGCGGGGTCAACGTGATCGAGATTACCGGGCGGGAAAAGTCGCCCTATTCGATCTGGGAAAAGATGCACCGCCGGAATGTTGCGTTTGAGCAGTTGTCGGATATTATGGCGTTCCGGGTTTTGGTGCCGACGCGCGAGGCTTGTTACATGGCGCTGGGCGCGGTGCATTCGGCGTATCCGGTGATCGCCGGGCGGTTCAAGGACTATATTTCTACTCCGAAATCGAACGGCTACCAGGGCCTGCACACCGGCGTGACGTTGCGCGAGCCGCGCAACCAGAAGATCGAGATCCAGATCCGCACGGTCGAGATGAGCGACGTTGCGGAAAACGGCGTCGCGGCACACTGGCTGTACAAGACACCCGACACCAAGCTGGACGGCAAGGATGTGCAGCGGTTCCGCTGGGTGCAGGATCTGCTGGAAATCCTGGAGAATTCCTCCGCGCCGGACGAATTCCTGGAGAACACCAAACTCGAATTGTACGACGACCAGGTGTTCTGCTTCACGCCGAAGGGGCAATTGATCCAGTTGCCGCGCGGCGCGACGCCGGTCGATTTCGCCTATTCCGTGCACAGCCAGGTGGGCGACACCTGCGTCGGCGCCAAGGTAAACGGCAGGTTGCTGCCGCTGCGCTACCAGTTGCAGAACGGCGACCAGGTGGAGATCATGACCTCCCGCGGCGGCACGCCGTCGCCGCAATGGGAACGCTTCGTCGTCACCGGCAAGGCGCGGGCGCGCATCCGCCGCTTCGTCCACCAGCAGCAGCGCGAGGAGCACGTGAATGCCGGCCGCGCGGAACTGACGAAGGCGTTCCGCTCGGCCGGGGTGGATGGCTCGGAGCGGGCGCTGGAGCCTGCGCTGAAGGCGCTCAAGCTGGCGAGCCTGGCTGATCTTTACATCGCTGTCGGCAACGGCAATGTCGGCGCACGCGACGTGGTGCATGCGGCCTATCCCGAGTTGCGCCAGTCGCCGCGCGCGCCGCGCGTGCTGCCGGCCTTGCCGCCGCGCGGACGGGCGGGGGTGCGGCCGGACCCCGGCATGCCGATCACCGGCCTGGTGCCGGGCATGGCGTATCATTACGCCGGCTGCTGCCATCCGGTGCCGGGCGACGAAATCGTCGGCATCGTCGCCACCGGCAAGGGCGTCACGATCCATGCGCGCGAGTGCCAGACCCTGGAGGGCTTCGCCGCCACTCCGGAGCGCTTCATCGACGTGGACTGGAACTACGAAGTGCTGGCGAAGGACCGCTCGAACAGCAAGAACCATCCGGGCCACACCGCGCGGATCAGCGTGATTTCCGACAACGACGACTCCGCGCTGGCCAACCTGGCCAACGCCGTCGCCAAGCAGGAGGGCGCCATCGCCAATCTCAAAATCGTCAATCGCCAGCAGGATTTCATGGAGGCGCTGGTGGATGTGGAGGTACGCGACGTATCGCATCTGTCCAAGGTGGTCGCCGGCCTGCGCGGCGTGCGCGGCATCAAGGGCGTCGAGCGGGCCAAGGCATAAGGCCGTGGTCACCGCTCAGCGCTCAGCGGTCAGGGGGACGGCGGCGGCGCGACCGCACCCATGTCATTGCCAGGAGCGAAGCGACGAAGCAATGACACGTTCCGCGGTGGCATGTTCCGCGATGACGCGCGCCTCGGCGCTCGCTTGCGTGCGTCGGCTATTTCGCCGCTTGGCGTAACGGCTGAACGCTGAACATGATTCTCGGCCTCGGTTCCGACATCGTGGATATTCGCCGCATCGAGGCGGTGATCGCCCGGCACGGCGACCGTTTCCTGCATCGCGTGTTCACCGAGACCGAGCGCGCCAAGGCAATGCGCCGCACGGAAACGATCCGTGCGGCGACGTTCGCCAAGCGGTTTGCCGCCAAGGAGGCAGCGGCGAAGGCGCTTGGCACGGGGTTTCGGCGCGGCGTGTTCTTCGGCAATCTCGGCGTGGTCAACCTGCCGGGCGGGCAGCCGACGCTGCAAATGACCGGCGGCGCGGCCGAGCGCCTGGCTGCGATCACCCCGCCCGGGATGCGGGCCGCCGTGGCGCTGACCATGACGGACGAATACCCATACGCCTACGCGCAGGTGATCATCTCGGCCGACCCCGCGTGATTTGCGACAACCGCCGTGCCAGGCGCGGCACGTCGCCACGGACCTGGCCGGCCACGGGCGCTGCGGCCCCGGGCGGCGATCCGGCGCGGGTGCGGCGGCAAACGGCATCTCGAAGGAGCCTGGCGTGACCCCCGACGACCTCGACCCGCTGAGCCGCCTTGCCATCCGCCACGGTTCGGACAAGTTCGGCGGGCACCTGTACACGCCGATCTACCACCGGCTGTTGCAGCACCTGCGTGACCGCCCGGTCCGCCTGCTCGAGCTCGGTGTCGGCGGCTATGCGGTGCCCGAAGCCGGTGGCTCCAGCCTGCGCATGTGGGCGGAGTATTTCCCGGCCGGCCGCATCGTCGGCCTCGACTTCCATCCGAAGCGGCTGCACATCTCGCCGCGCGTCACCATCGTGCAGGGTTCGCAGGCCGACGAGAACCTGCTGCGGGGCCTCGTCGCGGCGCATGGGCCGTTCGACATCGTCATCGACGACGGCAGCCATCACGTGGCCCACGTGCTGACCTCGTTCCGCGGCCTTTACGCGTCGATGCCGGCCGGCGGCATCTACGTGGTGGAGGACACCCAGACCGCGTTCGCCGCCAAGACCGGCGGCGAGGCGAGCGGCCGAGGCTCGATCTACGACCTTGCCAATCATCTCGTGCGCGCCATGCAGGAACAGGAGGGATTCCGGGCCGCGGACGGCGACCCGTTGGGGGCGGGCGCTTATGGGGCGATCACCGATTCCGTGGCGTTCCACCGCAACATGATCGTGTTCACCCGGGGCGAGAACACCTATCCATCGAATCATCGCCTGGATTTCCGGCATGCGGAGGTCCAGGCGGTGTATCGCTGCATCGCGGAGGAAGCGGCGCGCAACCCCGGCCCGCGCGACAGCCTCTCGCGCATCGACATGTGCGTGCTGGCTGGCCGCCCGGAGGAGGCGGCGCGCCTGGCGCTGGCCTCGGCCGCGGCATGGCCCGAGGACGTGGCATTGCTGGCCGAGCTGGCGCGGATCATCAGCCCGATCGGGCAGGGCGAAGCGACGGCAGCCTTGCTGGAGCGGCTGGAACGGGCCGCGGCGCGCGGCGAACTGTGACCGCGGAATGACAACGAGGGGGACGACAGGGCGCTCGGAACACCCCCAGATGCTGGTGCGGATCCACCCCATCCCGCCGCGGCGCCTCGGTGGTGGCATCCACCACGACCAGGGCGAGCGGCAGCATGTCCTGATCCAGCCGGGATACACCGACGGGATCGGGCCGCCCCGCGCCAAGGTCCGGTCTTTACTGACAACAAGCCGCTGCGGATGGGCTTGTTCCGCGCGATGGCGGGCATCGGCAGAGTCGCGGCACCGGCCGGTGCCGGCAAGGAATGTGCGTCGCGTCAGTCTGGCGGCATCGGTTCGTCTCCTCCGTGCCTGTGTCTCCGGGCGGCTGGTGTCCCAAAGCCCGCGCGGCACTCCGTCCAGCGCGACGCGATCACTTGCGCCGCGCCGCCTGCCGTAGAACGATGACATCCATTTCATCAAGGAGCCGACCCATGCAACGCAGCATCGCCGTGGGCCTGGGGATCATGGAGTTCCCCTTCGATACCGCCGCCGGCTTCTGGCGCTGGGTCGATCTGTGCGAAGCCGGCGGCATCGATTCGCTGTGGCAGACCGACCGCCTGGTCAGCCGCGCACCAATCCTGGAGAGTATGAGCGCACTGGCGGCGATCGCCGGCCGCACGCGGCGGCTGAAGTTCGGCGTCAACGTGGTTTCGGTGGCGATGCGCGAGCCGGTGCTGCTGGCGAAACAATGCGCCACGATCGACATGCTGTCGGGTGGCCGGCTGCTGCCTGGTTTCGGCATCGGCAGCCCGCGCGGTCCGGAGTGGCAGGCGATGCATCTCGACCCCACCACGCGCGGCCGCAAGACCGACGAGGCGCTGGAAATCATCGGCCGCCTCTGGACGGGGGAAAAACTGGATTACGCGGGCAAGCATTTTCACCTGACCGGCGCGCAGATTGCGCCGTTGCCGGCGCAGCCGGACCTGCCGATGTGGATCGGCGGCTCGTCGGAGGCTGCGGTGCGGCGCACCGCGCGTTATGGCACCGGCTGGCAGGCGGGTGCCGAACCCGCCGCGGAAGTGGGCCGGGTAATCGCCGCGATCCGCGCCGCGGTGGCGGCGGCCGGCCGGCACATCGACGACGATCACTACGGCGCGGCCTGCGCGTACCGCTTCGGCACCTGGGACGATCCGGGCATGGGCCGGGTGGCGGAAGCCTACCGCGTCCGCACCGGCCGCGATCCGCGCGAGGCCTTCGCGGTGGGCGACGCAACGACCATCCTGACGCGGATTGCCGAGTACGTGGACGCCGGCGCCTCGAAATTCATCCTGCGTCCGGCGGCGCAGGGAGATGACGACATGCTGGCGCAGACACGGCGGCTGGTCGAGGAGGTGCTGCCGCAGGTAGCGGTGCGTTGGCCGCGCCCGGCGAAGCGCGCGGCGTGAGGAACATGGGCTCCCCCTCCCCTTGTGGGAATGGGTTGGGGGGAGGGATGGCTCGGGCTCGCAAGCACCCCTCCCCCCAACCTCCTCCCGCAAGGCGAGCGGCAGTTCCTGCGCCAACCGGCCCCGACGAGTTCAATCCATGAAGCATCGTGCCGACCAGCTTCTGGTCGATCACGGCTTGGCAGAATCGCGGACCCGAGCACGGGCTCTGATCATGGCGGGCAAGGTGTTCGCCGGCGAGCGGCGCATCGACAAGCCGGGACTTGCGCTGCCCGAGGCAACCACGTTGGACGTACGCGGACAGGACCACCCATGGGTGTCACGCGGCGGGTTGAAGCTGGATCACGCGCTGCGGCATTTCGCGCTGTCGCCGGCCGGCCGCATCTGCCTCGATGTCGGTGCCTCGACCGGCGGATTCACCGACGTGCTGCTGGCTCACGGCGCGGCAAAGGTTCATGCGGTCGATGTCGGCCACGGCCAGTTCGCGTGGAAGCTGCGGTCCGATCCACGCGTCGTCGCACATGAAAAGACCAACGCGCGTCACCTGACCGCGGCGGCGGTTGCCGATCCGATCGAGGCGCTGGTGTGCGACGCCAGCTTCATCGGTCTGGCGACGCTGCTGCCCGCGCCGCTCGCGCTCTGCGTTCCCGGCGCCTGGGCGGTGGCGCTGATCAAACCGCAATTCGAGGCCGGACCGGAATCCGTCGGCCGCAAGGGCGTGGTGCGCGACCCAGCGGTGCACCAGACGGTCTGCCAACGCATCCATGCCTGGTGGGCGGCGCAACCCGGCTGGACGGTGCTGGGGATCACCGAGAGTCCGATCACCGGCCCGGAGGGCAACAAGGAGTTTCTGATCGGGGTGGCGCGCGGCTTGTAACCCGTCATCGCGAGTTGACCGCCGGCCGGCCGGTGGTCAATTCGCATGACAAGGTCCAAATCTACGCGTAGATCCGCCGCAGCACGTCGGGCCGTTGCCACTGGTCCGACAGTACGCCCTGCTTGGCGCCGTATTTCTCCGACGACCCGCCGCCGTCGCGGCCCTCGCGCAATTCGCGCACGCGGTCCAGGCTGACCTCGACCACACCGGTGCCGGCCACGGTGCTTTCGTAGATGATCCCCTCCGGCGCCGCGATGATCGCCAGGCCGCGATCGTCCGGCGCCACCATGTTCTGCGTCGAGACCACCAGCGCCAGGTTCTCGATCGCGCGCGCCCAGAGCAGTGCCCGCCAGGTGTCCCATAGCTTGCGCTTGTTCAGCCCGGCGGGGAGGAACAGCAGTTCGGCCCCGCGCAGCGCCAGCGCGCGCGACACCTCCGGCACATAGACCTCGCTGCACATCGCCAGCCCGACCTTGCCGTGCACCGTGTCGAACACCGGGTAGTCCTCGCCCGGCACATACTGGAACTCCCAGTATTTGCCGCCGGTATAGAGCCACGGTCCGTTCGGAAAGGTGCGTCGGTAGCGCGCCGGCTCGCGGCCGTCCGGATAGGCCATGACGATCAGGTTGAACGCGGTGGCCGCCTGCGCGCTGATCGGCTCGATGGTACCGAACACCGCGTGCACGCCATGCTTCGCGGCGGCGTCGGCCAGGCGGCCGGTGGGGTCGAACTCGGCGGGCATGCGCCACGGGCCGGGATAGGTTTCCGGGAAGCACACGAAATCCGCGCCGTCGGCGGCGCAGCGTTCGATGCTGCGGACGGCGTCGGCGACGTTCGCCTCGTCCCCCGGCGGCGCGTGGGTCTGCGGCTGCACCACGGCAATGCGAAAACTCATCTTTTCCTCCTCCCCGGCTATGCGAGTGTCAGCGGTGCACCGTCGAGGTCTTCGGCCCGCTCGACCTTGATCAGCACCGCGAAGCCCTTCTTGTCCGGGTCGCGATCCTTCTCCGGCTGCACCAGCCGGCGCCAGACTTCTTCGTACGCGGCGCCCGATTTGTGGATCGCCGCGGTGCCGTAGAACCGTGCGATGCCGCCCTTCGGCAGCACGCCGTCGGCGCGCAATTGCGGCTTGCGGAAATACACCGTCACCTTGCTGCCATCGTGCAGGTGGCCGGTGGTGGAGCCCTTGCCGCGCTCCCACAACGCGAGGTGCTCGTCGTCATAGACCATGGTGCTGCCGCGCGGTGTGATCTGCGCGAAGCCGTCCGGCAGCGCGGTGCCGACCAGGCAGACATGCTCTGGAAATGCCGTATTGATGTGCGCGTGCAAGGTCTTGGGAATGGTCGCCACGCCGGTCTCCTCTGTTTTGTGCCTGTGTCGCGATCATAGAGGCTGGATTTTTCCCCACAAGCCGGCGCGACATGGTTAGCATGCGGGCATGAACAGCTACGACTTCATCGTAATCGGCAGCGGGCCTGCCGGGCGGCGCGCGGCGATCCAGGCGGCCAAGCTCGGCCGCTCGGTGCTCGTGGTGGACAAGGGCCGCCGCGTCGGCGGCGTTTCGGTGCACACCGGCACCATCCCTTCGAAAACCCTGCGCGAAACCGTGCTGAACCTGACCGGCTGGCGCGAACGGGGCTTCTACGGCCGCGCCTATCGGGTGAAAAAGGACATCGAGGCCAAGGACCTGATGGCCCGGCTGCACATGACGCTGGATCACGAGGTGGACGTGCTGGAGCACCAGTTCGCCCGCAACGGGGTGACCACGCTGCGCGGCATGGCGCGCTTCGTCGATCCGCATCGCATCGACGTGACGCTGGATGGCGGCGACGTCCGTACGCTGACCGGCGAGCGCTTCCTGGTGGCCGTCGGCACGCGGCCGTACCGCCCCGCCGACGTGCCGTTCAACGGCCACAGCATCCTGGACAGCGACGAGATCGTCGATATTCCCCGGCTGCCGCGCAGCCTGACTGTGGTCGGCGCCGGGGTGATCGGCGTCGAATACGCCACCATCTTCAGCGCGCTCGACGTCAGCGTCGCGCTGGTGGAAGCGCGGTCTGGCATCCTCGAGTTCATCGACGACGAGCTGATCGAGGATTTTACCCACCAGTTGCGCGATCGCGGCATGGCGCTACGCTTCGGTTGCAAGGTCGCGCGCATCGAATTCGAGAACGACTGGCCCGTCACAATCCTCGAAAACGGCCGCCGCCTCCGTTCCGAAATGCTGCTCTATACCGCGGGACGGGTCGGCGCCACCGATGCGATCAACCTGGACTGCTGCGGCCTGACGGCGGACCAGCGCGGGCGCCTGAAAGTCGATCCGGTTACATTCCAGACGACGGTGCCTCACATCTACGCCGCTGGCGACGCAATTGGTTTCCCGAGCCTGGCATCTACATCGATGGAGCAGGGGAGGATTGCGGCTTGCCATGCGTTCAATATGCCGATGCCGCCGGCGCCGGAGTTTTTCCCGTATGGCATCTACTCGGTGCCGGAGATTTCCACGGTGGGAATGAGCGAACAAGAGGTGCGCAAGCGTGAGATTCCGTATGAGTGCGGGATCGCGCGGTTTCGCGAGACCTCGCGCGGCCACATCATGGGCCTCAACACCGGCCTGCTGAAGATGCTGTTCGCGCTGGAGACGCGGCGCTTGCTCGGCGTGCACATCGTGGGCGAGGGCGCGACCGAGCTGGTGCACATCGGCCAGGCGGTGCTCAACCTGCAAGGCACGCTGGACTATTTCATCGAGAACACGTTCAATTATCCGACACTGGCGGAGGCGTACAAGATTGCCGCGCTGGATGCGTGGAACAGGATGACGCACGCGTAACGCGCAGCGCTCTTGCAAGCAGGGACGCCGGCGGATCGTCGCGTCCCCGCGAGCATCTGACCGGCCGGCGCACGCTGCGCCGCAGGTTCGTGCATCGCTGCTCATGCGGAGTTGCGTAAGGGCCGCTGAACGGCGGCTGATCCATCCGCCCCTCGTCACGGCTGGCCATGACGAGGCAGGTCGGCTCAGCCGGCAGAGACCTGTCGCACGACGCGGCGCGCCGTCGGTTGGTGCGGTTCCGCCCCGACGCAAGACCTGGCACGGCGTTGCATCCATTGGTCCGGACGCCCGGAAACAGGACCTTCGCCGTCCTCTCGGATTTCGTGAAGATTTCGCTATTTCGTCGTCTCCGGATCGCCTAGGGTGGCACCGGCCGCCGCGAGGGTACCGATGAAGATCAATTCAAAGGATTTCCGGGTCCGGGAGGGCGACGAGGTTGACCTCAAAAAATGGCCGACCCTGATCGATCCGGTGTACAAATCGAAAGCCCAGTACCATGAGATTCTGCAGGACCACGTCGCCCGATTAAGTGTGCAACAGCAGCTTCTCTATGCGTCGGACCGGCATGCCGTCCTGCTGATCTTCCAGGCGATGGATGCGGCGGGAAAGGATGGCGCCATCAAGCACGTGATGTCCGGCGTCAACCCGCAAGGCTGCCAGGTGTTCAGCTTCAAGCATCCCAGCCCCGCCGAGTTGCAGCACGATTTCCTCTGGCGCACCACCCGGGATCTGCCCGAACGCGGGCGGATCGGCATCTTCAACCGATCGTACTACGAGGAGGTTCTCGTCGTCCGGGTTCACCCGGAGATTCTTCGCAGCGAAGGCATCCCGGACCCGCCGCACGACGACAAGGCGGTCTGGCATCACCGGTATCGGTCCATCGTCGATCTGGAGCGACACCTCCATGCCAACGGCACCCGGATCGTAAAATTCTATCTCCACCTGTCGAAGGAAGAGCAGCGGAAGCGCTTTCTTCAGCGCATCGACGAACCGGAAAAGAACTGGAAGTTCAGCCTGGCGGACATCGCGGAGCGGGAATTCTGGAAGCACTACAGGACCGCGTATGAGGAATGCCTCAATGCGACAAGCACCCTGGATGCGCCCTGGCATGTCGTGCCCGCCGACGACAAGGACAACGCCCGGCTGATCGTATCCCAGATCGTCCTCGATACATTCGAGGGACTCAAGATGGCCTATCCGACAACCAGCGCCGAGCGCCGGCAGGAATTGCTGGCTATTCGCAAGCGGCTGGCGAAATGAACCAGGGGTGATTTCGCGCGGTTCCCGGCTCGCGACCCCCTGCACCACGCCCGTCCGACCAGCCCGCCTCACGTTCTCCCGGCTGCTCCGCAAAAACCCCCCGATCGACGCCCCCCTGCTTCGCACCCACCACGAAGCGCAGGGCCGGCACGAACGGGCCGCGGCAGGGAGGCAACCGGCACCGTCTCCAGCACCTCGTGCGCGGTCACTCGTGCGCCAGCACCCAGTCGTTGATGAAACTGGCGAGACCGTTCGCATGAAAATCCCGCCGCAAAGCGGCTTCGTCGTAATCTTCCTGCACCCAGTCGAGGAAAGGCCTGCGACCCTCGCCCTCGCGTTGCCAGCGCAGGAAGAACGCGTCGAGGATGCCGGTGCGCGCCTGGCGGATATGCCCGTAGCGCAGTGAAAGCTGGCGCAGGGCGTCGCGCGCGGAGCCACCCTCGAACAGCACGAACAGTCCGGCCGCAAGTCCGGCCCGGTCGGCGCCGGACTTGCAGTGCAGCAGCGCCGGCGCGCGCATCGAGCGGTAGATCTCATGCAGCCGCAGGATGCGGTCGCGCTGCGGCGCACCGCGGCTCTCCAGCGCCATGTCGATGAAGTCCAGGCCCAGCCGCGCGGCGGCCTCCCGCGACAGCGCATCGGAACCGTTGCCGGCCGGGCCGCGCAGGTTGATCAGCGTCCGCAGCCCCAGGCGGCGGGTCAACGCATCGAGCCGGCCGGGGGTGGGATGGTTGCAGCGATACAGCCGGCCGGGCGCCACGGTGCCGAGATTGCTCCACACCAGGCGGAACACCGCGTGGTCCACGAACAGCGCGTCCACCCACGCGAGCAAACGCCCGCGAGGGGTGGCGATGTCGCCTCGGTAGATCGTATCCATGGGTGCGGTGGCGAATCCGGATTGCAACCGCAGGATATGGCCATGGCGCCGATGCGGAAGCAACCATGGCGCCGGACGTGTGGCGCCGGATGCAGAGGTGTCATACGCGCCGGAGCCCGGCCTCGGTCCGGAAGCCTGGCCCGCGCACGCGGCAGCGATGACGTGGCCGGCCTGGCGAACGGGCCGGCCGCGCGCTTCATCCCGGCTTCGCGCGAAGAATGCGGCGCCACGGCCGGCGCACCGGATCGATTGCAGCGATCCGGTGAGCGACGGGGCGGGCAAGCCAGCCGTGGTCCGGACCGCGCCGGACAGGACACCGCCAAAGACGCAGCCGGTCGCTGCCCAACCGGCTGATCCGGCCACGCAAACGATCATGCGCGCCAGGGTAGCCTCGGCGTCGGATGACCTTGTGATGGGCGGGGCATGGATGGTCCTTCTGGACGGTTTGCAAATGACAGATCATCAAGGCAGCAGAAAATTCAATCAAATCTCTCCAATCCAAATTCTGTCAGCCATCTTCCCCAGAGAAATTGCATGACGGTCAATCGTATCGAAACGCCTGCAAGTTGCCGAAGAGAGTATCCCGCTCAGGGCTGACGCATGCTTCCACAGTGGCATCCGTTATGGATGGACATTCCGAGATAATTTCATATAATCGAAACACAATTCATGCTATCGCAAAACTATACTTGCACTCACGCCTGCGTGAAGCCACTGATCACGTGTCTGTGAAGGACGTAGGCGCCCGGACTAAAGCCTTGGAAAATGAGGGATCCGGATGAACCGGCCACTGCCGCTGCAGACCGCCCTGCCGATGGGCCTCGCATTTGAGCTCGCCGACCTCGTCTTGGTGCAGGGATGGTCGGAGTACCATGACCTGCGCATGGTGGTGGAACTCGACTACTCCGCCGCGGGCGACGAGTATGAGGAGGTAGTCGCTCTCTACCCGCGGGACAGCTCCTTCCGCCGTTGGATGATGTGGCGCGGCGTCAGTGAGGTCGTGGTGCAGCCGATGATAGGGCGGGCACAGGGCTTTGCCTCGGTTGCCGTGGCGCTCGAGCACCTGATCCCCGCGCGCGCCTGATCCGCCCGGGCGGAGGAACCGGGCGCGGTGTGTCGATGATGATCTTGGCGAGAACGGCCAAGATGACCACGACACGTGGCAGGAGTTTGCGATGTTTGGGCAGCGCATCCTCCTCGGTAACGCCGGTCGCACCTGCTCCCGGCCGGTATCTCTGTGTTGAGCGTCAAATTGCAACCAAATCGTTGTCGGTACCCTGCCACGTCAGCCTGCCAATATGCGCGAGAAGCGGTGCGCGGCGCGATCGACATGCTGTTCCCCGCGCTGGAGATCATCGAAACGCGCGGTCCGTTCAGGGAGCAGATTGCGTTGGCCCTGGCGGATAACGCGCAACAGAAGACGGTGACGCTCGGCGCCGGCGTGGCGCTCGCTCGGTGTCAGCGGCGGCGAGAATCCGCGCATAAACGGCGGCGGCCCAAAAGCCGGCACAAAACTTGCCGTCGAATCGATGGTGGCAACGAGCGCTGGCTGGCAGACCCCTGTCAATGCCGCCAGCCGCCGCAGGCGGGGGCCGAAGGCCAGCATTGATAGGGGTCTGCCAGCCAGCCACAATCGACCACCGCGGTCGGTGGCAGCGCGCCAGGTGCCGTCCGGTTGCGAGCTTCAATGCGGAGACGCGACGAACTGGGCGCCGTTTATGCGCGGATTTTCGCCGCCGCTAACACTCGGGTGGAGGCGAGCGTGACGATCAACGGCGCGACGGCTGCTGTCGGACGCGGCGATGCTGGCCAATCCGGTCAGCGCCGTGGTGTGGCTCGCGGGCAAGCTGTACTACTAGCGCCCTGGGTCACTCATCATGTGGGGACCAGCCGGAGCGGTCGATCGGACTGCCGTGTCAGGCTCTGCCAACGGGGATTTGCGGTCGGCACGAATCAGGACGGCGGGGCCAGCCATGCTCTGGCCCCGGTCGTTCAGGCATAGCAGACATGGTGCGCCCGGATCGCGGGCGGCCCGGTCGGCGGACCCGTGGCGGTACGGGCAAGGACCTGCCGGCGGAACGTCGGCGGCAGTGCAGGCTCGGCGGCGGAACGCACAATGTTCCTGGGTGCCGGCGAGGGAGCGGCAGCCGCCTGCGGCGACAGCAGCAAGGCCATTGCCGCGGCTGCCGGAGTGGCCACGGTCTCTCCGATTATCCCCGGCAAGATGTTGGGGTTTTCCCACCATTGCAGCCCGCACGGCCTGGCGCCGGCGCGGAAGCCCTTCACGCTGCCGCCAAACGCCACGATGGTGCGGGCCAGGTACGGCCAGTCCGGGTGGCCCGGCCCGATGCCGCGGCGCTGGCACATCCAGGCGATGGCGTTGCCGAACGGGCCGCGGGTCGATGCGGCGAGGGCCTGCGCCGAGGCCGGCGGCAGGTCCGGCCGGTCGTGCCACCAGGATGGCAGCCGGGAGCGGCCCGAGCATGTGGCGAGCATGCGCTCGAGCATGAAGCGGATGACCAGCGCGAGGAGATGGGCGACCCACTCGGGCAGGAGCGCGGGCGCGTCCGGGGCGGCCCGATCCGCATCGGGGGCACAGGCGTCGGCCGGAGTGGTGAGTGGATCGTGCATCATGGCGGGAGGGATAGAGGGTGGCCTTTCGTGGCGGGTTGCGTAGCGCGCATGGCGTGTAGCATGGCGGGGGGTGTGTGTCAATGGGAATAACTGGATATGTCAGAGATACGCACGCGCGCCGCGGGTGTGGCGAGGCTCGCCCGGTGGATTGGCCCGGTGGATTGGTCCGTGCGGCGGCCCGGTGGATCGGTCCGGTGGATCGGTTCGTGCGGCGGCCCGGTTGATCGGGCGGTTTCCACCGGCACTGCCGGTGTTGCCGGAGCGAGCGGTTCAGAGATCGACCGCAGAATCAGTGACGGGCGGCAGTAGTGCCCTGCGTCGTTGATTCTGCGGGCTGACCTCTGGATGGACGCCACCGTCAGCGCCCGCGCAAGATCGACTCCGGCGCTCGGTTGGGTCGGGGGGGGTGCCGTTTGGTCCTCGGGGTTCAGCGTTTCTTAAGATCAAGCATTGTATTAACCTCGCAAGTTCGGAGTTCTGCCCCGATCCCGGCTCAGGACGCGAGCCGGAACGCCTGCATATGCAGGGGAATCGCTCGAAAAGTCAGGCCGTGCCTTGCAGGACGGCGTGGAGGTAGTCTGGGTCCCATCCCGCCAGTTTGCGGCGGACCTTGAGGCTCTTGCCTGGTTTGGTCGCACGCAGCAGGTTCATCACCATATGCCGGACTGTTGCCATGTTGTGTGGCCGGTGTGTCGAGTGTCTCACGCAAGGCGGTGATGGTTTGCGTGCCCTCGGCCGCCACCAGTGTATCGACCGCGCCGAGCATACGGTGCAACCCAACGCGGCGCGCCGGCGCAGGCTCTTGCGGCGGATCTCGACGGCCGTGCGCGAGCGGCGGTTCATGCCGGTCAGGAACAGGTCGTTCATTTCGACGATCTGATCGAGCAGCGCTTGGCGGGCTTCAACCAGGCTGCAGGCGACGAGCGCGTCGCGCTTGGGTTTGGCGAAGCGGCGGAGGTCGCCGGCATCGTAACGGCAACCCAGTTGACCGAGCTGACGCACGATCCGCGGATCGAGATCGTCCAGCCCGGCACCTTTGCCGAGCAGGTCCTCGATCAGGTGCAGGCGCACGATGTCGCCTTTGATCACTGCGGCATTGGCTGATTTCGGGTAGTCCTTCAACCGGAACAGGCTGGAACGCACATCGCCTTCCGGCACCTCGACCAGCAGGTCGATCGCATCGCGCAGGGTTGGCGGCAATCGGGTCGTCACCATCTCGTACAGATCGGTCGTGGCATGCGTTACCTCGGCCGCGACCAGCCGCTCGAGCGTGCTCATGGCCGGCAGCGTGACCCGCCACTCACGCAGCTTGTCTTCGGCGCGCAGCAGGAGTTCGGCGGCCGTGCGGCCTTCGATGGCGCCTTGGCGCAGCCATTCCCGCAGATCGGCAACGGCCTGGCGGTCGAAGCCGCGGATGCCGAGATGGCGGCGAATGCGCAGCGGCGGATGCGCACGCTGCCGGAGCGGTCGTTCATGGTGATGTCGGCAACCGCCAGTGCGGCGACCTCGCGGACGCGCAGCCCGGCTTGCAGCATGAGTTGCACCATCGCGTAGTTCCTGGCGGCGAGGCCGTGGGAGGAAGCGCCGGCGGCGCGCAGCAGGGCGTGGACCTCGATTTCGGTCAAGCCGACCGGTTGACCGTTACGGATCGTCCGCATGGGCCGGACATCATGCGCGGCATCGGCCGCCAGGGCGCCGGTTCCGCGCGCCCATCGGCACAGGCGGCGTAGGGCGTCCAGCCGACGGTTGACCGAGGCGGGCCGCCGGCCGGCGGCGACCATGTGCTGACGGTAGGCGATCAGCTCGTATTCAGCGAGCCCTTCAAGGGTGAAGGGGCGGTCCTGGACTGTGCGGTGCCAGGCGAGGAAATGACGCAGGTCGTAGCGGTAGCCGCGCAAGGTTGCCGGTGCGAGGTCGTCATGCGCCAGGCTGGCGAGGAAGGGCGCCATCCACCCTGGTTCGCCGGAGGCATCCGCCGCCGGCGAATGTATTGCACGTAAAGCCATCCCCCACGTCAGACCCCCAGTTTGCTGCGTGCAATACACCGTCTCGATGACCGACATCGCGTCCAACGTCACTTGTGTGCCATGATTGCACGCAGCAAACAGGCTGTCCGTGCCGTGATCGGAATGTATCTGCCCCTCTCTCGGTCGGAATCGCCGGAATCCGGGCCGTGTTCCCGTTTCTTACCGTGCAGTTTTACGCGGATGGGCCTTCCGACCCTCGTAGCGGTCCTCGACGATCTCCAGCGGATCGCGCCGCTGTTCGGAGAGCATCAGGATCTCTGGGGTGTCCCGGCAGGGACTGCTCCAGTCCTTGGTTCATCCGGTCAGATTACTGCCTGCCGCGCCGCTGCCTGTTTGGGGCACCCCAGAGATCCTGATGCTTTCCCGGCCTTCGGAAACTTATGGCGGCGGCTTTCAGTCAACTTGTACGGCATGGGTTTCCACAACCACCAGCGGCGGAAGAGTGGCCTATCCTACGGTCCGGCCGGCTCGGCATCCACACAGGCCGTCACCGCGCAGGTTGAGCGCCTCCTACAACCTCCGGTCTATCCATGCACCAACGCGGCCTTATGCCGGTTTTCTGTTCCGCTCAGCCGCACAGGCCTAACGCGCGATCTCCTCAAGCGCGAGCTGATTAGTGCGCGGCCCATAGCCGCCGATGGCACCGGCCACGACCAGCATGGCGCCGCCTATCAGCACGAACACTCCTGGGACGCCCATGTTCTTCAGGAAGAAGGCCACCAGGAAGCCAGTGAAGATCGCGCTGAAGCGGCTCCACGAATAGACGAAGCCGACCGCCCGCGCGCGGATCCGCGTCGGATAGATCTCGGCCTGGTAGTTGTGGAACGAGAACGACAGCCAGGTGAGCAGCATGGTCTGGATCGTGCCCAGCACGACCAGGGCCGCGGGGGATGTCTGCAAGGAAAAGATCACGCCGCAGATCGCCATGCCGATCGATGAGGCGGCCACCTGCGTCTTGCGCTCCATCCGGTCGGCGAAGGAGACGCTGGCAATGGCGAACAGCGGGTATGCCAGGGCGATGATGAAGGTATATTCCAGGCTTTGCGTCACATGGATGCCTTTGGCGATCAGCAGCGTCGGCACCCAGTTGGCGAAGCCATAGAAGCCGATCGTCGATCCCAGGTTGACCACCAGCATCATGATCGTGCGGCTGCGGTATGTCGGATCGAACACCTCGAGATAGCTGCCTGCATGCGTCAGTTCGGCGGCGGCTGGCCGTGGCGCCGGCAGGGGACGGCCATATTCCGCCGCCACCTGCGCCTCGATCCGCGCCATGATCTGTTCGGCCTCTGCCGCGCGGCCCCGCTGCGCCAGCCAGCGCGGCGATTCCGGCAGCTGCCGGCGCAGTACCCAGATCGCCAGCGCGCCCACCGAACCGATAATCACGACCCAGCGCCAGCCGGACACGCCGAACGGCGAGAGCGGCACCAGCACCCAGGCGAAAAACGCGATCGTCGGCACGGCGAGGAAGCCGACGCCCTGCTGGAAGGCGAAGGCCTTGCCACGGCTGGTCTTGGGGACCAGTTCGGAAATATACGCGTCGATCGTCACCAGCTCGACGCCGATGCCGACGCCACCGATCAGGCGCCACAGATTGAGCCCCGTCGCGGTATGCTGGAAGGCGAGGATCAGCGTGCAGACGCTGTACCAGAGCAGCGAGTAGGTGAAGATCGCCCGACGGCCATAACGGTCGGCGACGAAGGCAAAGGCGATCGTGCCGATGAACAGGCCGGTGAACAGCGCGGCGATGAACGCACCGATTCCTGCCATGCCGAAGAAGCTTGTCGTCGTCGGCGTCAGGATCTTGTCGGCAAACAGCCCGGGCGCGACATAGCCGGTGAAGAACAGGTCATAGACTTCGAAGAAGCCCCCCAGGGCAATCAACGTCACCAGCGTCCATAGCTGCCGGGTCATCGGCAGCCGGTCGAGTCGCGCGGTAATCCGGGAGGCTTCAGTCACCTCCATCGTCGTACTCATGGCAATTCCTTCCCAGTTGGTTGTCGTGCGCCACGTCGTCGCGGGGCCTGCCGCCCCGCGCGCGCCGTGACGATTGGCCGAAATCGGCTGGCCCGACCTGCATCGGGCGGCCGCTCGGTATGGCGTGTGGGATGCTCATCATCCTGCCACTTCGGTCACGAACGCGGACAGTTCCGCGTTGAAGCGTGCCGCGTTCTCGTGGAATGGCGAATGGCCACAGGCCTCGTACCAGGAGATCCGCGATCCGGTGATGGCCTGCGCCGCCATCTCCGCGGCGACGGGCAGTACGATCGTGTCCTGCCGGCCGTGCGTGATCAGCGTCGGCACGCGAACCCGGCCGAGGGCCGCGACGGTTGCAGCGGAATCCGTGGCCCATCCCCCGATCGCCTCGCGTATCGATTGCGGCACCAGCATGTTGTAGCCCAGGGCCAGCCGGAATGTCGCTTCGTCCGGTTTGATCGCGAAGCAGTTGTCCAGGAACGCGATGGCCGCCTGGATCTGCTGGGCGAGCGGCTGCGGTCCCGGTGTCCGGCCGCGGCTCGCGGCGGTGCCGCGGGCGCGCGGGTCCTCGATCACCAGCGACGAGACGAAGTTGATGCCGGCGAGGCCGGCGTCGCCGTGGCGCATCAGGTACTGGCGGATCACCCGGCCGCCCATCGACCATCCCACCAGGACCGGCCGGCGCAGCCGCTTGGCCGCGATGATGGCGGCCAGGTCCTGGGCCCAGACATCCGGCCCTTGATACGCCTGCGGATCGGTCGGCTTGTCGGAGGCCCCGTGGCCGCGCAGGTCGTAGGCGACCAGGCGGAAGTCGCGGGCCAAGTCGCTGGCCAGTTGTGCGGAAAAGCAGAGGTGGCACTGGCAGAAGCCGTGGATGAGCAGAACTTCCGGACCGGCGGGATCGCCCCATTCGTAGACCGCCACGCGGACGCCGTCCGGCGCCTGGACGAAGTCCAGCCCGCCCGATGGGCCCCAGCCGCTTGCGGCGAGACCGCCGGTCATTGTCGAGTCGCCCCGCTGGCGGCGTGCGCCGCCAGCTGTGCCAGCACGGCGTCACCCATCGCTTCGGTCGACAGTGCCGTCGTTCCGGGTCCGGCCAGGTCGGCGGTACGGGCCCCATTGGCCAGCGCGGCGGCCACGGCGGCGTCCAGCAGCGCGGCATCCGCCGGCCGGTTCAGCGTCAGGCGGAACAGCAGCGACAGGCTCTGGATCGAGCCCAGCGGATTGGCGATGCCCTTGCCGGCGATATCCGGCGCACTGCCATGCACCGGCTCATACAGCGCGCGGCGTCGGCCGTTGCGGCCGATCGGGCCGAGCGAGGCGGATGGCAGCATGCCGAGGGAGCCGGACGCCATGGCGGCGCAGTCGGACAGGATATCGCCGAACATGTTGCTGGTGACGATGACGTCGAACTGCGCCGGCGCCCGGACCACCTGCATCGCGGCGTTGTCCACGTACATGTGGCTCAGCGCGACGTCGGGATATTCTGCCTGATGCAGCGCGGTGACCTCCTCCCGCCACAACTGGCTGGTCTCCAGCACGTTGGCCTTGTCGACCGAGCAGAGCCGGCCGCGGCGCTGCCGTGCCAACTCGAAGGAGAAGCGGGCGACGCGCTGGATCTCGTCGGATTTGTAGGTCAGCGTGTTGAAGCCGCGGCGGCGGCCGTCGGGCAGTGTCTCGATGCCGCGTGGCTCGCCGAAATAGATGCCGCTCGACAGTTCGCGCACGATGCTGAAGTCCACGCCCTGCAGGATGTGGGCCTTCAGCGGGGCGGCGTCCTGCAGCGACGGATCGAACACGATCGGCCGGACGTTGGCGTACAGGTCGAGCTTGCGGCGCAGCGACAGCAGGCTCGCCTTGTCGCGCGCCTCGGCCGGGACCTCGGTGGTCTCCGGGCCGCCGGTGGCGCCGAACAGGATCGCGTCGGCCTCCTCGATCGCCTCCCAGGTATCCTGGGGGATCACCTCGCCGGTGCGCAGATAGGGCAGCTTGCCGTATTCCGCGTCGCGCAGCGTGATCGGCGTGCCGCGCTGCTCGATGAACCAGGTCAGCACACGGCGGGACTGGGCCGTCACTTCCGGCCCAATCCCTTCGCCGCCGATCACGGCGATGCGGGCCATGTTGCCGGGGCCACTCATGCGCCGGCTCCAACCGCATGGATCCATGGCCGCAGCACCCGATCGCGTGCCTGGAAGGCGCGGATCTCCGCGTCCCGCCGCAAGGTGGCGTCGATCTCGTCCAGGCCCTGGAGCAGGGCAAGGCGGCGGCGCGGTTCCACGGCAAAGATGTGCCGGCGGCCCGCCGGGCCGACCACCTCGCCCTGCTCCAGATCGACGGTGACGCGGCCGGTGCCCTGGCTCTGCTCCACCTCCGTGGCGAGTTCCCGCACGACCGCGGGTGGCAGGATCACCGGCAGCACGCCGTTCTGGAAGCAGTTGTTATGGAAGATGTCGCCGAACCCCGAGCCGATGATCACCTTGATGCCCATCTCCTGCAGCGCCCACACCGCGGCCTCGCGGGAGGAACCGCAGCCGAAATTCGGCCCCACGACAAGGATCTCCGCGTCCCGGTAGGGCGGGCGGTTCAGGATGAAGTCCGGGTTCTCCGCGCCGTCCGGCAGGTACCGCAGGGCACCGAAGCACCATTGTCCCAGCGTGCCGCGTATCGCGGAGCCGACCATCCGCTCGATCCGGATGATGATGTCGGTATCGATGTTCGCGCGCATGAGGGGCGCGGCGGTCGCGGTCAGGCGGGTGAAGGCTTGCATCACAATTCTTCCGGTTTGCGGACATCGGTGATCACGCCGGCGATCGCGGCGGCGGCGGCCATTGCTGGGCTTGCCAGGTGGGTGCGCGCGCGCGGCCCCTGGCGGCCGACGAAGTTGCGGTTGGAGGTGGAGACCGAGCGCTGTTCCGGCGGCACCTGCTCGCCATTCGCCGCCAGGCACATGGCGCAGCCGGGCTCGCGCCATTCGAAGCCGGCCTCGGTGAAGATGCGGTCGAGCCCTTCGGCGACCGCGTCGCGCCGGATGTTCTCCGAGCCCGGCACCACCCAGGCCCGGACACGCGGCGCCACCGTCCGGCCGCGCACCACCGCGGCGGCGGCCCGCAGGTCGGACAGCCGGCTGTTGGTGCAGGAGCCGATGAACACCCAATCGACCGGCGTGCCGAGGATCGGCGCGCCCGGCTGCAGGGCCATGTAGTCCAGCGCGGCCTGCACGGCGCCGCGCCGGGTCGCATCGTCGATGGTGGCCGGGTCCGGGATGCGGCCGTCAATCGGCAGCACGTGCTCCGGGCTGGTTCCCCAGGTGACCTGCGGCGCGATCTGGCTCACGTCGATCTCGACCTCGCGGTCGAAGCTGGCGTCGGGCTCGCTGGGCAGCTGCCGCCATGCCTCGACGGCGCGCAGCCACATCACCCCCTTCGGGGCGTATGGCCGGTCGGCCAGATAGGCGAAGGTCGTCTCGTCCGGGGCGATCATCCCCATCTTGGCGCCGAGTTCGACGGAGAGGTTGCAGATCGTGAGCCGCCCTTCCACCGACATCTCGCGGATCGCGCTGCCGGCATATTCCACGGCGTAGCCGGTGCCGCCGGCGGTGCCGATCGTGCCGATCAGCGCCAGGATCAGGTCCTTCGGGGTGACGCCCACCGGCACCCTTCCCTCGAAGCGCACCCGCATGGTCATCGGCTGCCGCTGGTTCAGGGTCTGGGTCGCGAGCACATGCGCGAGCTCGCTCGACCCGATGCCGAAGGCCAACGCGCCGAGGCCACCATGGGTGCAGGTATGACTGTCGCCGCACACGATCAGGCTGCCCGGCAGGCTGAGACCCAGTTCCGGACCCATGACATGCACGATCCCCTGACCCGGCTGGTCGATGTCGAACAGCCGGATGCCGGCCGCGGCGGTTTCCCGGCGCAATGCCGTCAGCAGTTCCAGCCCGCGGGCAATGGTGCCCTGGCGGCCGGGGGCGCTGGACACCGTATGGTCCACCGTGGCGAAGGTGAGGTCCGGGTTGTGCACCCGCAGTCCGCGCTGCCGCACATCCAGCAGGCCGGCGGCGCCGCCAAGGTCGTGCAGGATATGCCGATCGACATGCAGCAGGGCCGCCCCGCCGCCCAGATCGGCGACGACGTGGCGGTCCCAGATCTTGGCGAACATCGAGCGCGGCGCGGCGCTCTCCGCGGTCTTCGCGTTGGACATGGGACCTTGGCTTCCTCCGTTGGCACGATCCCCCGACCGGGCGCGGCGGGTGGGGTGCCGCAGGCCGCCGTGTGGATCGGTTGGCCGCTATCATCCTGGTGCGGGCGGCGACGACAAGCCGTGGTTCGGCAAGGCGCCGTCGCGACTCACGAAACCGGGCGGGCGACGCGACCGGTCAGGCCTGGCCGGAACGCAGGTGTTCCAGCAGCAGCCGGGTTGCCGCCGGCATCGAGCGACGGTCGCGCACGCCCAGGACCAGGGGGCGTCGCGTCCAGGGTTCGTCCAGCGCGATCGCGGCGAGCCCGGTCTCCTTGAGTCTTGGCTGGACGATTTCCAGCGGCACCACGCCAACGCCCATTCCGGTGCCGACCATGCGGAACATCGCATCGAAGCCGCCGACGCGGATGCGGATGCGCAATTGCTGCCCGAGTTCTGCCGCGGCGCGGATGCAGAGCGTGTCGATCGAGCTGCCTTTCTCCAGCGAGACGAAATCATACCCGACCAGGTCGGCGAACCTGACGCGGTCATCGGCCGTCAGCGCGTGTCCGGCGGGTACGATGACGACCAGGTGGTCCTCGCGATAGGGGAACACGTCCAGGTTCGGCGCATGTATGTTGCCGCCGAAGATGCCGATATCGGCCCGGTTCTCCGCCACGGCGCGGATGATGTCGGGGCTGATGTTCTCCTCGATCTCGATCCTGATGAACGGGTTGGCCGTGAGAAAGACGCTCAGCTCGTCGGCCAGGGATTCGAGCGTCGCGGAGGTGTTGACGAACAGCCGGATGTAGCCGCGCGCGCCCTGGCGGTAGCCCTGCAGGTCTGCCTCCATCTGCGCGAGATTGCCGAGGATGATGCGGGCATGCTGCAGCAGGGCATAGCCGGCCGGCGTGGGCTCGATGCCGCGGGGATAGCGATGCAGCAGATCCATCTGCAGCATTACCTCCAGGTCGGAGATCCGCCGGCTGACCGCCGACACCGCGATGTGCCGGCGTTCCGCCGCCTGGGCGATGCTCTGCTCTTCCACGACCGAGACGAACAGCTGCAGCGTCAGCAGGTCGAAGCGAAGGGGGGGCGGGTCCATGCGCGCGCTCTAGATCCTCGCGCGGTTGGTCGCGCCGCGGAAAAGCATACCCAAGCCAGCCGGCTTGTCAGCAGAACGGCCGGACGCCGGCAGCACTGGTGCTGGCAACGCCATCCGGCACAAGGAGACGGGCCCAATGGTCCCGTCTGCAGAACATGCATGCCGGGATCCGCCACGTCACTCATCGCTCTGCTACCCGGTAGATCACGCCTCCGGGCCGCCGAGGATGGCGGCGATATCGCGCGCCATGTGCAGCACCCGCAGCACGCGCGGCGGGTCGGTATCGGCAGTTTAGACCAGGAGGTAGGGAAAACCGCTGATGGCCAGGAAGCGGTAGCGCGCCTCGGCGAGCGTCGGGCGCTGCGCGCCGAGCGCCGGATTGGCGCCGAGCCGGCGCAGCGCGGTTTCCAGGCGGGTGCGCAGCCGGCGGGCGGCCTCGGGGTTGTCGCGGGCGATGTGGGTCACCGCCTGGCGCAGATCCTGTGGCGCCGCCGGAGCGAGGACGACGGACCGGCTCACCGGCCGGCGGTGGCTGCGGCGATGAGGTCATCGAGTTCGCCCAGCACGTCCGCGGCGGGGGCAAAACCTTGCGCCTCGCCCTCCCGTTCGGTCGTCTGCAGCATGGCACCGAAGGCCTGGCGGCGTTGCTCCTGCAGCAGGCGGAGCGCCGCGCGGTGCACCTCGCTGACATTGGCGTAGCGGCCGGAGGCGACACAGGCGGTAGCGAAGGCGTCGAGTTCGGGGGTAAGGCTGACATTGGGCATCGATGTCAATCTATGACATCGCGCTGAGTCGGGGAAGGGCGGCGAGAAGAATACCGTCCGCACTTATCGGACAGAATCTTTTCGCTATTATAGCGTTGACTGTTGATATGGCCCCAATCCAGCCGCCCCCTTGATCCAAGCCTCCGGGGTTGGTGTGGCCCCGAGCGCTTCAATCGTTCGTCGCCAACTCAGGTAGTTCGGCAGGTTCT
>Ga0307372_10002114_pt1 | contig 33483 bp, 31 predicted proteins | sample OX1MG_FD_202533 | JGI IMG/M metagenome (GOLD analysis project Ga0307372, IMG submission 202533) | Soil microbial communities from Risofladan, Vaasa, Finland - OX-1 | ecosystem: Environmental > Terrestrial > Soil > Coastal area > Acid sulfate soil | place: Finland: Risofladan, Vaasa | collected... | reverse complement strand
CGAACCGGATGAGTGCGCCGAGCACGGCGACACCGCAGGTGAGCTCGTACATGGCCGAGTCGTTGACGAGCAGCGACACGACGACGGCGAGGCCCATCGTGAGGACGAAGTCGCGCGTCGGCCGGTGACGCGCGACCGAGAGCCCGACGGCGAACGTGACGAGGAACCAGAGCCCAAGCGGCATCACCAACGGCCAGTTGTGCAGCGCCGGCAGGTACGACAGCGGCACGCGATCCTCGGCCACGGCCCACAGGCCGGAGAAGCCGCGGCCGAATGCACTTCGGAAGTGGTCCGGTCCCGCCGCACTGAGGTTCGACGACACGACCTTCAGCACGATCGCCGCCGCGATGCCGAGCAGCATGAGGAAGCCGCGCGTCCCGAGCCGCAGCATGCGCGCGCCGAGGAACGCAAGCGCGACGCCGAGCACGATCGCGCCGCCGCCGTCCGATCCGAAGCGGTTATCCGTCATCAGGAAGAGCCCGAGGACACCGAACGCGGCGAAGCCGAGTGCGCCGAACTTGCGCGCGGCAATCGCCGCGCCGGCGAGCAGCGGTGCAAGCAGCAGCGTCTCGAGCTGGTTGCCGATCCCCCAGAAGCGCGAGTTTTGCGTCGGCCCGAGCGGCGTCAGCGCCACCCACTCCGGCCGCACCGCGAAGAGATAGAAGTGGAGCAGGATCACGCCGAGGAAAAGCAGCAGCAGCCGACCGTCCGTCCGGCAGACGCGGGCGAGCCACAGTCCTCCTCCAACGCTCACGACGATGAGCACGGCGAGGATCGTGACCTCGTTCGTCACCTCCGCCGCACCGAGCCCGATGCTCGCGAGAAGCGCGGCGGGCACCAAGGTGAGCGCGGCGCGCGGCCGGACGGCGGCGAGGAGCAGCGCGAGACACGCGAGGATGATGAGCGCGGCGAGCTTCAGCCGGTTGTTCGCGTGGATCTGCGCGTTGAGGGTCTTCAACGTCGCGACCGCGCGCGGCGCAGGCATCGACGTCAGCGAGCCACGCTGATGGCCGAGCGCGGTCGGCTCGATGTCGACGATCGACACGAGACCGGGGATGCGCGTCGTCCGCGAGACGAGCAAGCCGTGGAATCCTCCGCCAAGGACGACGACGTAGTAGCGCTTGTCGTTCTGAACGGGCGTGTCGCTCTTCGGCGGCAGCGTGACGATGATCGTGCGCGGTCGGCTCGGCGTGCCGGTCGCCGCGCTCGCGGACAGGAGCGGCGGCCCGCTCGGGACGCCGCCGAGGTACGAGTTCTCCCGGACACCACGTACGAGCTGCGCGAGCGCCTGGCGGCGGTTCGTCGTCGGGCCCGTGCCGGGCACGAGCAGGCCGATGGCGCCGTGACGCGCGAACTGGCGCAGCTGCCAGCCGGCCATGTGGTCGAGAATGACGACGCGGAAGGGCGCGGCTCCGGGGACGGTCTTCGCCAGCGCTGGTGCCGCGGGGACGATCCCGGCGAGCACCACGAGGCTGAAAAGGAGTAGGCGGCGCCGGCGGATCATTGTCCGTCGCGATTCTCTCCTATAGAAGGCGGAGGCTGCGTAGGAAGATGATGAGAAGCCGACGCGCGGATTCGAACCGCGGACCCCTTCATTACGAGTGAAGTGCTCTACCAGCTGAGCTACGTCGGCCCGGCGGCGACAGTTTAGTGCGGCGCGCCCGAGGAATCGGGATTCTCATCCGTCGCTAATCCTCGTGCTGTTGAATGGGTCTCGGCCGGAGGATTCCGGGTTTGAACCAGGAAGGTGGGCCTTGAACGTTGCCTCGCTGTTAGGAAATCGCAAAAATGCGATGTCTGGGAATGGACATGGGTGGTATCCCGTTCTATAAGTAGAGAACAGGGGCCGACCGGCAGATCGCGGGCCATGCCCCGCGCCGGGGCCTCGGGGCCCGCGAACGGCGCGGTCCCTCTGACCGAAAGAGGAAGATTCCACTGACTGATACGCACCTGCACGATTTGACGCCTACCGAGCGCCTCGTCGAGGAGGCCGCCGACCGCGGTTTCATCGAGGAACGGGAGCTCGAGGCGTTCGCCGACGAGCACGACCTGGCCGACGACGAGATCGCGGCCCTCCAGACCGCCCTCGACGAGCGCGACGTGACCGTCCGCGCCCCGATCACGGCGGCCGAGGCTGCGCCTGCTGCGACGGGCACGCTCGACCCGCTCCAGCTCTTCATGGACGCGGCCGGCCGGCACAAGCTGCTCACCGCGGCCGACGAAGTCATGCTCGCCAAGCGCATCGAGACCGGCGACCTGGCGGCCAAGGAGCGGATGATCAACTCCAACCTCCGCCTCGTCGTCTCCATCGCGAAGCGCTATCAGGGCCACGATGTCCCGCTCCTCGACCTGATCCAGGAGGGCGTCATCGGCCTGAACCGCGCCGCGGAGAAGTTCGACTGGCGCAAGGGCTACAAGTTCTCGACGTATGCGACCTGGTGGATCCGTCAGGCCTGCCAGCGCGCGGTCGCGAACCAGTCGAAGACGATCCGCATCCCGGTCCACGTCCAGGAGCGCCGCATCAAGCTGAACCGCGCGTCCGCGGAGCTTCAGGCCAAGCTGGGCCGCGAGGCGACCATCGACGAGCTCGCCGACGCCACACGCCTCAAGAAGGAGCACGTGGAGGAGGCGCTCGACGCGGTCGACTCGGTCTCGCTCAACCAGGGCCTCGGCTCCGACAGCGACTCCGAGCTCGGCGATCTGTTCGCCGACGAGAGCTCGGCCGATCCGGTCGAGGAGGCCGCGGACGCCCTCCGGCGCCAGCGCGTCCAGCGCGCGGTGGCGGAGCTGCCCGAGCGCCAGCGCCGGATCATCGAGCTGCGCTTCGGCTTCGGAGGCGAGTCGGCTTCACTGGAGACGATCGGCAAGGAGCTCGGACTGACCCGCGAGCGCGTGCGTCAGCTCGAGACCGAGGCGCTCATGCGGCTCCAGCTCGAGCTCGGCGACGAGCTCGCAAGCGCCGCCTGAGGCGCGGTGTGCCTAGTGGCCGTGGCCGCCGCCCTGGCCGTTGCCTTGACCATTGCCGCCGTTCCCGCCGGTGCTCGATCCGCCGGCGGGCGGCGGCGGCGTGGACCCGCTGCCGCTCGACGGGTCGGTCGAGGCCTGGGCCTGGCCCTGGCCGGCGCTCTGGCCCTGGCCTGAGTCGCCGTTTTTGCCCTGGCCGCCCTGGCCGTCTCCGTTCCCCTGACCCTGGCCGGCGGACGACGAACTGCTCGTTCCTGAGCCGGCGCGCTCGTGAGGGGCTTGTGCTCCGCTCGCCCCGGAGCCGCCGCCGCCGTGACGGCCGGGCGCGGGCGGGTTCTGCGCCGCAGCCCGGCTGCCCACGGTCACCGGCGCATCGACTGGAGCAGCGACGGGCGCTGAAGCCGGAGGGGCAGTCGGCACGACCGTGTCCGAGGTCGTCGGCGCGGGCGTACCGGTGGATGTGGGTACCGGGACGCGGGCGGCCGGCCGCGGCGCTGCGTGCACACGCGCGGGCGCAGGCGCAGGCCGGATGGAAGCGAGCCCGGAGACCGGCGGGGGCACCGCCGGAGCGGAAGTCGTCGGCGCAGTCGGCGTGTGTGTCCGGGCGTGATGCCGGGCCGGCGACGCGACGACGACCGTGCCGGCGCTGACGACTGCGACGACCGCCGCCACCTTCGCCGCCGCCGCGCCCCCGCCGAAGAGGAGCGACTTGAGCCCGGTGAGCAGGTTGCCGAGGTCCGCGCCGCGCACCATGCGGCGCTTCTGCGCCGGCGCCGGCGGCTCTTCGAGGCCCTTCGCGAGCGAGCGCCGCGCGCGGAAGATGAGCGTCTCCACCGCCGTCTGCGAGAGCTCGAGCTCCGCAGCGATCTCGCGGTAGGAGAGGCCCTGCCACTCGCGCAGGAGAATCGCGCGCCGCTGGTTCTCAGGCATCTGCTCCAGCACGTCCTGGAGGCCGACGAGCTCGTCGGCGAGACGGCTCGGCGCAGGAGCCAGCTCTTCGACCACGTCGAAGTCCGTCGGCGATTCGATCCGGTTCCGGCGCCACGTCGACCGGCGCCTCGACAGGCAGACGTTCTCGGCGATCTTGAACAACCACGCCGACTCGAGCTCGGGGACGATGCCGCGCTTGATTCCACGGAACGCGTTCAGGAACGTGCTCTGCACCGCGTCCTCGGCCTCCTCGCGCGAACCGAGCTGGTGCAGGCAGTAGCGGAAGATCTGGGTCGAGTACCGCTCGTACAAGGCGCGGGTCAACTCCGCCTCGGGCGGAGCCGCGCCCGCGGCGCGGTCGGCACGTCCTATGGACGGAACTACAGCCATTCCGTGCCCCCTGAGCCTCGAACCGTCGCCGTATCTTCCGTGCGCGCGGTCACGACGGCAACCTCGAAAGGGGGATCTCTCTCAGGACGCCGTTCGTGCCGAGAACGCGGCCCCCGAGAAGGCGCGGCGCAGCCGGACGAGGAGCGCCTCCACCGCGAGCGGCATCGAGAGCTGCAGCTCCTCCGCCTCCCGCCACGCCGCCCGCACGGCCTCGCAGGCCTCCTCGGCGGCGGGAAGCCGTTCCTTCGAGGCGTCCTCGCGCAGCTGCGGCAGCCGGTCGACGTGCACGACCGCGTCCTCGGCGCCGACGGCGGCGACGATGAGGTCGCGGTACCACCACTCGAGCTCCTCCAGGACGGCCAGCAGTTCGTCGCGCTCCGCACCGCGTTGCGCGCGCCGCAGGCGCTGGTCCGCCTCACGGCCCGTGAGCTCGAGGACGGCGACCGTCTCTTCGGCCCGCGCGCGCGCCTCGTCGCCGCGCTCGCCGATGCCGGCGAGGATCGTCTCCGCGCCGTCAGCCGAGTCGAACTCCGGGTCGAGATACACCGCACGCGCGACGCCGAGCAACTGCTCGCGGCGCTGCTGCGCGGCCGGGTCGAGCAGGCGCTCGGCGCGGTCGAGCCGCCCGCCGGCGACCCGCGCGACGGTGGTCACCTCGGCGTCCGGCAGCTCGGGCGCACGCGCGTGCACGGCGTCGCGCACGGCCGCCTCCGAGAGCCGGCGGAAGGTCACGAGCTGGCAGCGCGACCTGATCGTCTCCGGCAAGGGGCCGAGGTCGTCGGCCACGAGGACGATGACCGCATACGGCGGCGGCTCCTCGAGATCCTTGAGCAGCGCGTCGGCAGCGTCCTCGTTCATCGTGTCCGCCCCGAACACGAGATAGACGCGCCGCGACGCCTCGAAGGGCCGCATGTGCAGGTCGTGGCGGAGCCCGCGGATGTCGTCGATGCGGATCTGGTCTCCGAGCGGCTCGAGCACGTACAGGTCGGGATGCGTGCGGCGCTCCACACGTGCGTGGTCGCCCAGCAGCTCTGCGGCGAAGAGCAGCGCAAGGTCGCGCTTGCCGACGCCCGATGGGCCGTGCAGCAGGTACGCGTGCGCGGGGCCTTCCGCGAGCGCCGCACTCAGGAGGCGCTTCGCCTCGTGCTGCTCAGATACGGCTTCGAAGTCGTTCACGGATCACCTCCGCCAGCACGTCTCGCGGCTGCGTCCCGTCGAGGGCCACGACGCGCTCGGGGAACGTTTTCGCAAGCTCGAGGTAGCCGGCGTTCACGAGCGAGCGAAAGCGGTCGCCTTCGCGTTCGAGCCGGTCGGTGGCGCCGGCACGTCGCCTCGCCTCGTCGACATCCACGAGCAGCAGAACCGTGAGGTCGGGCATGAGTCGCTGGACGACGGCGAGATTGAGCTCGAGGACGGCATCGATCCCGAGCCGGCGCGCGAAGCCCTGATACGCGAGCGACGAGTCCACGTAACGGTCGGCGATGACGTCAGCGCCGCGGTCGAGTGCAGGCCGGATCACCTCGGCGACCAGCTCGGCCCGCGCGGCGGCGAAGAGCGCGGCCTCGGCCCAGCCCGACATCTCCGGCCCGTTCAGCACGAGCTCGCGCACGCGCTCGCCCAGCTCCGTGCCGCCCGGCTCGCGCGTCAGCACGACCTCGCGGCCCTCGGCGGCGAGAGCATCGCGGAGCAGCTCCGCCTGGGTCGACTTCCCCGATCCGTCGACTCCTTCGAAGGTCACGAACACGTCGCTTCTACCATAGGGAAGTGCGCGCGGTCGTGACCGGGGGGGCAGGGTTCATCGGATCGAACCTCGTCGACGTGCTGCTCGCGCGTGGGGACGAGGTGCACGCGCTCGACGACCTCTCGAAAGGCTCACGCGAGAACGTCACGGCGCCGGCGGAGCTGCACGTGGCGGACATCCGGGAGCCGGACGCGATCTTCGACGCGGTGCGGCCCGAAATCGTGTTCCATCTCGCCGCCCAGGCCGACGTCCGCGTGTCGGTCGATCGCCCGGCACACGACGCCGACGTGAACGTGCTTGGAACGATCAGGATTCTCGAGGCCGCGCGCCGGCATGGCGCGAAAGTCGTCTTCGCGTCCTCCGGCGGCGCCGCCTACGGCGAGTGCGACGCGCCGGCGGCCGAGTCGGCGCCGCTGCGGCCGCTCGCGCCGTACGGCACGTCGAAGCTCTGCGGCGAGGAATACCTCGCGACCTGGAACCGCCTCTACGGCACAGAGCACGTCGCGCTGCGCCTCGGGAACGTCTACGGCCCGCGGCAGATGCCCCACGGCGAGGCGGGCGTCGTCGCCATCTTCATGGGGCTGCTGCGCGACGGCGGCACGCCGACGATCTTCGGCGACGGCAGCCAGAGCCGCGACTATGTCTACGTCGGCGACGTCGCAGACGCGCTGGTCTGCGCGCTCGAACCGAGCGGCGGCGTCTACAACGTCGGCACCGGAGTCGAGACCTCGGTCGTCGCCCTGTACGGCGCGATCGAGGCCGCGGCCGGCATCAACCGGGAGGCGGCGTTCGCGCCTGCACGTCTCGGGGAGCTGCAACGCAGCGTCCTCGACGCATCGCTCGCCGAGCGCGCCCTGCGCTGGCGTCCTCGTCACTCCCTCGGCGAGGGCTTGGCCGAGACGTGGGCCTGGATCTCCTCGAGCTAGCAGGATCGGACACGGGACCGGCGAAACCGACCGGGCCGTGGACAGCGTCGAGCACTACACCGAGCCTTTCCCGTGGCGGACGGCGACGCTTATCGCGTCGGCAGTGGCGACGCTCGAGCTCGTCGGCCTCGTCGTGGTCGGCGCATTCGTCCTCGCACACCCGTTCCGGCACGCCGCGAAGCACACGACGACCACCCCAGCGGTCGCGACCGTCGTCCACCACGCCGCGCCGGTGCGCCACTTCGTCCCGGTCCCGGCGAAGGACCGGTTCGGTCCGATCCCGTCGCACCCGCTCCGCGCTCGCTCGCTCGTGCGCGTGCTCGTCCTCAACGCGAACGGCGTCCAGGGCGCGGCGCACGCCGAGGCTGCGCGCCTGCAGGCGCTCGGCTACCCGATCGGCGGAGCGGCGAACGCTCCGAGCCACCACTACGCGCAGTCGATGGTGATGTTCGTCCCCGGGTATTTGAAGGAAGCGCGTCGACTCGCGCGTGACGTCGGCATCCGCCTCGTCGCGCCGCTCGACGGATTGACGCCGTCGACGCTCAGTGCGTCGCGGCTGGTCGTCCTGCTGGGCAGCTAGGCGGCCACACCTTCAGCACCTTGTGCCGCGCCTGGTCGAGCCGGCCGCACGGCGTGCCGGCCGGGCCGTAGCGGTCGTACTTCCAGGCGTTGCTGTACGCGAGATAGGCCTCCGGCCACAGCTTCTGGTCCCAGAAGAAGTCGCCGAACTCGAACCAGACGGTGGAGTTCTCCGGCTCGAGCGAGACCGCGTCCCGGTAGAGCTGCAGGGCGCGCTTGGGGTTCAGCGCCTCCTCGAAGGCGGCCCATTCGGTGAGGACGTCGGTCGACAGCGGGTCGTATGCGTGCGCGTGCTCGACCTGCGCGACCGACGCCGCGGTCGCGAGCTGCCGCTGCGCGAGCCACGGCGCCGCCAGCGAGTAGATCGCACCGAGCGAGAAGAGCACCGCGGCAGCGGCGAGGAGCGGCCGCCGCGCGGGCGCCGGCTGTGCGGGACCGCGCACGACGAGCGCACCCACGACGAAGAGGAGCGGGCCGCACGTCGCAACGTAGTCCCAGTCGGTGTCGGCGACGAGATGCGCGAGGAACGCGGCCGCGCCGATCGCAAGCGCCGTCACCGCGGCGCGCTCGGCTCCGCGCGCGCGCAGGCGTGCGCGTGTGACTCCGAAGACGGCTGCGACGGCAGCGCCGACGAAGAGGAGGAAGCCGACGATCCCGGTCTCGCTCAGGAACTGGAGCGGAACGTTGTGCGGCTCGGTCGTCGTCACCAGGCTCGTGCGCCGGAGCAAGAGGTCGGTGAACTGGAACGTCCCGGCGCCGGTGCCGCCGCCGGGATGGCGCACGAACGCGTGCCAGGCCTCCTGCCACCACGTCCAGCGGTTGCTGGAGTTGAGGCTGCCGAAACGGCCTTGCCCTGACCCGATCTGGCTCGAGACCGGATTGGCGAAGGCATGCCAGATGCGCGTCGCGAACACGGCCGCGGCGACGACGAACGCGACGGCGGCGAGCGCGGCGGCGAGCGCGGCCGCCCGCTCGATCCTGCGGCGGCTCGCATCGGAGACGGGCATCCGCCGGCGAGCCAGCGCCGCCGAGCCGGCGACAGCTGCTCCGCCCGCCACGACCGCAAGCGCGAAGATCCAGCCGTCGTGTGCCCGCACGGAATGCGGCTGCGCGTCCTTCGTGATCCCGGGCAGCGCGAGCGCGATCCCGAAAACGGCTGCTGCGCCGCCGCCGGCGAGCACCACGGCAACCAGGCTCCCAACGCGGTCTTCCGCGAGCACGATCCAGGCGACGGCGGCAAGGCACGCAAGCGCGACCCCGAAACGCGAGTACGTCAGCAACACGGTCAGTCCGGCGCCGTAGAGGAGCAGCGCCCCGGCCGCATATCGCCGCGACGCGAGCCACAACGCGACCGGCGCCGCGACCGCGGCGAGCAGCGCGAGCTCGTTCCAGTAGTCGAGCGGCGCGCGGAGGCGCGCGAGACGCCCGTAGTCGGAGTAGAGCGACGGGACGCACTTCGCGAGCAGCGCATACCCGAGCAAGAGCGCGAGCAGCAGCGCCGCGCCGCGCGCGATCGACTCGGCCGGCCGCTGCAGGAGCGCCGCCGCGAATGCGCCGAGAAGCGCGAACGCTGCGTAGACGAGCGTCCGGTTCGTGTACTGCCACGAGTCCTCGGGCGAGACCGACCAGAGAGTCGTGACGCCGACCCACACGGCGAGCCCGAAGAGCGCGGCGAGGAACCCGGCGCCGGCCGCGTCGAGCCTCGGCCCGGGCAACGCGCCGACGAGGACAGCGGCGGCGGCGGCCGCAGCAGCCACGAGCGCGACGGCGCCGATCCAGACGAACGACGAGAGCGTCGTCCCCCGCGCGAAGAAGAATGCCGCGAATGCGAGCGAGCCCCCCGTTGCTGCGACGACGGCTCTCGCGGTCGACCGCCGTTCGACCAGAGCGCGCACCGGCGAGGACGCTAGCATTGCGAAATTGCCGCGGACGGGCCGTTCACAAACGGTTTACATCGTCGTTACGCCGAGAACACCGCCGTTGGAGAGACTGACCGGTGAGGGTCGCGCAACGGACGTTTGAGTTGTCCGCGATTGGAGCACGGGAGACGATGATGCTGACGAGACGTTCCATACCGAAGACGGGGCTTGCCGCCGCCGCCGCCGTCTCGGCGCTCGCCTTCGTCGCCGCCGGCGCGCCCGTTGCCTCGGCAGCACCCGCAGCGACGGCAACGGCGACGAGCAACTGCTGGCTCCAGGTCGTGAACGACTGGCTCGCCCACGGCCAGGTCACCGGCCTCTATCCAATCCCCTGCTACACGCAGGCGATCCAGCACCTCAGCGCCTACCCCGACATCAAGCAGTACTCGAGCGCGATCGACGACATCCACCGCGCGTTGCTCGCCGCCATCCACGAGGAGCGCGGCAGCGGCCCCGGCGGCAGCCTCGGCCTGGGCGGGGGCGGGGGCGGCGGCGGAGCCATCGGCGGGGGCGGCGGAGGCGGCGGCTCCAGCGGCGGGACTAGCCCCCCCGCAAAGAGTCTCTTCAGCCGGCTCGCGGCCGACATCGGCCCGGGGAACGCGCAGTCGATTCCGCTGCCGCTGCTCGTGCTCGGCGGGCTCGCCCTGCTCCTGTTTTTGACCGCGGCAGCAACGTGGTTCGCGCGGCGCCTTCAGGGCCGGCGGATCACTCCCGCGCCGGCTCACGCACCCGCCCATAGCTCCGTCCGACCCAAGCCCTAACCTCCGGTCCCCCTCGGGCTTCTAGCCAGGCTCGGCGGGGACGTCGAGCACATCAACAGGGCTACAGTGGAAGGGGCCGGCCATGGCGAGCGTAGAGCAGCACAACACGACGGATCCGACGACCGATGAGGTGGTCAACACCGTCACCGACGAGGGGGCTCGTCTCGGCGTACGCCGTTTCTTCACCATCCCCGGGCGCGACCCGTTCGACGAGATCGAGTGGGAGAACCGCGACGCCGTCATCCCAGGCCGCAACGGCCCCGCCTTCGAGCAGCGGGCGGTCGAATTTCCCAAGTTCTGGTCGCAGACGGCGACCAACATCGTCGCCCAGAAGTACTTCCGCGGCCGGCTGAGCTCGCCGGAGCGCGAGTCGAGCGTCAAGCAGATGGTCGGCCGCGTGGTCGACACGGCGGTCGCCTGGGGCACCCAGGGCGGCTATTTCGCCGACGACGACGAGCGCGACACGTTCGCGGCCGAGCTGAAGGCGATCCTCGTCAACCAGTACGCCTCGTTCAACAGCCCTGTGTGGTTCAACGTCGGCTTCGAGGAGAAGCCGCAGTGCTCGGCGTGCTTCATCCTCTCCATCGACGACTCGATGGAGTCGATCCTCGACTGGATCCGCCGCGAGGGCGTCATCTTCCGGGGCGGCTCCGGCTCGGGCGTCAACCTCTCCAAGCTTCGCTCCTCGAAGGAGCAGCTGTCGAAGGGCGGCTACGCGTCCGGCCCCGTCTCGTTCATGCGAGGCGCGGACGCGAGTGCAGGCACGATCAAGTCGGGCGGCAAGACGCGGCGCGCGGCGAAGATGGTCGTGCTCGACGTCGACCATCCCGACGTCGAGGAGTTCATCTGGTGCAAGGCGAAAGAGGAGCGCAAGGCGCGCGTCCTCGAGCACGCCGGCTACGACATGTCGCTCGACTCACCCGACTGGGCGTCGATCCAGTACCAGAACGCGAACAACTCGGTGCGTGTCACCGACGCGTTCATGGACGCGGCGGCCGAGGGCGGCGAGTTCACCCTCACTGCGCGCACCGACGGCGCGGTCGTGTCGACCGTCGACGCGCGCGACCTGCTCCGGCAGATCGCTGCAGCGGCGTGGGAATGCGCCGACCCCGGCGTCCAGTACGACACGACGATCAACAGCTGGCACACGCTGCCGAACACGGGTCGGATCAACGCATCCAATCCGTGCTCGGAGTACATGTCGATCGACGACTCGGCGTGCAACCTCGCGTCGCTCAACCTGATGAAGTTCCGTCGCGAGGACGGCGAGCTCGACGTCGAGGCGTTCGAGCACGCGTGCGACGTCGTGTTCCTCGCGCAGGAGATCCTCGTCGGCTACTCGTCGTATCCGACGCCCGAGATCGAGCGCAACGCGAAGCGCTTCCGCCAGCTCGGCCTCGGCTACGCGAACCTGGGCGCGCTGCTCATGGCCCGCGGCCTCCCGTACGACTCCGACGAAGGCCGCGCGTACGCGGCGGCGATCACGGCGCTGATGACCGGCCGTGCGTATCGCAAGTCGGCCGAGATCGCTGCACGCATGGGGCCGTTCGACGGCTACCAGGTGAACCGCGCGCCGATGATCGGCGTGATCGCGAAGCATCGCGCTGCGGTCGGCAACATCGAGAACTCCGACGTCGTGCCGGGCGATCTGCTGACCGCGTGCCGGAAGGCGTGGGACGACGCGCTCAACCTCGGCGAGGTGAGCGGCTTCCGCAACGCTCAGGCGACGGTGCTCGCGCCGACCGGGACGATCAGCTTCATGATGGACTGCGACACGACGGGAGTGGAGCCCGACTTCTCGCTCGTCAAGTCGAAGCGGCTCGTCGGCGGCGGCGAGATCACCATCGTGAACAAGACGGTCCAGGCCGGCCTCGAGAAGCTCGGCTACGCGCCGCGCGAGGTGGACGAGGTCGTCGCGTTCGTCGACGAGCGGAACACCGTCGTCGGCGCGCCGTACGTGAAGACCGAGCACTATCCCGTGTTCGACTGCGCCGTCGGCGACCGCGCAATCCACTACCTCGGCCACGTGAAGATGATGGGCGCGGTGCAGCCGTTCATCTCGGGAGCGATCTCGAAGACGGTCAACCTGCCCGAGTCGGCGACGGTCGAGGACGTGATGCACCTCTACGTCGACGCGTGGAAGCTCGGCGTGAAGGCGATCGCGATCTACCGCGACAACTGCAAGGTGGCGCAGCCGCTGTCCAGCTCGAGCTCCGAGACCGCGTCGGCGACGCCGCCGGTGCTCGTACGCGAGCGCAAGCGACTTCCGCTCGACCGCACCGAGGTCGGACGGAAGTTCCAGGTCGGCGACCACGAGGGCTACATCCACGTCGGGCTCTACGACGACGGCAGCCCGGGCGACATCTTCGTCGACATCGCCAAGGACGGCACCACGATGGCCGGTCTGATGAACTCGCTCTGCCTCGCCGTCTCGATGGGCCTGCAGTACGGCGTGCCGCCCGAGGTGTACGTCTCGAAGCTGTCGCATATGCGCTTCGAGCCGAGTGGCATGACGAACGACGCGGACATCCGCGCGGCGAAGTCGATCGTCGACTACATCTTCCGGTGGTTCGGAAAGAAGTTCCTCACGCCCGAGCAACAGGAGGAGGCCGGCATCCTCTCGCCGGAGGTGAAGGCGATGCTCGCCGACCGCTACGCGAACGGCGGCGAAGCGCCGGCGCCGGCAGAGGCGCTCACGCCCGGCCAGACGGCGCTCTTCAACTCATGGGAGGACGCCGTCGAGTGCGCCCGCTGCGGCGGCCGCATGATCCGCACCGGCTCGTGCTACACGTGCCGCGACTGCGGTACGAACACCGGCTGCAGCTGAGTCGGCGACATCAACTATGATCGCGAAGAGGCCCCGGCGACGGGGCCTCTTCGTCTAGAGGATCACGCGGCGGCGTTCATCGAGCACCAACCACGTTGCGAGCGTCACGACGATGCCGCCAAGACCGACGCCGACGAACAACAAGCCTGCCGTCGCCGGGGGACGCGGGAGCGCGGTCGGCGTAGCCGAGGACGTCTTCCGGCGAGGCGCCCTCCGATGCCGCTTCCTCGAGATCGGCGGTGAGCTCCGCGGCCATCTCGTTGGCGACCGCGTCGGAAACCCGAAGCCGCTTCCACTCGCGGCGACAATCGTCGACGAACGTCATGCGGCAGCCTCCGCTGCGTGCAGACCGAGCACGGCGTCGATCGCGTCGCGCGCGGAAGCCCACTCGGAGACGCCGCTCGCAAGCGCGCGACGTCCCGATTCGGACAGCCGGTAGTACTTCCGAGGCGGGCCGCCGTCGCTCGCTGCTCGGTACGTGTCGACGAGCCCGTCGCGCTCGAGGCGGCCGAGCAGCGGATAGATCGAGCCCTCGCCGACGATGGACAGGCCGCGGCCGCGGAGGCGCTTCGTCATCTCGTACCCGTACGCAGGCTCGTCGGCCACGACGGCCAGCAGGCAGAGATCGAGCACCCCGCGAAGCAACTGGCTACTGCGCCGCTCAGTGCTTGCCATGCAGCGCATGGTACCACGCTTTGCCTTGCACCGCAAGGCTCGGTCCGGGGTTTGGCCGACAGCGGAGCGGAAACCGCTCTTTGATGCTTGCTCCCGACAGATCGTTCCCGAACGGCAGCCCCGTCTGCGACTACTGGCTGAGCCGCTGCGAGGGCTTCACGGTGCGCGCCGGCCACCGCACGCTCGGCGTCGTCGAGGCCGTCGAGCACGAGAGGAGCGCCGGGCGCGCCGACACGATCGTGCTGCGCAGACCGCATCGACGCCGTCGCGCGCTTGATGCGGGTGAGGTGCTCGCGGTCGTGCCTGCGCGCAAGATGCTGCTCGCCCGCCGTCATCAGCACGCGAAGCTGGTCGTGCAGCATGCGGCCCGTGAGGTCGAGCACAGGGTCGAGGTCGCGACGCCGTTCGTCGTGGACATCGGGCTGCGAGCCGCGTCGGCGATATGGAGGTTCGCCCGCTGGACCGCGGCCGAGTTGCGCCGCGAGGTGCCTCGGCTCACACGCGCCGTCGCGACTGAGATCCACGAGCGCAACCTGCAGCGCGCCGCACCCGAGACAGGTCGCGCGCACCGCGTCGCGAACGAGTATCGCGCCGCCAAACCCTCCTAGCAGCCGCTCGGTCGAGGCCGGAACGTCGGCCCGACCGTGAGCCCGTCGCTGCGCGCCAGCGCTGCGAGCTTCGCGCGGTACACGACCATGTCCGCGTGCTGCCAGTCGGCGTGCGTCTGGCAGCGCCACGGCGCGTACAGCTCCTTGTGCAACGGGCTCGTCAGGCTTTCGTTGTGGCCGATCACGCTCGCGAGCGGGATCTTGTAGCGCCACATGAGCCACACGGTGAGGGCGAGCGACGAGTGCATCTGCGCTGCGTCGTGCATCACCTCGGCGTCGGAGAGGCCAACGTGCTCGATCCCGATCGCCACCCAGTTGAGCCCGACCGTATGCCGGCACATGACGTTCAGCGGCACGAGCTGGTAGATGGTGCCGTCGCGGTCGATGACGAAGTGCGCGCACGTGCCCGGCAGCTCGTGCAGCTCGGAGTCGGGAACGTCGGCCGCGAAGGTGTTGTAGACGGACGAGAACGAGTTGGTCGCGGTCACGTGCTCGACGATCGCGTGCGGGTGCAGCACCCACGAGTGGATGCCGTAATGCTTCTCCGAGTACGCCGCCATCTCCGCGCGGCGCGTCGCCCCGTACGGGATCGGCTTCCACACGATGTGCGGCTTCGGCGGCGCCGCGAGCGCGAGCGCGACGAGGGCGAGAGCGATCACCGCAGCCGGTATACCCGGTCCGCGACCTCCTCGACGTCCCAGTGCGCGAGAAGTCCAGGTGCTGCCGGCCGGCCGGGATCGGCAAGGAGGACGTCACGCGCTCCGAGTCGCGGCAGCAGCTCGAGGAGCACGGTCGCGTTGCGCTCCTCGTACAGGAGGTCTGCTCCGAGCACGAGATCCCACGGCTCTCCCTCGAGCAGCAGGCCGGGCTCGTCCCAGCGCACGCGCTCCGCCCGCACGGCGATCCCGTTCCTCTTGGCGTTCTCGCGCAGCAGCGTCACGGCGTCGTCGGCCCAGTCGGTGGCCAACACGTCGGCGCCGCGCAGCGCGGCGGCGAGGGACGGCAGGCCGAGGCCGGCTCCGAGCTCGAGCACACGCTTGCCGCCGAGATCGAGCTCGGCCACGACGCACGCGAGCGCGACGCCGCTCGGCCACAGCTCCGCCCAGTAGGGCATGAACTCGTCCTCGTCGAACGCGTCCTCGTCGATCAGGTCGTCCGCGCTCGCTGGCCGCAGCAGCGTGAGCTCCCGGCCCGCGAGCTCGAGCCGCTCCTCGATCAGAGAGCGGCGAAGAGGTCGACGTGGACGCCGTCCGTGTCCGAGAGCTGCGCGTAGCGGTGACCCCAGAACGCGGCGACCTCGATGTCGAGCAGGCGGTAGAAGGCGCGCGACCGGTCGAGATCCGCGGAGACGATCCCCAGTGCGTCCAACTGCGGCACAGCTCGGACGCTAACCGATAGCGTCGAGCCCATGCGTTATCGCCAGCTCGGCTCCAGCGACCTCCAGGTCTCCGAGATCAGCCTCGGCTCGTGGCTGACGTACGGCGGCGGCGTCGGGAGCGACCAGGCCGAGGCCTGCGTCGCAAAAGCGTTCGACGTCGGCATCAACTTCATCGACACCGCGAACGTCTACGCCGGCGGCGCGGCCGAGGAGTTCCTCGGCCAGGTGCTCGCAGGCAGGCAGCGCGACTCGTACGTCCTCGCGACGAAGGTGTTCTTCCCGATGCCGGACGGCGGCCGCGGGCTCTCGCGCGCGCAGATCGTCAAGCAGATGGACGCGTCGCTCGCGCGCCTGCGCACCGACTACGTCGACCTCTACCAGTGCCATCGCTACGACTGGGACACGCCGCTCGAGGAAACGATGGACGCGCTCACCGAGCTCGTTCGGCAGGGCAAGACTCGCTACCTCGGCTTCAGCGAGTGGCCGGTGGACAAGATCTCCGAGGCTCTCGCGCTCCCGAACGTCGAGAAGTTCGTCTCCAGCCAACCGCAGTACTCGATGCTCTGGCGCGGCCCCGAACGCGACGTCATCCCTTTCTGCTCCGAGCACGGCATCTCGCAGATCGTCTGGTCGCCGCTCGCGCAGGGCGTTCTCACCGGCAAGTACAAGCCGGGGGAGCCGCCGCCGAAGGACAGTCGTGCGGCGGCGGAGAGCATGAACTACTTCTTCAGCGACCGCCTGCGCGCGACACGGCTGCTCGAGCAGGTGCAGGAGCTCGGGAACGTGGCGAAGGAGCTCGGCATCTCGACCCCACAGCTCGCGCTCGCCTGGGTCCTGCGCGAGCCGAACGTCGCCTCCGCGATCATCGGCGCGTCGCGGCCGCAACAGGTGGAGGACAACGCAGCCGCAAGCGGCGTCGAGCTCGACGGCGCGACCCTCGCACGCATCGACGACATCCTCGAGGGCTCCGTCGCCTGGGAAGGGCCGGCGAGCTAGCGGAGCGATGACACGCGTCGCATGCTGCGCGTGCTCGTCCGCGCTGCTCCTGTTCGCGTCGGGCACTTCGGCTGCCTCGGCCGGCAGCGTGACCGTTCTCAGAACGACCATCGGACCGACGCAACTCCAGTCGCAGGACTTCGGCTATTCGGTCGCCTACCGGATGATCGAAAGCGGAGGTCGCATTCGCAACGCCATCCATCTCTTTGTGTACGACCGCGGACGTTGGCGCGACGCAACACCGTCCGCGCTCGCAGCGGACGGGATCGACGCAATCGACGACGTTGCCTTCGTGGACCGGGTGCACGGCTGGGTAGCGGCATACAACTGCGCGCGCGCCCGCGTCTACCTTTATCGGACGAGCGACGGCGGCCGCTCGTGGCAGCCGCTCGGCGCTCCCGCCTCACATAGCTGCGGCGGCGGCCCGACATACCTCAGCTTCCCCGACGAGCTGCACGGCTGGATGGAACCGGTCAGTCCGAATGGGCCGGCGGGAGAGCTCCTCGGGACGAGCGACGGCGGACGGACGTGGAAGCAACTCACGACCACGCCTCCGTGCCTGGCGCCGATTCGCTTCGTGTCGCGCTCGACCGGCTGGATGGGCCGCTGCGTGTTCGGCCGCCCCGCCGGCGCTGCGTACGCGACCCACGATGGCGGGCGCCGTTGGAAACCGGTGTCGATTCCCGTTCCGGACACAGCGAACGCGCGCTTCGACGTTCCGCGATTCTTCGGCAGCACGGGTGTCGTCGCCGCGACGATCGGCAAGCGGCCGGCCGACGAGCCCGGTGCGACACAATCGGTCGCATTCTCGACCACTCGAGACGGCGGGAGCCATTGGTCGCTGCGATCCGTCCGCGCCGTTGGCGCCTGCCCGATGTCGCCCTACTCCAGCGCCGTCTGGCCTGCCGCCGTCGCAGGCCCTCGGACTTGGTGGATCGTCGGCGGAGCGCGTCGCCCGGTCGTTCAGGTGTCCATCGACGGCGGGCAAAGATGGCGCGCGGTCATCGCGAGCGGACTCCCTGCACGCGGGTGCTCGGTCGTGACCGTGAGCGCCGCCGGCGCCCGAACGGCGTGGGTCGTCGCGCGCGAGCGGGGCTACAACACAGCTCTCTTCCAGTCCACCGACGGCGGGCGAACGTGGGCTAGGGCACGACCTTCCCGGGGTTGAGGATCCCGGCCGGGTCGAAGAGCTCCTTGATGCCGCGGTAGAGATCGAGCAGATCCGGGTGCTCGCGGGCGAGGTAGCCGAGCTTGCCGTAGCCGATGCCGTGCTCGCCCGTGCACGTGCCGCCGCGCGCGAGCGCGTCCTCGACGAGCGCGGTGTTCAGGGCCTCCGCCCGTGCGACCGACTCGGCGTCGGCGGGATCGAGGAGGAACGCGAGGTGGAAGTTGCCGTCGCCGACGTGGCCGACGATGCCTCCGCGGAGGCCCGACGCGTCGAGTGCCGCACGGGCGTGCTCGATCGCCCGAGCCAGCTCGGAGAGCGGAACGGCGACATCGGTCGTCATCGCCTTCGATCCGGGAGCAAGTGCGAGGGACGCCATCAGCGCGCTGTGCCGCGCATCCCACATGCGTGCGCGCGAAGTCGGGTCGGTCTCCGACTCGAACGCGGTCGCACCCTCGTCCTCGGCGAGCTCACGCACGGTCTCGAGCTCACCTCCGAGCTCGATGAAGAGATACGGCGATTCCGGGAACGACGTCCCCTTGAAGGCGTTCAGCGCGGCGATCGTCGTCGCGTCGAGGAGCTCGCATCTGGTCACGAGGACACCCGCACCGATGATCGCCGCTGCGGCACGGCAGGCTGCCTCCACCGACGGGAACGCGGCACGCGCGACGATGATGTGCTCGGGGATCGGGTGCAGCCGCAGGGTCAGCTCGGTGATCACGCCGAGCGTTCCCTCCGATCCGACGAAGAGCTCCGTCAGGTTGTAGCCCGCCGACGTCTTCACCGCGCGTGACCCGGTGCGCACGATGCGCCCGTCGGCGAGCACGACTTCGAGCGCGAGCACGTGTGCGCGCATGCCGCCGTAGCGAACGGTCGTCGTCCCGCTCGCGTTCGTCGCCGCCATGCCGCCGAGCGTCGCGTCCGCGCCCGGGTCGACCGGGAACCAGAGGCCGTGCGGGCCTCCCGCCGCCGCCAGTTGCGAGCGCGTCGTACCCGCCTGCACGGTCGCCGTCAGATCGTCGGGCCGCACGGCGACGATCCGGTTCATCCGCGTCAGGTCGAGGCTGATCCCGCCGCGCAGCGGAATCACGTGGCCCTCGAGGCTCGTGCCGGCGCCGAAGGCGACGACCGGCACACCGGCCGCATTCGCGTATGCGAGCACGGCCGACACTTCCGCTGCCGACTCGGCGAAGACGACGACGTCGGGACGATGCGGCTCGTGGTAGCTGAGATCGCCGGCGTGCTGGTCGAGCACCGACTCGACCACGCTCACACGGCTCTCGTCCGGAACGAGCCGCAGGAGCTCGGCACGGAGGTCGGCTGCGACCGCCACGCCGGGAAGCGTATGTCAGCTACCGGGACGCCTGAAGCCGCCCGTGCAGGTTCCCTTCGTCTCGGGGGTGATCGCGACGTTCGTCGCCTTGACGGTGACGCCCTTGTCGGTGCTCGTCCCACGCACGAACGCGCACGTCTTCGCCGTGATCGCGGAAGCCGCGACCGTGATCGTTCGCGTGAGCGACGTCTTCGACGACACGGTGACCGTCGTGGTGCGCTTGGTCGATCGGAAGGTGGGCGTTCCCTTGACGGTCAGGGTCGACCCGCTCATCTTCGTCACCGACCCGAATGCGAACCCGAAGTTGGTGTTGCCGCCGAAGCCGCCCGGCGGGCGCCGGCTGCCCGTCGGGGGCGTCGTGCCGGGCGGCCGGTTGCCGCCCACGCGCCCACCCCGGGCAAAGCCGTTCGCGCACGAGCCCTTGACCGGTTGCGAGACCGTGATCCGCGTGGCCGCGACGACGCCCTGTGCGTTGCGCGCACCGGTCGCCATCACGCACGCGCCGACCTTCAGGCTCGACCTCGGCGCGGCTGCCTGCTCGGTGATCTTCGCCGAGCCTGCCGAGACGAGCGACTTGCCGGACGGGCTGAGTGTCGTCGTGATCGTGAACGTGGAGCCTTTGACCGAGACGACCGGCCCGTACAGGGAGCCCTGCACGGGCGATGCCGCCGAGGCCACAGGAACGAGAACGAGCACGGCCGCCACCGCTGCAATGCCGCTACGAAGCATCATCCACCTCCGTTCGAGCTGCTACCCCCGCCGAAGCCGGTGGCGCCGCCGTTGCTGTTGCTGTTGCCGCTCCCGGTGCCGCCGAACCCGGTCGCCCCGCCGTTTCCACCGCCGAAGCCGCCAAACCCGCCGGCTCCTCCGAGGGAGATCGAGCTCGCGGCCACCGTGCCGTTCTTCTGCGTCGTGCCGCGCACGACGACCGAGTCACCGGGCCGAACGTTCTTCACCGTCCCCGAGACCGTCCTCGTCACCTGCGAGGCGGCCGACGTCGTCACCTTGATCGTGTTGCCGCTCGTGTCGGTGATGTAGAGAGTCGAGCCCTTGATCACCGTGACGGTGCCGATGGTCGCGCCGCCGCCGATGCCTCCGGCACCACGGCCGCCGCCGGTGCGAAAGCGGGACGCGAATGCCGCTGCCCCCGTTCCTCCCCCGGTTCGCGTGGACGGGGTCGAGCTCGAGCCGAGATGCTTCTGTGCCTCGGCGCCGCCGATGAACGCGCCGGCTCCGACGATGGCGACGGCGAGCGTGAGCGTGACGCGCGGCATCTTGCGCCGGCGGGAGATCGCGAGCGCCTCGAGCTCGGCCGCGACGTCGTCCTCCGGCTCGTCGTCGGGCACCGGCAGGCTGGTGTCGATTGTGCTCATTCCATGCTCCTATTCGTAACGCAGTGCTTCGATGGGTCTCAGGGCCGCTGCGCGATTGGCGGGATAGATGCCGAAGAAGAGCCCGACCGCGACACCCACGCCGAGTGCAAGCAGCACCGAGTACAGCTGCACGACAGGTTGGACTCCGACGATCTTGAAGAAGCTTCCGACCAGTCCGGCGGCGACGCCGACGACACCGCCGCAAATCGAGAGCAGCACGGCCTCGGTGAGGAACTGGCCCAGGATGTCGCCGCGGCGCGCGCCGAGCGCTTTGCGGATCCCGATCTCACGAGTGCGTTCCGTGACGGTGACGAGCATGATGTTCATCACGCCGATCCCGCCGACGAGCAGCGAGATGGCGGCCACCGCCGCGAGCAGCACCGTGAACACATGGTTCGTCGACGCGGTCGTTTGCAGGAGCGACGCCTGGTTCAGCACGCGGAAGTTCGCCGTGCCGTTGGACGAGTGGTTCGGCGTGAGGATGTCGGTCGCCTCCGCTTCGGCTGCATTCACCTGGCCGGAGGACTTCGCCTCCACGATGATCTGGCTGAGCCCGCCCGTGACGCCGGTGATGAGGTCCTGCGTCGTCGTCAGCGGCGCGATGGCGATGTCGTCCTGGTCCTGGATGCCGTTCGAGCCTTTGGGCGTGAGGACGCCGATGACCTGGAAGCCGATGCCGTTCAGCTTGATCGTCTGCCCGAGCGGGTTCTGGCTTCCGAAGACGTTCTCGACCACCGTTTGCCCGAGGACGACGACCCGGGCGTGCTGCGCCTCCTCCTGCGCCGTGATGAACGTCCCGGCTTCGACCGGGGACTTGCGCGCTTCCTCGTACGACGGCGTCGTGCCGACGAACTGGCTCGGCGAGTAGCTCGCAGATCCGAAGGTGGCGGTGACGCTCCCGTTCACGACCGGTGTCACCGACTTGATGTCCGGAGCCGCGTTCTGATCCTCGAGCGCCTTGACGTCCTTCGTCGTGAACTGCGTAAACGAGCTTTGTGCGCCGCCCGAGCCGCGGCCGAAGCTGAACCCCGGCATGATCGAGACGACATTCGTCCCGAGCGCCTCGATGCGCTGCTGCACCGCGGCAGAGGACCCGTTGCCGACGGCGACGAGGATGATGACGGCAGCGACCCCGATCGTGATCCCGAGCATGGTCAGCAACGAGCGCAACCTGTTCGCAAGCACACCTTGCACCGCCATCCGGAGTGCCTCCGCAGCGGTCACGCGCTCATCACCGCCGTCCTGGCCTCGTCGGACTCGATGAGGCCGTCCGCGATGTGGACGACGCGCTTCGCATACGCGGCGACGTCGGGCTCGTGCGTGATCATCACGATCGTCCTGCCGCTCGCGTTCAGCCGGGCGAAGATCTGCATGACCTCTGCGCTCGCTGCGCTGTCGAGGTTGCCGGTCGGCTCGTCCGCGAGCACGATCGCAGGTTCGGTGACGATCGCGCGCGCGATCGCGACGCGCTGCTGCTGCCCGCCGGAGAGCTCCGAGGGCACGTGGTGCATGCGGTCGGCGACGCCGACGGCCGCCAGGGCGTCCTCGGCACGCCGCTTGCGTTCCGCCTTCGGCAACCGCGCGTAGATGAGCGGCAGCTCGACGTTGCGCAAGGCGCTCGTGCGCGGGATGAGGTTGTAGGCCTGGAAGACGAAGCCGATCTTCCGGTTGCGGACGAACGCAAGCTCGAACTCGTCGAGGCGGCTGACGTCGAGCCCTTCGAGGAGATACCGCCCCTCGGTCGGGACGTCGAGGCAGCCGATGAGGTTCATGAGCGTCGACTTCCCGCTGCCGGACGCACCCATCACGGCGACGAAGTCGCCGCGCTCGACGCGCAAGTCGATGCCGCGCAACGCATGCACGGCGATGTCGCCGGTGCCGTACGTCTTGGTGACGCGCTCGAGGACGAGCGTAGCGCGGCGGCGCGGCCGGCTCATCCGCCGAATCCACCGCCGAAGAAGGCAGCGCCGCCCCCGCGGCGGCCGCCGGCACCGGTTGTCGAGCCCGTACCAGTCGTGCCGAGCCCCGTGCTGCCGGTCGTGGCGAAAGACACGGAGGGGAGCACTACGCTCTCGTTCGCCTTCAGGCCGCTGAGGATGGCCGTGGAGGAGTCGCCCTGGAGGCCGGCGACGACGGGCACGCTCACCTGCTTGCCCGCCTCGAGGACGGTAACGGTCGCGTTGGCGCCGCTTCCGCGCACGGCCGCCGTGGGGACGTGGAGGACGTTGTCGGCCTCGCCGACGACGACGTCGACGTTCCCCGTCATGCCGGACTTCAGGCCGGGCTCACTGCGATCGAGCGCGAACGTGACGTTGTAGGTGACGACGCCGGACGAGGACGTCGCCGTGCCGTCGATCGCGATGATGTGCGCGGCGAGCTCGACCGTCGGCAACGCGTCGACGGTGACGGTGGCCGGCTGGCCGACGCGGAGCTTCGCCGTGTCCGTCTCCGCGAAGCCCGCAACCAGCTGCATGCCGTTGATGCCGGTGAGCGTGACGAGGCCCGTCGACGAGCCACCGCCCGAGGAGCCGGTGGCCGACGACGAGCTCGAGACGGCGGAATTGCCGCCGCCCGACTCCGCCGTGCCGACGGTGCCGTTGACGGATGCGACCGTCCCGGCGATCGGCGCCTCGAGCGCCGTGTCGTCAACAGTCTTCTGCGCGTTCGTCAGCGCAACCTGCGCATTCACGACCGACGCCCTTGCGCCGGCGAGCGCTGCAGCGGTCGGCGGAGCCTGCTTCGTCGCCACCGAGGCGCGCGCGCTCGTCAGCGCGAGCTCCGCGGCAGCGAGAGTCTGCACATCGCGCGCGATGGTGCCCGACGCACTCAGCCTCGCGCTCGCGACCGACTGGCGGTCCGCCGCGATCTTCGCCTCGTCGGCGAGGATCGCCTTGGCATCATTCTGGAGCGCCGTCAGCGCGCTCTGGTCAGCGCTGACCTTCGAATTGTCCTGAGAGATGGTGTAGCTGTCGGCGTTCTGCGTCTTCGACAGCGCGGTCAGGCTCGACTGGTCGGACTCGACGGCCGATCTGTCGTTCGCGACGGCTGCCGTGTATTGCGCAATGGCGGCGTTGTTGTGGGCCGTCGTCGCGGCCGTCAGGCTTGCCTGGTCGGCGGAGAGCTGGTTGTTGTCGGCGTTCTGCTGCGCCTGCAAGTCGAACTGATGTTGTGAATCGGATTGCTGCTTTGTCTGGTCGGTCGCGAGCTGGGCCTGATCGGCCGTGATTGCCGCCTGCGCCGCCGCCTCGGTCGGATACGTCGCCTCGTCCTTCGTCCGCTGGTAGAGATCGACCTTCTCCTGGCCCTGGTCGGCGCGAAGCGCATTCGTCGGCTGCGTCAGAGAGGAGGCGGACTGCTTCCTGTCCTGAAGCTGCGTCGCCTTCGCGTTCGCGAGCGACTGCTTCGCCTGCGTGATCGAGAGCGCATCCTGTTTGCGCTGCAGCGCGGTCTCACCGGTGAGCGTCTGCTCGTACTGCGCCTCCGCGGTTGCAAGCGAGGCCTGCGCCTGCTGCAGGCCCTGCTGCGCAGTCGTGGAGTCGATGCGACCGAGGATCTGTCCCTGCTGGACGCGCTGGCCGGGCTTGACGGCGATCGAGGTGATCGTCCCCGCGCCCGTGAATCCGACGTTCAGCTCCTTCGCGGCCTGAAGGGTGCCGGTCGCCGAGGTGGTCGAGAGGACGACGCCGCGCGTCACCGTCGCCGTGCGCACGGCGGCTGCCGGGGTGCTCGTCCCGGCGACGACGAAGTAGGAACCGATGCCCGCACCGACCAGCGCTGCGCCCAGGACCCCGTTCAGGAGGCCGAGGCTGCGGAGCCCACGCGGGATGGCCCTCCGGCCGCGGACGGCTGGCAATCGGCTGGTGATGACGTTCATCGCGTGCTCCTTCGCGGGGACGAGTTCACCCCGGACGGTGCACCAGGCGCGTATGAACGAGATGAGAACCCCGGCCGGGCCGCAATTATTAGAAACTCCTGAATCCGTTCTTAATCGCGTCTGGTGGTGTCTATCCATGCGGGACAGCTCGTTCCTCTACCTCCTCTCGAGCACGGGCCGACCCCGGGATCTCGCGATCAAGCTCGCACGCCTCTATCAGCGCGACCGGTGGCGGTTCTCCCCGCGCCGTCTCGACCGGCTCGTGGACACGGTGCCGCTCGACCGGCCGGTCTTCCTGCTCGGCGTGGCCGGCTGCGGCGGGACGCTGATCGGCCGCTCACTGCGACGCAACCCGAGCGTCGTGTCGATGTCCGGGGCCTCCGACGCCTGGACCGGCATCGACGAGCTGGGCGTCGTGCGGAACCGCATGCCGTCGCTGCCGCAATCTCTGTGGGGCAACAAGCACCGCGTCGACATCGACCATCCTCTCCAGGGGACGACGCACTTCTTCGCCTCGGACGATCTGCTCCCGGCCTACCGCAAGACCGAGCGGGATGCGAGCGCCGAGGACACTCGCCGGCTCGCTCGCGTTCTCCGCGAGCATGTCGCCGTCTATGCGCACGATCCCGGTCGCGCCCGCTTCCTGGACAAGACGCACACGAACACGGTGAAGGTGCCCCTGCTCGCCGAGCTTCTGGCGGCGCACGACCCGCATTTCGTCCTCGTCATCCGCAGCCCGTACGCGTGCTGCCCGTGGCTCGTCCGCAAGAAGCCGCCGTCGTTCCGCGTGCCGGTCACGTGGGAGCGCCGGCTGGAGCTCGCTGCGGAGCATTGGGCGAACGCGTACGGGACCGCGCTCGATGACGCGAAGCGCGTGGCGAACGTCACCGTGATGCGCTTCGAAGATTGGGTCTCGGACCCCGGGGCCGGCACGCGAAGCCTCTGCGCGGCGCTCGGCCTCGACTTCGACGAGGCGATGGTCCCGCGCAGCGGCCAGCGCCTCCCCTTCGCGACGCTCCCGAGCGACCGCAAGTGGTATCCGATCTACCGGGACTCGAGGGCGGACGGGCTCACTCCGTCCGACATCGCGATCATCGAGCGGCGCTGCGGCGAGCTCGCCGGCCGCCTCGGCTACTCGTCGCCCGGTGATGGCGCTCGAGCAAGCAGCACGGAGTCTGCGAGCCCGTATTCAACCGCCTCCTCCGGAGAGAGGAACCGATCGCGGTCGATGTCGACCGTGACCTGCTCGACGTCCTTGCCGGAGTGACGCGCAATGATCTCCGCGTACTTGCGCGTGATCGCGAGGATCTCGCGCGCGGCGATCTGGATGTCGGCCGGCGTGCCACGGAAGCCGCCCGACCCCTGATGGATCATCACCTTCGCGTTCGGGAGCACGTGGCGCTTACCGGCTGCACCCGAGGCGAGCACGAGCGCGCCGGCGGACATCGCCATGCCGATGCCGTACGTACAGACGTCGGGCTTGACGAACTGCATCGCGTCATAGATGGCGAATCCCGCATACGCATCGCCGCCGGGCGAGTTGACGTACAGGTGGATGTCCGCGTCCGGATCCTCCGCTTCGAGGAAGAGGAGCTGCGCGACGATGAGGTTCGCGGACTGCTCGTCGACCTGCGTCCCGAGGAAGACGATGCGCTCCCGCAGGAGGCGCGAGAAGATGTCGAACGACCGCTCGAAGCGCCCATCCGACTCCACCACCATTGGCACGAGGGTGCTCACGGTGCGTATAATACGCAACCGTGGGGTTGCACATCGAGAGAGACGTCCTCTTCCCGGCCGAGCCAGACGAGGTCTGGGAGGCGCTGACCGATCCGGAGCGGCTCGAGGAGTGGTTCGCGACCGAGGTCGAGCTCGATCCCCGACCGGGCGGCGAGGGCGTCTTCCGCTGGGGCGATGGCGAGGAGCGGCGGGCCGTCGTGCGCGAGGCCGAGCCGGACGAGCGCCTCGTGCTCGACTGGGACGACGGCGGAGAGGTCGTCCTCGAGCTGGAGGAGGTCGAGGACGGCACGATCCTGCACGTCACCGAGACGTCGCCGGACTTCGGCACGGCGCTCGAGCTGCACGCGCTCGCGTGGGCATCCGTTCGTCCGTGAGGTTCGCCGAAGCCAGGCACGCTGGCGCAGGCGAAAGGACGGCGGGGGTGAGAGTCTCGTGCCTGGCACAGGAGAGATAGGAACCGTCTTCGACGCGCTCGGAGATCCGGGGCGGCGCGCGCTCGTCGCCTCCGTGGCGGACCGCGGCACCGCGACGGCCACCGAGCTGGCGGCCGAGCTGCCGGTGACACGGCAGGCGGTGGCGAAGCAGCTCGGCGCGCTCGCCGACGCCGGCCTTCTGCGCGCCACGCGCGTCGGGCGGGAAACGCGCTATGCGGTGACGCCTCAGCCGCTCGGCGACGCGGCCGCCTGGCTCGTCGAGATCGGCGGGCACTGGGATGAGCGCCTCGCCGCGCTCGGACGTTCTGTCGCTAGGGCCCGAGCCGCTCGACCACCCAGGTAGCGCCCTCGCGGCGATACCTGAAGCGGTCGTGGAGCCGGTCGTCGCCGTGCTGCCAGAACTCCCAGGCGTCGGGCACGAGCCGGAAGCCTCCCCACCACGGGGGCCGCGCCGGCGGGCCTTCCGCCGCGAGCTCGGCGACACGCTGCTCGAGCCACTCGCGCGACTCAACCGGCCGGCTCTGCGGCGAGGCGGCCGCTGACAGTCGCGCACCGGGCGGCCGCGAAGCGAAGTACGCATCGGATTCGGCGGCTGACACCGGCTGCGTCGCACCCTCGATGCGCACCTGCCGGCCGACCGGCTCCCAGTAGAAGAGGAGCGCCGCCCGCGGGTTCTCCGCCAGCTCGCGGCCCTTGCGGCTCGAGTAATGCGAGAAGAAGACGATTCCGTCCTCGTCCGCCCGCTTCATGAGCACCATGCGCGCGGACGGGCTCCCATCGGCCGACGCGGTTGCGAGGGCCATCTTCTCCGCTGCCGGAACGGCCGCTTCCGCCTCGGCGAACCAGTGATGAAACTGGGCCAGCGGGTCGGGATCGAGGTCGACGCGATTCAGCGGACTCATCCACCGGACGCTACGGGAAACCCCCGTCGCAGCGCCCTCGGCCGAGCAGGTACACCTGGTTCATGGCCACGATCGACGAGATCGCCACTGACGTCATCCTGCGCGACGGCTCCACCTTGCGGCTGCGCCCGCCGCTCGCTGAGGACGCCGACGCGATCCTGGCGTTCTTCGAGAGTCTCTCCGACCGCAGCCGCTACCTCCGCTTCCACGGCTTCCCGGCGCTCGGTCCGAAGCTCATCGCGCCGTTCCTCGAGCCTGACTGGGAGGAGCGCGGCGCGCTCGCCGGCTGGCTCGACGGCCGTGTCGTCGCGCTTGGGAACTTCGTCCGCCTCCGCGACCCGCGACGAGCGGAGGCCGCGTTCACCGTCGCAGACGACTTCCAGGGCCGCGGTATCGGCACGCGCCTGCTCGAGCAGCTCGCTGCCCTCGCCGCCGAGGCGGGCATCGAGCGCTTCGTCGCAGAAGTGATGCCCGACAACCGCAACATGCTCGTCGTGTTCCGCGACGCAGGCTTCGACGTCACGCGCGAGCTCGAGGGGGGATCGGTCGAGGTGCACTTCCCGATCGCGCCGACCGCGCACTACCGCAAACAGGTCGCCGCACGAGACCACCTCGCGGTGCGCGCGTCGCTCCGCCCCTTCTTCGAGCCGGCCTGCGTGGCCGTCATCGGCGCTTCAGCACGACGCGGTTCCATCGGCGGCGAGCTCTTCCGCAACGTCCTCGCTGCGGACTTCACCGGCGCCGCGTACCCGGTCAACCGCGGAGGTGACGCGGTCGCGGGCGTGCACGGCTACGCGCGCATCGCTGACATCCCCGACACCGTCGATCTCGTCGTCATCTGCCTGCCGGGAGAGCACGTGCTCGAGGCCGCGCAGGAAGCGCTCGAGGCCGGCGTGCGCGCGCTCGTCGTCATCTCGGCGGGCTTTGCCGAGATCGGCGCGGAGGGCCGCGTGCGGCAGGAGCAGCTGCTCGAGCTCGTCCGTGCGCACGGCGCACGGATGATCGGCCCGAACTGCCTCGGCATCTCGTCCGCTTCGACCAGGCTCAACGCCACCTTCGCGCCACGCGCGTTCCCTCCCGGAAAGATCGGCTTCTCGTCGCAGAGCGGTGCCCTCGGTCTCGCCGTACTGGAGCACGGGGAGAAGCGCGGGCTCGGGCTGTCCTCATTCGTCTCGATCGGCAACAAGGCGGACGTCTCTTCGAATGACCTGCTCGAGTGGTGGGCCGAGGACGCGACCACCGAGCTCGTGATGCTCTATCTGGAATCGTTCGGCAACCCTCGAGCGTTCGCGCGCATCGCGCGACGTGTCGCGCGAAAGAAGCCGGTGCTCGCGATGAAGAGCGGCACGACACGGGCCGGCATCAAGGCTGCGAGTTCGCACACCGCAGCGCTCGCAGGGTCGGAGGCCGCAGTCGACGCGCTCTTCCGGCAGGCGGGCGTCATCCGGACGCAGACGCTCGACGAGCTCGTCGACGTCGCGACGCTCCTTTCCGATCAGCCTGTCCCGCGCGGGCGCCGCGTCGCACTCGTCACGAACGCGGGCGGGCTCGGAATCCTGTGCGCCGACGCATGCGAGGCCTCCGGACTCGAGCTCCCGTCGCTCGCCGAGGAGACGTTGCGCACCCTGCACGACGTGATGCCCCTCGAGGGCAGCGCCGCGAACCCGGTCGACATCCTCGGATCGGCGAATGCCAAGACGTTCGCCGACGTGCTGCCCATCGTGCTCGCCGATCCGGGAGTCGACTCGCTCATCGTTCTCTTCGTCCCCACCGTGGGCGTCTCCGAGGACGACGTCGGCGCTGCGATCAGCCGTGCCGCGGCAGGCGCGGGCGACAAGCCCGTGCTCTGTGCATTCCTCTCCGCCAGGGGTGCGCCTGCGACGTTGCGCAGTGCTGCTCCCGTGCCTGCGTTCTCGTATCCCGAAGCCGCGGCCCGCGCGCTCAGCCGCGCTGCCGAACGCGGCGACTGGCTGCGACGGCCGGCGGGCACCGTTCCCGACCTCACCGTCGACCGCGAGACGGCCGAGGCCGTCGTCGCCGAAGCTCTCGCGCTCGCCGACGAGGCGTGGCTCGAGCCGGCACAGACCCGCCGGCTCCTCGAGGCGTATGGGCTTCCGGTCGTCCCCGAACGTGTGGTCGACTCGGCGGACGCCGCGGTTGCGGCGGCCGAGGAGCTCGGCTTCCCCGTGGTCGTGAAAAGCGCCGCCGCAGGCGCGCACAAGACGGAATCGGGCGGCATCGCACTGAACCTCGCCGACGAAACGGAAGTGCGTACCGCAGTCGAACGGATCGGTGCGCCGGTCCTCGTTCAGCCGATGGTGCGCGGCGGCGCCGAGCTGCTCGCAGGCGCGGTCCAGGATCCGGTGTTCGGCCCGCTCGTGGCCTTCGGGCCTGGTGGCGTCTTCGCAGAGCTCATCGGCCAGGCGCAGTTCCGCCTTGCGCCGTTGACCGACCTCGATGCCCGCGAGCTCGTGTGTGCCGGCAAAGCCGGACGCCTCGTCGCCGGCTTCCGCGGCGCACCGCCCGCGGACGAGGAAGCGCTCGTCGACCTGCTCGTCCGCCTCTCGCGACTCGCCGAGGACATTCCCGAGCTGGCCGAGCTCGATCTGAACCCGGTGCTCGCCCTCTCCGACCGCTGCCTCGCCGTCGACGCGCGCGTCCGCGTTGCACGGCAGGCGCCGCTTCGGCGCGCAAAGTCCTGGTAAGCCGAAGGCCGACTTTCGCCGGCCTTTGACTGGTGGATGCGCCGGAGCTTCGTGAAGCCCGGGCTATGTGCCTCCAGCCTCGCTCGACCGCCGACGCCGTCCATCCGGGATTCCACGTATGAGCTCGGGGGACTCCTTCGGATACGGTCACGGCATGCACGCGTTCGGAGTCGGATCCGTCGTCGAGAAGCTGCGCGCCGCGGGCGGTGGCTACGAGATCGTCCACGAATCCGCCGGAATCGAGCTCGGCGTGTACGTGCTCGTCGCGCCGGAGCCGGACCGGCAGCAGCCGCACGAGGACGACGAGATCTACGTCGTGCTCGACGGCTCGGGCATGCTCGACGTCGAAGACACGAGCGTGCCCGTGAAGGTCGGCGACGCCGTCTTCGTCGAAGCGGGCGCGGACCACCGCTTCAGCGCGTACGAGCAGCTCGCTGTGCTCGTGCTATTCGAGCGCAAGCGCTGACCGAACGCCCCGGGCGATCTCGAGATCCTCGCGCGCGGCGACGACGAACGTGCGGACCACGGCATCGCTGGAGGAGATCTCCGCGTCGAGCTCGGGCGCGGCGTTGCGGGCCTGATCGACGCCGATACCGAGGAAGCCGAGACCGTCGGCCGCGCGGGCGCGAATCGGCGCAGACCGCTCGCCCACCCCGCCGGTGAACACGAGCACGTCGAGACCGCCGAGCGCGGCAGCCATCCCCGCGATCTCGCCGCGCAGGCGGTGGAGATAGACCTCGATCGCGAGCCGGGCATCCTCATCGCCGGCTGCCTCGGCCTCGAGCACCGCCTTCATGTCTCCCGTGCCGGCGAGCCCCAGGAGGCCCGAGCGGTGCTCGAGCGTCGACGCGAGCTCCGACGGAGGCATGCCCATGTGCTCCTCGAGCCAGAGGATGAGCCCGGGGTCGACGCTGCCCGAGCGAGTGGCCATCACGAGCCCGTCGAGCGGCGTGAAGCCCATCGTGGTGTCGACCGAGACGCCACCGAGGACGGCGGCGAGCGACGCGCCCGCGCCGAGGTGGCAGGTGACGACGCGGAGGCCGTCGACGGCGACGCCCGCGAGCTCGGCCGCGCGCCGCGACGCGTACGCATGCGAGAGGCCGTGGAAGCCGAAGCGCCTCAGGCTCCAGCGCCGGCGCCACTCGCGCGGCAGCGCATACGTGGCCGCAGCAGCGGGGATGTGCGCATGGAACGCCGTATCGAAGCACGCGACCGCGGGCACCCCAGGCAAGGCCTTGCCGACGAGCTCGAGGCCGCGGAGCGACTTGGGCTGGTGCAGGGGGGCGAGGTCGGTGAGCGCCTCCAGCCGCCGCACGACGTCGTCGTCGATGACGACGGGCTCGACGAACTCGATCCCGCCGTGCACGATGCGGTGCCCGACAGCGTCGATCCCTTCGAGCGCGTCGAGGTCGACGTCGTTCGCCACGACCGCGTCCCCGTCGAGCACCGAGAGCTTGAGGCTGCTCGACCCAGCGTTGACGACGAGGATTCTCAGTGCGGCCAGACCCAGTCGCGCACAGCCGGCGTATCCTCGCCTTCGCTGCGGGTGTACGCGCGGCACTGCACGCGCTCGTCCTCCATCCGCTGCCGCAGCGTCGCCGCATGCGAACCGAGCGAGGGGACGCGATCGATGACGTCCATGACGAGATGGAACCGGTCGAGGTCGTTGAGCATGACCATGTCGAAGGGCGTCGTCGTCGTGCCTTCTTCCTTGTAGCCGCGCACGTGAATGTTCGCGTGGTTCGTCCGGCGGTAGGTCAGCCGGTGGATGAGCCACGGGTAGCCGTGGAATGCGAAAACGACCGGCTTGTCAGCGGTGAAGAGCGTGTCGAACTCACTGTCGGAAAGCCCGTGCGGATGCTCCGTGTCGGGCTGCAGGCGCATCAGGTCGACGACGTTGACGAAGCGCACGCGCAGATCGGGGAGCTCCGTGCGCAGGATGTCGACGGCGGCGAGGGCCTCCAGCGTCGGGACGTCGCCGCAGCACGCCACGACGACATCCGGATCGCCGCCGTCGTTGGACGCCCACTCCCAGATGCCGATGCCGCGCGTGCAGTGGAGGACAGCGTCCTCCACCGACAGATAGTTCAGCGCCGGCTGCTTGCCCGCGACGATGACGTTCACGTAGTGCCGGCTGCGCAGACAGTGGTCGGCGACCGAGAGAAGCGTGTTCGCATCCGGCGGCAGATAGACGCGGATGATCTCCGCCTTCTTGTTCACGACATGGTCGATGAAGCCTGGGTCCTGATGCGAGAAGCCGTTGTGATCCTGCCGCCACACGTGCGAGGACAAGAGGTAGTTGAGCGAGGCGATCGGCTGCCGCCAGTGAATCTCACGCGTCGTCTTCAGCCACTTGGCGTGCTGGTTGAACATCGAGTCGATGATGTGAATGAACGCCTCGTAGCAATTGAAGAGCCCATGCCTGCCGGTGAGCAGATAGCCCTCGAGCCAGCCCTGGCACTGGTGCTCGGACAGCACCTCCATCACGCGTCCGGCCCGCGCGAGGTGGTCGTCGCTCGGCAGCGTTTCCGCCTCCCACTGGCGGTTGGTCACGTCGAAGACGGCGCCGAGCCGGTTCGACGCGGTCTCGTCCGGGCCGAAGAGCCGGAAGTCCGTCGGGTTCAGCCGGATGACGTCGCGCAGATACGTGCCGAGGACGCGCGTCGCCTCGCTGAAGGTCGTCGCCGGCGCTGGAACCTCGACTGCGAAGTCGCGGAAGTCCGGAAGGACGAGATCCTGGAGCAACAAGCCTCCGTTTGCGTGCGGGTTCGCGCTCATACGACGGTGGCTCTTCGGAGGCAGGCCCGCCAGCTCGGCGACCAGCGCTCCGTGAACGTCGAAGAGTTCCTCCGGGCGATAGCTCCGTAGCCACGACTCGAGCTGGTGCAGATGCTCCGGATTCGTCCGCAGCTCCGCGAGCGGCACCTGGTGCGACCGCCACGTCCCCTCGGTGGCGAGGCCGTCGACTGTCTTCGGCCCCGTCCAGCCCTTGGGCGTCCGGAGCACGATCACCGGCCACCGCGGCCGCTCGGTCACGCCGTCCATGCGTGCGGCGCGCTGCGCGGCCGCGATCTCCTCGACCGCTGTCCCGAGCACCGACGCCATCCGCTGGTGGGCTTCCTCCGGGTCGGCGGAGTCCACCCAGTGCACGGTGTGGCCGCAGCCTTCGAGGAGCGAGGTCAACTCGTCGTCGCCGATACGCGCGAGCACGGTCGGGTTCGCGATCTTGTAGCCGTTCAGGTGGAGGATCGGGAGCACGGCTCCGT
>Ga0307372_10002108_pt1 | contig 33567 bp, 32 predicted proteins | sample OX1MG_FD_202533 | JGI IMG/M metagenome (GOLD analysis project Ga0307372, IMG submission 202533) | Soil microbial communities from Risofladan, Vaasa, Finland - OX-1 | ecosystem: Environmental > Terrestrial > Soil > Coastal area > Acid sulfate soil | place: Finland: Risofladan, Vaasa | collected... | reverse complement strand
GGCGCTTCCACGTCACCGACCTGCACGTCCAGATCCGTCGCACCCCCAAGCCGGTCGTCGCGATGGTCGCCGGCTACGCGATCGGCGGCGGCCACGTGCTGCATGTCGTGTGCGACCTGACGATCGCGGCCGAGAACGCCCGCTTCGGGCAGACCGGGCCGCGCGTCGGCTCCTTCGACGGCGGCTACGGAGCGAGCATCCTCGCCGCCCAGGTCGGCCAGAAGCGCGCGAAGGAGATCTGGTTCCTGTGCCGCCAGTACGACGCCGCCCAAGCTCTCGAGTGGGGCCTCGTCAACGCCGTCGTCCCGCTCGCGCGTCTCGAGCAGGAGACCGTCGCGTGGTGCCGCGAGATGCTCGCGCTCTCGCCGTTCGCGCTGCGGCTGCTGAAGGCGAGCTTCAACGCGGCCGAGGACGGGCTCGCCGGCGTGCAGCAGCTCGCCCATGACGCGAACCTGCTGTTCTACGGCTCCGAGGAGGCCCGCGAGGGCCGCACCGCCTACGCCGAGAAGCGCGCACCCGACTTTTCGCAGTTCCCGCGCCGCCCGTGAGAATCTGGCTGATGGCGGCGCGGCCGCGGACACTTCCGGCCGCCATCGCCCCGGTGCTCGTCGGCACCTCGCTGGCGATCCGCTACGGCACCTTCCACCCGATCGCCTTCATCGCCGCGCTGCTCGGCGCGATCCTGATCCAGATCGGCACGAACCTCTCCAACGACTACTCCGACGCGCGGCGCGGCGCCGACAGCGATGAGCGGATCGGCCCGGTGCGCGTGACGGCGGGCGGCCTGGTCCCCCCGCGTCAGGTCCTGATCGCGACCTACCTGACCTTCGGCGCCGCGGTGCTCTGCGGCGCCTATCTGATCGCGGTCGCGGGCTGGGCGCTGCTGGCGGTCGGCGCGGCGTCGATCCTCGCCGGCGTCCTCTACACCGGCGGACCGCGGCCCTACGGCTACGAGGGACTCGGGGAGGTGTTCGTCTTCCTGTTCTTCGGGCTCGTCGCGGTGACGGGCTCCTACTTCGTGCAGCGCCGCGACCTTCCGTGGCAGGCCTTCGTGCTGGCCGTACCGGTCGGGCTGCTGATCTCGGCGATCCTCGTGGTCAACAACGCGCGCGACATCGACACCGACCGGCGCGCCGGCAAGCGCACCCTTGCGGTACGGCTCGGGCGAGAGCGCACGCGCGTGCTGTTCGGCGCGATGATCGCCGTCGCGTTCGTGACCTCGTGGGTGCCGTGGTTCGCCGGCGCGCTGTCGCCGTGGCTGTTCGTGACGGCAGCCTCGGCGCCGCTCGCCGTCGGCGTGGTGCAGACCGTGCGCACGCACGCCGACGGGCCGTCGCTGAACCAGGCGCTCGCCCGCACCGCGAAGCTGGCGCTGGTCTTCTGCCTGCTGCTGTGCGCCGGCGTGCTGGCGAGCTAGTCGCGATGGAGCTTGCCTTCGATCGCCGCGAGCTGCGCTTCGCGCAACCGCTGACCGCAGCGTTCGGCGTGCTGCATTCGCGCGAGCTGGTCGAGGTGACGCTGACCGGCGCCGACGGAATCGCCGGCCATGGCGAGGCGGCGGCGCTGGAGCCCTACGACGGCGTGTCGACCGAGCGGGTGCTGAGGGCACTCGAGGCCTACCGGGCGCCCCTGGCGGCCTCGGCGGCCGGGGGCACGCTGCTCGACGCCTGCCGCGCGCGCGACGCGCTGCCGCAGGCGCTCGCGGCGATCGACATCGCGCTGTGGGACCTCGCCGGCAAGCGCGCCGGCCGTCCCGTGTGTGATCTGCTGAGCGACGCGCCGGCGAGCGCCATCGCGGTCAACGCCAGCGTTGCCGCCCCGACGCCGCAGCGCGCGGCACGGGCGGCCGCTGACGCCGTAGCGCGCGGCTACTCGTGCGTCAAGCTCAAGGTGGGCTTCGCCGACGATCTCGCTCGCGTCGCCGCCGTCCGTGAAGCGATCGGCCCGAACGTCAGCCTGCGACTTGACGCCAACGGGGCCTGGAGCGTGGCGCAGGCCGAGCGGCTGCTCTCGGAGCTCGGCGTCTACGGGCTCGAGCTTGTCGAGGAGCCGGTGCGCGGCCTGCCGCAGACGCGGAAGCTGCGTGCGCGCGTACCGGTGCGCATCGCCATCGACGAGACCGCCGCGCTGCCGGGGGCGCTGACCGCCCGCGTCGCCGACGCCGTGTGCCTGAAGGTCTCGCGGTGCGGCGGGATCGGTGCGCTGCTCGCGGCGGCGACGCTCGTGCGCACGAGCGGCGCCGAGGTCTATTTGGCCTCGACCTACGACGGCCCGCGCGGCATCGCGGCGGCGCTGCACGCGGCCGCCGCGCTCGCCCCGCTGCCGTCATGCGGACTGGCGACGCTCGAGCTGTTCGAACAGACTCCGCTGCTGCCCGTCGTTGACGGCGAGCTCACCGTCCCGCGCGGGCCCGGGCTCGGGCTGTAGCGATCAGTCGCTCGCGCACAGCGCGCGAGCGACCTCGCGCGGGGCCTGCAGGGCGACGCGGTGCCCGACCCCGGGCACGCAGCGAAACGTCGATCGGCGGGCGCCCGCGGCGAGGCGTTTGCCGTGCCCGAGATAGGCCAGGTCGAGCTCGCCGGCCAGGACCGCGACCGCCATCGTCAGCTCGCCGAGCCGATCCCACATCGGCGCCATGCTGCCGGGGCCGAGGCCGCGGAGCATCGCGGCCAATCCGCCGGGCGTGCAGCGGCGCTCGTCCGCCGCGATCGCCTCCGCGACCTCCTCCGGATCGTGGGCGAACAGCGGCTGCGCGCGCCAACGGGCGACGAAGGACTCGATCGAGTCGCGCTCGACCTGCGCCGCCAGCGCCTCGTCTGCGACTCGGCGCGCCTCGCGCTCGGCAGGATCCTCGATGCCGGCGCTGGCCGAGACGAGGACCAGCCGCGAAACCCGATCGGGTATCGCCAGCGCGGCGTGCAACGCGAGGCGGCCGCCCATCGAATAGCCGACCACGATCGCCGCCTCGGCGGCGGTCGCGCCCGACACCAGCCGGGTGACGCCCTCAGCGGTCAGCGGATCGGCGTCGCTGAGGTTCAGTGCAACCGGCGCGAAGCGGTCCTCGGGCAGCTCGGCGATCACGCCATCCCAATGCCGGGCCGTGCCGGCGAAGCCGTGCAGCAGGACGACGGGGATCGCCATGGCGATCAGTGTGACGTGGCCGCGGGCGCGCCGCGCTCGCGACCGGGCGGCGGCGGGTACGGTTCGCGCTGAGCAGCGCGAACGCCGGATCATCTCCTGACCCCCGCCCCCGACACCCACGACCTGATCGCCGCGTTCGTCGACGAGCTGGCGCGCTGCGGCATGACCGACGCCTGCACCTCCCCGGGGTCGCGCTCGACGCCGCTGGTGCTGGCGATCGCGCGCGAGCCGCGGCTTCGCGCGCACTCGCACATCGACGAGCGCGCGAGCGGGTTCTTCGCGCTCGGGATCGCCAAGGCCACCGGGCGAGCCGTGGTGCTGACCTGCACCTCCGGGACCGCCGCGGCCAACCTCGCCCCGGCGGTGATCGAGGCGAGCGAGGCGCGAGTCCCGCTGATCGTCCTGACCGCTGACCGTCCGCCGGAGCTCCGCGAGATCGGCGCGGGCCAGACGATCGACCAGATCAAGCTCTACGGCGACGCCGTCCGCTGGTTCTTCGAAGTCGGCAACCACGACGCGACGCCGGAGCGCATCGCGTGGATCCGCGCCCTCGCGTGTCGGGCGTGGGCCGCCGCGAGCGGCGAGCGTCCCGGGCCGGTGCACCTGAACTGGCCGCTGCGCGAGCCGCTCGTGAGCGCGCCGGGCCGGCCGGCTCCGGGCGGGCGCTCGGGCGGGCGTCCGTGGATGACCGTGGCCGCCCGGGGGCGCGAGCCGGCGCGGCTCGCCGACCATGTGGGGGCGCCGGCACGCGGGGTGATCGTGGCGGGACGCGACGACGCCGGCCTCGCCCCGGCGATTCCCGCGCTCGCGCGAGCGGCGGGCTACCCGCTGCTTGCCGATCCGCTGTCGGGCGCGCGGCGCGGCGACGCGGCGATCGCCCACTACGACGCGCTGCTGCGCGATGCGGACTTCGCGCGCCAGCACGCCCCGGAGGTGGTCGTCAGGGTCGGCGACCTGCCGACGTCGAAGTCGCTGCGGTCCTGGCTCGGCGCCCTGCCCGCGGCACGCCAGATCCTCGTCGACTCCGAGCTCGGCTGGCAGGACCCGGCCTCGGTGGTGGAGCTCGTGATCCGGGCGGACCCGCGCGTGCTCGAGCCCCCGCCGGCGGCGCCCCCGGGCTGGCTGGAAGGCTGGCGGGCCGCCGACGCGCGCGCTGCCGCGGCGATCGAGGCAACGCTCGGTGAGGAGCTCAGCGAGCCGAACGTCGCACGAGCGATGGCGACCGCGCTGCCCTCCGGCGCCACCGTATTCGTCGCCGCCTCGATGCCGGTTCGCGATCTCGAGTGGTTCTGGCCGGTGCGCGACGACGCACCGCGTGTGCTCTCCAACCGCGGCGCCAACGGCATCGACGGAACGCTGTCGAGTGCGTTCGGCGTCGCCGCCGCCGTCCCGGGGCCGGTGGTCGCGCTGATCGGCGACGTCGCCTTCGCCCACGATCTCGGCGGCCTGCTGGCGGCCTCGCGGCTCGGGCTGTCGCTCACCATCGTGCTGGTCAACAACGGCGGCGCGGCGGTCTTCGACTACCTGCCGATCGCCCGCGAGCGCGACGTCTACGAGCAGCACGTGGCGACGGCGACCGGCCTGGACTTCGAGCGCGCGGCGGCGCTGTACGGCTTGCGCTACGAGCGGCCGCAAACCCTCGAGGCGCTGCGCGCGCTGCTTGCCCCGCCCGCCCCCGGCACGCTGATCGAGGTCCGCACCGACCGACCGGCCGGCGTGGCCCTGCACGAGCGGGTGTGGTCGGCCGTGGCGAGCAGCCGAACCCGCTGAGCGATCAGGCGGCGAGCACGGGCAACAGGGCGCCGAGCTTGACCTCGGTCTCGGCGAGCTCGGCGGCCGGGTCCGAGTCGGCCACGATGCCGTTGCCGGCATAGCAGCGCGCCACCGAGCCCTCGATCAACGCGCAGCGCAGCGCGACACAGAACTCGCCGTCCTCGTTGGCGTCGGTCCAGCCGACCGGCCCCGCGTACCAGCCGCGGTCGATCCCCTCGAGCGCGCGAATCAGTGGCAGCGCGACCGCCGCCGGCTCGCCTCCGACGGCGGGCGTCGGATGCAGCAGACCCGCCAGCTCGACGGCGGCGACCGGCGCGGCGAGCTGCGCGCGAATCGGCGTCGCGAGATGCTGGATGTTGGCGACCCGCACCAGCTCCGGTTCCTCGGGCATCGTCACCCAGACGGCGTGCGGGCGTAGCGCCCGCTCGATCCGGCGGCCGACGATCGCGTGCTCCTCGCGCTCCTTGTCCGAGCGCAGCAGCCGCTCGCCGAGGTGGTCATCGACCGCCGGGTCGGCGCTGCGCCCGATCGAGCCGGCGAGCGCGACGGTGCTGACGCGGAGGCCCTCCCGGCGCATCAGGAGCTCCGGCGTCGCGCCGATGAAGGTGGCCTCGCCGCGCCCGACCGCGTAGACGAAACAGCCTCCGAACGCCTCGCGCAGCACGCCGAACACCGCCGCCGGGTCGTGCTGCACCGGGCTGTGGACATCGACCTCGCGCGCCAGCACGATCTTCTCGAGCCGGCCCGCAGCCATCAGCTCCACCGCCCGACCGACCGCTGCCTCGTAGTGCTCCGGGGCCATCGCGCCGGCGATCGTGTGGCGTTCGGTCGGATGCGGGTCAAGCAGCGCCAGCGGCAGCTCGCGCAGCGACGCGAGCCGCCGCTCCACGCGCTCCAGCAGCTGGCCGGGGAGGTCGTCGGCGTGCGCCAGCGCGGCGACCGTGCACCAGACCTCCTCACCGCGGCGAACCAGCGCGACCTCGGGTACCACCAGCGACGCCGGAGCGAAGGCGGACCAGTGCGGGGTGCTCCCGCCGTCGTGCGCGAAGGCGAAGCCGCCGCACGCGATCAGGCCACCGCCGATCGGCCCGCCCGACGGCTCGACGCAGGCCCGCGCAACGAGCTCGCGCCAGCGCGCCGCGGTGCACTCGAAGCGCAGATGCCCGCGATCCTCGAGCGCCACGACGGCCCCGAGCGTCGCGACGACGGTCCGCTCACGGTCGGGTTGCTCGAAGCACATCCAGGGTTCCCCGGCACCGCGCGAGCTGAGCACCACGGCGCTTGGGTCCACGCCGTCGGCGACCCGCCAGCTGACCGCCGCGACGCACTCGCCATGCCGGCGCGCGCGGCGCACCGCCCGCTGCAGCTGCGCCTCGAGGGCCCTGCCGTGCTGCTCGCCGAGCGCGAAGCGCCCCGCCCGCCCCTCGCCCTCGCGGGTTGGGGAGTGCGGTGGGTGCATCCGCGCTCGCGAGCCGCTCGGGGGGGGCACTACGTCTCCGCGCGACCTCGCGACATTGCGATCTCGCCGGTGCGCATCATCTCGATCAGGCCGTGGACGCGCACCAGGCGCTCGAAGGCCGCGATCTTCTCGGCGCCGCCGGTCACCTCCACGGTGACCGAGCGTTTGGTCGTGTCGACGACGCGCCCGCGGAAGATCTCCGTGTACTCGAGGATCTCGCTGCGCGCCTGCCCCTCCGCGCTGACCTTGAACAACGCCAGCTCGCGCGTCACCGTCCCGGCGGGCTCGAGATCGCGAATCTTCAAGACGTTGACCAGCTTGTGCAGCTGTTTGGTCACCTGGTCGATCGGGTGCAGCGCCCCGTCGACGGTCAGCGTGATCCGCGAGAACTGCTCGTTGTCAGTCGGGCCGACGGTGAGCGTCTCGATGTTGAAGCCGCGCCGCGCGAAGAGGCCGGCGATGCGGGTCAGGACACCCGGCCGGTTCTCGACGAGGATCGACAGGACGTGCTTGCGGCCGGTCCGCAGGCCGACGGCGGCGTCGAGCTCCTCGAGGCTCAGCGGGGTCTTGGTTCCGGGTTCACCCATCGCCGATCACCCCACCATGTCGCGCGCGGCGGCGCCGGGCGCGATCATCGGGTAGGTGTTCTCCTCGCGGGTCACGCGGACGTCGGCGACGACCGTCCCGGGCGTGGCGATCGCGGCGCGAATGTCCTCGACCAGCGAGCCCTTGTCGGTGAAGCGCAGCCCCGTCGCGCCGTACGCCTGGGCGAGCTTGACGAAGTCGGGGTATTCACCCATGTCGACCTGACTGTAGCGGTGGTCCCAGAACAGCTCCTGCCATTGGCGAACCATGCCCAGGTAGCCGTTGTTCATGATGAACACCTTGACCGCGATCTGCTCCTGCACGCAGGTGGCGAGCTCCTGGATGTTCATCTGGATCGAGCCGTCCCCGGCGATCACGCAGACCGTCTGGTCGGGCGCTCCGACCTTGGCACCCATCGCCGCCGGCAAGCCGAAGCCCATCGTGCCCAGGCCGCCGGAGTTGATCCATTGGCGCGGGCGCGTGAAGTGGTAGTACTGCGCGGTCCACATCTGGTGCTGGCCGACGTCGGAGACCACGATCGCCTGCCCCCCGGTCGCCTCGTAGAGCGCCTGGATCAGATACTGCGGCTTGATCTCCGAATCGGCGCTGTCCTGGTAGCGCAGCGGGTGCTCGGCCCTCCAGGCCTCGATCCTGGTCCACCAGTCGCCCAGCCGGGCAGGGTCGGCGTCGAGCGCGCGGTACTCGACCAGCAGCTTGCGCAGCACGTTGCGCGCGTCGCCGACGATCGGGATGTGCGCCGGCACGTTCTTGGAGATCTCGGCCGGATCGATGTCGATGTGAATGAACTTCGCCTGCGGCGCGAACTCGGCGAGCTTGCCGGTGATGCGATCGTCAAACCGCGCGCCGATCGCGCAGATCAGGTCGGCCTCGTCCATCGCGTAGTTCGCGGCGCGCGTCCCGTGCATGCCGAGCATCCCGAGCCACTGGGGATGGGTGCCGGGAAAGCCGCCGAGTCCCATGAGCGTGCACGTGACCGGGAAGCGATCCGCGGTCGCAAATTCGACGAGCTCGGCACCCGCTCCCGAGTTGATCACGCCGCCGCCGGCGTAGATCACCGGGCGCCGCGCGCTCGCCAGCGCGTTCGCCGCCTGGCGGATCTGTTTCTGGTTGCCCTCGGTCGTCGGCTGATAGCCGGGGAGGGAGACGTCCAGCACCGGCTCATAGGCGATCTCGGCCCGCGAGAGGTCCTGGGGAACGTCGATCACGACCGGTCCCGGGCGTCCCGTTCGCGCGATGTGAAAGGCCTCGTGGATCGCGCGCGGGATCTCCAGCGGGTGCTGGATCATGAACGAGTGCTTGACGATCGGCAGCGTGATGCCCATCGTGTCGGCCTCCTGGAAGCCGTCGGTGCCGAGCAGTTCGGTGCGGACCTGACCGGTGATGAAGACCACCGGCACCGAGTCCATCATGGCGTCGGCGATCGGCGTCACCAGGTTGGTGGCGCCCGGGCCGGAGGTGGCGAGCGCGACGCCCACCTTGCCGGTCGCCTTCGCGTAGCCCTCTGCCGCGTGTCCCCCGCCCGCCTCGTGGCGCACGAGCACGTGGCGGATCCCGGCGTCGTAGAAGGCATCGTAGGTCGGCAGGTTCGCGCCACCCGGGAGGCCGAATACGACGTCGACGCCCTCGGCTTTCAGGCACTCCATCACGGCATCGACTGCACGCATCGCACTACCCTCCTTTCAACGGGATCGGAAACGCAAAACGGCCCGCGAAACAGGCCCTCACGGGTCAGAATAGCGTGCCGGGGCGCACTTTCCTGCCGGTGCAATCACAGCCGCGCGCGAACCCGCATCGACGGATCCGGCTCGATCAGCTCCGAGTCCTCGGGATAGTCGAGGTCGGTGCCGCAGCGCATGCACATCGCGTCGTAGTGGCGCACCGCGCGGCCACAGCCCGGACAGATCCGCAGCGCCTCCTCGGTCTCGTGGCGGTAGAGCACAGCCATCAGCGGCCCGAGGATCGGAGCCACTCCCGAGATCATGAACCATACGAAGAACGAACTGCCCTTGCGCGTGCCGATGTATCCGCCGGCGCACGCCGAAAGCAGGCAGACCGCAAGGCCTGCGGCATAGACCCAATTCAGAATAGGACGCGGACCGCCCAGACGGCACCGATGATCGCGACGACGATCGCGATGATCGTCGCGACCACGATCACGACGTGAAACAGCAGATGGAGCAGAATCCACGCGCAGACGAGCAGCACCAGCGCGGCAAGCGCATGGCGGCCGAACGACTGCATGCGGCCCTCGGTGGGCGTGCGACCCTCGGTGTGTTGTTCGTTCATACGGGAGAGCTTACGCTCCCCCGCGACGCTAGCGGTGCGGATGAACCGGGTACGGCCGGTGCTCGGGTCGCGCCGGTGACGCGGAGGCTGCCAGGCGAGCAAGGGTGTAGCGCCGCAGGACCGCCGGCGCCTTCCCCATCGTGGACGCCTCGTCCACCTGCGGGAAGAGCAGGAATCTGGATCGGGCGTTAGGTGTGTTCATGGCGGAAATCATCCGCTCCACGCCGCTCCGCGTCGTTGGCCGTGTGGCCAAGACCATCCGGTGCGACTTCGCCGCGTTGTCGGCAGCGCTCAGGCCTGATCGTCAGCCGATTGGAGACCGAGCGCCGCGTGGATCAGCCGCGTCACCTCGGCGCCGTCGGCGCGGCCGCGGGTTTCACGCATGACCGGCCCGATCAGCGCGCCGATCGCCTTGGCGTTGCCGGCGCGCACCTGCTCTGCGGCCTGCGGATCGCCGGCGACCACGCGGGCGACGATCGCCGCGAGGCCGGCCTCGTCGTCGATCGCCTCGAGTCCGCGCGCCGCAACGATCTGCCCGGGATCGCCGCCGTCGGCAACGAGCACGCCCAGCACCTCGCGGGCCGCGGTGACCGTGAGGGTCCGCTCGGCGACCATCGCGACCAGCGCGGCAAGGGCCGCCGGCGAGACCGTGCTCGCGGCCGGGTCCTCGTCAGCGAGGGCGCCGACGAGCTCGCCCCCGACCCAGTCGGCGAGCCGCCGCGGGTGTGCGGCGTCGGCGGCGAGCGCGCGCTCGTAGAAGTCGCCGAGCTCGGCGCGAAACGCGAGCTGGCGGGCCCGCTCGGCGCCCAGGCCGAGTTCGCGCTCGAAACGCTCGGCGCGCGCCGCGGGCAGCTCGGGCATCGCCGTGCGCGCCGCGTCGAGCATCGCCTCGGTCGTCGCGATCGGCACCAGGTCGGGCTCCGGGAAGTAGCGGTAGTCGTGCGCCTCCTCCTTGGAGCGAAGCGAGCTGATCGCACCGGATGACGGATCGAAGTGAAGCGTCTCCTGCACCACCTCCTCGCCCGCTTCGAGGATCGCCCGCTGACGTTCGATCTCGGCGGCGACACCGCGTTCGAGGAAGCGGAAGGAGTTCATGTTCTTGAGCTCCGTCTTGGTCCCGAGCTGCTCGCTCCCGGCCGCTCGCAGCGACACGTTGGCGTCGGCCCGCAGCGAGCCCTCGTCCATGTTCACGTCGCTGACCCCCAGGACGCGCAGCGTCACGCGCAGCAGCTCGAGCCACTCGCGGGCCTGCGCCGGCGAGTGCACGTCGGGCTCGGTGACGATCTCGACGAGCGGTGTCCCACCGCGGTTGAAGTCGACGAGCGACTGCTCCGAGCCATGAATCCGTCCGCTCGCGCCGATGTGGACGAGCTTCGCGGCGTCCTCCTCGAGGTGCACGCGGTGGATGCGCACGCCGGCCAGTTCGCCGCCGCGACACAGCGGCTCGTCGTACTGGGAGATCTGGTAGCCCTTGGGCAGGTCGGGGTAGAAGTAGTTCTTGCGGTGGAAGATCGAACGCGGCGCGATCTCGCATCCCAGCGCCATGCCGATCATCAGGCCGAAATGGATCGCCCGCGCGTTGACCACGGGCAGCGCGCCCGGCAGCCCGAGACACACGGCGCAGGTGTGGGTGTTCGCCGGCGCGCCGAAGCTGAGCTCGCAGCCGCAGAACAGCTTCGTCGCGGTCGCCAACTGGACGTGGATCTCCAGCCCGATCACCGGCTCGAGCGCGCTGCTCATGCGCGCACCGCGCTGCCGTCGAAGGCGAGCGCCGCCTCGAGCGCGAACGACGCGGCGAGCAGCCCGTTCTCGCTGAACGGGGGTCCCGCGAGTTGCAAGCCGACCGGCAACGGCCGCTCGCCTCCCGGCGGCGGCGCGAGACCGCACGGGATCGAGATCGCCGGGATCCCGGCGAGCGACATCGGAACCGTGCAGAAGTCGTTGAGGTACATCGCGAACGGGTCGGCGGTCTTTGCTCCGAACTCGAACGCGACGCCCGGCGCGGTCGGGGTGACGATGAAGTCGAACCGCTCGAACGCTGCGGCGAAGTCCTCGGCGATCTTCGTCCGGACCCGCTGCGCGCGCCCGTAGTAGGCGTCGTAGTAGCCGCTCGAGAGCGCGTAGGTGCCGAGCATGATGCGCCGCTTGACCTCCGCCCCGAAGCCGTCGTGGCGGGTCCGCGTGTACATCGCGAGCAGGTCGTCGGCGTCGCTCGCCCGGTAGCCGTAGCGCACGCCGTCGAAGCGGGCGAGGTTCGACGAGGCCTCGGCAGGCGCCAGCACGTAGTAGGCCGCGAGCGCATGCGGCGCGTGCGGCAGCGCGCACGGCTCGACGGTCGCACCCAGCGAGCGCGCCAGCTGGATCGCTGCTTCGAAGACCTCGAGCACGCCCGGCTCGATGCCCTCGCCGGTCAGCTCCGCCGGCACCCCGAGCCGCAGGCCGCGCAGATCGGCGCGCTGGGGGAGCTCGATCGGCCCCGGGAAGGTGAGCGAGGTGGAGTCGCACGGATCACGCTCGCCGACCATCTGGCTGTAGAGCAGTGCGGCGTCGGTCACGTCGCGCGCCAGCGGCCCGGCCTGGTCGAGCGAGGACGCGAAGGCGATCATCCCGTAGCGCGACACCGCGCCGTAGGTCGGCTTCAGGCCGACGATGCCGCACAGCGCCGCGGGCTGGCGGATCGAGCCGCCGGTGTCGGTGCCCAGCGCCCACGGCGCAAGCCCGGCGGCAACCGCCGCGGCGCTGCCGCCCGATGACCCGCCGGGGACGCGCCCGTGGTCCCAGGGATTGCGCACCGGGCCGAACGCCGAGTTCTCGGTCGAGGAGCCCATCGCGAACTCGTCCTGATTGGTCTTGGCGAGCAGCGGAGCGCCGGCCCGCGCCAGGCGCTCGACGACCGTCGCCGTGTACGGCGGACGGTAGCCCTCGAGTATCCGCGAGCCCGACTGACTCGGCACGCCCTCGGTGCAGAACAGGTCCTTGACCGCGAGTGGCACGCCGCCGAGCGGACCCCCGACCGGTTCCGGCGCGCCCTCGGCGACCCAGGTGAACGCGTTCAGCTGATCGGCTGCCGCCCGTGCGCGGTAGGCCTCGAACAGGGCGAGCGGGTCGAGCTCTCCGGCGCCGACCGCCGCCGCGGCCTGCGCGGCCGAAAGTCTGACGAGCTCACTCATGCCTGCGGGCTCGGCACGGCAAAGCCGTCATCGACGACGGCAGGCGCGCCGGCCAGCACGCGCTCGCGGGCCAGCGACGGCCGCGGCTCGTCCGGGCGCAGCGCGTTCTCGACGGCGACGACGTGCGAGGTCGGAGCGACGCCGTCGAGGTCGAGCTCGCCGATCGTCGAGATGTGCTCGAGCACACCGGCGAGCTCGACGGCCATCCGGTCGACCTCCTCGTCGCTCAGCTCGAGCCGCGCGAGGCGCGCGACGTGGCGAACCTCGTCGCGCCCGATCATGGCGCGGCCGGGACGCCCCAGAAGGGACGCTCATCGCGCAGCGAGAGCCACGCCGCGGCGAGCACGGCGAGCGATCCCGCCAGCCCCAGCCAGAGGCCGTAGCAGCGCGCCGTGGCGCCCATCGGCAGCGCCGTCGCGCGCAGTGCGACGAGCACGCTCGAGAGCAGCCCGAGCAGCGTCGTCGCGACCGCGACCATCAGCGGCACCGCGGCCGAGCGCTGGGCGAGCGTCGTGGCGAACAGCGCGAGCGCCGAGAGCGCCGCCAGCGCCAGGGGGACCGCGGTGACCGGGAGCGCGTGCCAGGCGTCCTCGCGACCGGCGGGAAACTCATACCACGGCAGGAACAGCGCCACCGCGAGCAGCACGCCGGCGGCCAGCGCGAGCAGTTCGGCCGGGCGGATCCTGTGGGCGTCGATCTTCACGGCCCGAAGCCTACCCGCCGGCGCGCGGCGGCTCCGCCGGGCTAGGCCCGGGTGCGCGCGGCCGACTCGGCGCCGGCCTCCAGGCGCCCCGGAGCGGCGCGCCGCGAGGGACGCAGCAGCGCCACCGAGAGCAATATGCCGGCGCCGACGGACGCCGCGGCGACCACGAACGCCAGGTGGTAGCCGGCGGTGAGGGCGCCGGCGAGCGAGTCACCGGCGGCGACCAGCGCCCGCGTGTGGTCTGCCGAGATCGTGCCGAGCACGGCAACTCCGAGCGCCCCGGACACCTGCATCGAGACGTTGACGACTCCCGACGCCAGACCGGCGTCGGCCGACGGCACGTCCGCCATCGCGATGGTCAGCAGCGGCACCGATGCTGTGCCCATGCCCGTGCCCATCAGCAGGAAGGCGATGAACACCGTCGGGAAGTAGCTCGCGTGGGGTCCCGCCTGCGACAGCAGCACGAGTCCGGTGACCGACAGCGCCATCGCGGGCATCATCGTGTGCCACGCGCCGAAGCGCGTGACCAGGCGGGCCGTGACACCGGACGAGAGGGCGGCGACCACGAGCGTCATCGGCAGGAAGGCGAGCCCGGTCTGCAGCGCGCCGTAGCCGAGCACGTGCTCGAGATAGAGCGTGCCGAGGAAGAAGCACGCATACATCCCGGTGAACAGGAATCCACGCACCACGCTCGAGCTGATCAGACCGCGCACGCGGAGGATGCGCAGGGGCATGATCGGCTTGCGCACACGCGTCTCGAGCGCGAAGAAGGCGGCGATCAGCGCGAGCGCGATCGCGCCGACGCCGAGCGTGCGCGCCGACCCGAGGCCGTAATCGCTCGACTTGACGATCGCATAGACGCCGAGCATCAGGCCGCCCGTCACCAGCAGCGACCCGAGCACGTCGACCCCGTCGCGCACCCCGAGGCCCTTGTTCTCCTGCACCAGCAGGACGCCGAGGACCAGCGCCAGTGCGCCGATCGGCAGGTTGATGAAGAAGATCCAGTGCCAGTTCAGCGCCTGCGTGATCACACCGCCCGCGAGCAAGCCGATCGAGCCGCCGCCGACCGCGACGAAGATGTAGGCGCTCATCGCACGTGCACGCTCGCGCGGGTCGGGGAACTCGGTGGCGATGATCGCGAGGATCACCGACGCCGACAGCGCTCCCGATAGGCCCTGCACGAAGCGCGCCGCGATCAGCAGCCCCTGACTGTCGGCCAGCCCGCACACGGCCGAGGCCGCGGTGAAGATCGCCAGGCCGGTCAGGAACACCTTCTTTCGGCCAATCAGGTCGCCCAGCCGGCCCGAGAGCAGTAGGAAGCCGGCGAAGGCGACGAGATAGGCGTCGATCACCCACGCCAGCCCCGCCTGCGTGAAATGCAGGTCGTGCTGGATCTTGGGCAGTGCGACATTGACGACCGTCGTGTCGAGCACGTTCATCAGCATCGCCAAGCAGACGACGATCAGCGCCAGCCAACGGCGGCGGTTGTCGTGTCCAGCCTGCGTCGTCGTGGACATCAATCCTCACTGTACCAATGATGACCATTGTGACGTTGTGCACTTAATGGTAATCTCGTACGGAGCATGGATGACACCGCCCAGACCGCGGGCTCGATCGTGTTGCTGACCCGACTCGCGAAGATCGTGTACCGCCGCAGCACCGAGGAACTGCTGGGCATGCGCCTGCGGCACTTCATCACGCTGAGCTACCTGCGCGACCATGCGGGCGTTCCGCAGCAGCAGATGTGCGAGATGCTGAGTATCGACGCGAACAACCTCGTCCTGCTGCTCAACTCGCTCGAGCTGGCCGGACATGTGCGGCGCCGGCGCGACCCCGACGACCGCCGCCGCCACCTCGTCGAGCTCACACCCGCCGGCCGGCGCGCACTCGAGCGCGCCGAGCGCGCGCAGGAGACCATCGAGGACGAGGTGCTCGCGCCGCTCAGCCAGCGGGAGCGCGAGACACTGCACAGCTTGCTCGGACGCGCCCTGGCCGCCTCGAATCATCCGGCCGGCACCGGGTACGTCGGCGCGGACGTTCGCGTACCGGCGTAGCCGCCAGTGCGCGATCGCGCGCTAGGCCTCGTCGGCCGCCGCGTGCGCCGCGAGCACGGTGTTGCGCAGCAGGCAGGCGATCGTCATCGGCCCCACTCCCCCGGGCACCGGCGTGATCGCGGCGGCGCGGTCGAGCACCGCGTCGAAGTCGACGTCGCCGACCAATCCGCTCTCGAGGCGGTTGACCCCCACATCGATGACGATCGCTCCCGGCTTGACCCAGTCGGCCCCGACCATCTTCGGGCGGCCGACGGCGGCGATCAGCACGTCGGCGCGTGCGCACACACCCGCCAGGTCGCGGGTCCGGGAATGGCACGTCGTCACCGTCGCGTTCGCGCCGAGCAGCAACTGCGCCATCGGCTTGCCGAACAGGTTCGAGCGGCCGATGACCACCGTCTCGGCCCCCTCGAGTTGCGCGTCGACGCTCTCCAGCAGGAGCATCACGCCGCTCGGGGTACACGGCCGCAGGCCCGGCCGCCCGAGCGCCAGCAGCCCGGCCGAGAGCGGGGTCAGCCCGTCGACGTCCTTGCCGACGTCGACCAGGCCCGTCAGCTTCACGCCGTCGAGGTGTTCGGGCAGCGGCAGCTGCACGAGCACGCCGCTGACGTCCGCGTCGGCGTTCAGCCGCTCGATCAGCTCGATCACCGCGGACTCGCTCGCATCCTCGGGCAGCCGGTGGTCGAACGAGCGGACCCCGACCGCCTCGCATTCACGGTGCTTCATGCCAACGTAGACCGTGCTTGCCGGGTCGCCCCCGACGAGCACGGTGGCGAGCCCCGGCGGGCGCCCGTGCCGGGCGGCAAACGCCGCAACGTCGCTTGCGAGCTCGGCCCGCAGCGCCGCGGCTACCGCCTTTCCGTCGATGATCCGCGCGCTCAACGGCGCGTCACCGGGGCCACGTCGGCGAGCAGCCGGCGCTCCGATCCGTCACCGGCGAACCGGATGACGACGATCCCATCCGGCTCGATCCCGGTCACCACGCCCTCGCCGAACGCCGCATGGACGACATCATCGCCGATTCGAAACGCCGGCGCGGGACCGCTTCGAGCGCCGCTCGCGCTCGGTCCCGCGGCCGCCGCCCACATGCCCGGGCCGCCGCCGCCGGCCGGCCCGCGCGAGGCGCTGATGCGTCCCGTGCCGGAGCCCAGCACGTCGTCGCTCGAGTCCGTCAGCTCGCCGGGAATCTCGTCCAGGAAGCGGCTGCGAAGTCCGAAGCTCTCCGCACCGAACAGGGTCCGGCGCCGCGCGTAGGTCAGTGTGAGGTCGCGCATCGCCCGCGTGATCCCGACATAGCAGAGCCGGCGCTCCTCCTCGAGCGAGCCCTCGTCGAGCGAGCGTGAGTGCGGGAAGACGCCCTCTTCGCAGCCGATGATGAAGACGATCGGATACTCGAGGCCCTTCGCGTTGTGCAGCGTCATCAGCGTGACCAGCCCGCGGTCGTCGCGACGGGTGTCGGCGTCGCTGACCAGCGCGATCTGGACGAGAAAGGCGTCCAGGCCGGTGTCCTCGCCGGCACCGAGCGCGCGCTCGGGGCTGGAATCGAACTCGCGCGCGACGCCCACGAGCTCTTCGAGGTTCTCGATTCGCCCCTGGGCCTCGAAGGTCCGCTCGGCTTCGAGCGTCTCCAGGTAGCCGCTGCGGGTGAGCACCGACTCGAGCAGCTCGCCGACCGGCGCACCGCCCCGCGCCAGCTCGCGCAGCTCCGCCATCGTGCCCATGAAGCGACTCAGCGCGGTGATCGCGGCGCGCCCCAGCCCCGGCACCCGGTCCGCCGCCGCGGCCACGTCCCACACCGGCTGACCGAGCGTCGCCGCATAGGCGATGACCCGCGAGAGCGAGGTCTGGCCGATCCCCCGCCGCGGGCTGTTGGCGACGCGGACGAAGCTCAGCTGGTCGGCCGGGTTGGCGAGCAGCGAGAGGTAGGCGATCGCGTCCTTGATCTCGGCGCGCTCGTAGAACTTCGTGCCGCCGATCACCTGGTAGGGGACCTCGGCGCGCACGAGCGCGTCCTCGAGCACCCGCGACTGCGCGTTGGTGCGGTAGAAGACGGCGATCTCCGAGCGCGACACGCCCTCGTCGAGCAGCCCCTCGATCGCGCCCAGCACGTAGCGGGCCTCGGCGTGCTCGTCGGCCAGCATCCGCACCTTGATCGGGTCGCCCTCGCCCAGCTCGGTCCACAGCGCCTTGGCCACCTGGTCGCGGTTGTGCCGGATCACGGCGTTCGCAGCGGAGAGGATCGTCTGCGTCGAGCGATAGTTCTGCTCGAGCTTGACGATGTGCGCGTCGGGGAAATCCTGCTCGAAGTCGAGGATGTTGCGGATATCCGCTCCGCGGAATCCGTAGACCGACTGCGCGTCATCGCCGACCACCGCGAGGTTGCGTCGTTCGCCGCTCAGCAGGGTGAGCCAACGGTACTGGGCATGGTTGGTGTCCTGGTACTCGTCGACCAGGACGTGGCGGAAGGCCTGCTCGTAGCGCTCGCGCACCTCGGGGAACAGCTCGAGCACGTTGACCGCGCGCACCAGCAGATCGTCGAAGTCCATCGCGTTGAAGCGCAGCAGCTCGCGTTCGTAGAGCTCGTAGGCGTCAGCGACGGTCTGCTCGAAGTAGGAGCCGACCATCGAGCGATACTCGGCGGCGTCGCGCAGGCGGTTCTTGGCATCGGAGATCTGGCTGTGGACCGCGGCCGGCGTGAAGCGCTTGGGATCGGCGCCGACCCCGTCCAGGCACTGCTTGACCAGTCGCCGCGCGTCGGCCTGGTCATAGATCGTGAACTGGCGCGTGTAGCCCAGGCGCGCCGCCTCCACGCGGAGGATCCGTGTGCACGCGGCGTGGAACGTGAGTACCCACATGCCGCGCGTGCTGCGCCCGAGCAGCAGTTCGACGCGCTCGCGCATCTCCTGCGCGGCCTTGTTGGTGAAGGTGATCGCCAGCAGCTCGTCGGCGCGTGCCTGGCCGGTGTGGACCAGGTAGGCGATGCGGTGCGTCAGCACTCGCGTCTTGCCGCTGCCGGCGCCCGCCAGGATCAACAGCGGCCCGTCGCCGTGCGTGACGGCGTCGCGCTGCGGCTCGTTGAGCCCTTCCAGCAGCGCCTCGACGCGCTGCTCGGTGACGGTGTGATCGGGCACTCGTCCAGCATAGATGCGTAGGCGGCTAGCCTCTGGGGAGTGCCTGTCTCGCCGACACTCGCGACGATGGCCGAGATCTACCGGTTGGACCGCACCGGCGGGGTCCGCTCGCCGCGCTTCGTCGCCTACCTCGGCCGCGTCGAGAACCGGCGCGCCCTCGCGGCCTACAACCCGATGGCCGGCCCGGCGGCGCTGGCGAGCGTGCAGCGGCTGATCGAGCTCGACGCCGAGGCGATCGCGGCCCGCCACGCCGCGGACGCCGAGCTGGCCGTGGTCGTCTCCTCGCCCGGCCTGTGGACCGACCGCGTCGCCACCGAAGTGGAGTTGCGTACCGACCCGGAGCCGCCGGCGCTGGTTCGCTTCTGGGCCGGTGAGGCGGTGGAGGCGGCCGATGTCGAACGCGAGTGTGTGGCCGCCGCTCAGCGGGTGCGCTGGCGCCTGCGGCACGGGCCGGCGCGCACCGTCGACGCCGTGCTCGCCCGCGAGGGCGCCGCGTACGCCGTCGCCGGCAGCCCCTTCGGGGCGCTCGAGGCCGGCGAAGCCGAGCTGGTCAGCGACGCCGTCGCGTTGCTCGGGGCGAGCGAGCGGCCGGGCGACATCGCCGCCGTGCTGTTCGGCGACCCGGCGGCGGTGGCGCTCGGGTGGACGCCGCTCGGGCTCCCGTGGCACGCCGGGTATCGCTGGGCCATCGCGCGAGCACATGGCGCTCTGTGACGACGTCCGCGCGCACTGCGCGCTGATCGCCGGCTCGGCGCGCTCGGTGACCATCGACGTCGCCGCGCTGAGCGGGCTCGCGGAGGCGCCGGCCGCGACGCTGGACCCCGCCATCCACTACCTCGAGGGACCGCGCGAAGCGGTGGCGCGCTACCTGCTGACGCTCGACGCGATCAACTTCGGCTCGGGCTGGTTTCCGATGCTCCGCAAGCGCCCCGGCTGCTCGGGCTACACCACGGTCGCGGCGATGCTCGGCGACCGCTTCCGCGCCGACGGCCCGTGGAGCAACACCGAGCTGCGCTCGCTCGACACCGGCACGATCGCCGCGACGCTCGGCCAGAGCCCCGATTTCGAGCTGATGGCGCTCTACGCCGAGGCGCTCCGCGCACTCGGACGCTGGCTCGGTGAGCGCTCCACGCTCGACGTGATCGACGAGAGCCCGTCGGCCGAGGGACTGGCGACCCGCCTGGCCTCGGCGATGCCGCTGTTCGACGACCGCGGGTTCTACAAGCGCGCGCAGATCGTCCCGGCCGATCTCGCCCTCGCGGGCGTGGCGGCGTTCGAGGATCTCGATCGCCTGACGATCTTCGCCGACAACCTCGTCCCCCACGTGCTCCGCTGCGACGGCGTGCTGATCTACGAGCCGCGGCTCGCCGCCCACATCGACGCGGAGCGCCCGCTGCGCCCCGGCCCACAGGAGCGCGAGATTCGCGCCTGCGCCGTGCACGCCTGCGAGCTGCTCAGCGCCCGGCTCGGTGTCGCGCCGCGGGTGCTCGACAATTGGCTGTGGAACCGGGGCCAGTCACCCCGGTACAAGGCGCTGCCACGGCATCGCTGCCGCTGCGTGTACTACTGATCGCGCGCCGCGTCGGTCCGCGGCGCATGCGCTATCCGCCGGCGGGGTTGCGGCCGCGCACCGGGCGCAGCAGATGCACGTTCGGCGGCTCGGCCGCCGGGGGCGTGCCGCCGAGCTCGCTGACCATTCGCTCGAGCTCGGCGACGCGCGTCGAGAGCGCGCGGATGGCATCGGCGACCGGGTCGGGCAGGTGGATCCAATCCGTGTCGGGTCCCTCGACCCGGCGACCGTCGACCCGCACGGGATGTCCGGGTACCCCGACGACCGTCGAGTTCGGCGGCACGTCGCGCACCACGACGCTGTTGGCGCCGATCTTCGCGCCATGCCCGATCTCGATCGGGCCGAGCAGCTTGGCCCCCGAGCCGATCGTCACGTTGTCCTGCACCGTCGGGTGGCGCTTGCCCGTCTCGAACCCGGTGCCGCCGAGCGTGACGCCCTGGTACAGCGTGACACCATCGCCCACGATCGCGGTCTCGCCGATCACGACGCCGGCTCCGTGGTCGATGAAGAGCCCCTCACCGATCTGCGCCGCGTGGTGGATCTCGATCCCGGTCAACGCCCGCGCAAGGTAGGCGAGCGTGCGCGGAAGCACCGGCACTCCGGCGCGGTGAAGGGCATGCGCGAGGCGGTGTGCCAGCAGCGCCTGAATCCCCGGCCACGTCGCGACCATCGCGACCGAGCGGACACCGAGCGCCGAGGGGTCGCGCTGGCGCGCAGCCTGCACATCGCGGCGAACTCCGCGCGTCAGGCGCGCCAGCGAGGAGAACCCAGCCATTGCTCACAGAGTAGCGAGCGGCTAGGGTGCGAAGAACGGCGTCGACATGTAGCGCTCGCCGGAGTCGGGCAGGATCACGACGATCCGCTTGCCGGCGAACTCCGCCCGGGCTGCGAGCTCGAGCGCGCCGGCGAGCGCCGCGCCACAGGAGATGCCGGCCAGCAGGCCCTCCTCGCGCGCGGCGCGGCGGGCCAGCGTGATCGCCAGCTCGTCGCTCACCGCGATCACCTCGTCGAGCAGCTCGCGGTTGAGCACCGCCGGTACAAATCCGGCGCCGATGCCCTGGATCCGGTGCGGACCGGGCGGGCCGCCGCTCAACACGGCCGAGGCGGCCGGCTCGACAGCGACGATGCGGCAGTCGGGGTTGTGCGCGCGCAACACCTCGCCGACGCCGGTGATCGTCCCCCCCGTGCCGACTCCGGCGACCAGCGCGTCAACGCGCCCATCGAGCGCCGCGAGGATCTCCGGCCCGGTCGTGCGCCGGTGGACCTCCGGGTTTGCCGGGTTCGAGAACTGGTCGGGCAGAAACACGTCAGCCTCGGTGGCCAGTCCACGGGCGACCTCGACGGCCTCGCTCATCCCGCCCATCGACTCGACGAGCTCGACGCGGGCGCCGTACTGGCGCAGCAGGGCCGTGCGCTCACGGCTCATGCCCTGCGGCAGTGTGAGGACCAGGTCGTAGCCCTTCGCCGCGCAGACCAGGGCCAGCGCAATGCCGGTGTTCCCGCTGGTGGCCTCCACGATCGTCGTGCGCCCCGGCGCGATAAGCCCGTCGCGCTCCGCCGCTTCGATCATCGCCGCGCCGATCCGGTCCTTGACGCTCCCCCCGGGATTCGCGGCCTCGAGCTTGCCGTACAGCTCGACCGCGGGCGCCAGCTTCGCCAGGCGCACCAGGCGGGTTCCACCGATGCATTCAGTAATGTCGGCCGGGATTCGCCCCATTCGGGCCAATCTATCGCCGCGGGCGCTCGAGGGTCAGGCCACCGGCGCGGCGGACTCCGCGAGGGCGAACATCTGCGCGTTCGTCAGGTCGTCGAAGATGGTGTTGCTCACCCAGTAGAGAGCCTTGCCGACGACCCAGCCGACGTCCTGGACGCGACTTCCGTTGTCGACGTAGAGGTAGTGGCGACCGTAGCGGTCGACGGTGTCGGCGTGGGCGAACAGCGGCGGGTCGGTCCAGTCCAGCCCCTCGATGCCGTAGTAGGAGCCCACCGAGCCGGTCGACCAGTCGATCCGGTAGCCGTGGTGGAGGTTCCCCTGCGGATCTCTGACCGCATAGTTCGAGAACGGCCTGAACCCGTCGGGCGACCCGGAGGCGAGCGAGAGCGCCGGCACATAGACCCGGAAGGGCACGTTGACACCAAGCGCGACGGCATCGGAGAGCACGTAGGAGGGCGTCGCGGAGAGCCCGGGCACGTTCGGGACCACGACCGCGCCCCCGGCGTGGGCATGGTGTCTCGCGCTCCGCCCCGGGGCGACGGCGTGCACCACCGGCGCCGCCACGTTCGTGCCGAGGAACTGGCGCATGACGGCACGAATCTCGGCGGCACTCGCGCTCTGGTCATCCTGCCCGTTGACGTTGAGCGGGTTGTTCGGGAACCTGACCTGGCGCACCGGCCCGTCGACGGAGTTGGCAACCGTCTCCAGCAGTCCGGCGATCTCCTGCGAGCCGCGGATGTTGGAGCTGATCGACTTCGAGAGTGCGGTGATGATCCCGCCGGCGTGGCCGAGCAGGCCGCTCACCCCGAGTTGCTCCTTCGCGTTGCGCAGGAACGCCTGCTCGCGGGCGTCGCGTGCGAAGGTGTTGTCATCGTGGCGGTAGCGGACGTAGTCCAGCGCGTGCTGCCCGCAGAGCTGCTGGTAGCCGGGGCGCACGTCGATTGCCGCGAAACCCGTGCCCGGCGGGTTGTAGTACAGGTGGTCGACGTCGACATACACGCAGCCGATCTTGTCGACGACCTCGTCGAAGGCCTCGAAGTTGAGGTCGACGACATAGTTGATCGGGATGTGCAGCAGGTCCTTGACCACGTGGAGCGAGAACTTGGGGCCGCCCAGCGTGTACGCGAAGTTGATCTTGCTTGCGTACGAGCCACCGTGATACCGATACTGCACATAGAGGTCGCGCGGAATCGACAGCTCGGACGTGAGGCCCTTGCTCGGGTCCAGGTGGATCAGCAGAATCGTGTCGCTGTGCGCCGGGACGCTCGCGTCGATCGCCGTCTTCGCCCGCCGGTCGGATCCCAGGATGAGCACCGTGGTCGGGGCACCGCCGCCCGTCGGCGTGAGGTCGGACGATTTGATCAGACCGCCCTTCGCGAACAGGTCGGCGACCGAGCCCACCGCCTCGAACGCGGCGGTCGAAATCGCCACCATCGTGAGCACCGCAATCAGCGCACCGCCAGCGAAGAATCGACGGAGCGACCGGCCAATGGAGTGCCCAGAGGCCTCGTCGCTCGCGGGGATCACCAGTGGTATTTCATCATGTCGCCGCGCGGTCCTGCCGCGCCGGTCGCGAAACGCTCGGCGCGCGCCGGCCCGCGGCACCGCGTCGCGGTCACCGTCGGTCCGCGATCGGGCATCGACGCGGACGACACGCGCCCGACCGCTGCGCCAAGATCTGCGCGATGGCCATGATCCCCGCCGGCGCGACCACCAAGCCCCACGGCTGGTCGAGGATGATCGGTGCCAGCCTGACGGCATACGACCGGGCCGTCGGGCGAGAGCGGATCGGCCGCATCCGGATCCACCGCCCGAGCGCGACCCGTCGCCTGGCGGTCGTCACGCCGCTTCCCCCGTCCCAGACGGGGATCGCCCCGTACAGCCAACGACTGCTCGAGGCGATGGCGGGCGATCGCGTGGTGCACGCCTACGCGGACGGCCGTGACGGCGGGCCGGTGCGGCGCGGGTCACGGCGCGTGCGCACGCACGCGATCGGTGAGTTCGCGACGATCGAAGGCCGGCGGCGGGAGCACTCTCCAGCGCTGATGTGCTTCGGGAACAGCCGCTTCCACGTGGCCGCCTGGCGACTGCTGATGGACTTCGGCGGTGATGTCCTGCTCCACGAAGTGTCGCTGTGTGGGCTCTATCTGACCCTCGACGCGGTGGGCCTGCTCGGTAACCGCGGGGCCGAGGCCCGGGCGCGCGAGATGGAGGGCTGCTCGCTCGAGGCCGCCCTGGCCGGCCCGTGCGCGATGGTCACCGAGGTCGTCGACGCGGCCCGCCGCGTGTTCGTCCACACCGAGCAGGCCCGGCGTCTGCTGCTCGAGCGCCGGCCGGAGCGCCGCGACGACATCTCGGTCGTCAGCTTCGCCCTGCCGACGCCACGACCGCGCGAACCGCGGGAGCGCGAGTTGGTCGTGGCAAGCTTCGGCTACCTGCGGGCCGCCGAGCTGGTGATCGACGCCTTTGCGCAGATCGCGGCCGGCTGCCCCTCGGCACGGCTGTGGCTCGTTGGCGCCGAGAACTCCCCCGGACAGCTCGATCCGCTACTCGAACACGCTCGCCGAAGCGGGCTGGCGGAGCGCATCACGTTCACCGGCTGGGTCGATGACGCGGAATACCGCCAACGAATCGACGCGACGGCCGTCGCGATCCAGCCCCGCAACCGTGCCTTCGGCGAGCAGTCGGCGGCGCTCGGCGACCTGCTGGCCGCCGGCGTGCCGACGATCGTCAGTGGTGCCGGCGCGGCCGCGACGATCCCGCCTGATGCTGTCCTCCGCGTGCCCGCGCAGGCAGGTCCCGCCGAGATCGCCGGCGCCGCGCTCGAGCTCCTCGGCGACCCCGACCGCCAGCAGCGAATCAGCGCCGCCGCGACGGCCTACGCGGGCGAGCACGGCGCCGCCCGGGCGGCCCGCGAACTGCTCGCCGCGATCGACGCCTGAGTCGGCGGTCCGCCGCGGCGCAGGTCGGCTGCCGTGCGATAGTTCGCGCACGAAACGGATTCGCGTCGGCCCGGCGCTCGCCGGGCCGGCAACCACCGACGAGGAGACCGCCGGATGACCACTCACCGCAGCAAGTCGCTCCTGATCACGCGCAGAACCTTCACGGCGTCGCTGCTGGCCAGCGGGGCGCTCGGCATCGGGATCGGCGAAGTCGCGGGACCGCTCGCCCAGTCGCAGGCACAGCCGACGGCCGTGGCAGGGAAGGCGCCGGCGGCATGCGCCACCTTCGCGACCAGCGTGGGCAACGCCTTCGTCGTCCTCGGCACGATCCTGACCGACGCCTCGAAGTATCCGCCGCTCGTCGCCGAGGCCTATCAGGCCGGGCTGGCTCACAGCAGCTCCAAGATGACGTCGATCACCTCCCAGATGAGCTCGACCAACAGCGCGATCCTGAAGCAGAACGGCAAGTTTCGGGCGCTCAAGGGACCGCTCCTCAGCCAGGAGAGACAGTGCCTCGGCGGCTGACCGCCGATCGCCGCGGCGCGACGCCCGGCTGAGCGCCAGCGCGGTGGAATGGCGCGGCGCGCCGAGGATCAGGCTGGCCCGGACCTCGGCGTGCGCGTCAATGAGCCGCGGCCTCGATGTAGCGCATGATCGCGGCGCTCAGCCCGAGATCGAGCGACACGGACCCGCCGCTCAGCCGCATGCGGCAGTGATCGTCGGTGATCTCCGGCGTCCAGCCGTGCAATTCCACGTTGCGCACCGCGACGGCGAGAACGCGGTCGGCGCGCTCCTCCGCGGTGCCCAGGTGCTCCGGACGATCGAGCTCGAGCGCGAGCTGGAAGTCGATCTCGGTCGGCGAGCAGTCGCGCAGGCGCGCGAGATTCATGTCGAGCTGCGCCGCCACGGGCGCAAGCGAGAGGTCGTTGGTCGTCTTCGGACGCAGGGCCATCACACGTTCCTTTCCGTCATCGCGGGACTCGGATGAATCGTCGCGACGGGCCCTTTCCGGCGCATCCGTAGATTGCCGAAGCCGTCGGGGAGCAAGCCGCAAGCGCTGCGCCCGGCCGCGCGGGGCGCGGCGACCGGTCGGCCCGAACGGCCTTCAGCGGCCAGCCGTCGGCTGTGCCTGCGCGAGCGCGCGAGCGCCGACGGAGCCGACGCCGTCCTCGAGGAAGCGTTCGACCGCCTCGGGGGCGAGCGGGCGAGCGAACAGGAACCCCTGGGCGAGGTCGCATCCCTCTCGCTGCAGCTGGCGGACCTGGGTGTGGTGCTCGACTCCCTCGGCCAGCGTCCGCAGGCCGAGCGCCTTGCCGAGCTGGATCAGCGTGTGGGTCAACGTATGGGTCTCGCTGGAAACCTCGAGTCCGCTGATGAAGCTGCGGTCGATCTTGAGCGAATCGACCGGGAATTGGCGCAGATAGGCCAGCGAGCTGTAGCCGGTTCCGAAGTCGTCAATGGCGATCCGCACGCCGAGCCCATTCAGCTCGGCGAGCAGGCGCGCGGTGGCGTCCGGCTTGCGCATCAGCACCGTCTCGGTGATCTCGAGGGTCAGCGTCGTCGCGTCAAGCCCGCTGTTCTGCAGCGCGCCGCGCACCTCCTCGACGAACTGCGGGCGCTCGAGCTGTCGCGCCGAGACGTTGACCGAGATGTCCAAGCGGTATCCCTTGCGGTGCCAGCTGGCGGCCTGGGCGCAGGCCTGCTCGAGCACCCAGCGGCCGATCGGAATGATCAATCCGTTGTCCTCGGCGATCGGGATGAACACGTCAGGCGGGATTACCCCGCGCGTCGGGTGCAGCCAGCGGAGCAGCGCCTCGACGCCCACCACGCGCTCGGTCTCGAGGTTCACCATCGGCTGATAGACGAGGAAGAACTGCTCGGCGGCGAGCGCGTTCGCGAGGTCCATGTCCAGCTCGATGCGATCCTGCGAGACCGTGTGCATCGCGGACTCGAACAGCGCGTAGCCGTCCTTGCCCATGGCCTTCGCCTTGTACAGCGCGAGATCCGCGTCCTGCAGCAGGTGCTCGGCGGAGGCGGGGATCCCCGTCGCGATGCCGATGCTCGCCGTCACCGAGATCGCCCGCTGCCCCGGCAAGTCCATCGGCTGGCGCAACGCGTCGAGGACCCGCTCGGCAACGATTTTGGGGCCGATGGCATCCATCTCGACGGAGTCCACGAGCATCACGAACTCGTCGCCGCCGAGGCGTCCGACGGTGTCGCCCTCGCGCAGCACCGCCCTCAGTCGCGTGCCGACCAGCCGCAGCACCTCGTCACCGGCCTGATGGCCGAAGCGGTCGTTGATCTGCTTGAAACCGTCGATGTCCATGAACAGCGCCGTCGCCGGAATGTCGAAGCGGCGCGCACGCGACAGCATCTGGGCGGCGCGGTCGAGGACCAGGGTGCGGTTCGGCAGCCCGGTCAGCGGATCGTGGAGCGCCCGGTACTCGAGTTCGTGCGTCTTCTCGCCGACGAGGCCCCAGGCGCGCTCCCGCGAGCGCGACGGGATGCGGTAGAGCAAGAAGACGAGCACTGTGACCAGCAGGCCGAGACCGAGCACGACGAGGCCCTGCGCGTTCGCCGAGACCGAGCCGGCGGCGTTCCCTGTCACGTCAACCAGCCACCCCCCTCCGAGGTCGCGTCGCTGGTGGTAGCCGGGCGAGCGGGCGGCGGTGCTCGCCCCGGCGTGGCCGATCGGCTCGGGCGAGCCGCCGACGTTGGTGTGGTAGAGGCTCACGGCCAGCGATCCACGTCCAGCGAGCAGGGACTGGATCAGCGTCTTCGCGTCGAACGAGGTCGCGATGAAGCCGGTCACCGCCGCGCGGCGCTCGGAGATCGTCGCCAGCGGCGCGCCGTGCCGATACACCGCCGCACCGATGGCCACCAACGCGCCGCCGACCCCGGGCGGCGCGGTCACGATGAACGAGCCGGTGTCCGTCACCGTATGAACCAGCGCGGCATACGGGTTCTGGCCGATGACCGGGAGCACCGGCGCGCAGTAGTCGAGCAGCGGCGGAAACAAGCTCGTGGTTGCCGACGTGCCGACGGTGGCCCGAGTCAGGCAGTAGACCGCGCGCGCGCCGCCGGGGACGATCGAGAAGCTGCCACCAAGCCGCGCGCGAAACGTCGGGTCAGCCTCGGCCTGGCGGCGGAACGCGGCCAGGCCAGACGCCGGCACCGGCTGTATCAGGGCTGCGACGACGTCAGGCGCAGCGGGCGCTCCACGCTGCAGCTGCCGATACCACTCGACGAAGCGCGTGTCGCCGGCGCTGGGCTCCATCGTCGCGATCGCGCGCATCGTGCGGGTCAGCCCGATGGTCGTATCCAGCTTCGAGCGCAGCGTGCTGCTCAGGTCGCTGGCGGTGGCCTGAAACGATCTCTCGTTGTCGCTGACCAGCTTGGAGCGCCATTCAGCGGCGAGCACGCCCGATGAGGCGAGTCCCGCCACGATGATCAGCCCTCCGATCAGGATCCCGCGAGCGCGTCCCGAGAGTCGCCGGCGTGGGCGCGGCGAGGGTTGCGCTCCCGAGGCAGGAGCGTCCTGCGCGTCGGCGCGGAGGTCGGGCGCAAAACCGGCCTCGGGGACCGCGCCTGAAGATTCGTTCGGGTGCATGTCTACGCCGCGGCCCGCCGGCCCGCATCGCCGACGCCGCCATGGGTCACGACCCGTGTCACGGCCCGTGAGACCCCCAACCCGTCCGCTGTGAACGCGTGACAACAGGGTTGCGGCCAGAGCCGCGCGACCTTCATGAGTCAGTCAACGTCCACCCATTTCCTATCGCCCGATGGCGTGCGAGGCTTGAACCGCCGGCAGCCGTCTGGACGCGCCGTCGCGCAGGCCGCTCGAGGCTCTGGCCATGCCCGCCGACGGCGCGCAACAAGGCGATCGCCGCGGGTCGGAACACGACGCGGGCGCGGCACGCGCCCGTCCGACCGCACCCGCGACCGCCGTCCCACCGGCGGCGCAAGCATTCTTGCCCGCTGGGGAGATTGTGGCATTGGCTGCTATCTTGGGCCGGTCAATCGGATGGGGTCGGGGATCGTTGAGACTCGTCGCCCAGCCATCTGGAGGCCCTCGTGGCCGGCCCACCGTCAGGCGAGCATCCCGTCCACTCCACGAACGGAGCGAGCGGCAGAACGCCCCAGAGCACCGCCCCGACCTCGCGGGAGCTCGAGCACGATCAGACGCTCGAGGATCGCGATCAGACCTACTCGGACAACGATCAAACGGCGTCCGACAGTGACCAGACCGCCGCGGACACCGATCAGGCCGCGGCCGACAGCGACCAGGCGGCCAGCGACCGCGACCTCGCGAGCGGCGGTGACCCGGGCGAGCACGAGATCACCCGTGACCTTCGCGATCGCAGCGCCGAACACCGCCAGCAGGTCGCCCAGGGACGCGTCGATACGGCCGCGAATCGCGACGCCGTCGCGCACACGCGTGATCTGAGCGCGGCCGCACGCGATGAGGCCGCCGCGCTACGCGATCAGCGCCTGGCGGAGCGCGAGGCCAGCCGCACGCGCGACGGACACACGATGGCCGGGCTCCTGCATCGCGCCGTCGAGAATCGCCACGATGCCGCGGCCGACCGGGCGGCGGCGATCGAGAGCCGAGCCCGCGCGGCGGCAGATCGCGAACAGGCCGCGCGCGATCGCGAACAGGCCGCCCGCGACCGGGTTCAGGCGCAAATCGACCGCGACGCGCTGCTCGAGCAGCTCGCGATCGCCGAGACCGACCAGCTGACCGGCACGCGCATGCGCGCAGCGGGGCTGGCGGACCTCGATCGCGAGATCGAGCGCGCGCGCCGAACGACCAGCCTGCTCGCCGTCGCCTACGTCGACGTCGTCGGCCTGAAGGTCGTCAACGACGAACACGGTCATTCCGCCGGCGACGCACTGCTGCAACGCGCGGTCCGCGCGATCCGATCCCATCTGCGCTCCTACGACCTGATCGTTCGCCACGGCGGCGACGAGTTCCTCTGCGTGATGTCCGGCGCGACAATCGAGCTCGCGCGCCAGCGCTTCGACGCGATCTCGGCCGCGCTCGCCAATGACCCGCACCCTGCTGGGATCAAGGTCGGTTTCGCCGTCCTCGAACCGCAGGACAGCGCCACCGAGCTGATCGCGCGCGCCGACGCCGATCTGCCGAGCACGCGCCGGGCCTAGACCACCACATCGTCACCGGGCGCGTGCCCGGCTGCCGATCGGCGGCGTGGCGGCAGAGGCCGCGGTGGCGGCGAGTCGCGTGCGATGCTTGCGTGGTGTTCGAGCGATTCACCGAACCGGCCAGGCGCGTGATCCAGCTCGCGCAGGATGAGGCGCGAGCGTTCCAGCACGACTACATCGGTACCGAGCACATCCTGCTCGGTGTGCTCCGCGAGGAACAGGGGCTCGCCGCTGGGGTGCTCTCGCGGCTCGGGATCACCGCCGAGCGCGTTCGCGCGGAGGTCTTGACGACCGTCGGATCCGGTGAGTCGGTCACCAGCGGCCAGATCCCCTTCACGCCGCGCGCCAAGAAGGTCCTCGAACTGGCACTGCGCGAGGCGTTGAGCCTGCGCGACGACTACATCGACACCGAGCACATTCTGCTCGGCCTGCTGCGCGAGAACGAGGGCCTTGCGGCACGGCTGTTGCGCGAACTCGGCGCGCCGCCTGGCCGGATCCGAACCGAGCTGTTCGCCACGCGCGCCGGTCCGAGCGGTCGCGTGCTCAGCGACACCGTTCATGGTGCCCCGCTCGACTGGCGGCGCGCACGACTGCTCTGGCGCCCCGAGGGGCTCGAGCTGCGCGTGCCGCTGCATCTGAGCGAGGGCTCGCTCGCGACCTTCGCCGGCGATCACGTGTGGGCGACGGATCCGTTGGCGGGGCTGCGCCGGGAGATCTGGGCAGGATGGCTGAGCCTCGCCTCGCCGACGCTGCTCGACGACGCCGATCCCGCGGTGTTGCGCAGCGCGCTCGACGCCGCGGCAACCCGTGCACTGGAAGAGCGCGGCGGCGACGGCGGACGCGTCGAGGACTTCCTGCGCCGCCTACGAGCGCCGCAGTGAGCGGCGCCTGCCGTGCGGCCCGGCGCTCGGCGGGCGGCCCCCGTGACGATGCCTGTAGCGTTGGCGAGATGAGCGGCGAAAGCAGAGCTGACACCACGGCGATCTGTGTCGGCGTCGCCTTGGCGCTCGCGATCGGCTTGCTCTCGGGGATATGGGTCGTCGGCGTCGTGATCGGGATCGCGGTCGGCGCTGCCCTGTCGGACAGGCTGCGCCAGCGCGCCGGCCTGCCCCAGCGGCAGTTGCTGACCCCGCGCGGTCGCGACCACCGCGACCGCTGAAGCTCCCAGCCAGCGGCGCTCGCGCGCGACGATCACCTCACGCCGGCGGCGGATCTTCCCCTGTCAGACCGAGCGCGTGGATGAGCTGCCGGTCCTCGGGGTTCTCCGGGTTCAGCGTTCGCCACCGGGTCGGCCTGCCGTTCTCGTCCCATTCATTGGCGACCTCCCAGCCCGAGACGATCTGGCCTCGGAGGTTGGCCCAGTAGCGACGAGCGTCGACGCGGGTGAGATCGTGGTCGCTCATCGGACGCTACGGGTATGTCGATCGCCGAGGTCGGCGTGTGACGGTACGGCAGAAAGATCACCGGCCAGCGATGCCCCGCAGACCCCACCGGCGACTCGGGCGCGCGCCGGGCCCACGATGGCTGTTCCAGCGTTTGGGCCGGACCTCGAGCGGACAAACCGTGAGCGGCGCGCAGCCTGGCTTTCCCCGCCGCGCGCCGATGAGCAGTGCATGGGCGGGATCGGCACGGCGGCCGATCCCGCCCCAAAATCGGCCGCGCGACCGCCGGTCGTGGGTGTCGCAAAATGCGGAAAAATCCCTCACCCAGACGACCCCGATGCGGCAACCGGGACTAACATCGGACGGGCCCGGGGAGGGTTCAGCCGGGGATCGAGCGCGCGAATCGGTGCTCATGGCTTCGTTCTCAATAGTCAGCCGACGCTCCGCCGGGGTTCACTTCCTGACCCCGGTCGGAAGACTCGATCGCATCAGCGGCCCGCTGCTCGAGAACGAGTTCAACGCGGTCGCCCGCGGCACCGCGTCCCTGATCGTCGTCAACCTCAGCCGGCTCACCATGCTCACGCCGGCCGGTATCGAGACCCTGCTGCGGATCAACGACGCCTGCGCAGAAGGCGCCGGCCGGCTGCGAGTCATCAACGGCTCGCGGCCCGTCGCCCGGGCGCTGGAGACCACCGGCGCCTGCGAGCGTCTGCCGATCATGTCGCCGCGAAGCGCCGACCCCACGCCGATCTGAACCACCGCGACGGTGGGTGTTCAGGCGCAGGAGCGGCTGGCAGGGCCGTTCCCATTCTTTGGCTTCGCGCCGGCGCGCCGATAACAGAGCCAGGCGGGGCCAGCCACGGACGGCTGCGCCTCGCCGCTCTTCGGCTGTCCGCAGCGCCGCGGCGGCCAACGCGGCGATAGCCTAGCCCCAGCTGCGCCTGGTCGGGAAGCGGCTACAGCAACGGAGGAGAGGCGCGATGACCACCGTCGAGACGGTCCGGGGGCCGGTCGAGGCCGGCGAGCTGGGCCGGACGCTCGCGCACGAGCACATCCTGATCCTCGAGCCCGAGGCGCTCCAGAATTGGGGCCATGCCTACGGCCGGTGCTATTGGGATGAGGAGAGTCGCGGCGCGGATGCGATCGCGCGGCTGACCGAGGTGCGCGCGACGGGGATCCGCACGATCATCGATCCGACCGCACCCGGTCTCGGGCGCTACATCTCGCGCATCCAGCGCATCAACGAGTCGGTCGACCTCAACATCGTCGTCGCGAGCGGCCTCTACGCGTTCCTCGCGCTGCCGAAGTTCCTCGGCTACCGCGACGTCGACCCGATCGCGCAACTGTTCGTTCGCGAACTCCGCGAGGGCATCAACGACACCGGCGTGAAGGCCGCCTTCCTCAAATGCGCCGGCGAGGCGCACGGGCTCATCGACGATGTGCCGCGGATCCTGGCGGCGGTGGCAGCCGCGAGCGTCGAGACCGGGGCGCCGGTGATGGTCCACACCAACGCCGCCACGCGCACGGTCTTTGCAGCTCTCGAGACGCTGACGGCCGCCGGGGTCCCCCCGGCCCGGATCGTCGTCGCGCACGTGGGCGACAGCAACGACATGGAATACCTCCGGGAGATCGCCGCCTGCGGCGTGGCTCGGGCTGGACCGCTTCGGGATCGACCATTTCAACCCGACCGCCGAGCGGATCCGCACGCTGCTCGCGCTCCTCGACGAAGGCTACGGCGACAGCGTTCACCTCTCACACGACGCCGCCTGCTTCATGGACTTCTTCACCGGAAACCCGGCCTTCGCCCAGATGCCGCTCGAGTCCAGCCGGCGACCCCTTTCACGCGGGACCAGTCGCGTAGGTCGATCGGAACGGGCTGTCGCTTGGCGACAGCGCAGGGCCCCGGGTCGTCTACGCCTCCGCTTCGTCCAACGCGATCGTCTCGTCCAAGACCCTTGGGACGCTCGCTTTGCCGGGGGAAACCGGGAGTGTTGCGATGGTCGAGCGCGCGGCGCATCGTGCTGCAAATGGACCTAAGGGAGCGAGCTGGCTGCCGGAAACGCTGGCTCAGGACCTGCTCGGGACCGACAGCGGCAGCGGGTGCGAGCGTCTAAGCACCGTGGCTCTTCTTGAGCTTCTCTCCTGGGCCACATCAGCACGGCTCGTTTCGGCCCATACGTGCAGCCGTCGCCGCCGGAATGTGAAGTGCCCCCGCCCCCGCCGAGCCACCGCCGATGCGGAACAGCGCGCGGTCGTGTCCGGCCCGCACAGCCCGACCAGACGTGAGTCTGATCGGGCTCTGTCGAGCGCATTGCTACGTGATCAGCTCAGTAGCTGATGGTGCCTGTCTCCTGGTAGTTGGAGTTGCCGGAGCCGTCATCGCCACCCGTCACGGTCCCTCCGCCGCTGGCCGTGGCAAACCGACCCGTGCCGCCCGTGTTGGTGTACGTACCGCTGAAGCTGTGCGGCGCGTTGC
>Ga0307372_10002107_pt1 | contig 33571 bp, 37 predicted proteins | sample OX1MG_FD_202533 | JGI IMG/M metagenome (GOLD analysis project Ga0307372, IMG submission 202533) | Soil microbial communities from Risofladan, Vaasa, Finland - OX-1 | ecosystem: Environmental > Terrestrial > Soil > Coastal area > Acid sulfate soil | place: Finland: Risofladan, Vaasa | collected... | reverse complement strand
CAGGCCACGGGCATGACCAACCCCGCCATCTTCGCCCGGTTGGCCGACGAGCTCGGCTCCCGCCGCTTCATGGCCCCGGAGCTGACCGAACGCCAACTGCGCCGGACCATCTACGGATAGGAGGAGTTCCCCATGTGCGGCATCGTCGCCTACATCGGGTCCCGCGACGCCACCCCGGTGTTGTTGGAAGGACTGCAGCGCCTCGAGTACCGGGGCTATGACTCGGCCGGCCTGGCCGTGGTGGCCCCCGGCGGACTCAAGGTCCGAAAGACCACCGGCAAGGTGCGTGAGCTCGAGGCGGGGATCCCCCGTCGCTTCAAGGGCAGTCCTGGCGTCGGGCACACCCGGTGGGCCACCCATGGCGTCCCGAGCGATGCCAACGCCCATCCCCACCTCGACGGGGCCGCCCAGGTCGCCATCGTGCACAACGGCATCATCGAAAACGCCACCGACCTGCGGGCCCGCCTGGAGTCAGAAGGCGTGACGCTGGTCTCAGAGACCGACAGTGAGGTCCTGGCCCACCTGATCGCCCGGGCCGGCCGGCCGGACCTGGAGGACTCGGTGGCCGACGCGCTCAAGCTGGTCGAAGGGACCTACGGCATCGCCGCTATCGACTCCCGCCAGCCCGATCGGGTCGTCGTGGCCCGCAACGGCAGCCCGCTAATCCTCGGCATCGGGGACAAAGAGATGCTGGCCGCCTCCGATGTCGCCGCCCTGGTCCGCTTCACCCGCCAGGTCGTCCATCTTGAGGATGGCGAGATGGCCGTCCTGCGCGCCGACGGATACCGCACCTCGACCCTGGACCACCGTCCGATCACCAGAGCCCCCTTGACGGTGGAGCAGGGTCAGGACTCCTACGGTCTGGACGGGCATATTCACTACCTCCACAAGGAGATCCACGAGCAGCCCGAGGCGGTGGCCCGGGCCCTGTCCGGGCGCCTCGACCGCCGCTTCTCCACCGCCCATCTCGGGGGCCTCGGCCTGGATGCCAGGGACGTGGCCGGCATCCGGCGGATCAAGCTTCTCGGGTGCGGTTCGGCCTACTTCGCTGGCCTGCTGGGGGCCACGATGATCGAGGGGCTGGCCCGCATTCCGGCCGACGCCGAGTCGGCCTCGGAGTTCCGGTATCGCAACCCGGTGGTCGAACCGGATGCCCTTTACGTGGCCATCAGCCAGTCGGGTGAGACCGCCGACACGATCGCGGCGGTCCGGGAGCTCAAGCGGAAGGGAGCCCGCGTCCTGGGGATCGTGAACGTGGTGGGTTCGACTGTGGCCCGGGAGTGCGACGGGGGCATCTATCTCCATGCCGGGCCGGAGATCTCCGTGGCCTCGACCAAGACCTTTACCTCCACCGGCGTGGCCCTGGCCCTGCTGGCGCTGTATCTGGGACGCATCCGGGATCTCGGACCTGCGGAGGGAAAGCGCATCATCGACGCCCTGAGCGAGTTCCCTGACCAGATCAGGAGGGTGCTGGATACCGAGGCGGATATTGCCGGTGTGGCCAACCGGTTCAACCAAAGCGCCAGCATGCTCTTCATCGGGCGGGTCTCGGGCTATCCCATCGCCGAGGAAGGGGCTCAGAAGCTCAAGGAGATCTCCTATATCCACGCCGAGGCTTATGCCGCTCCTGAGCTCAAGCACGGGCCGCTGGCGCTGATCGGGCCCGAAGTACCCACGGTGGCGGTCGTGCCGGATGACGCCCTCTACCCAAAGAACCTGTCGTCGCTCGCCGAGATCCGAGCCCGGCGTGGGCCGGTGATCGCCGTCACCAGCCGATCGGACATCCCCGATGCGGAGGCGGCTTTGTTGGTCCCGAGGAGCGAACCCGAGCTAGCCCCGCTGTTGCTCGGAATACCCCTTCAGCTCTTCGCCTACCACGTCGCAGCGAGCCTCGGTCGAGACATCGACCAGCCCCGGAATCTGGCAAAGAGCGTGACTGTGGAGTGAGGGCTCCAGGTTCGTTCTGACGTTCCCGCCCTGGCCTGGCTAATGATCGGTGAGAGACGGGGCCTGGACCGGCGAAAATAGCCCCACTGGGGTTCGTCGTCCGGACTGGCTGGAGGCGATGAACGGCTCGCCCGCCTGCCTCCGGGTGCCCCAGAACGCGCGCCCCAGAAGCCCGTTGCCACCGTGCCAGCACAATGACCCACTTCGCCGGTTATACGTGTGGAAGAAGATCGGCGGCTGATGCGCCTCAGCCGACCGCGTGCTGACGGCAAGCGCGACGCTGCCGGCACTGCGGGGCATGTCCTGGAGCGAGAAACCCGGATGGCACGGGGAGGCCCAGAGTACGGGGCTGAGCGCCGACGAGGGCCGGTAGAGCCCCTCGGGTCAAGAGCACCGCTCTTCTTTGGGCTCCGGGCCCGAGTGCGGGTCCTGGTCAGAAGTGCCGGCTGGTTCAGAGGGTCGCTAGCTGCTGGCGGGGGGCAAGGATCTCCGGGGTCCTTGCCCACCGGCGTCCAAGCGATGCTTCGGAACGACTCGACCACGGGAAGGATGAAGCGGTGGGGAAAGTTGAGCGCTGCGAGCGAAGGACCAGCTGAGCGCATCGTGGCCGGTCGACGAGGAGTCAGCCGGGGCGCTCATAGTTTCTTAACATTTCGGGTCGATGATGGCGTCGTGGCTGTGGATTCGGTCCGATCCGACATCGCCCTTTTGTACCGGAGGGCGGGGTTCGGCCTGAGGGGTGTCGAGCTCGACGCCCTTGTACCCGCGGGTTACGAGGCGGCAGTCGAAGGCCTGATCTTCGGGCTGACCGTCCCAGATCCCGGTGGCGACGCCGTGGCAGTGCCATCGTTCCCGAATCCTCGACTGCCGGGAAGGACGGCCTCGCTGAGCGAGCGTCAAGCCGCCAGCGCCGAGCTGCGAGCCGGGTTGAGCGCACTGCAGGAGTGGTGGCTGCAGCGGATGGTGGCGACCTCGACCCCGCTTCGGGAGAAGCTCACCCTGTTCTGGCACGGGCACTTCGCCACCGGCGCGTCCAAGGTCCGGGATCCCAAGCTCATGTACCTTCAGAACCAGCTCTTCCGTACCCGGGGCTGGGGCAGTTTCGAGGCGCTCACCCAGGCGGTGGCCAAGGACGGGGCGATGATGTTCTGGCTCGACACCGAGACCGACAAGAAGGCGCATCCGAACGAGAACTTCGCCCGCGAGCTGATGGAGCTGTTCACCATCGGGATCGGGAACTACACCCAGGACGACGTGACGGCGGGCGCCCGCGCCTTCACGGGCTGGGCCTACTCGCGCCAAACTTACCGGTACTTCTTCCAGGCCGCCCAGCACGACTACGGCACTAAGGTCTTTCTTGACCAGAGCGGCGAATTCAACGGCACCGACATAATCTCGATCCTGGTGAGCAAGGCGGAGTCAGCGCGCTTTGTCCTGGCCAAGCTGTGGAGCCACTTCGCCTATCCGGTAAAACCGGAGGACCCGGTGGTCGACGATCTGATCGGGACGTACGGGTCGGGCTTTGACGTGGCGGGGTCGTTGCGGACGGTCTTCCTGCACCCGATGTTCCGCTCGGCCCAGACACGGACTGGGCTGGTCAAACAGCCAATCGAGTACCTCGTCGGTCTGGCGAGGGCGTTGGGGCTGGGAGCGGCCGCCTCGCCCTCTGGTGGTGGCGGTGGACGGCTCACCCTCGCGCTCGTTGCCAGCGCTCTCGGCCAGGAGCCGCTCAACCCCCCCAACGTCGGGGGTTGGGGCCAGAACTCCTATTGGCTCGACACGGCCACCGCCGAGGTCCGCCTCGAGGCGGCGCTGTTGCTCGCCCGGCGTGCCGATCTGAGCTCGATCGAGTCCGTGTCGGTGTCCCAGCGCTCGGCCGTGCTCGCCGACCTGCTCGGTCTCGACGGTTGGGGTCCCACGACGGCCAGTGCGCTTGAGCGCCAGGCCGACCGGCCCGAGCAGCTCGTCGCTCTCGCCCTCGCATCTCCCGACTACGTGGTCGCCTGACCAGGAGCCGACCATGACCTGGACCTCGCCGCCACAGCCGTCTTCGCCATCGCTTGATGATCCCGGCCGGCCAGACCAGCCCGGCGGCGCCAGCGGCTTATCCCGTCGGCAGTTCCTCGTCGGCGCGGGTGTCCTGGGGACAGCGGCCGCGACTCTCGGTGTCCTGGCGTCCACCCGCCCCTGGGACCAAGTTGCGAAGCCCACCTCGGCGTCGTCGGCCAGCGCCAGCGGTCCGCTCGTGCTGGTCACCCTCTACGGCGGCAACGACGGGCTCAACACGGTCATCCCCTATACCGACCCCGCCTACCTGTCGCTGCGCCCGAACCTCGGTTACCAGCCCTCACAGGTCCTTCCTCTCGCCGAGGGCTTGGCCCTCAACCCGAAACTGCCCGGCCTTCTGTCCCTCTGGAAGAGCGGGCAGCTCGCCATCGTGCGCGGTGTTAGCTACCCCAGCCCCAACCTCAGCCACTTCGCCTCCATGGCGATATGGCAGACGGCCAACGTGACCGACGGGACAGGTTCGGGCTGGCTGGGACGCTGGCTGGACTCGGCCGGAGACGGGCCAGAACGTGCGATCAGCATAGGCGCCACCTTGCCCCCGGCTCTTCGGGGGGACAAAGAGGCGGCCGCCGCCATCACCGGCCCGACCCTGACTCTCCCAGGGGATTCCGCTTTCCAAAAAGCGTACGCCGCTATGCAGACCCCCTCACCGGACCGGGTCGGCCTAGTGGCAGACGTGGCGACCTCGGGTCGGGACCTGCTCGGGATCCGCCAGCGCCTGGCCAACCTGCAGGCTCCGGCCTCGGGGGGTGGTGGAGGCGACACCGGCACCGGGGGTACCCACCCGACGGGCGCCGGCAGCGGGCTCGCCGGCCCGAACGGCATTACCGCCGCCCTGGGTGTGGTGTCCGACCTGATCGTCGCCGGTGCCTCGGCGCAGGTGTACCAGGTCAGCCTGGCGAGCTTTGACACCCACGCCGAGGAGAAGGTCAACCACGAGCGACTGCTCAGTGAGCTCGACGGCGCGGTGACAGCCTTCTTCAAGGCACTCGACGGGAGCTCCCACGCGAAGAACGTGGTCCTGATGACCTACTCCGAGTTCGGGCGTCGCCCGGCCGAGAACGCCAGCGGCGGCACCGACCATGGGACCGCGGCACCCCTGTTCGTGGCTGGGCCCAACGTTCAAGGCGGGAAATTCTACGGCGAGCAGCCTTCGCTCACCCGGCTCGACGCCGACGGGAACCTCATATCCAATGTCGACTTCCGCCAAGTGTACGCGACCGTCCTGGAAAAGGCGGTTGGCAGCGACCCCGCAGCCGTGCTCGGCGGGCAGTTCCAGACCCTCGCCTTCGTGTGACGCTTCGACTTCACCGTGACGAACGTTCCCTTGTGAACAGCGGGTTCCGATCCTCAACCCGAGGGTGACCCTCAGCCTCGCCACGCGCCCCATAATGCCGGTGGTCCGCCGCGACCGGACTGACCTCACTCCGCCGGCGAGTAGCCAAGCCTCGCTACTCGCCGCGACGGACCTGCAGTCTGCGTTGTCCGGCACCGCCCGATTCTGTGCCCTTCCCCTCAGGCTCAGGCCTGTGGACAAGGCGGGCCTCAGCGCGCTGGAGCCGCCGACTGGCGGCGTGATGGTGGCCGGGGTCGGTCCTTGCCAACCGAGACCTCGGAGTCGACGTTGTTGCTCCCGTCCCGATGACTCCGACAGCGGCCAGGTATCGCATAACGCGGCCCTTTTCCACGATCCCCCTATCACCTGTATAACGCCGGGTCTGCCGCGCGTTTCCTGTATGGAGCCGGCTGTCAAGACCTTTCTTGGCTCGTAGCCGGGAAAGTTGGTCAGGACGGTCGGTGTTGGTCGGTTGGCGACGGCGGTAGGAGCGCCCAGCGTTTCCTAGGTCCGCGACGAACGAGATGTCGTCGGTGACAACAATGCGGATTGGGTGACTCCCACAGGGAGCCGCGGTCGAGTCAGTGTTATAGGGCCGTCCAGCACGAGTGCTGGCGTGCATGCGCGTGGCAGGAACTGACCGCGGAGACCTTGATGTTTGAAGTGGGCGGGCCCGGCCGTCGATGCCGACTGGCGTGATCGGGTTCAGGCTGGCATGGCGTAGACCACCTCGGGGTCCATCTGGCGAAGCGTGTGGTAGCAGCGTCGAGCCAGCTTGCGAGCCATGGAGATGGCGGCGATCTTGCCGTCGTGGCGTTGTTTGACCGCCTGGTAGTAGGCCCGGTCCGGGCTGGTGACGCGAGAGGCAGCCATGCCGGCTTCGAACAAGGCCCAGCGCAGCGTCTCGGGACCCTGCCGTGAGAGATGACCGTGGCCTCGGTGACGGTCGGACTGGTCGACGGTCACGTCCAGGCCGGTGTGGCGCACCACCTGCAGAGAGCGGGAGAACCGCTGACAGTCGCCCAGCTCGGCCCACACCACCACTGCCGTCAGCGGGCCGATCCCGTAGTGTTCGGCGGCCAGGACTTTGCAGGCGGGCTGGCGTCGACCGAACCGCTCGAGGTCGGCCCGCAAGGGCAACCGCACCGCGTCGGTGGCATCGATGATCTGATAGCCGGCGGCGATGCGCTGGCGAGCGGCCGAGCTCAGCTGCACCGTGTCGCTGGCCAGCCGCTCCCTGGTCTCGGTCGAGACGATCTGAGCCTCGGGCAGGGTCACGCCGTGCTGGAAGAGCTCGGCGTGTATGCGCTGAATCCACATCCGGCGTTGATCTAACAGGGTCTTGTAGAGCCGGACCCGCTCCCGCCACTCCAAGACCGCCTCGGGCGGGATCCACGATTCGGACAGGTCCCCGGCTTGCAGTAGGTCCCGCATGAGCCTGGCGTCGCTGCGATCGGTTTTGGCATGCTTCTTGCGACCCCGGGCCGCCTGGGTGTCGGCCGGCTCGGCCACATGCGCCTCGAAGCCAGCCGCGATGATCTCCTCGGCCACGTAGCGCCACCCGGTGCAGCCCTCCACGGCCAGCGCCACCGGCCCGCCTTTGGCCCGGGGCGCCAGCTCCTCGGTCAACCATCGCCGGAACCGGGCCCGGTCGGGCTGCCACAGACGGCCTCGCCACACCTCGCCGGACTCCACCTCCAGGGCGTCGAAGGTGATCTGGCCGCGATGTAGATCCAATCCACATACCATGCTCATCGGGGACCTCCTCGTAGTCGGGATGATTCAGCAACTCCATGGTCGCCGAGGAGGTCCCCCCTGTCACCTGGCTGGCACCGGCGATCAGCTGGCACCGGGTCAGGGTCAAGCGGTCAAGGGAGCGAACTAACCGACTCCTTGGCGCGACTGTCCAGGTGCGACCGGCGCTTGAGGCCGACCCTGCCCAACACGTCTGAGCGCCAATGATGGAGCTCGAGGAAAGGGGGGCCGACTCGACAGCGACGACCTCGAGCTGAGCATCTCGCTTGACTACACGCCCCCCTTTCTTCCTAGGAGCAGCGGTCGTGTGCGGCACCGGCCCGGTCGGCATCCAAGAGATGCTCTCTGGGCTCTGTAGGCGAGTCGACAACTTTCCGGCCACATCCAACGCGACGCCCGTGTCCATACATGGATTGTTATTCGTGAACCAGTCAGCACGACATACGCGATCGTGTATGCTCAGTCACCCGGCCGCCTTCGGTCAATCCCCACCGGCGGCGCACGCGAGCCGGTACCGACATCTGGCCGCTCTCTTCGAGACCAGGAACTCCTCGGTCGCCGCCATGCCGCCGTCCCTATACTTGGCGGTTTAGCGTCTTACCAAGTCTCCCCAGATGTCGGTGCTCAGGGCCCGCCAAAAAACCGTGACAGAACGTCGGTGGGGCGCGTCCTCAGGGCACCGATACGCGGGCTGGTGACGCGCACGGTGGACCGTGGTCACCACTGGATGGCAAAGCGCGGCGCAGCGCGCCGTATCTCCGGCGCTCCCAGGCGACCGACGTGCTGAATGAGCTTCTCGTTCGGGAACGGCAGGATGTTGTCGAAATTCGCTACGCATCGGCGAGCGAGGCCTTGGGCCGGCCCAAGTGGGACCCCAGTCGGGATCTCTCTCACTCGGGTGGTCACCGGGGCCACCGGGATCGTCGTCAGCCGAGGAGGACCGAACTCCTGGTGAGCACGTGGTCCGTAAAGGGCAGCTTCGGCGTGCTCGAACTCGAGGGCGCCGGGACCGCCCGATGCCGCATGCATGGCACGGGGTCGGTCGGCGGTCGTTGTTCTGTGCGCCGTGATCGGTGTTAGGGGGCGCTGAGCTGGGCAGCAATAGAGCCGCTGTCGATCCAGACCTGCTCGCGGCTGATCAGTCCGTCGCGGAAGCCGAAGAGGTGGAGGATGCCGAAGGTGACGCGCCGGCCGTTGCCCGGGATGCCCACCATCTCCCCGATGACCGTGCCGGTCATCCTCTGCTCGAGGATCATTCTGTCCCCATCGAAGAACCGGTTCAGCGGTTCCTCTACTTCGGTGAGGAAGTTTGCAGTCAGATACCGGTAGAAGTCACGGGCCGCTTCCCTGCTGGTGCGGGGTGAGCCCGGATACCCACCCCGTCGTGGACGATGTCGCCGGTATAAACCGCCACCGCCCCTTCGACGTCGCCGGCGCCCTCTGCCTTGAGGTGCTGCTCAACGAGGGCGATCATCTCGTGCTGGTCCATTCCGGAACTCCTCTCTTAACGGCAGGCGATCTGCCTCGTGCTTCTCTGGTAGGAGCATGAGATGACTCTCTCAGGTCAAGGGGCATTTCCGACAAATCGGGGACGGGTGAACCAGAAGGCCCGAACCCGCACCGCGCTTTTGCAGGCGGCGGCAGAACTCGTCCGAGAGGGGATGCCGCCGTCGGTTCCGGAGGCCGCCGACCGCGCCCTGGTGTCGGTCGCTACCGCTTATCGCTACTTCTCCTCAGGAGAGGACCTCTGGTGGGAGGCGTCCAACGCCGCCATCTCTGGGTCCGTGGAGGAAGTCGAACTGACCGTGGAAGCCGCCGGAGATGACTCCCAGGCCCGGTTGGAGGCGCTCATCCGCGGGCTCGGGTTCCAGATGCTCGAGGACCAGGTGCCGTTCCGGCGGATCACACTGATCGCTCAGGAGCAATGGTTTCACCAGGGCGACGCGTCCCAAGGTGAGCGAGTCCCGACCCGGGAAGGCAGCAATGCTCAGATCAGGCACGCCATCGCCCCCCTACGGAGCCACGTAGCCAAGAAGGACCTCGACCGCATTGCCCATGCCTTGGGGCTGGTCGTCGGCAGCGAAGCCATGATCTCTCTGATCGACGCCGTGGGGCTCGACGTGCCTACGGCCAAGAAGACGCTCCTCAACGCCGCTCGATGGCTCCTCGCCGGAGCACTGGCCGAACTAACCGACGCGGAGGCCGAATGAGCCCGGGCCTGACCCTGCCCAAGGACATTGAGGCCGGCCGAAGGCGGGCCGCTACCGTGGCCCCGTGGGCAGCCCGCAGGTACCCGGTGGGGTGGTGCACGACCTCCCCCCTGATCTGCGCCAAGCGTTGACCGCCAACCCCACGGCTCTCGGCGCCTGGAAGCACATTACGCCTCTGGCCCGCAACGAGTTCATCTGCTGGGTCGAGGATGCGAAGAAGGAGATGACACGAGAGCGCCGCATCCGGCGTACTCAGGAAGAGCTGGAGGAAGGCCAGCGTCGGCCCTGCTGCTGGCCAGGCTGCAAGCACCGCGAGCGCACCGGCCGATAGGCGGGCCGCCGGCACTGCTGACGAGGCCACGGCGGAGGGATCGGACTAGGCCGGTACTGAACCCTGGGGTGGCGAAGTTCCAGCTCGGTCGGCCCGGGCCCTCGGATTCCCATTAGTTCGGGTCACTGAACCGCAGTCTGCGGGCGACGACGTCTTCGGCTATCTCGGCCAGAAGTCGACCCTCGCCGAAGGCATATCCCCGCAGACGGATGAGGGCCTCGGTAATGCTGACTCCGAGCTGGACCGAGACCATGCCGGCGGCGTTGTGTACCCGGAGGTGGAAGTCGGCGCCGACCTCCAGTGCCGCGGCCACAGTATCCGGGGCTGCTCGCGCCTGAGCCTCCAACACCCAGCTGGACGCAACATCGGCCAGGACCAGGGCGTCGGCGTGCTGGTCGTCGGTCAGCGGACCGGGTGAGTCCCGGTAGAGGTCGAGGGCTCCGAGACGAACCCCTCCCACGTGCAACGGGAAGCCGAAGACGGCCCGCACTCCCGCCTCAAGGGCAGGCTGACTGAAGCCCGGCCACCGGCGGCTGGAGGGGTTCGCCAGATCAGGCTCGGCCACGACCCGCTGCTGCTGGTAGGCATCGACGCAAGGGCCCTCTCCCAGGCCGTACTGCAGCTCCTCGATCAGTTGGCTGACCTCGTTCGTGGTGCCGAGCGAGCCTCGGCGTATGTCTCCCGACATCAGCATGACTCCCGCACCGTTCACCCCCACGATGCCGGGGAATACCTCGCATAGCCTGGCTGAGGACCAGCCGTCGGCTCCGATGGCCGACAGCTCTGTCAGGATCCGATTGAGCCGGTCATGAGCCACTCAGCTCAACCGGCCCGGGCCAACCCGATGATTGCTCAGGGTAAGGCGTTGTCGTGGGCACTCACGAGCCAGTCGAGTCCCTCTTTAGGCGAGCCGGCGACAAAGACCTGTCCATCGAGCCCGGCGTTGACCAAGGCAGCTACCACCCCGCGTCGGGCATCTGCGCCGGAGATGGCGACCACGCCGCCGCGTTCATGGATCTTCCTGAGGATCCAAACCAGGGAGCCGAAGCCGATGCTGTCGATGAACGCCACCGCGCTGAAATCCAACAACACAGCCGGTTGGCCCACTGCTGCGCTCAGTTCCAGGCGCAGTGCGGCGGCGGTGGTGGCGTTCAGCTCGCCTTGAACATGGAAGACCGCAGCATCCGGTTGGAAATCGGTGGTCACAGTGCAGGGCGAAGCTGGGCTGGGACGGACGAGCCCGTAGGTGCTCATCTTCGGTCAGCAACTTGATCGGCGCGGCGCACCGGCTTGGTCACTGCGCGGCGCAGCTGCATGATCCGCGCCGCTTCGATGGTCCCGCATGGCGAGTCGACCGCGGCCCGGCTTCTGCTCTCAGTCACGACGGATTCCTCTCTAAGGCGCGAGGACGACTGCTCGTCGGCGCCCGGCCAGCGGGTACGGCGCTGACAGGATCAAATGCTACTCCTGATACGAGGTCCAAGGAAGGGGGGTGGAACCTTCAGACGGGTGGGCGTTCTCGAGGACCTGTTGGGGCCACCAGCGGGCCCATCAGGCTCTCTCGGCACGGCTCGCACAGCCACCAGTCCTTCATGGTCAGCAGATCCTGTCCGGGCTCACCGGGAAATTCTCTGCGACATCGTCCGCAGGTGCGGAACTCCAAGAGCTCGTTCGTGGGTTGAAGCTTACCACCCGTCCCGGGCTGCTCCCCGGCCAGTGTGGGGCCAGAGTGTCCCTTTCCAGTTGACGATTTGCCTCACTCGCTCTGTCGTCGCTGGACCGTAGCTGGGTCGGGCCATCGGACGTCGTAGGCCGCCCCGATGCGCTCGAAGAACCAGATCAGACGGGCCGTGGAATCGAGCTGATGAGGGTCGATGCCATGGCGGGCCGATCGTGGGCTGGAATGGTGGAAGTTGTGCCAGTTATCGCCCATGGCCAGAACGGCCAGCGGGGCGAAATTAGTCGCACGATCGTCATGTCGGGTGACGAAGGGGCGTCGTCCCCACAGGTGACAGACTGAATTCACTGCAAAGGTGGTCTGGTGGAGCACAAAGACTCTGACCGCTCCGCCCCAGATCAGCCCCCCGAGGGCGCCGGCCCAGGTCCGGGTTAGGGCCCATCCGGCCAGCATGGGCAGCCCGAAGGAGGCCACGCCGAACAGGGGGAACAGGCGGCTGATGAGTACGAGGTCGGGGTCCGCCACCAGATCCGGGGCCCATCGGGCCTCCTCGGTTGGTTGTGGGTTGAACAGCCAGCCAATGTGGGCATACGCCGCGCCACGGAGTAGAGCCAACGAGCCCGAACCGTACCTGTAGGGAGAATGCGGATCCCCGGGACGATCGGTGTAGGCATGGTGGCGCCGATGGTTGGCGACCCAGCTGTTTACGCTTCCCTCCAGTCCCAGGGAGCCCGACAGGGCCAAGGAGATCTTGAGCCAGCGGGTGGCCTTGAAAGCCCGGTGGGCGAGGAGCCGATGGAAGCCAGCTGTCAGACCATGGCCACTCACGAGGAAGAATCCGACGGCCAGGGCCAGGTCGACCAGGGTGACGGTACGCCCGAAGAACCCGACCGCCAAACCGAGGACGCCGAGCAGGGGCCCGAACACGATGAAGGTGGTAACCATCTGCTGAGGGTTCCAGGGGCGACCGGGCTGCGAGTCGCCAGGAGCCGAGTCGGCTGGAAGCCTTGGCCGGGCCGGGCGCTCAGCCACCGGGCCGATGCCTATAACTGCAGGGGGTAGCTCGGCTGTCGCTGGCATCGATCACCTCGGCGGTTTGAACCGTCACCGGGGACCGGGGCAACTTCCAGCGAACGAATACTGGTGAAGCGACTGTACCGCATCAGTCCCGTGTCCAGGCACGCCGAGCCGAGAGCCGGCGGAGGCCTCAGCGCCTCAACCCGAGCTGAGCGGTCTCAACCTCAGCGATTGCCCGTTCAGGAGCTCATTGCTATCCGCAGGTATAGGGCGTAATGTCCCTCCTTGACGCGGGAGCCTCAACCCGTACCGCGTTGGATGCTGCCGTTTAGCCGCGGCACCCTCCCGGAGTGTTTCCCCGGACCCTGGTAGCGCATCAGCAGCTGGGCCAGAACGACCAGGGAGGCCGGGACAGTGACTCGCACCACCCGCGTAGGCTCGACTACTCGCCCTCCGGCGCTCAAGGTGTCGTTGGCGCCGGAGGGTATGGCCACCGTCGTGGTCCTGCAGGGCGAAGCCGATGTCGTCAGCCTGCCGGCTCTCTCTGAGGCGCTCGAGCGGATCATCTCCAGGCATAAGGGGCCGGTCATTATCGATCTGGCCGACACGGCATTCATCGACTCCGCCACGGTCCGAGCCCTGAGCTGGGCCGCGGTCACCCTGGATAAGGCCGGTCGGCCGTTGAGCGTCCGGGCTCCGTGAAGGACGGCTGGGGTATTGCTTGAGCTAGTCGGGATCTCGCAGACTCCCGTGGTCTGCTCGAGCTAATCCCGCTCCACCGTTTGCAGGCCCCGTTCAGGTGTCCATGACTCGATGACGAGTCGGCTGGCCTCGGCATCCAGTCTGGTGATTACCACCTCAGTGATGTCCACGATGAACATCTGACCATCAGGTTCCCTACCCGCCTCGTCCGCAGTGACAGGGCCGGCCGGGACGGCTCGGCCAGCGATCTTCGCCTCACCCGGCCAGTCCCTCTCTTGGCCCTCCTCTGGGTGGAAGGTCGGTCCGTGGAGGCGATCCTTTGGTCTCTATTGAGGTCAGCCCCCTTGCGGGCGCCGGCCATCGATCCGAAGCGGAGATTGCCGTCCGCGAACTCGCACTCAATGCCCGAGATTCGGGGCGATCCATCGGCGCGCAGCGTCGCCAGGGTCTTGTGTCGACCGGCATCGAAGAGCCTCCTCACGCGCCCGGCGAACGCCGGCTCGGCTATCTCGATCGCCTCCCATGATGGCATTACCGCGCAGCGTAACCGGGTGTTCGACATCAGAGAGGGGCCACCTGCAGGAATCGCCCGTGGCCAGGGGGCGTAGCTCTGGTGGCCCCCACACAAGGGCCCGGGTGCCATAGTGGAACCATGGCTGACTACCGCAAGCCAGGGTGGTTCACCCGGGTGGTGTTCAACGGGGTCGTCGCTTGGATGACCCGACGGGGTGTCAGCGTTTGGGGCTCTCGGGTGCTCAGAGTAAGGGGCCGCACCAGCGGCCAGTGGCGCTCGACTCCGGTGAACCTGCTCACCGTGGATGGAAACCGCTATCTGGTGGCGCCCAGAGGTGAGACGCAGTGGGTGCGGAATCTTCGCGCCACCGAAGCTGGCGAGCTCGTGCTGGGTCGAAGAGTCGAGGCGTTCCGAGCTGTGGAGCTCCCTGATGGAGAGAAGCCTCCAATTCTCGGCGTCTACCTCAAGCGGTGGAAGGCAGAGGTGGGGATGTTCTTTGATGGCGTGAGCGCCGCGTCCTCTGAGAACGAGCTCAGCCGGATCGCGGCCGGACACCCCGTGTTCAGGATCGAAGTCTGATCGCCATCAGCTCGAGACCGGGCGTTGGACCACACGGTGCGGCTCACACAGGAATGCAGCGGCGAACTCGGTCGCGGCACGCTCGGATCGAAACGCCATCGGATTGCCATCCGCGCCGCGCAGCGTCACCCCACTGCCGTGGACCAGAACGGCCTCGGCCGCTCGACGACGGCCGCGAGGGCGGCGGCGCAGTCGGGCGGTGGCCTGTTCCATGTCGTCAAGTTAACGACTCGGCCTTTCCATCGCCATCGGATTTTCGCAAGGCGGGCGCCAGCTCTTCCAGGAGGAGGCGGACCCGCGCGTCGATCTCGTCGCGGATCAGTCTGACTACCTCGGCCGGCTTTCCGGCCGGATCGGCGAGCTCCCAGTCAAGGTACCGCTTGCCCACATACACCGGGCAGGTGTCCCCGCATCCCATGGTGATGATGACGTCGGCGGCCCGCGCCGCCTCATCGGTGAGGGGCTTGGGGAACTCCCTGGACAGATCGATCCCGATCTCCTCCATCACCTCCCGCACGGCGGGGTTGATCTCCCGGCCCGGGGCGCTGCCGGCGGAACGGACCCGCACCCGGCCCTGGGCGTAATGGGCGAGCAGGGCGGCGGCCATTTGGGAGCGCCCGGCATTGTGGACGCAGACGAACAGGACTTCGGGGACGTCGGTCATGAGCGCCTCTGGGGATGAGGGACCACCACCTCCTGGGCGATGTCGTCCACGCGGGGGTAGAGAATCCTGACGGCCCCCACGGCGGCCAGCATTCCCACCAGCTGGGCGGCCACGAAGGCTGGGGCCGAGGAAGGCCTGATGCCGGCGAAAGTGTCGGAGAACATCCGAGCGAAGGTCACGGCCGGGTTGGCGAAGCTGGTGGAGGCCGTGAAGAAGTAAGCCCCGCCGATATAGGCACCCACCGCAAAGGGTGCCGCCGAGGATCGCCCCGAGCGCACCACGCCGAAGATGACGAGGAGCAGCCCGAAGGTCGCCACCGCCTCGGCCAGCCACAACCCTCCTCCGGACCGGGTCTTGGTGGAGAGCTCGAGGGCGGCCCGGGAGAACATGAGATTGGCGATGACCGCGCCGATCCAGCCGCCGGCCAGCTGCGCGCCCACGTACCCGACCGCCGCCCGGGTCGAGAGCCCGCCGAAGTAGCGGTCTGCGATGGTCACGACCGGGTTCAGGTGGGCTCCGGACACGGGGCCGACAGCCAGGATGATGGCCACCAGGGCCCCGGCGGTAGCGGTGGCGTTCTCGAACAGCTCCAGGCCAACGTTGCCTGGGGAGAGTCTGGCGGCTGCGATCCCCGAGCCGACCACGGCGGCCACCAGCAGAGCCGTGCCCAGGAACTCGCCCAGCATGCGCCGGGCGAGCAGGCCCGGTTCATCCATTAGCAGCAGGCGGTGGTCTGCGCCGCCAGTTCGGGCCCGCCGGCGCAGCACGCCGCTCCGGACGGATCGCCCGCCGGGAGGGCGCCGGCCGGCATCTCGGCGTCGGACAGGACGGTGTAAATCTCCCATGGGGTTCCGTCCGGGCTGTCCACCCAGACCTTGTCCTGAACGGCGTAGCAACAGGCCACTCCTTCTTCGGTGGCCGTCGCCAGCCCTTCCGCGGCCAGCCGGGTCTGGGCCGCGCCGACCAGCTCGGGCCCTTTGACTTCCACGCCCATGTGGTTGAGGGTGCCCGGCTCACCCGCGCCTTCGATCAGTACCAGCTTGAGGGCCGGCTCGGCTATGGCGAAGTTGGCGTATCCGGGACGGACCTTGGTCGGCTCGGTGGCGAAGAGTTTGGAGTAGAACTCGATGGCCGAGTCGAGGTCGGAAACGTTGAGGGCCAGCTGGACTCGCGACATGGGTCGCCTCCTGTAGGATCGAAGTCTGTCGATGCGAGTATCCACCTCACATCGATGAATGGCAATAGGAGGATGCCGTTGACGACCAGGCAGGTTCCTGTGGTGCATACTCCGGACGACGCCTTGTGCTGCTCCTCGGTGGTCGATGCTCCCCTCGGGGAGACTGAAGCGGGCGATTTGGCCCAGGTTCTGGCCGCCCTGGCCGACCCGGTCCGACTGCGGCTGCTGTCCCTGGTGGCGGCCGAGGGGGAAGTCTGCTCATGTGATCTGGAGGCGCCGTTGGGGCGCAGCCAACCCACGGTCTCCCATCACACCCGGATCCTGGCCGAGGCCGGACTGATCTCCGGTGAGAAGCGGGGCAAGTGGACGTGGTGGAGCGCCGTCCCCGGCCGACTGGCGGCGGTGCGCAGGGCGCTCGGCGGCTGATACGTCCGTTCCGCTCAGGTTCCGTTGACCCAACCCCGAGGTATGACCGGTCCATGAGCCAGCCGGCCTCCTCCCTGAGACCACCCACCCCTGGCAGGGTCCCGGCCGTCATCACCCCCTGGTTCTGGGTGGTCAAGGCCCTGACCACGGCCATGGGCGAGGCGGCTTCGGACTACATGGTGAAGGCATTCGGGCCGGTGCCCGCTGTCCTGGTCGGCTTCGCGGTGTTCTGTGTGGCGTTGGTCGTCCAGCTCCGGATGCGCCGCTACCTGGCGTGGACCTACTGGTTGGCCGTCTCCATGGTGGCGGTCTTTGGGACGCAGGCCGCCGACGTCCTGCATATCAAGTTCGGCGTGCCCTACCTGGCCTCGGCCACCTTCTACGCCGTGGTCCTGGCCGTCATCTTCTACATGTGGGACCGCTCAGAGCACACCCTGTCGATCCACAGCATCGTCAACGCCCGCCCGGAGTTGTTCTATTGGGCCGCGGTGCTGGCCACCTTCGCCCTGGGTACGGCTCTCGGGGATCTGACCGCCATCACCTTCAAGCTCGGGTACTTCGACGCGGGAGTGTTCTTCTTCATCGTGATCGCCGTACCGGCGCTGGCTTATCGGGTCAAGGCGCTCGGCTCGGTGGCCGCTTTCTGGGCCGCCTACGTGGTCACCCGACCCCTGGGCGCCTCCTTCGCCGACTACATGAGCAAGCCCAGGTCGATCAGTGGTCTCAACTGGGGTGGCGGACCCGTCACCTTGGTTCTTGCCGCGGTTATCGCAGTGCTGGTGGCCTACCTCGCTGCCACCCGGGTCGATGTGCCCGAGGCCACCCGCGTGCCGACGGACCCTCAGGTACCGTCCCAGCGGGCCTGAGGTGCGGCATCGGGCCGACCCTCAGAACCAGGCGCCGACAGCTAGTCCGGCCGCCGCCGCCGCCAGGCCGAGGGTGAGGCTCCCACCGATGTTGAGCGCCGCCTGCCGGTACTGACCGTGCTCCATCAGCCGAAGCGATTCGAAGGTGAAGGTGGAGAACGTGGTGTAGGCGCCGCAGAAGCCGGTGCCGAGGATGGCGCTGGGCCACGCCGGACCATGGCCGAAGACCACCAGGCCGGTGAGCAGGCCGAGGGTCAGGCTGCCGGTGACATTGATCAGGAACGTCCCTCGGGGAAAGGCGGCCGGAAAGCGGCTCCCGATGTAGGCGTCGAGCAGGTACCGGGACACGGCCCCGCCGGCGCCGAAGACCAGGACAGGGACCAGATACGGGAAGGGCATCAGGCCGCCTCCCGGGGCGGTAACCACCGGGCGATGGCCATGCCGGCGGCGGTGGCGGCCAGGCCGGCCACGGTCGAGAGGACCACATAGGCCAGGGCCAGGTCCGCCCGGCCGCGGTGGACCAGCAGGTCGGATTGGACGGCCAGGGTGGAGAAGGTGGTGAAGCCGCCGCAGAAGCCGGTGGCGAAGAGAGGCCGCAGATGGCGGCTGGGCCGGAGCCGCTCGATGATCAGCACCAGGCCCAGCCCGAGGGCGAAGCCGCCGCTGACGTTGACCCAGAAGATTGCCCAGGGGAACCCGGCCGGTCCGGCGGCCCATGCCGTGCCTATCCAGTCTCTGGCCCCGGCGCCCAGGCCCCCCCCGAAGGCCACGGAGGCCAGGGTGTCGGGTCGGACCCTCTGTCGCCAGGTCCAAGCCGGTCCCCCCGCTCCCGCGTGGGGCTGGGCTGGGTCGGCGGGATCGAGATCCGGGTCGAATGGCTCGCCCGGATGCTGCCTTCGTCCGCTCATGCCAGGCCCGGGCGGGATTGGGTCCGGGGCTTTCACCCCTGGCGCAGGAGCATGCCTCCGTCGACCACCAGAACCTGGCCGGTGACGTGGCGGCTGCGGATCAGTCCCATGCAGGCCTCAGCTATGTCTTCGGGCTCGGCGGACCGGCGCAGTGGCGCGGTGCTGGTGACGTGTTGGCGGATGGCGTCCCAATCGGCCGTCCACGGCGTGTCCACCAGGCCGGGGGCGACGGCATTGACGCGGACCTCCGGGCCCAGGACGTTGGCCAGCAGGGCTGTCATGTGGTTGAGCGCAGCTTTGGAAACGGCGTAGGGGATGGAGCTGCCGGTACAGCGCACCCCGGCCACCGAGGTGATGTTGATCACACAGCCGGCGCCGCTGGCCCGCAGCGGAGCCACTGCGGCCGTGGTCATCTGCCAGGTGCCGATGACGTTGACCTCGAGGATGTGCCGCCACACATCGGGGGAGGCCGCATCCAGGTCGTAGTGGGGGATGACCTTGGTGGTGCCGGCGTTGTTGATGAGGATGTCGATGCGCCCCCAGCGCTCCATGGCCGCCGCCACCAACGAGGCGCAGCCATCGGCCTCGGACACGTCAGCTTGGACATAGACCGAGTCGGGCAGGGAGCCGGCCACCGCTTCGCCTTCGGTCACGGTGGAATGGGAGTTGACCAGGACGCCTGCCCCCAACCCGGCCAGGCGCCGGGCAGCGGCAGCGCCGATACCGCTGGAGGACCCGGTGACCACGGCCACCTTGCCAGCCAGCTCGGCGGAGGACGGAGCCGTCACGGGTGGGGGAGATGCCGTCATGAGCCCGGAGGTTAACGACTTAGCATCCCGGAGTGATCGGATGGGACGCGGCCGAAGACCACGGGGCCGCCCACCGCCATCTGGTCCCGATCCTGGTCTTCATCGGGATGGTCGCCTCCCTGGTCAGCAGCTTGGGAGCGCCGCTATTGCCGACCATCGCCAAGGTGGACCACGTGTCCCTGGACGAGGCTCAGTGGTCCCTGACCGTGGCCGTGCTGGTGGGGGCGGTGGCCTCCCCGATCATGGGCCGTCTGGGCGACGGTCGGCACCGCCGACGGGTGATCCTGGCCAGCTTGGCCGTGGTGGCCGGCGGAGGGGTCATGGCCGGCTTACCCGGCGGGTTCGGCCTCCTGGTCGGCGGCCGGGCCCTGCAGGGCGTCGGACTTGGTCTCATGCCCCTCACCATGGCCGTGGCCCGGGATCACCTGCCCGAGGCCCGGTCCCGGCCGGCCATCGCCATCCTGTCCATTGCCGTCGCCGCCGGCGTGGGGCTGGGCTACCCCGTGACTGGCCTCTTCGATGAATACCTGGGCCTCCACTCAGCCTTCTGGTTCGGCGCCGGCGTAGCCGTGGTGGCTCTGGTGGTCAGCCTTCCGACCCTGCCGGCGTCCCCGGCCACCACCCGCCGTGCGCTGGACCTGCCCGGCGCCGTTCTGCTGGCCGGCGCCCTCACCTGCTTCCTGGTCGATCTGAGCGAGGGGCAGATCTGGGGGTGGGGCTCATCGGCCTCCGTCGGGCTGTTGGTGGCGGCCCTGATCATCGGGGTGGTCTGGGTGGGATGGGAAAGGCGGGCCCCCTTCCCCCTGGTGAGGCTCGAGTTGTTGAGGCACCGGGTGGTGAGAGGGGCGAATTTCGCCGCCTTTCTCATCGCCGCGGCCATGTACATGTTCCTGCCCCTCCTCACCGATTTCGTCCAGACGCCGAGGCGGGCCGGCTACGGCTTCGGAGCGTCGGTGGTCCTGGCCGGGCTGATGCTCCTGCCGTTCTCGGTGTTGAGTGTCTCCATGTCCAGGGTGGCCGCCTGGTTCGGCGTTCGCTTCGGTGAACGCTGGGTCATACCCCTCGGGGCGACCGTGCTGGGCGGGGCGGTGTTGTATTTCGACCGCACCGGCCAGCATCTCTGGCAGGGCTTCGTAGCCATGGCCTTCGCCGGGGTGGGTGTCGGCTTCACCTTCGCGGCCATGCCCGGCCTCATCGTCCGATCGGTCCCGCCGGAGGAGACGGGGAGCGCCCTGGGCTTCTACCAGGTCGTCCGCTATATCGGCTTCGCCGGCGGGAGCGCCCTCAGCGCCTCGCTCCTGGCCGCCTACACCCCCGCCGGCCATGCGCTTCCTGATCGGACCGGCTACGTCACGGCCATGGCCGTGGGATCGATCCTCTGCCTGCTCACGGCCGGTCTGAGCCTCATGTGGGGACGCCGATCGGGGGTGGTCCCCCCGGCTGCGCTCAGCCTCCTGACTGGAGGAGCTGAGGCAGGAGGGGCGCCTAAGCCTCCCACCCTCGCTGATCTAACCTGAGGCGCCCAACAGACCGATAAAGAACGCGGGGCAGTCGTCAGGTTCCCAACATGGCCGGCGGGCCCCCAACAGGACAGTGAGGCGGACAGCTGTGGGAGAGGGCAGTTGAGGAGTGGACCTTTGACGACGATGAAGGCCAGGCTCCTGGGGGGCGTCATGGCCGGCGTCCTGGTCGTCCTCCCGCTCTGGACCGGCAGGGCTCTAGCGGCGAGCTCGTCGCACACCACCCCGACCTCTTCGCACCCCACCCCGACCTCCCGGTCGACGACCACCTCCCCAGCAAAGGCCCGTGCGGTCCGGCCCCGGGCGGCGGCCACCGATCGGGACACGACCGGGTCGGCCACCGCTTCGGTCGGCTCCGACGGGGCCCAGAGCATCGACGGTTTCGGGGCCTCGGGGGCCTGGTGGCCCACCGACATCTCCCATTTCTCGGCTACCGCCCAGCGTCAGCTGGCCGACCTGCTCTTCTCCCGAGCCGGGCTGGAGCTCAGCCAGTACCGCTACAACATCGGCGGGGGAGGGGCGGGCGTGACCAACCCCTACAAGGCTCCCCCCACCGTGTTGGCTGCCTCCGGCGCTTACGACTGGAACGCCGACCGGGCGGGGATGGCCTTCCTCAGGCTGGCGGCGGCGTACCACGTCCCCCAACTCATCGGCTTTGTCAACAGCGCCCCTCCGGCCTTCACCACCAATCAGCACAGCTGCGGGGGGAAGTTGGACCCGGGCAAGATCAATGCCTTCGCCGCCTACCTGGCCGCGGTGGTCAACCATTTGCGCACGGCTGACCACATCGACCTGTCCTACGTCAGCCCCATGAATGAGCCCGATGCCCCCCAGGCCAAATGCCATCAGGAGGGCATGGTGGTTCCGGTTCATGAGCGGGCGGCTCTGGTCAACGCCCTGGCCGCTGACCTCAGCGCCGCCTCCGCCCACGTCGGGGTGATAGCGGATGAGTCCAGCCTGGTCAGACAGCTCCTACACGAGACCCCGGCATGGCTGGCCCACGCCGGAAAGTCGGTGGCCGTCATCGCCCACCACGGCTACGACTATCCCGGCGCCGCCACCCTGGACCAGGTGGCCAAACTCCCCCTCAAGCACTGGACCACGGAGATTTGCTGTTTCAACGGTCGGGGTTTCGGCTGGCAGTACGACCCCACCATGGCCAACGGTCTGTGGCTGGCCGACACCATCTGGGCCGACCTGGTCGAGGCCAAGGACTCCGCCTTCGACTGGTGGGTGGCCGCATCACCCAACCTGGGTTGTGATCCCGTCCAGGTGGCGGGTTGTCAGAACCAGGTCAACCCGGGGGGCCGCAACGACGGGCTGGTCTATTTCGATCCTTACTGGAACCTGGATGCCAACCAGACCTTCTACCTGACCAAGCGGTACTGGGTCATGGCTGCCTTCAGCCGCTTCGTCCGGCCCGGCTCCGTCCTGCATGTGGTGACCGGACTGCCCGAAGGGCTCAAAGGCGTGGCTTTCGAGGCCCGAACCGGCTGGGTGGTCGAGATCATCAACGAGAATTCGGATCGGTCTTACGCCGTGCACGTAAAGCTGCCGTACCAGGCCGGCCAGGCTCCGCATGCTTATGTCACCGATGCCACTCATGACCTGGCCGCCACCACCGTGAGCGGCGCCAACCTCGATCCACTCGTGCACTCCCCGGAGCGGTCTATGACCACGCTGGTCTACGGACCAGCCGCCTCCCGGGTCCGCCACACCACGACGCGGACCGTCAAGCGGGGCTGAACAGCCGCTCCCGGAACAGGGCCAACACCTGATCCAGGGCGTCCCGGGTGGGATGACCCGGCGTGTCGACCAGGTGCTCGGTGAGCACGGAGTGGGCGGCGGTCGGGTTTCCGTGCGGATTGCCTGGTGAAGAGTCGATCTCCACGGCCACGAAGTTCTCACCCAGCTCCTGGCGCAGCCGCTCGAACCGCTCGGCCGGCACGACCCGGTCCCCGGTGAAGCGCAGGCCCAGCACGGTCAGGTTCCGGGCCGCGCAGGCCTCTTTGGCGGCCGCCAGGTCGGCATCGGAGAGGCCCAGTGCCCGCTTCCGGCCCGCCCCGATGGGCAGGGGGAGGGACGGCTGGGAGAGCACCGGGGCCAGGACCGGAGCCCCGGCCATCATGGCCAGGGCGAACCCCCCGGTGAAGCACATCCCCACCACTCCGACTCCCGGGCCACCGCACTCCTCGTGCAGGGAGCGGGCCAGGGCCCGCAGCCAGTCGATCACCGGTGAGGTGCTGCCGGTGGCGAGCACGTGGAACTCCCGGGAGACGCAGGCCGGCCCGAAGGACGTGAGGAGGTGCTTGACCGAGACCGGTGCACCGGGCGTCCCGAATAGATGGGGGATGGCCACGGTGCAGCCGATCTCGGCCACCCGGTCGGCGAACTCGAGGACACCGGGAGTTATGCCGGGCATCTCCTCGATGACCACCACGGCCGGGCCGGAACCCTTGCGGAATACATCCCGCTGCTTGCCGGCGTGGGTGAAGGTGGTGCGCTGGAAGCTGTCGAGGCTGCTCATGACTGCACCGGCCGGGTCGCCATGGTGGCCAGGGCGCCGCTGTCGATCACCGCCCGGGACATGGGTCGAGTCAGCTGACGCAGTTGCTCGCAGGATTGCTCGCCTAGGGCGGCGTAGGGGTCCAGGGACAGTTGGTCGGTCCGGTCCTCGATGTCCTGGCGGTGGACCCGGCCCGGTTCGGACAACGCCAGGTCCTCTCCCGGCTCGAGCCAGCCCCGGGACCGGACCGACTCCACGCCGGCACCCCAGTCCTCATCGCTCCACGCCCGGGTGGCCCGCAGGGCCGCCGCCGGCACCTCTCCGGAGGCGGCGTGGACGACGAGGGCCTCCACCGGGGAGAGCCCGGCCGCCGTCAACAAGGCGACGTGAGCATCGCCCCGGTATTCGCGCAGAAGCGTCTGGGCGTGCCAGAGAACGAGGTGGGGGGCATCGGGCCATTCCAGTCCGGCATGAGCGGCAAATAGGGGCCGTCCCTCGGGCCGCTCCGCCGCCACCCAGGCCGCCGTGCGGGCCAGGGCAGCGGCCTCCTCCATCTCCGAGGAGCCGGCGGCGGCGCCGAGCAGGCGGCGCAGGGCCCGGTCGGCGGCCAGGAGGCGGGCGGCCAGGACATCGGCTGGGGTGGCCCGCCCCCAGGCGGCAGGAAGGGCGGCTTCCACCAGGCGGGGGTCGAAGTTGAAGAAGGTGGCGACCACCACACCCGGCCCAACCGGGCCCATGGCTGCCGAGCGGGAGGCGAAGTAGCCCATGTGGGGTTCCAGGCCGGCCGACGCGTACTCCTCGGCTGCCTCGGGGACGAAATAGATCATCCCGTGCAGCGGCTCAACCGTGCGCCAGGCCTTCCGGGCCATCTCGGGGTTCATGGGCGGCAACCTAAACCAAGCGGCCGTCCGGCATCCTCCCCCAGGATGAGGCGGATTCCCTCCTGGCGGTCGATGCCGTTGGCGTCGGACGTCGTTACCCTCTTGTCATGGGCGCCCCGGCCGAGGAGATATACCGGACCCGGCGCCGCCGCGGGGACCGGGGTGTCTTCGGCCTCGTCCTGGTGTTCCTGGGTGCGGTATGGCTGCTGGGCCGTATGAACCTCCTGCATCTGGCCGCCGACACCCTGCTCGCCATCCTGTTGATGTGCCTGGGGGCCGGCCTGCTCCTCACCCGCCGCTCCGGGCGCCATCACTGGCCCATCCTCCTCGGTGGCATCGTTTTCTTCGTCCTGATGGGAAGCTCGGCCGCCGCCAACGGCCACATCCACGTCCCCGGCACCGCCGTGGGCAATCCTTCTTACGAGCCGACCGCCCTCAACGAACTGCACGATTACAACCTCGGGGCCGGAAACATGACCATCAACCTGACCCAACTCGACCTGTCGAGCCATCCAACCGTTCGTGCCACCGTGGGGGCGGGGAACCTGGACGTGGTCGTTCCCCACGGTGCCAAGATGAAGGTCAACTACACGGATAGGTTCGGTGACGTCAGTGTCCTCGGCCAGAACGTGGCCGGGGGAATCAACTCCGACGCCAGGTGGATCTCCCCGGGTTACGGCTCGGGTACCCGGGCCTTGGTGCTCGATCTGACCGTCACGGCCGGCAACATCGACGTATCACAGACGGGCGGATCATGACCGACACCGAAGCTGATACCTACGAGCCTTCCCAGGAGTGGACGTGGGGCCGGGGTTCGGGCCACTGGGAGCAGGACCGGTCCTACGCCTACCGGCCCCGTCATACCCGCCGGGCCCGACGCGACCAGCAGTGCACCCGGCCCAGCCGGGTCATCTTCGGCGTTGTCTATCTGGCTGCCGGCGCCGCCTTCCTCCTGGACAGCCTGCATCTCTGGCAGGTGCAGGCCGGGGACGCCTGGCCCCTGGCTCTTATGGCCGTGGGCATCTGGATCGTCATGGGCCGCCGGGAGCGAGCCAAGGTGGATCACGACCGCAGCGCCCAGTTGGCCGTGGCCGAGGAGAGAGTGCGCATCGCCCGGGAGTTGCACGACATCGTGGCCCACAGCGTGAGCCTCATGACCATCCAGATCACCGCCGCCCGGCGCATCCACCGGCGCCAGCCGGACGAGGCGGACGAGGCGCTGTCCGCCGCCGAGCACACCGGGCGGCGGGCGCTGAGCGAACTGCGCAACATGTTGTCCATGCTGCGGGGTGCCGATGCCTCCATCGGTGCCGCCGGGAGCCGGGCCGGGGCCGGATCGGAGCCCCCTGCCGCCCGCCAGCCCCTGCCTGGACTCAACGACATACCGGCGCTGGTGAAAGAGTCCAACGAGGCCGGCCTGGGCGTCGAGCTCAATGTCTCCGGTGTCGAGCCCGAAGCCCCCGGGAGTGTCGGCCTGACCGTCTACCGGGTGGTGCAGGAAGCCCTGACCAACGCCATGAGGCACGCTCCGGGGGCCAAGGTGCAGGTGGAAATCACCTACGCGCCTGGTTTCATCATTCTCTTCGTCGATGACGATGGGACGGCCTCGGGAGCACCGAGGGGAACTGAAGGCCATGGGCTGTTGGGAATGCGGGAGCGAGTGGCGGCCCTGGGCGGCACGCTGGACGCCGGGCCCCGCCAGTCCGGACCGGGCTGGCGGGTCCACGCTCGTCTGCCTCTCCTGCCCGGTGAGGCGTGAGCGGGGCTGACCGACCGGCGCCGGCCGGATCCATTCGCATCGTGGTGGTGGATGACGAGGCTCTGGTCCGGTCCGGCTTCCGCCTGATACTGCAGAGCGAGCCCGGCTTCGAAGTGGTGGGGGAGGCCACCAACGGTCGTGAAGCCATCGAGGTGGTGGCCGACCGTCGCCCTGACGTGGTCCTCATGGACGTGCGCATGCCGGTCATGGATGGCGTGGAGGCCACTCGTAGGATCACCGCCACCGAGGACACGCGCATATTGATCCTCACCACCTTCGACCTCGATGCTTACCTGTTCGACGCGGTCCGCGCCGGCGCCAGCGGCTTCCTGCTCAAAGACGTCCCTCCCGATGAGCTGGCTAATGCCATCCGGGCCCTGGCCCGGGGTGACGCCCTGATCGAGCCCAGGATGACCAGGCGGCTGCTGGACGAGTTCGCCCGTCAGCCCGCCGGCCCCACGGCGGGCAACACCAAGCTCGACAGCCTCACCCAGCGGGAGCTGGAGGTCCTCAAGGCTGTAGCCAGGGGTCTTTCCAACTCGGAGATGGCTGACGAGTTGTTCATCAGTGAGACCACGGTGAAGACCCACCTCGCCCATATCCTCACCAAACTGGATCTCAGAGATCGGATCCAGGCCGTCGTCCTGGCCTACGAGTCGGGTCTGGTGGCCGCCGGTGGAGGCGAGAGCCGATCGTGATCTCCTTCCGCTCTCCTTCTGCGGTAGGAGGACGGATCATCGCCAGGACTGACGACAGGACGGTGGGGGATCCGTAGGCTGGTTGACAAGACGGCCGCGCAGGCCGTCGGGAGGTGCACAGCGATGAGCAGATGGCAATCGACCGGTTCCGGGTTGGAGCGGAAGTCGGGAGGAGTCCTGCGGGCCCACTCCGGAGGATCGATCACCCGGGTGGCGGTGGGGACGGTCGTCGGAGTAGTGGCGGTAGTTCTCGCCTGGCACGTCCTGACCTTTATGTTGGGACTGGCCCTCTTTGCCGTCAAGGTAGCCGTGGTGGTCGTCATCATCGGCGCCATCGTGGCCCTGGTGCGCCGCATCCTGTAATGGGCTGGATCTAGAACAGACCCTCGGCCAAACCGGCAGTCAGGGTCGCTCCCATCTCGGTGGCCGTATCCAGGTCGGCGTCGGTTATCTCCCCGACCACGCTCAACTGGGGCAGGACTGCCTTCCACTGCAGACCGGCCACTATCCGCTCGACGCTGGCCAGCGCTCCTGAGGTGTCGGTATCGCCCTTGACCATGAGGGCATAAGGGCGGCCGACCGTCTGATCCAGGCAGGGATGGAAGATGCGCTCGAAGAAGTCCTTCATGGCCCCGCTCATGTAACCGAAGTTGGCCGGGGTGGCCAGCACAATGGCGGCCGCCCGCAGCACGTCAGCCGGCTCCGCATCGAAACACCCCTTGATCTCCAGGGCGGGTCCGCCGGCCAGTTCCTCTCGGGCTATCTGCACGCCGGCCACGAAGGCTTCGACCAGACGATCGGTCGAACCCGATCGCGAGTGCCTCACGACCAGGATCGGCCCAACCTCGGGTGGAGACATAAGGCGCCGGCCGGATCAGCCCAGGCCGAGGCGCTGGAGCTGGTCGTCCGGGCAGTCGACCTCGACCAGGGCCTGATGCAGGGCATCGGCCGCCCCCGCCTCGTACCGGCTTCCGGCCAGGTCTACGTCCTCTTCCGGGTCCTCCCTCAGGTCCCACAGGTGGTTGCCCTTGAACCGGGCCCAACCCCAGAACGGCAGAAGGTCCCCGGCCAGGAAGGGCTGGCGGATGACCGGGACCTCGGTTCCGGGCATGTGGTCGAGCACGGCGCGCTGGTCCGGGCGGGGCAGGCGCAACTCGGGATGGCCATGGACAGGCATGGTCGACCACCGGTTCGACCACAGAGAGATCGGGGCGTTGTCCCCGGCCGGAGCCCGGCAGTACTTGTGCTGCCCGGTGACCAGATGGACCTCCCGGCCCCAGACGCCGGTGAGGAGCTGATCCCGAACCGAGTCCGTCTGGCCCAGCACCAATGGGACCAGCGACCGGCCGTGGGTCCGATGGTCCACCGACACCCCGAAGATGTCGGCCAGGGTGGCGAACAGATCGACGTTGGTGGTCAAGGCGTGGCGGGCGCCTGCGGCGACGTCCGGCCAGCGCACCAGCAGAGGAATGTGGCCGAGGGTCTGGTAGACGGGAACGGCCGGCTTGCCCCACACGTCCTTCTCGCCCAGGTAATGGCCATGATCGGTACAGACGATGAAGATGGTGTCCTCTCCGAGTCCGGCCTGCTCGACGGCGTCCATCAGCCGGCCCAGCCAGTGATCGATCATGGTCAGCTTTGCCCCGTAGCTGGCCCGGATCTGGCGGGCCTGAGCTTCATCGAGCAGGCCCCGGCCCCTGGCCGCCTCGGCATAGGGCGGCCAGATGAGATGGGGTCCCTCCCAGTCCGGGTCGTACATCGAGGCATAGGGCTCGGGGGTGTCGAAGGGCTCATGGGGGTCGAACTCATCGACCAGCAGGAAGAAGCCTTGGTGATGCCCGGCGTCGCGCTTCAGCCACTCGGCGGCGGCGGCCATGGTCCGGGGGCCGGGGAAGTCCTCCTCGCCCCGGAACCAGCCCCGGGAGTTGTCGTAGTTGGTCCAGCCCCGGCCGAAGCTGGGCGCCCCGGCCCAACTCGGATCGGAGCGGGTCCTCCAAGGATCGCTCTCGTGCCCGCGCAGGTAGTCCCAGGCAGTGAAGTCGGTGTGGTAGTTCTCGCCCCCCACTTCGAAGAGGTGGGGATGATCGCTGAAGAGCACGCTGGTCACCCCGGCTGCACCCAGCGCGGCGGTGATCGGCTCCTCCCAGATCTCGATCGATCCCCACGGCTTCCACAGGAAATCCCAGGCGCCACAGAGGATGTCGTGGCGGGCCGGGATGCAGGGCAGGGACCCGGTGTAGTGATTGTCGAAGCGGACGGACGAGGCCGCCAGGCGATCGAGGTTGGGCGTCTCGAACTCCCGGCCCCCATAGGCGCCCAGCATGTGGCGGTTGAGGCTGTCCAGCAGGACCATCACCACGTTGCTGGGGCGGCCGTCCCCGGCCGAACCGGTGACGACTTCAGTGCCGGTCCTGCCGTCCGCGCCTGGCCCCGCCTCGGGGAAGCTGTCCACCGCCTCAGCTTCGCGCCTGCGCCTCCGACCGACGCAGCACGAGGGTCGGCACCCGGCCGATGCCCTTCAGATTCCGTGACCGCAGGCGGCGCAACTCATAATCGGGGTGATCGACTAGTGCCTCGGCCAGCTGCTCGGACACCAGCACACTGGCCGGGCGGGCCAGATTGACCAACCGGCTGGCCAGGTTGACGGCTGGGCCCAGGTAGTCCCCGGCCCGGGGGAGCACCGGACCCACAGAGAGCCCGACGCGGATGTCGGGCAGCCGGTCGTCGGAGGCGTAGGTGCTGGCCAGAGACAAGGCGATCTCGGCTCCGGCCTCGGCCGACTCGGCGACAAAGAAGACCTCGTCCCCGATCATCTTCACCACCCGTCCGCCCCCTGAAGCCACGATGTCATAGGCCAGATCCTCGAACCGGCCGACCACGTCGGACAACTCGATCTCGCTGGCCTGTTGGCTCAGAGCGGTGAAGCCGACCATGTCGGCGAAGCCCGCGGCCAGCACCACGGTCATTCCCTCGGTGGTGGTCGACAGCTCGCGCCTGATGGCGTCGAGCATGTGGCGGCGCCATGTGTAGTTGATGAAGCGCTCGAGACCGGGTACGGCGATCCGGGCGTATTGGATGGGATCGGCCCCCGGTCCGGTGTTGGCCATGCTCTCGGTGATGGCTTGCACCTGTGACTCGGCGGCCCGCGACTGGGCCTGACCCGTGGTCCGGGCCAGGGCCAGGAGGGTGTCGAAGCCAAGGAGGCCCTCGCTCACCAGCCCGTGGGCCGAGCGCAGCATCTCCACGTCGAGGTCCCCGAAGACCAGTTCGCCGTCGGGCGCATCGGGGAACCCGATGGCCCTCCACAACCGGATGGAGACCTCCCGATCCACCCCGGCGGCGGCGGCGGTGGCTTCAGCGTCGAGGTACCGGCGTCCGACCAGTTCTTTCTCCAACTCTTCCCAGTTCTGGTCATCCTCGGACACGGCCACCTCCCTGGGTCGTACGGCTGCAATCGTTCGGGCCGTCAAGATATATCTTGATCTCCGCGCACACGCGATATATCGTAGCGATATGGGACGGGTATTCGGTCACGGCGGTCTGCGGTTGTTCATCCTGATGCTGCTCGATGAGTCACCTCGTCACGGATATGACCTGATCAGGCTCATCGAGGACCGCTTCCTCGGGATGTACACACCCTCAGCGGGCACGGTATATCCCCGCCTCACCTCCCTGGAGGAGGAGGGTCTGATCGAGCACGATGAGCTGGATGGAAAGAAGGTGTACCGCCTCACCGACGCCGGCCGAGCTGAACTCGAGTCCCGTCGCTCCGAGCTGGAGGAGTTACAGGAACGGGCCACCGAGACCGCTCGCAAGGTGGCTGGAGCGATAGGGGGCGAGATGAGGGAGACGGTGCGGGATCTGCGCGATGAGCTGCGCCATGCCATGCGAGACGTTCGCCGGGAGGATCGATTCGCCTCCCGGTCCGGACGCCGGCCCCGACCCTGGGCGGCTGACGGCCCTGGTGGGGCCCCCGCCGGTGCGCCTGGGGATGTCTTCGGGCGGCGGGGGAGAGGTGGCCGGGCCGATCCGGGAGGTTCGGGCCTGGGGCATCGGGTGCTGCGGGATGATCTTGACGCTTTCGCCTCGGACGTCATGGAGCGCGCTGCCGGAGTGGATCTGGACCGCGTTCTCTTGGCCACGGTGAGGGATAGGCTCATGGAGGCCAAGGACGCCGTGGCCGCCCTCTTCAGTGCCGCCGATGAAGCTCCGCCCAGCTCCGAGGGCGTCGCCCAGGTCTGAGCCGGCGGGCCGGACGGCCTGATTGCCGAGGGCGGCGCATCGGGCCCGGCCGCCACCACCGCACACTCCGCCGCTCCAGCGGTCAAGCTGGATGGGTGAGTGAGGGGACTCAGATCCGGACCTGCTCCCGCCAACGGGTGGGGATGGCCTCATCCCCGAACATCTCGACCGCCGCTTCCACCGGTCGGCCCCAGAGGAACAGGAGCAGGTCGGAGGCCGGCGCCCGGATGGCAGCGTCAGCCTTCCCATGGCCGGACTCGATGATCACGGCGCCACCGCGGCTCTGGATCGTCCACTCGCCATCGTCGTCGGTGGCGTGCAGGTGAAAGGAGCCGCCCAGGCCGGCACCGTCCTGCCCGGCTGCCAGCCCTGGGACCCACAGGCTGAGGAGTTCCTCGATCCCGTCGAGAGCCAGGGTCGTTGGGATGGGCTGGGGCGGGCCGTGGGCCGACTCTGCATCCCAGCGGTGCACGGCCGTCTCCTGGGCCTGCCGGCGGAACCAGAAGACGGACCTGCTGTCCGAGGACCAGTTCCATACCTCGACATCGGGGCCGGCCTCCTCCAGGGCGATCACCAGTTCAGTGGCCCCCCGGTCGAACCAGTCCACCACCGCCGCCCCGTCGGGAGCGGGAGGCATCTGGCGGCGCGAGACGGGCCGGCTGGCCCGGGTGCGGACCATTTCCGCCGCCCAGCGGTGCACCCCGCTGGTGTGGGCGATCAGGTCGTAGACGCTCCAGTCCGGACAGCCCGGGACCCGGGCGTCGAGTCTCCCGGCCCGGGCGGCGGTGGACATTGCGGCCGCCTCGGAACGGATGTGGTCGAGATACCGGTCAGGCGACAGCGTCATGGTGCAGCATGTCCCGAGCACCGGATGCCGGCAAGCGCCGCCGGAGCCGGCCGGCGTGGTGGTCGTCACGCATGGGTATCCCTGCCGGTATGACCTTCGCCTCCGGAGCGTCCAGTGTCCTCCAATTGATCGCTCACTACGAAGAGCGCGGTTTCACCGACCAGATGGTGCTGGCTGAGACGGCCGAAGTCACCTGCCGTACCTGCGGCACCAGCCAGAGGGCCGCCCGCTACCGGGTTCGGGGCCAGCGTCGAACCGAAGGCGCGTCGGACCCGGACGACATGGCCCTGGTGGTGGCCCTGGAGTGTCCCAATTGCTCGGCCAAGGGCACTCTCGCTCTCAAGTACGGACCGGACGCCTCACGGGAGGAGGCTGAGGTCCTGCGCCAAATCGACGGGTGACCCGGGCGGTCCTCCCGATAAGTTCCTGCGGCCGGTCGCCTTTCGAAGGCGAGGACTTAGCCCGGATCCACCGCATAGCGACCGGTATGAAGCGTGTTGCAGCTGATGCCAGCGTGGCGGGAGAGTCCGGCCAGAAGAGAACTACTTGTTGGCCTTGAAGTTCGTCGTCGGGCGCGCCTGACCAAGGTCGTAGGTCTCGGCTGGTGTTCGGCGCTGGGCTCGAGTAGCGGAGCGCCGTGGTCTGCTGGGAGCTCAGCGGCGCAGCGTCACGACCGGAAGCTCAACGGCTCGCAGGTTCGAGAGCATCGTGTCGAACTGGTCCTGCCACGGCCAGGACTCGGGCAGATGAAGCGTCCAGCGCCTGGCCGAGGTGGTCAGTCTGCCGGGCACGTCCAAGAAGCGCGTCCGCAGGGTCTTGGTCGTCATCGCTGGTGCACTGGCGCCCAGGCCGATGCTGGGTGTCCAGCGGGAGAGGTTGTGGGCAATGACGTTCAAGAGCATCCACGCGGCGTTGGCCCCGAAGCGCCCGGAGACCATGTGGTTGAGACCCACTCCGTACTTGAGGTCGCGGATGACATCTTCGACCACGGCGTGGCGGCGGTGGTCGGCCTCCAGGTAGACGGTCTCGCCTGACCGGTCGGTGATGGCCGCGTGGTAGTCGTAGGTGGCCAGCAAGGCCAGCTGGCTGCCGGGGGTGGGCTTGACCCGGCGCACGATGAGGCGGACCTCGGGATGGCGCTTGGAGAAGGGCCGGTAGGTGGTCTCGGCCACGTCGGCCCCGCCCTCCATCCAGTACGGGATCGGGGTCCAATCGGCCTCGGGAATCTCGGATATCGCCTTGTGTATGGCCACCGACATCTTGGCCGTGATGGAGTAGCTGACTCCGGCTTGGCGGGCGGCGCCAGTGACGTTGCGGTTGTAGTAGCCCGAGTCGGCCCGCAGGGTGATCTCTGCGGTGGCACCGGCCCGGCGCACGCGGTTGAACACCTGGGTCAGAAAGCCCGCCGCCCCCCGGGCGGTATGAGCGTTGCCACCCCGCAGGCGAGCCCCCACCACCTCCTCGGTGCCGGCGATGGTGGCCAGGAGCGGGTGGTAGCCCCGCACCTTGGTGTGTCCGAAGCGTGCTCCCTGCTTGGCCAGGCCGTAGGTCTCGGCGATGGTGGAGTCCACGTCAATGGTCACCGGCCCATCCCCCGGTCCCGCGCCGGCTGCCCAGGCCCGGCAGATGGCCTCGTCCAGCACCCGGTCCAGCTGGGCGGCGTGTCCCCAGGTGAAGCTGCGCAGGAAGGTGCCCAGGGTGGAGGGGGCCCGTACGTCGTGTCCCAGCACGTCGGCGGTGGAGGCGACCCGCATCCGGTCGGTGTCGTCGATGCAGTCACCCCCGGCCAGGGCCGAGTGGATGAGGGTCATGGCCTTGAGCCCCACATTGGCCCGCCCGGGGCTGTCGCCCAGGTCGACGTATTCGTCGAAGAGGTCCTTGAGGCCGAGGTGCTGGGCCAGGGTGGCCGGTGCGATCAGCCCGGCATTGGCCACGGCATGCTCGTCGTCGAAGGTCACGTCCAAGGCGTCGAGACTGTGGCAGGATTGGCGCATCGAGAAGGTGTCCTTCTGGTAGGGGAAGTTGTTGGTGTTGGAACCCCAATTCTCCCTTACCAGTTGGGCACTTTCGCGGATGCGCGACCCTCTACCGCCGGTCGTTCAGCGGTGGATCCGGGCTTAGTAGGAGGTCCC
>Ga0307372_10002105_pt1 | contig 33604 bp, 27 predicted proteins | sample OX1MG_FD_202533 | JGI IMG/M metagenome (GOLD analysis project Ga0307372, IMG submission 202533) | Soil microbial communities from Risofladan, Vaasa, Finland - OX-1 | ecosystem: Environmental > Terrestrial > Soil > Coastal area > Acid sulfate soil | place: Finland: Risofladan, Vaasa | collected... | reverse complement strand
GAAGGTGACCTGCACGGCGCTCATGCCGGCGGTCGGCCGCGCCGCGATATCGGCTGGCGCACGAGTGCTTTCGGCCAGGATCACGTTGTTGAACTGACTGGTGAGGTTATGGGCGAAGAGCGCGGTGCTGACGATTCCCAGGATCAGCAGGAAAAGTGCCGTCACCGCGATCTGCAGCACGAGGAGCCGGTTGCGCAGTGACTGGCCGCCTGCGCTGCTCATCAGCCGCCAGGCTCCGACCGCCAGGTCTGCCGAGCCTGATGTTCGTGGTGAGCGGCCGCTTGTTCTGGCAGGCGCAGGCTGTAGCCGACACCGCGCTGGGTGTGAATCAGCGGCGGGCCGAGGGGGTCGAGTTTTCGGCGCAGGTAGCTCACGTAGGTTTCCACGATCTGGGATTCCCCGGCGTAATCCCAGCCCCAGACGTTCTCGAGCAACTGCGCGCGGGTGAGCACCCGGCCCTGGTGCCGCATCAGGTACGCGAGCAGCCGGAACTCTGTCGGTGAGAGCACCACTGCGGCACCTGCCCGGTGGACCGTCCACCTGGCCTCGTCGAGCTCGAGGTCGCCGACCCGCAGCGTCTCCTCGCCGCTGCCGGGCTGTTCCGGTTGCCCTGACCTGGCTGCCCGGCGAAGTACCGCGCGCACCCGGGCGACCAGCGCCTCGACGGAGAACGGCTTGGTGACATAGTCGTCGCCCCCGATCGCTAGTCCGGTGACGGTATCCGACGAGGTGTCGCGGGCGGTCAGGAAGATGACCGGAACCTCGTTGCCAGCCGACCTGAGCCTGCGGCAGACCTCGAAACCGTCTATGTCGGGCAGCATGACATCCAGGACGATCAGATCAGGCTTGGCGGTCTCGGCCTGACGGAGAGCCTGGGCGCCGTTGGCTGCCGTGGTCACGGAGCAGCCGTGAAACTTCAGCGCGACCTGGACTAGCTCGCGAATATTCGGCTCGTCGTCCACGACGAGCACGTGCGGGATCCGTTCGGTGCCGGTCATGACTTGCGCTTGGCTCACTTGTTTGCCGGATCGGAAAAAGGGCGGGACGTGCCGATGATCGCTGCTGTCCCGATTATCGGAGTCGTCCAGATAGGGAGCGTACGGGATCGGAGCCGCGAGCACGAGAACGCGGGCGGTCCCGGGTATCCGGGCCCGCCCGCGTCGAGACAGAAGCGTCGTTGGGCGAAGCCCGCCGCTACCGGCGGATGACGATCAGCCTGGCGTCATCTGCCCCGTTCACGACCGGGCCGATGACGAACACCTGCTCACCGGCCGCCAGGGCGGCGGTGCCGACGCGGTGCCTGGCCCGGACCACGATCGTCTTGGCGAAGAAGTGCCAGGTCCAGGTCGTGCCGTCGGCCGCCTTGACCACCACCGACGACCCGGAGACGCTGCTGATCACTCCGCGCTCGAAGGCGAACGTCCGGAATCCGCTCTTGGTCTTGATCGTGAGCTGGCCGTGAATCCCGTGCGGCAGTAGCCGCAACCGGCGGAAACCCCGGATGCAAGAGCGCAACTTGGCCCGCGCCGCGGCGCGGTGGCCAGTCGCGCGCAAACGCCTGGCCTCCGCCAGGCAGCGCCGCTGGCCGCCGCGGCTGGCCAGCGCGCGGCTAGCCTGGCCGTTGGCCAGGGCGACCGCGCTGAGCGCCGCACTGGACGACTGGCCGCCCAGCACAGCGGCCAGGTCGAGCTGCCCGCTCGCGGCAGCCGGCGCGTTAGCCGTCAGCAGGGCCGTTGCCGAGTTCGCCGGCCTGCCGCCGGCTAGCTGTGCACCGAGAACCGAGCCCCCGCCGATCAGCAGCGCGGCGACCGCCAGGCCGGCCGCCCAGCGGATGCGGGAGGCATAACCGCGTCGACGACGCAGGATCTTCGTGGGCTGCATGTTATCCATACCGGCAGATTGCCAGCCCGCGCTGGGACACGGGCCGGGAAATCCTGAGATTTCGCTGGGAACCAGCCGGCTCGCAGCGGGCCAGCGCCAGGCTACATCCGCTCTGGCACCGGAATCCCCAGCAGATCCAGGCCTCGCAGCAGCACCTTCAGCGTGAGGGCCGCCAGGGCCAGCCTGGACTGCCGGATCGCCGGATCGCCGGCCTTGAGTACCGGGCACTGCTCGTAGAAGGTCGTGAAGTCGCTGGCCACGTCGAACACGAACGATGCCAGCTTGTGCGGCTCGGCCGTCTGGACCGTCTCCGTCACGGCGGCGTCCAGACCGAGCAACCGGATGGCCAGGGTGCGCTCGGCGGGCTCGGCGAGCGAGATCGGACCGGTCGAGTCGTCGGGGTTCAGCGCCGCGCGCAGGAAGATGGACCTGATCCGCGCCGTCGCGTACTGCAGATAGGGGCCGGTATTTCCGGTCAGGGCGAGCATCCGGTCGAAGTCGAGCGCGTAGCTTGAGTCCCTCGCGACCGACAGGTCGGCGTACTTCAGCGCGCCGATGCCGACGGCCTCGGCGATCTGGGCTCGCAACTCCGGTTCGTCATACCGGTCCTTGATGACCTCTTCGGCTCTGGCGACCGCCTCGTCGATGAGATCGATCAGCTTGACCGACTCGCCGGTCCGTGACCTGAACCGCTTCCTGTCGGCTCCGGTCACCATGCCGATCGCCGCGTGCTCGGCACGCACCGAATCAGGCAGCCAGCCGGCCTGCCGGGCGACCGCGAAGACCATCGCGAAGTGCTGCGCCTGCTCTGAGCCGACCACGTAGGTGATCCGGTCGGCGTGCAACTCGGTGACCCGGTACCTGATCGCGGCCATGTCGGTGGTTCCGTAGCCGTAGCCGCCGTCCCGCTTGCGCAGGATCAGCGGCAACGGGTTCCCGTCCCGGCCGGTGAAGCCAGGCGGGAACGCGCACAGCGCCCCCTCGCTTACCGTGGCGATGCCTGCTTTTTCCAGGTCGGAGCAGACATCGTCGAGCATCGGGTTGTAGAAGCTCTCCGGGGCCAGGTCAGCGTCGGTGAGCGTCACGCCGAGCCTGGCGTAGATCGCGTTGTAGTACAGCTTGGAGTCGTTGATCAGCATCTGCCAGAGCCGCAGCGTCCCCGGTTCGCCTGCCTGCAGCGCCACGACTCTGCGCCGCGACCGGTCGGCAAATCCGGGGGCGGTGTCGAACTTCACCTTCGCGGCCTGGTAGAACGCGTTGATCTCGCCGGCGGCCAGCAGCTCGTAGGCGGCGTCCTCGCCGATGTCGATCAGGTGCTCAAGCAGCATCCCGAAATTGGTGCCCCAGTCGCCGATGTGGTTCGCGCGGATCACCGCGTGGCCGAGGTACTCGAGCACGCGCACCAGGGCGTCGCCGACGATGGTGGTCCTCAGATGGCCGACATGCATCTCCTTGGCCGTGTTCGGAGCGGAGTAGTCGACCACGACACGCCGCGGGTCGTCGGTCACCGCGATCCCCAGCCGCGGATCGGCGAGCTGTTCGGTCGCCGCGGCGCTGATCCAGTCGTTGGCGAGGGTGATGTTGATGAATCCGGGGCCGCTGACCTCGGCCTGCTCGCACATGGGCGAGGCGGTCAGGTGGCCGGCCAGGCGGTTGGCTACATCCCGCGGCGGCAGGCCCAGCCGCCTGCCCAGCGCCAGCGCGACGTTAGCCTGGAAGTCGGCGAAGCTGGATGGCCGGATTACCGGGTCGGCGTCGGCGTACCCGGGTCCGAACTCTGTGGCGAGAGCCGTGCTCACATGTGCCGCGAGCGCGGCTTGCAGGTCAGCCATGATCCCAGCCTATCGATGCCTGGCAATCCAATTTGGCACACCGTCGCCGCGGCTGCCCGCCGCGGCTTGACCTCGCTGCCGGACGGAACCGGGGCCGGTCAGGTCCTGCGCAGGAAGTACCCGGGCCGCTGCGGTCCGAGCCGTTCCTTGATCCGGTCGGCGATCTGGCCGCTGGCCATCTGGCTGGCTACCCGGCATGCCGATGCCGCGCCGAGTTCGGACACCGCGCCGTGCGCGATCACCACCGTGCCCTCCAGTCCGAGCAACGCCGCCCCGCCGTAAGTTTCCGGGTCGAAGCGGCTGAGCGTCTGGCGAAGTTCGCTGCGAGCCAGCAGCCCGCCGAGCCGGGCCTGTCGTGAGCTGCTCAGTGCCGACCGGAACTGCCTGGCGGTGAATGCGGCGGTGCCCTCCATGGTCTTCAGCGCCACATTCCCGGTGAAACCCTCCGCGACGATCACGTCCACCTTGCCCGCCAGCAGATCGCCGCCTTCCACGTTGCCTGCGAAATTGATCGGCATCGCGCCGTGCGCCTGCTCGGAACTCAGCAGCTCATACGTCCGTCTGGCCAGTTTGTTGCCTTTGCCTGGTTCGGCGCCGATGGAGAGCAAGCCGACCTTAGGCTGGACCGCTCCCAGTGCCACCTCCGCATATGCCGAGCCGAACTGCGCGAACTGCGCGAGCATTTCCGGCTTGGGGTCGGCGATGGCACCGGCGTCGATCAGAACCGTCGGGTTTGGGTGAGTCGGCAGCACGACCGCAAGAGCCGGTCGCAGCACGCCGGGCAGGTTGCGCAGCCGGAGCCGGGCGATCGCGACGATGGCGCCGGTCGATCCGGCTGACATGACCCCGGTCGCGTGGCCCAGGTGCACAAGCTGGCATGCCACCGCGATGCTCGACCGCGGGCGACGCCAGCTAGCCAGCGCACCCTCGGCCATGGCCACGGTGTCCTCGGCCGTCACGAGCCGGATCTGGCCAAGGACCCCGTGCTTGGCCAGCAGCGGTCGTACCTGGCCGGGGCGGCCGATGAGAACGATCCGGGTGCCCCACTGGCGGAACGCCGAGACCGCGCCCGCCACGATCGCGTCAGGCGCGTTGTCTCCACCCATCGCATCGACTGCGATCACCTGCGGGCGGGTGATCGCGCTTTCGCCAGCCCGCGCGGGCTGGCCGGAAGGGAGACCGGTATCGCTCACGCTGGTGCCTGCGAGGCCTCCGGCTGCGGAACGACCTCGGCTAGTGCCGGGCTGGCCGGAGTAGTGACCTGCTTGATGCCCAGGCAACTGAGCGCAGCCAGCCCGAGTACGGCGATCGGCATGATCATGGTCGAGTGCATCGCCGTGACGTAGCCGGCCGAAAATGCCTCGCGAGCAAGCCGTTCGAGCTCCGCGATCAAGGACGTCGGAGTGCCAGGCGGCAGATCGATGCTGTGCCCGCCAGAACCGACCGCCGCGCCGCTCTGCGCGACCTTGCCGAAGCCCGCCACGAACTGTCCGCGTGCCTGCGGAGGCAGCGCCGCCGCGCGAGTCTTGGCCGCGGCGGGCAAAGTCATGGCGAGCCGGTTCTGGAGCAGCGCGCCGACGGCCGCGGTTCCGATCACGGCGCCGACCTGCCTGACGGTGTTGAGCATCCCGGACGCCGCGCCGGCCATGCGCGGCTCGACGCTGCGCATCGCAGTGGTCGTCATCGGGGCAAAGGTGCAGCCCATGCCGATACCAGCCAGCGCCAGGCTGGGCAGGAAGTCCTGCCAGGTCGAGTGCGATGTGGCGACTGCCGCCGTCCAGCCCATGCCACCCGCGAAGAACAGCAATCCGGTCATGAGGATGTACTTGCCGCCGACCCGGTCCGTCATCCGTCCTGCCACGGGCGCGACGAACATCGAGACCAGCGAAGCCGGTGCCATCGTCAGGCCCGCCTTCAGCGCAGAAAAGCCAAGCGCCGACTGGAGGTAGATGGTAAACGGCAGGAAGATGCCCATCATGCCGATGGACACCGCGCCGGAGACCCAGTTCATCAGGCTGAAGTTCCGGTCACGGAACAAGGTGAACGGGACGAGTGGCTCCCGGTCTTGGCTCCGTGCCTGGACAATAAGGAAAATGGCCAGCAGGGCAACGCCAACGGCGATCACCAAAGGAATAGTGATAAACGACACAATATGGCCCCAGTTGTACTTCTGGCCTTCGACCAGGCCATAACAGATGGCCAGCAACGCGAGGCTGGCGAGCAGGACACCGGGGATGTCGAGCCTGTGCTCCCTGCCGGTGCGCAGGTCGGGGATCAGGACGACACTCAGGGCGATGACCGCGATGCCGATCGGCACGTTGATGAAGAAGATGTACCGCCAGTCGAAAGCGGTGACCAGCAGGCCGCCGAGAGTAGGTCCGGCGATCGTGGCGACGCCTGCCACCGCGCCCCAGATCCCGAACGCCGCGCCGCGGCGTTCCGGCGGGAACACCATGGTCAAGATCGCTAGCGTCTGCGGCATCAGCAGCGCCGCACCCGCCCCTTGGACCGCGCGGAAGATTACGAGCCAGCCAACAGTCGGCGAGAACCCGCAAGCCGCGGACGCGACGGTGAACAAGGCGACGCCGAGAATGAACAATCTGCGCTGACCGCGAAGATCACCGAGTCGGCCGGCCGTGATGAGCAGGACAGCGAGCACCAGCGCGTAGGCATTGATGACCCACAAGACCCCGTCGAGCGATGCGTGCAGCTTCGTGATCATGTTGGGGATCGCGATGTTGACGATCGTCAGGTCGAGCAGCGTCATGAAGAAACCGAGCGAGACGACGATCAAGACGATCCAAGGTCTGCCGCGGTACTTACTCACGTTTGTCAGCCTCTCTCGGGTGCCGCCCCATGGCACTCATAAGCGCCTTGATGGCGCACGGTAGCGGTGGGCTGGTCCTGATTGCGCCACTCCAGGCCTTGGCGTCCAGCTTCGAACCACTAGCTTCGATGGTAGGCCCAGCTAGTGACATCGTGCTGACCGTGGTCAGGTCGCGGCCCTGTTCCAGCCGGTGCCGGCGGGGTCGGTATGCTCCGGCCATGAACCTGAACGGAACTGCTGCGATCGTCTCGGGCGGGGCCAGTGGCCTCGGCGAGGCGACGGTACGTGATCTCGCCGCGGCCGGCTGCAAGGTCGTCGTCGCGGACCTGAACGAGGCGCGCGGCAAGGCGATCGCCGAAGAGGTAGGCGGTGTCTTCGCGCGGACCGACGTCGCCGACGAGAGCTCGGTAGCGGAGGCTGTCCTGGCGGCGGAGGCGCTCGGCGTCCCGCTCCGGGTGGCAGTGAGCTGCGCGGGCATCGGCTGGGCCTCCCGCACGGTGGGCCGGGACGGGACACCGCATGACCTCGGCTCCTACCGCAAGGTCATCGACGTGAACCTGATCGGCACTTTCAACGTGATGCGGATCGCCGCCGCGGCGATCGCGAAGACCGAGCCGGTCGACGCCGATGGCCAGCGCGGTGTGATCATCAACACAGCTTCGATCGCCGGGCTCGAGGGCCAGACTGGTCAGATCGCTTACTCGGCGTCGAAGGGCGGCATCATCGGGATGACGCTCCCCGCCGCGCGCGACCTGTCCGCGATCGGCGTCCGGGTCAATACCATCTGCCCGGGCATCATCGACACTCCGATCTATGGCGCCGGCCCGGCCAGCGACGACTTCAAGGCCAAGCTGATCGCCCCGGTCGTGTTCCCGAAGCGGATGGGCTCGGCTGCCGAGTTCGCGCAGCTCGCCCGGTCGCTGATCGAGAACGACTACATGAACGCCGACGTCATCAGGTTCGACGGCGGTATCAGGTTCCAGCCGAAGTAGCCGGGAGGCCCCGCATGTCGGATGCGATTCGCACCGAGGTAACCGCTGGCATCGCCGTCATCACGATCAACCGACCGCAGGCGCGTAACGCTGTGAACGGCGATGTCGCGCGCGGAATGGCCGCTGCCATCGAGGAGTTCGACAGCCGCGCCGACATCAGCGTCCTGGTGCTCACTGGCGGCGGCGGCACGTTCTGCGCGGGAATGGACCTCAAGGGGTTCCTGGCTGGCGACGCGCCGACGATTCCCGGGCGAGGCTTCGGCGGCATGGCGGAGCGGCCGCCTGCCAAGCCGGTGATCGCCGCCGTCGAGGGATACGCGCTGGCCGGCGGCTTCGAGTTGGTGCTGGCCTGTGACCTGGTGGTCGCGAGCGAGGAAGCCAAGTTCGGCCTGCCAGAGGTCAGGCGCGGGCTGGTGGCCGGCGCGGGCGGCCTGCTCAGGCTGCCGAGCCGGATCCCCTATCACCTGGCGATGGAGATCGCGCTGACCGGCGAGCACTTCAGTGCGGCCAGGCTTGCTGAGGCCGGTTTGGTGAACAGGCTCGTCCCGGCCGGGCAGGCGCTGTCGGCGGCGACGGAACTGGCAGCGAAGGTCGCGCGCAATGCGCCGCTTGCGCTCGCGGCGTCTAAGCGAGTGATCGTCGAATCGGCCGACTGGGCTGCTGACGAGGCTTTCGCCAAGCAGGCCGAGATCATCAGTCCGGTCTTCGTCTCCAAGGACGCGATGGAGGGGGCGGCCGCGTTCGCCGAGAAGCGCACGCCGGTCTGGCGCGGCGAGTAACGGGCCGCGCGGCGCACTGGCCGTCGCGGTCGCCTAGTCTGTCGCGGTCGCCTAATTTGTCGCGGTCGCCTAGTGCGACGCGGCCGCCGGCTCCGCCGCGGCCGTCCGGTCCGCGCGCGGCCATAGGAGGGCACGATGACTGATCAGCTGATCAGCGTGATCGTGCCGTTCTACAACAACGCCGACCTGCTAGGCGACTGCCTCGCGTCGATCGCCGCGCAGACTCATGTCGATCTCCAGGTCGTCATGGTCGATGACGGATCGACCGACGGCAGCGCGAAGGTCGCGCGCGCCCAGGCCGCGGCCGATCCGAGGTTCACGCTGCTCAGCGTGCCCAACGGCGGCCCCGGGGCGGCGCGCAACCACGGCGTCGCGGCCGCGACCGGAAAGTACCTCGCGTTCGTAGACGCCGACGACCTGCTGCCGCCGGACGCCTACGCGACGTTGCTCGCCGTACTCGACAGGTCGGGGTCGGATTTCGTCTCCGGTGCGGTGCGACGCCTCACCGCGGCTGGCCTGAGCGAGTCTGGCCTGCACGACCGGGCGGTCAAGACCACCAGGCTGGCTACCCACATCAGCGCCACGCCCGAGTTGTTCTACGACATCTCGGTGTGGAACAAGCTGTTCCTGCGCTCCTTCTGGGAGGAGAACGGGCTGCGGCTCCCCGAGGGCATGCTCTGGGAGGACCTGGTGGCCATGACGAAGGCGCATGTGCTCGCCAGGTCGGTCGATGTGCTCGCGGAGCCGATCTACTACTGGCGGGACAGGGACAAGGGCGCACCGTCGATCACCCAGTCCCGGACCGATATCGCCAATTTCCGTGACCGGATCACCGCGCTGGGCATGATCGATGACTTCCTGCGCAGCCGGGCAAGCGCCGCCATGCTCCGGCGGCACCAGCACAAGGCGCTGGTCAATGACCTTTGGCTGTACGTGCGTGACCTGTCCAGGACGAGCCAGGAGTACCAGCACGAGTTCGTCGAGCTGGCCAGCCGGTATCTGCGCCAGGTCGACCAGCGCGTGGTCGACGACCTGCCGTCCGCGCACAAGCTTGCTTATTACCTGATCGGGCAGGGCAGGCAGGCAGAGCTCGCCGAGTTCGCTTCCTGGCTGGCCGAGCACCCTGGGCGCACCCCGCCCATGGTCCGCAAGTTCGGCAGGCTACGTGCGGATCTTCCGATTCGCCGGGCCGGTGACCGCGCCGTCCCTGCGCGGGTGTTCCGGCCGCACTGGCGCGAACTCGACCCTGCGGTCCAGGTCGACAAGCTCTCCTGGCACCGGAAGTCGATCGTCATCGAGGGCTCCGCATATGTGCCGTCGGTCGACATCGCCCGTCGCAGGAACACGACCAAGCTGGTACTCCTCGTCCCGCACAGCAGGCGCCGGCCGCCGGTACTGCTGCGCGCGCGCTCGGTCCGGCGTCCGGACGTGACCGTCGCCTCCGGGCAGGACCGCTACAGCTACGAGTGGTCCGGCTTCCGGTGCGCCGTGAGCCCGCGGTGGTTCGGCGCCGGACGGCGCTGGCTCACCGGTCAGTGGGACTGTTTCGTGCTCGTGCGCGGACGGCTCGTCTGGCGGCCTGCCAGGCTGCACACGCCCGGTCCTGACGCGGAACACCCCGAGCAGGTCCGGATCGCGCCTGGCCTGAGCTTCGGTCCCCGGTGGGCAGGTCGCCGCTTGCAGGTGACGCTGAGCCGGTCCAGTCCCGTCGTGCCGCAGGCCAGTCCCGTCGTGCCGCAGGCCAGTCCCGTCGTGCCGCAGGCCAGTCCCGCCAAGCACCCTGGACCCCAGCAGGTGATCCGCCAGACCTGGAGTCCCGACGGCCAGCTGCTGCTGCGCGGTGGTACCTGGCAGGACGTGGCCTGCCAAGTCGTTCTCCGGCACCTCGACGGATGGGAGCAGTACGTGTTCCCCGTCACGAGGGCGGGCGACATCGTCAGTGCCGCCTTGCCGGTCGGAGCGGTGGCAGGGTTCGCGGGGCGATTGCCGCTGCGTGACGGCCGGTGGGAAGTCAGGATGTGTCCGGCCGAGGCCGGTGCCGCGGGCGTACCGCCCGGCTACGAACTGGTCGTGACGGACGGCAGGCCGACAACCGTCGGCCGCAAGGTCTATCGTTGCGCTGCCGCCCCGGCCGCAGCAGAGATCGAATCTGCCGCGGACTCCGCGCGCATGTTGCTCTTGGTCGGACCGGCGCTCAGGATGCCCGAGCGCGGCCGGGTCCGCAGGAAGCTGCTCCGCGCCGTCTACTACCCGCTCCAGCGACTGCGGCCGGTGCGAGACGACGTGCTGTTCGTCAGCTTCAGCGGCAAGTCATGCGCGGACAACCCGCGCGCGATCGCTGACGAACTGCACCGTCGTGGCGATGCCAGGGCACATGTCTGGGCCGTCAGCGACTGGTCAACGGCCATTCCGCCGGGCGGCCGGGCAGTACTCATCGGCACCGCCGCTTACTTCGACGCGCTGGCCCGCTCCAGGTACCTGGTGGCCAACGATCACATGCCACTGCCGTTCCGGAAGAGAGCTGGCCAGCGGTACGTGCAGACCTGGCACGGGACACCGCTCAAGCGGATCGGCTATGACATCGGCACGCCGAGATCAGCCAGCGGCGCCCGGTACTTCGACTTCATGGCAGCCGATGTCGCTCAGTGGGACCTGTTGATCTCGCCCAACCCGTTCAGCACGCCGATCATGCGCGCGGCATTCGGGTTCCCCGGGGAGATCGCCGAGACCGGTTACCCGCGTAACGATGCCCTCGTGGTCAGCGCTCGGGCTGCCGGGACCGAGCCAGTTCAAGCGGAGGATGTCAGGAAGCTGCTTGGCCTGCCGGCCGGGAAGCGGCTGGCGCTCTACGTTCCGACCTGGCGGGACAACAAGCACGACGCCGCCGGCCGGTACAGCCTTGACTTCCAGCTCGATCTGGATGCCGCCCGGAGCGAGCTGGAAGCCGACTTCACCCTGCTGATCAGGGGACACCACCTGATGGCGGGCGGAATTCCGGGCGCGGCGAAGCCGGGGTTTGTCGTCGACGTGACTGGCTACCCGGACATCAACCACCTGCTTCTCGTGGCAGACGTGCTGATCACGGACTACTCGTCCGTCATGTTCGACTTCGCCCCGACCGGTCGGCCTATGCTGTTCTTCACCTATGACCTAGCGCAGTACCGTGATCACCTGCGCGGCTTCTACTTCGACTTCGAGTCGGACGCGCCGGGGCCGCTGCTGACTACGTCGGAGGAGGTCGTCCGGGCGCTCGCGGAGCTCGAGTCGGTGGCGGCACGGTACGCGACCGCACGCGACACGTTCGCTGCCCGGTTTTGCCCGCTCGATGACGGCAAGGCATCGGCACGTGCGTGCGACCGGATCTTCGGCGGCTAGCAGTGCCTGGACAGGGCGTGTCGGCGGGCCAGCCGCAGGTCGGGGACACGGAGAGGTAACAACATGCGTGACCTTCAGGCCGACTCGGTCACCGAGCCGGCGCTGGCCATGCCGCCTGCCCGCCAGGCGACCGGCGGGTCGGCTGTCCGGGACCGGATTCCGGGCTGGCTAGTCGCACTCGTTCCCGCAGCCGCAGAGATCGTCGTCGGTGGATACCGGATCGCGGGACCGTCACTATGGCGGGACGAAGCAGCGACGATTTCCGGTTCCCAGCGTCCGATAGGCGCGATCCTGGCCATGGTGCAGAACGAGGACGCCGTGCACGGGCCCTACTACCTGCTCATGCACCAGGTCATCGCGGTCGGCGGCATATCGGCCACGGCGCTGCGGCTGCCATCGCTGTTCGCGATGTGCATCGCCGTTGCGGTCACCGCGTTGCTCGCCAGGAGACTCGCCGGGGCCAGCGGGTTGCCGGCGCCAGGGCTGACCGGTCTGCTAGCCGGGCTGGCGCTGACCGCTGTCCCGCTGACCACCAGGTATGCCCAAGAGGCCAGACCCTACGCCATGGCGACGATGTTCGCCGTGCTCGCCACCTACCTGCTGGTTCGGGCGAGTGCTGGTACGCGCCGGTGGTGGTGGGTGCTCTACGCTGCCGCGCTGGTGCTGACCGGCATGCTGAACCTGTTCGCAGTGCTGCTGGCCGCGGCGCACGGCGTGAGTCTCCTCGTGGCGAGACGGTGGCCGAAGTCGCGGCCAGAGGATTCCTCCGCTGGAGTCGGCGGGGAGGGCGCCGCCAGCGCCGAGGTTGGGGCCGGGCGGGACGTTGCCGCCAGCGCCGAGGTTGGGGCCGGGCGGGACGTTGCCGCCAGCGCCGAGGTTGCCGACGGCACGGTCCGGCGGTGGCTCGTCGCCTGCGTCGCGGCCGCGGTGCTGCTTGCCCCGCTTGCCTATCTGAGCATGCGGCAGTCGGCACAGCTGAATTGGGTCACCAGGCCGGGTCTGTCGGCACTGGCGAAGCTCGGCTCGGATTTCTCCGGAGCCGCGCTGGGCCTTCCTGTGGTCGTCCTGCTCGGCTGGCTCGGCTGCGTCGCGGGTCGTGGCGCCCGGCGGGGCGGCGGACTGACGCTCGTCGTCGTGGCGCTGCCCTGGCTCGTGCTGCCGCCCGCTGTGCTGTTGACCATTTCACTCGTCGACCCGATCTATGTCGAGCGCTATGTCCTGTTCTGCCTGCCCGCCTTGTCGCTGCTCGCAGCGGCAGGCCTGGTCTGGCTGACTGAGCTCAGCCGGCCATTCGCAGTCCGGCGCGGACTGGCTGGCTGGCAGGCGAAAGCGTTCCCGCTCGTGCCGTCGGCTGTCCTGACCCTGCTGCTCGTGTCCGTGCTCGTCGGCCCGCAACACGCCGTGCGGCAGGCCGATGCGAGGGCCGACAACCTGCGTGCCGTAGCCGCTGTCGTCGCCGGAAATGAGCTACCAGGCGACGCGATCTTGTACCTGCCGTGGAAGACCGATCTGATCGGCGTGGCTTACCCGGCTCCGTTCGCCAGCCTGCGCAACATTGGTTTCGGCGAATCGCCGACCGCCTCGGCCACGTTGCGCGGACTACCTGTCAGCCCGCGAGTGATCGCGGCCAGGATCAGGACTGTGCGCAGGCTTTGGACCGTGCGGTGGGCTGATCCGTTGACTCCGGACAGTGCCGCTCCGGCTGACCTCACCAGGCTCCTCACCCAGTTGCGCCTGATCGGCAGGTGGCGGGTCGGGTCGGTGACCGTGAGCTTGTACGCCGTCAGGCAGACGTGATTCCGCAGGCTGTCTGCTGGGGCTGCTTGCCTCCGGGGTGCTGCCGTCGGGTGTTCGCGCGGGTGCTTGTCGCTGCTCCGCGCCGGCGCGATGAACGTGGTGACTTTTCGGCGGATAGCGCGGTCAACTCACCGTGATCATGGTTCAGCCCGGTCTGGCACCGATTCAGATCAAGGTCAGTTCGATGATCGTGGTGAGTTGCCGTCAGATAGCACGGTGAAGTCACCGCGATCATGGAGCGGCTCCCCGCTAACTGAGTCGTGACACCGGCTGCGGGCTAGGAGTGGCTGGCTCAGGCTTGCCGCGTCAGGCGGCCGAGAGCCGGAACGGCCCATCGACTGCCAAGCTGCGCGACCGCGCCTGCTGCTGGCAGTGCTGGAGTTGGGCGGGGTGGTGTGGAGTTGGTGATGCCCCGCCGCGGTGGTGGTTGGCGGCGGGGCATCGGCCCGTGCTGGCCGGGGTGGGGGTGTGGCCGGCGGCGGGGGTGCGCGCTGGGGGGTGTGGCGGGGGCGCGCGGCGCCGGCGGGGGGTGCCGGCGGGGGGGCTGGTGCGGGAGCTAGGTGGCGGGTGCCGGGGCGGTGGGGGCCGTCGTGGTCGCGGTGGCGGGGGTGGCGGAGGTCATGTCCGGTCGCTCCCTCGTGGTCGGTCACTCAGTAAGACGTTCCAGTGGGCGGTCCGACTCGTGATCTGGGTTACACATCGATTACACATGGTGATGGAGACGTCTCCGTGTCCTGCCACTCGACCGAGGCGGTACCCGGCAGCATCGGTGTCCTCAGGCGGGATGAAAGCGGGCATTCATACCAGAAGGCCGTCTTCGTCTAGCGGCCTGTTAGTGATCTGGCAGCCGCCGGCTGGCCTGGCCGCCTGGTCCGAAGGAAGCCTGATGGCCTAGGCGGTCGCGGTCGCGGTCGCGGTCGCGGAGCGGCCCTGCGGGCCGTAGCTCGCCAGAGCCCGCCGGAGCCGCTCCCTGCCACGGTGCAGGCGGGACATCACGGTCCCGATCGGAGTCCCCATCATGGCCGCGACCTCGCGGTAGGGGTAACCCTCGATGTCGGCGAGGTAGACCGCGGTCCGGAAGTCCGCGGGCAGGTCGCGCAGGGCGCTGAGCACGTCGGAATCGCCAAGCCGGTCGAGTGCCTCCGCCTCGGCCGAGCGCGCCATGGGTCCGAAGGCGGCTGTCCCCGGCTGCCAGTCCTCGTGCAGTTCGGGACCGGACGCCAGGGCCGGCTCGCGGCGCTTCTTGCGATAGCTGTTGATGAACGTGTTGGCGAGGATCCTGTTCAGCCAGGCCTTGAGATTCGTGCCAGGGGTGAACTGGCCGAACGCGGTGTAGGCCTTGGCGAGGGTCTCTTGGACGAGGTCCTCGGCGTCACTGGGGTTGCGGGTCATCCGCAGGGCAGCCGGATAGAGCTGGCTGAGGTAGGGGCGTACCTGCTGCTCGAAGTCGGCATGGCTGGCTGCCGGCTGCGGTGCGGTGGTCATCAGGTTCTTCGCTTCCTTGCTGCGTCCGACCAGTGTGAGACGCCTGGTTATACGCAACGAACATATCACGGTCGCGTATCGATCTACCCAAAAGCCGCAGGTCAGCGCCGTGTCATAGCCAGCTGGCGAACCAGATTCGCTGGTGCCAGAGGTTGTAGGGCAGCGTCTCGGCGGCGAATACCGGATAGAAGTAGGCGAAACTGGCCACTACCAGTAGCAGGTAGACGCCCGCGACGATCGCACCCGTCGCCCGGCGACCAGGTGGCGCCGCGACCGGGCCGATGATCAGGCCCAGGCAGAGCGTGATCGCCATGACCAGGTAGGGCAGGAAGATGACGGCATAGAAGAAATACTCGGTCCGGTGGTTGTGCCAGGCGAACCAGAACCAGGGCAGCCATCCGGCTGCCACGCCGAGCAGCACCGAGCCGGGCCGCCAGTCCCTGCGGGTGATCCACCAGCCGAGGCAGAACAGCAGCGCAAGGACCGAACCCCACCAGATGGCCGGCGTGCCCAGCGCCAGCACCTCCCTGGAGCACCTGCCCACACCGCAGGTATGCGGTTCGTCGTAGAAGAAGGAGACCGGCCTGCCGAGTATCAGCCAGCTCCACGGGGCAGATACGTATCCCGAGTGATCCGTCAGGCCGAGCCCGAATCCAAGCATGGACTTCTGGTACTGATACCAGGAATCCAGAGTGGACCAGATCGGCGTGTGGTTGCCGTTCAGCGCGGCCCAGTTCCTGTCGTAGCCCACGCTGCTCGCGAACCAGCCGCTCCACGACGCCATGTAGGTGGCGAGCGGTACGAGGCCGAACGACACTGGCAGCCACTTGAGGTCGCTGCGCCAGACGCCCGCGAGCCTGTCCCGGTAGCCAACGGCCCGGCGGGCGCCCAGGTCCCAGGCGATCGCCATGCCGCCGAACGCGGGCAGGAACCAGATGCCGTTCCACTTCGACGCGACCGCGCAGCCGAGGAACACCCCGGCGAGCACTCGCCGCCACCGGATGCCCAGGGCCGGCCCGCCGCCCGAGCGGACGGCACCAGGAGCGGTGGCGATCGCGGCGAGCCGCGCTCGCGACTCGTCCCGGTCGAGCACCAGCATGCCGAACGCCGCCAGCACCCAGAACATCACGAAGATGTCGAGAATGGCGGTCCGGCTGAGTACCAGTTCCAGCCCGTCAAGCGCCATCAGCAGCCCGGCGACGCAGCCGAGCAGCGTCGACCTGGTCATCCGCCGCATGATCCGAGCGGTCAGCAGGATCGACAAGGTTCCGATCAACGCCACGGCGAACCGCCAGCCGAACGGGGTGAGGCCGAATAGCCATTCGCCGCTCGCGATCAATATTTTGCCCAGCGGCGGATGGACGACGTATTCGCCGGTGCTGCCGAGAATGTGCGTGCTGCCGTGTGCGAGCAGCCGGTCGACCGTGTCCCTGCTCGCGCTGCTGTTCACGGCGTTCATCTCGACACCGTGCCGCAGAATCCCGTAGGCATCGGGGACGTAATACGTCTCGTCGAAGACCACCGCGTGTGGCGTGCTGAGCCGGTAGAACCGCAGGAAACCGCCGAAGAGCGTCACAAGCAACGGGCCGATCCAGCCCCACCACGACGCAGGCGGCATCGGTGGCACGAGCCGGTCACGCAGCGATTCGCTCGGCTCGTGGCTTCGTGTGTCCGCCGGGTAGGTGTGCGGCGGCGCGTACCCGAAAGCAGTCATCGCAGTCATAGTAGGGCTGCGCGGCATGAGTGTGGGCGGCGAGGCATTAGCGTTGGCCGCGATGACAGCCGGAAACCGCGAACAGAGCACTTCATGGGCCACTGGCCGAGCCGACGGCAACGGCCCGGCTACCCCGCCTACCCCGGCTGACCAGCCTGCCAGGGGCGGTGCGGGCGGCGGGGACGGTACGGGCGGCGGGGACGGTGCGGGCCGGGCCGGCACGCTCATCCTGGCGGCCGCGCCGATCGGCCGTGCGCAGGACGCGTCGGTCGCACTCGCGGCCGCCCTGGAGCGGGCCGAGGTTATCGCGGCCGAAGACACCCGCAGGCTGCGCCGGCTGGCCAGCGCCCTTGACGTCGTGCTCGGCGGCCGGGTGGTCTCCTACTACGAGGACGTCGAGGCCGCCCGCGGCCCGGTGCTGCTGGCGGCGCTGGCCGACGGCCAGGATGTGCTGCTGGTCACCGATGCCGGGATGCCGGGCATCAGTGATCCCGGCTACCGCCTGGTGACCGAGGCGATCGACGCCGGAATCCGGGTCACCGTGCTGCCAGGTCCCTCAGCGGTAACCGCCGCGGTGGCTGTTTCCGGCTTGCCGACGGACCGGTTCTGTTTCGAGGGCTTCGCGCCGCGCCGCGCCGGCGAGCGTGCGCGGCGGTTCGCCGAGCTCGCGACCGAGCCCCGGACCCTGGTGTTCTTCGAATCACCGCGCCGGCTGGCCAGCACGCTAGCCGACCTGGCGGACGCCTTCGGCGCGAACCGGCGGGCCGCGGTGTGCCGGGAGCTGACCAAGACGCACGAGGAGATCAAGCGCGGCACGCTGGGTGATCTCCTGCAGTGGGCGAGCGGCGGAGTTCTCGGAGAGATCACGCTGGTTGTCGGTGGCGCGCGGGCCTCGAAGGCGTCGGCGGGTGCTGCCGGGTCCGCGGCAGCCGGAGCAGGGGCCGCAGCCGGAGCAGGGACCGCAGCCGGAGCAGCGGCCGCGGCGGCAGCCGCGGATCCCGCCGCAGAGGTGGCGGCGGCGGAACGGGCAGGAAACACCCGCAAGGAGGCGATCGCCGCGGTGGCGGCGCGGCTGGGATTGCCGCGCAGGGAGGTCTATGACGCAGTAGTGCGGGCGAAGCACGGGCGCTGATGGCCCTACCCTAGAGACCATGTCGCCATCCACAAGCCGTCACATCCTGGCCGCGCCGGCCTGGCCGTACGCCAACGGGCCGCGTCACATCGGGCACGTCTCCGGTTTCGGGCTGCCTTGCGACATGTTCAGCAGGTACCACAGGATGGTCGGCGACAAGGTGCTCATGGTCAGCGGCACTGACGAACACGGCACGCCAATCCAGGTCCAGGCCGACGCCGAAGGCGTGACCGCACGCGAGCTGGCCGACCGCTACAACCGGGTGATCGCCCAGGACCTGACCGGACTGGGCATGTCATATGACCTGTTCACCAGGACCACCACCCTGAACCACTACGCCGTCACCCAGGAGATCTTCACCGGGCTCTACAACAACGGCTATATCTTCGCCAAGACCTCGCTCGGCGCGATCTCGCCGTCGACCGGCCGCACCCTGCCCGATCGCTACGTCGAGGGCACCTGCCCGATCTGCGGCTACGAGTCGGCCCGTGGTGACCAATGCGACCACTGCGGTAACCAGCTGGACCCGGTCGACCTGATCAACCCGCGCTCGAAGGTCAACGGCGAGACCCCGCTGTTCGTGGAGACCGAGCACTTCTTCTTCGACCTGCCAGCCTTCGCCGACACGCTGGGCAGCTGGCTGCAGAGCAAGAGCGGCCAGTGGCGGCCGAACGTGCTGAAGTTCTCGCTTAACCTGCTGGATGACCTCAAGCCGCGCGCGTACACCAGGGACTTCGACTGGGGCGTTCCGATACCGCTCGATGGCTGGCGTGACCGGCACGACAAGCGGATCTATGTCTGGTTCGACGCGGTGGTCGGGTACCTGTCCGCGTCGATCGAGTGGGCTCGCCGGTCCGGCGATCCGGACGCCTGGCGAGCCTGGTGGCAGTCGCCGGACGCCGAGTCCTACTACTTCATGGGCAAGGACAACATCGTCTTCCACTCCGAGATCTGGCCGGCGATGCTGCTCGGTTACAGCGGCAAGGGCGACCGTGGCGGAGAGCCAGGCTCGCTCGGCGAGCTGAACCTGCCGACCGAGGTCGTGTCCAGCGAGTTCCTCACCATGGAGGGCCGCAAGTTCTCCTCGTCTCGCGCCGTCGTCATCTACGTGCGGGACTTCCTGGCACGCTACGACGTGGACGCGCTGCGCTACTACATGGCGGTGGCCGGGCCGGAGAACCAGGACACCGACTTCACCTGGAGTGAGTTCATCCGCCGCAACAACGACGAGCTCGTGGCCAACTGGGGCAACCTGGTGAACCGCAGCATCTCGTTCGCCGCGCGCAACATCGGCTCGGTTCCAGCGCCTGGCGAGCTGACCGAGGCGGACCGGACCATTCTGGAGAACTCGCGGAACGCCTTCGCCGCGGTCGGCGAGCCGCTGTCCCGGTCCAGGTTCAAGTCGGCGATCACCGAGACGATGCGGACGCTGGGCGAGGCGAACAAGTACCTGTCCGACCAGGCGCCGTGGAAGCTGCGCGAGTCCGACCCGGAGCGGATGAAGACGATCCTGCACGTCGCGCTGCAACTGGTCGACGACGGCAAGACGCTGCTCACCCCGTTCTTGCCGCGGTCCAGCCAGCGGGTCTTCGAGATGCTCGGCGGCCAGGGCCACTGGGCGGACCTGCCGCGGATCGAGGAGGTCGACGAGGAAGGCGGCCAGCCCTATCCGGTGATCACCGGGGACTACACGGGCCAGGCGGAGTGGGGATCAAGGCCGATCACGCCGGGCACGCCGCTGGCGCCGCCGAGCCCGCTGTTCACGAAGCTGGACCCCTCGGTCGCCGACGAGGAAGTAGCCCGGCTGGCCGGCAAATGAACGGCCGATGCGGCGCCGCCCATGATCGTGGTCGTTTCTCAGTCGCTGTTGCTGACTAATGTCCGCGATCATGAAGGCGCCGGTGGCGCCAGCGCCCGATCCGCTCCCGGCGGCGGTTTTCGACTCGCATACGCACCTGGACCTGCTCACCGAGCCGGTCCCGGCCGTCCTGGACCAGGCCCGCAGGGCCGGGGTCAGCCGGGTGGTCACGATCGGCTGTGACCTGGAGTCGTCCCGCTGGGCAGCGGACTGCGCCGCCGCGCACGCCGACGTCTACGCTGCCGTGGCCGTTCACCCGAACGAGACCGCCTGCGCGGATGCGGCCGGCCGGGACGCGGTGCTCGCCGGGATCGCGGAGCTTGCGGCCCTGCCGCAGGTCCGGGCGGTCGGCGAGACCGGCCTGGACTACTACCGGGACAGCGCGCCGCCGCAACTCCAGCGCGACTGGTTCCGCGCCCACATCGACATCGCCAAGACAGCCGGCAAGGCGCTGATGATCCACGATCGTGACGCGCACGAGGACGTACTCGCCATTTTGGAGCAACAAGGCCCGCCCGCCAGTGTCATCTTTCATTGCTTCTCCGGCGACGCGGACATGGCCAGGCGGTGCGCCGAGGCTGGCTACGTGATGAGTTTCGCTGGCAACGTGACGTTCCCCAGCGCGGTCGCGCTGCGCCAGGCGGCGGCCGTGGCGCCGGTCGGCTTGATCCTGGTCGAGACCGACGCGCCGTTCCTGACCCCGGTGCCCAACCGGGGAAAGCAGAACGCGCCCGCCCAGGTAGCGCACACGCTGCGGGCGATCGCCGAGGTAAAGCAGCTGGACGTAGCCGAGCTGTGCGCCGCCATCTCGGCCACCGGCGAGCGCGTCTTCGGTCCGTGGCGTGACTAGAAGTGGCGGCACAGCTGGTCACCCGGCCGACGGTGCTGAGCGGCCGGGTCACGCCGCGGTGCGGCTGCTCGGCCCAGCGGACATCAGGCGGCTAGCGACCAGGATCGGGATCAGGCCGGCCAAGCGGCTCGGTCAGAATTTCGTGATCGACCAGGGAACGATCAGGCGCATCGTGGCCCAGGCTGAACTGCGGCCGGCTGACGTGGTCCTTGAGGTCGGACCTGGGCTCGGCTCCCTGACCCTCGGCTTGCTCGAAGTCGCCAGCCGGGTCGTCGCTGTCGAGGTCGACCCGTTGCTGGCCGCCGAGCTGCCGGTGACCGTGGCCGAGCGGGCGCCGACCGCCGCGACCCGGCTCGACGTGGTGCGGGCTGACGCGCTGACGGTGACTGACCTGCCGGGTACGCCACCGACTGTTCTGGTGGCCAACTTGCCTTACAACGTCGCCGTTCCGGTGCTGCTGCACTTGATCGAGGTCATGCCCTCGGTCAGCCGTGCCCTGGTGATGGTGCAGTCCGAGGTGGCCGACCGGATGTGCGCGCGGCCCGGCAGCAGGATCTACGGCGTTCCTTCGGTCAAGCTCGCCTGGTACGGCACAGCCCGGCGAGCGGGCACGGTGTCCAGGACGGTGTTCTGGCCGGTGCCGAACGTCGACTCCGCGCTGGTCGCGTTCACCAGGGGGCCCGGCCGCGACGGCGCTCCTGATCGGGCGCTGGTGTTCGCGATCGTCGACGCCGCCTTCGCCCAGCGGCGCAAGACGCTCCGGGCGGCGCTGGCCGGCTGGGCGGGGTCCGCCGATGCCGCGGAGCGGTTGCTGCGCGAGGCTGGAGTGGACCCGGCGCTGCGTGGCGAGGCGCTCGGCGTGGCGCAGTACATCCGGATTGCCGAAGCGGCCGGCCGGACGCGTAACATCATCGAATCGTGGCACCCGTGACATCCATCGACAGGCCGGCCAGCGCGGTCACCGCCCGGGTGCCGGCGAAGGTGAACTTGCAGCTCTCGGTCGGTCCGCTGCGTGCCGACGGATATCACGACCTGGTCACCGTCTTCCATGCGGTCTCGCTGTTCGACGAGGTAACGGTGAGCGAGGCCGACCGCACCAGCGTCGTCGTCAGCGGCGAGGGCGGGCCCGCGGTCCCGCTCGGCCCGGCGAACCTTGCCGTCCGGGCCGCGGTCGCGCTGGCGCGGGCGACCGGCCGGCGGAGTCGCGGTTCTGGCGGGGTGCGGATCGAGATCCGCAAGCGCATCCCGGTCGCGGCCGGCCTGGCGGGCGGCAGCGCTGACGCCGCGGCAGCACTGGTGGCCTGCAACGAGTTGTGGCGAACGGGCCTGACCACCAAGGAACTGCGCGGGATCGGCGCCCAGATCGGCAGTGACGTGCCGTTCGCCCTGGCCGGGGAGACGGCGGTCGGGCTCGGCCGGGGCGAGCGGCTGACTCGCGCGCTGGTCACCGGCAGCTATCACTGGGTGCTGGCCTTCGGCGCGACCGGGCTGTCCACGCCGGATGTCTATACGGCGTGCGACCGGCTGAGGGCCGCTCGCAGTGCCCAGGACCCCGCCGCGGAGCCGGTGCCAGAGCCGCAACTGTCCACCGGGCTGATGGCCGCGCTTCGGTCCGGCGACCCGGCCATGGTCGGGCCGTTGCTGACCAACGACCTCCAGCCCGCCGCGCTCTCATTGCAGCCACTGCTGCGGCGCGCGCTCGCGGCGGGCAACGAGCACGGGGCACTCGGCGGAATCGTCTCGGGGTCCGGGCCGACCTGTGCCTTCCTGGCCGCCGACGCTGACACGGCCAGGGACCTGGCGGTGGCCATCACCGGAGCCGGGGTCTGCCGTGCCGTCGTGCACGTCACGGGACCAGCCCCCGGTGCCTGTCTCGTGCAGGCAGGATTACCGGTGTGAACCTGGTCAACCTTGAGGCCGCGGTCAAGGCCTACGGCACCAGAGTGCTGCTCGACCAGGTATCACTCGGCATCACGGCCGGGATGCGGGTCGGCGTGGTCGGCCGTAACGGCTCAGGAAAGACCACGCTGCTTGCCGCCCTGGCCGGCCAGGCCGACCTGAACTCGGGCCGGTCCACCAGGGCGCGCGACGCGCGGATCGGCTACCTGGCGCAGTCCGAGCAGCTGACCGGGTCGGTCAGGGGACTCGTGTTCGGGGCGCTGCCCGAGCACGAGTGGGCGGCTGACGCGCGGGGGCGCGGACTGCTCGCCGCGCTGCTGGCCGATATCGACCTGGACGCGCAGGCGGAACGGCTGTCCGGCGGGGAACGCCGCCGCGTCGCGCTGGCCGCGCTGCTGCGCGGGACGCACGACCTGCTGTTGCTCGACGAGCCGACCAACCACCTGGACATCAAGGCGATCAGGTGGCTGGCCGGTTACCTGAACTCCTACGTCAAGACGTTCGTGGTCGTCACCCACGACCGGTGGTTCCTGGACGAGGTGACCGACCGGACCTGGGAGGTCGCCGACGGTCACGTGCATTCCTACGACGGCGGTTACTCCGCCTACGTGCTTGCCAGGGCCGAGCGGGCCAGGCAGGCCGCGGCTGCGGATCAGCGCAGGCGCAACCTGCTGCGCAAGGAGCTCGCCTGGCTGCGGCGCGGACCGCCGGCCAGGACGAGCAAGCCGCAGTTCCGTATCGACGCCGCCACGGCGCTGATCGCGGACGAGCCTGCCCCCAGGGACACGGTCGAGCTGTCGAGCCTGGCAGCCGCCCGGCTCGGCAAGACCGTGATCGACCTGACGGACGTGACCGTCAGCGTCGGCGGCCGGACCTTGCTCGATCACGTCACCTGGCAACTCGGGCCTGGCGACCGGGTCGGCGTGGTCGGGGTCAACGGCAGCGGCAAGACCACGCTGCTCAACGTCCTGGCGGGCGTGTTCGAGACTGGCGGCGCGGGCCTGGCCGGGGCGGCCATCGCACGGGCCGGCGAGGTGACCACGGGCAAGACCGTCCGGCTCGGGTACCTCACCCAGGAGCCCGGCCCGGTCGACCCGGGCCTGCGTGTCCTCGAAGCCGCCCAGCAGGTCCGCGGTGCGGTCCAGATCGGCAAACGAGAGCTCTCCGCCGGCCAGTTGCTGGAACGGCTCGGGCTGCGCGGTGACCGGCAGTGGGCGCCCGTGGCCGAGCTGTCCGGCGGTGAACGGCGCCGGCTCCAGTTCCAGACGCTGCTGATGGCCGAGCCGAACGTGCTGCTGCTGGACGAGCCGACCAACGACCTGGACATCGACACGCTGACCGAATTGGAGGACCTGCTCGACGGGTTTCCCGGCTCGATCGTGGTGGTCAGCCACGACCGGTACTTCCTGGAGCGGGTGACCGACCATGTGCTGGCACTCGTCGGCGGGAAGCTCGCTTTTCTGCCGGGCGGTGTGGACGAGTACCTGGCTCTGCGTGACGCTGGCGAAGCCGGCCTACCCGGTGGCCGCCTGGGCGCGGCCGGCCAGCCTGACCGGGCCGGTCAGGCTGGAGCGGGCCAGTCGGCGGCTCGGTTGCGCGAGGCGAAGAAGGAACTGACCAGGCTTGACCGGCACCTGACGCGGCTGTCCGGGCGGGAGGCGGAACTGCACGAAGCGCTCGCCGCGGCCGCGTCCGACTACCCGCGGTTGCTCGAGCTCGGCGCGGAATTGCGGACGGTGCAGGCCGAGAAGGCCAGCCTGGAAGACCGCTGGCTCGAGCTAGCCGAAGAGACCTCTGGCTAGCCCGCATCGAAGGGCAGAGCGGGGCTCGGTCAGCCGGTGATGGCCTGCAGGAACGAGAGCGCGATGCGGCGGTAGCCCGCGGCGTTGGCATGCTCGTTGGGGCCTTGCGGCGGCCGGGCGCACATCCAGGTGAGCGCACAGATCGCGGCCACGTTCGGCGGCGTGACCGTGGGCCGGTAGAGCTGGCCTCGCTGGCCGCCGACGCCGGAGAAGTCAGCGCTGTGGAAGGCGCCGAACACGTCGGCCACCCGGGCGCCGAACAGCCGGTAGCGTACGCTCAGCAGGCGGTTGACTCCGGCGGCGAAGTCGTCGGTGACGACGGCGATTTCCCTGCCGATCCGGCCGGTACGCCACAGGCCAAGTTCCGGGACGTAGTACGTCATCCCGACGATGAGGACCCGGCGCCCCGCGGCCGCTCTGAGCGCCCTGAGGATCTTGCTGAGGTTATTCTCGGTCCTGGCCACCCGCTTTGCCAGGCAGGCCAGCATGGTCGGCGGGTGAGCGCGAAGAATGCAGGAGTTCGGGTCGTTGGCACCGATATCGAGCGTGACCAGTGCGACTCTGCCCCGGTGCGATCGCAGGAACCTGGTCGCTTGGGCTAGCTGACTGTGCGCAGGGTAGCGGCAGATGCCGCCGCGGATCATCGTCGAGGTGGTCTCGCCCGAGCAGCCGAGCTTGACAAGCTGGATATTCGGCAAGCCGGCCTGCAGCATGGCGGCGAGCTGATCCGGGTAGCCCTGCGAGGTCGGCGCGTCGCCGCCGGTGAGCCGCGGCTGGATGCCCTGAGCGAGTGAGTCGCCGAGCGACAGGTAGTAAGCGGGGGCACTATCCGGCTGGCGCAGGGCCGCCCGCAGCGCGGCCAGCCCGGAGCTGCCGGGGCCGAGGGCGACGTGATCCGCGCCTGGCTGAGACGACGAGGTGCAGCCCGCCAGTGCAAGCACCGCGGTGACCAGTGCGAGGAACGGGGGGACTCGCATCGATGCGAGCATACGTGCAGTCAGGTGCGCTCGTCGCTGTCGAGCGGGCTGAGCAGCACGCGGAGCAGCGCGGATAGCTGATCGCGCTGGTCGGCGGCCAGCCCGCCGAGCAGGCGCCGTTCGTACTCAAGCAGGTCAGCGAGGGCGGCGTCCGCCGCCGTTTGCCCTTGCTCGGTGAGCTGCACGAGCACGCCCCGTTTGTCCAGCGGGTCGGGATGCCGGGTCACTAGTCCCGCTTCGGCGAGCCGGTCGATCCGGTTGGTCATGGTCCCCGAGGTGACCAGCGTTGCCCGGAGCAGCGAGCCCGGGCTGAGCTGATACGGCGGTCCCTGCCGGCGGAGCGCGGACAGTACGTCGAACTCCCACGGCTCGAGGCCGTGCGCCGCGAATGCCGCTCTGCGGGCGCGGTCGAGATGCCGGGCCAGCCGCGAGACCCGGCTGAGCACGTGCATCGGCTCGAGATCGAAGTCAGGACGCTCCGCCCGCCAGCCCGCGACGAGATCGTCGACCTCGTCGCGCGACTCAGGGCGGATCCGTCGCTGTTCCATCCATCCAGCGTATCTCTTGACATCGAGAGTTACTCACGATAGAAAGCTGCCGACGACCTGGTCAACCGGATCGACCTGGCCGATCCGGCGTTCGTGGCGGACCTCGGCTGCGGTCCCGGTGAGCTGACCGCCGCATTGTGCCGTCACTGGCCGGAAGCGGAAGTGCTCGGCGTGGACAGCTCACCCGAGATGATCGGCTCCGCCCGGCTGGACCTGCTGGCGCGAGAGGGCTGCGTGGTAGATGCCTGGGAGACCACGTACCCGCACGTGCTGACGGGTGCGGAACCGGTATTGAAATGGCACCAGGGGGCCGGCCTGCGGCCGATTATCGCGGGGCTCGATCCCGACCACCGAGCCGAATTCATGGCGCAGTACGGTGCCTTGCTCAGGGATGCCTATCCGCAGGCACCGTACGGGACCGTGCTGCCCTTCCGCCGCGTCTTCGTCGTCGCGCACCGCCGCTAGCCGCCGCTAGCCGCGGTCGCGGAGCTGGCGCAGCGTCTCCGGGGAGATCTTCGGCTTCGGGTCGAGCTGGGACAACCCGTTCCACGCCAGGTTCACCAGGTGCGCGGCCATCTCCTCCAGCTTCGGCTTGCGCACGTCGAGCCACCACTGCCCGGCGAATACGACCATCCCCACCAGCATCTGGGAGTACATCGGAGCGAGCTTAGGGTCGTAACCGCGGGACTTCAGCACGTCGGCCAGGATGTACTCCACCTGGCTGGCGATGTCGCTGATCAGGCTGCCGAAGGTGCCGGAGCCAGAGGCAGGCGGCGAGTCCCGCACCAGGATTCGGAAGCCGTCGGAGTTGTCCTCGATATAGCGCAGCAGCGTGATGGCGGCGATCTCGAACTTCTCCATGGTGTCCTCACCCTGGAGCAAGTCCGTCGCCATCCGCAGGAACCGCTCGACCTCGCGGTCCACCACGACCGCGTACAGGCCTTCCTTGCCGCCGAAGTGCTCGTAGACCACCGGCTTGGATACGCCGGCCTGGGCGGCGATCTCCTCGATGGAGGTGCCGTCCAGGCCGCGTTCCGCGAAGAGGCGGCGACCGATATCAAGGAGCTGCTCGCGCCGCTCTTTGCCGGTCATTCTCTTTCTTCCGGGTGTCGGAGACTCGCTGGTCACTGCCCCATAATGCAGGCAGAGTGCCGTTAGGGGTTAATCGGGGCAGCGGCAGGGCGCTTGGTCATCGAGCCGAGTTCGCGGGAGACACCCACTTTCTTCCCATTCAGGCGGCTTGCGTCCGGCCAGCGGACGGCGGCGACCCAGCCGAACTTCTCGGCTAGCCAGATGCCGCGCGCGGCGATATCGATCTGACCCTTGAACACGCCGTGCCTGGCGCAGGTCGGGTCGGCGTGGTGCAGGTTGTGCCAGGACTCGCCGAAGGACAGGACAGCCAGCCAGGCCACGTTCATCGACTTGTCCCGAGCGTCGAACTCCCGCTTGCCGAAGGTGTGGCAGATCGAGTTGATCGACCAGGTGACGTGGTGCAGGAACGAGACTCGCACCAGGCTCGCCCAGAAGAAGGCGATCACCGCGCCCTGCCAGGACATCGTCCACAGCCCGCCGATTACCGCAGGGGCAATCAGGGTGAAGGCGACGAACGCCGGGAAGAGCCGGTGAATCGCGACGATGTCATCGTCGGCCAGCCAGTCCGGGGAGAACTTCTGATGCGAGGAGACGTTCCGGTCGAACAGCCAGCCCATGTGCGCCCACAGCACGCCCTTGGTGAGCGCCTTCCAGTCGTCGCCGAACCGCCAGGGCGAATGCGGGTCGCCCTCCTTGTCGCTGTACTTGTGATGCCTGCGGTGGTCGGAGACCCAGTCGAGGACCGGGCCTTCGACGGCCAGCGAGCCCGCCACGCCGAGCGCGATCTTGAAGGCGCGCTTCGCCCGGAACGATCCGTGCGTGAAGTAGCGGTGAAAACCCATCGCGATGCCCAGGCCGGAGACCAGGTAGAAGACGATGCCGATCACGACTGCCTGCCAGTCGAGGAGGCCCCAGATCCAGGCCACGGGGATCGCTGCGATCAGCGCCAGCATCGGGACGCCGGTAAAGAGGGCGATGAGGACCCTGGCGCCGTTGCCCCTGGGTTCTGGATTGATCTCGGGAAGCGGGCTCTGGCCGCGGGCATCTAGCGGCGTGGCTGTGTCTGCGGTGGTGATTCCGTCGGCTGCGACGTCGGCGGTAGCGGTCATCACGGTTCCTTGATGGCTCGGTGGACCGGTTCGGAGGAGCGATCCGCATAACCGAGGTCATGGGCCGAGCGAATACGCTTACGTAACCGTAGCTTACGGTAGCGTAGGTTAGGTGTGGCCCATAGAGCGAGATCCGACAGATTTCCGCGCCCGGACCTGTGGCGTTCACGCAACGCGGCTGTTCGCGGTGGCAGGTGAGCCGAGTATCCGCGCCCATAGGGACGTATCGTGGGACATCCGCCGGCCAAACCCACCCGAGCTATAGGCAGGGCGAGTGCGCCGCACGCCAGGCGAGTAACCCAGTACAGTGTGTTCCTGTCGCCTTCCCGGGTCGTCTAGCTAGGCAGGACAGGGGTTTTTGGTGCCCTTAACCGAGGTTCGAATCCTCGCCCGGGAGCCGGGATATGGGTGTCTTCCGCCCAGGCCTGCCTGCTGCCCCGGCCGTCAGCCGGCGAACTCGGCGCGGACGCCGAGCAAGCGGACCGGGTCGTGCCGGGTGAAGCCATCCAGGGCCGCGAACGCGGCCGATTCGATCAGGCGCGGATCGCGGGTCGGCTGGGCGAGCGGATGACCGTGCGTTCTGGTGGAAAACGGGGCGTACCGTACTTTGACTACTACCCGCGCTGTCGGCCTGCCGTCGGCTGCGACATCCGCTGCGACCAGCCCGGCGATCCGGCTCACTTCGACCCGCACCTGCTCCCAGTCCTCGATGTCGACCTGGAAGGTCACCTCGCGGCTGGCCGAGCGCGGCAGGTACGGTTCGGCGGTTACCGGTGACAGATCGATGCCGCGTGCGAGCTGTACCAGCCACGGTCCGATGGTCGGGCCGAACCGCGCGGCAAGCTCGCGCGGGTCCGCGGCTGCCAGTCCGGCCACGGTCGTGATCCGCGACGGCGGCCCGGCCAGCTTGCGCGCGGTCTTCGCGCCGACGCCCCAGAGTGCGTCTGTCGGCAGGCCGCCGAGCACCTCCGGCCAGTTCTCGTGCGTCAGGCGGAAGATCCCCGCTGGCTTCCCGAAGCCGGTGGCGATCTTCGCCTGGAGCTTGTTCTTGCCGATGCCGACCGTGCATTCAAGGCTGGTCGCCTCCCGCACCCGGTCCTGAATCTGACCGGCGAACGCTTCGGGGTCGCCGGTCTGGACTGCCAGGAACGCCTCGTCCCAGCCTGTCACCTCGACGACGGCGTCAAGCTGCCGCAGTGTCGCCATCACGACCGCGGAGGCTGCGTCATAGGCCACCCGGTCGACCGGCAGGAACACCGCGCCCGGGCAGCGCCGCAGGGCGGTACGCAGCGGCAGGCCGGAGTGCACGCCGTATTCCCGCGCCGCGTAGGACGCCGTGCTCACCACACCCCGCTTGCCTGGGTCGCCGTCGCCGCCGACCACCACCGGGCGGTCGCGTAGTTCCGGCCTGCGCAGCATCTCGACCGCGGCGATGAACTGGTCGAGGTCGACATGCAGGACCCAAGAAGCCACAGTCCAGTCTTACTCCGCGCGCAAGCAGAGTGGTCGCCGCCGGGGTTGCCGGCGCTAGAGCCGTGAGCTTGGCGATATCCTGCTCCGGTCGAAGAGCCTGCGGGACGGGCCAGCGCCTCGCCGATGAGCTGGAGCGATGTCAAGGAGCGGAGCCGAGTGAGCGCAGCAGGTCCAGCCGCTGTCATCGTGCTCGCCGCGGGCGAGGGCACGCGGATGAAGTCGGCGATCCCGAAGACGCTGCACAAGGTCTGCGGGCGGACGATGCTCGGCCACAGCTTGTCCGCCGCCGCCGAGCTCTGTCCTGACCGGCTGATCGTGGTCGTCGGGCACGGCGCTGAGCAGGTCGCGGCTGATGCCAGGCAGCACGCGCCGGACGCCGTCATCGTGGTGCAGGACTACCTGGGCGGCACCGGGCACGCGGTGCGGGTGGTCCTTGAGGCCATCGGCACGCTTCACGGCACCGTGGTGGTGACCTATGCCGATACGCCGTTGCTGCGCGGTGCGACGCTGGCCGAATTGGTTGCCGCACGAGCCGGCCCGGCCGCGGCGGCGGCTGTCCTGACCGCGCGGGCGGCCAATCCGGCGGGCTACGGCCGGATCGTGCGCGATACGAACGGCGACTTCGCCTGCATCGTTGAGCACGCCGACGCCACGGCGGAGCAGCAGGTGATCGACGAGATCAACTCGGGGATGTACGCCTTCGACGGGGACCTGCTCGCCGACGCGGTGAAGCGGGTGCGGACCGACAACGCTCAGGGTGAGGAATATCTCACCGACGTGGTGTCGGTGCTCCGCCAGGATGGTTATCCGGTCAGCACCGTTACCTGCCCGGACTTCGAGGAGATTCAGGGCGTCAACGACCTGGTGCAGCTCGCTCACGTCGGCCGGGTGCTAACCGCCCGGCTGCTCGAATCGGCGATGCGATCCGGCGTGCGGATCGCCGATCCGGCGAGCACCTGGGTCGACGTGGGCGTCACGCTGGCTCCCGGCTGCTTCATCCGGCCGAGCACGCAGCTCGAGGGAGCCACTACCGTGGGTGCGGGAGCAACGGTCGGCCCAGGCTGCCTGCTACGCGACACCGTGGTCGGCCAGCGAGCCACTGTCATCTCGTCCGTCTGCGAATCGGCGGTCATCGATGACGGGGTGCGGGTCGGTCCGTTCGCATACCTGGCACCAGGAACCGTGGCCAGCCAACCAGTGCGGGGAGAGCAGGTTCAGTGACGCGCGGCATCGCTGCTAGCGAGAAGAAGATGATGCTGTTTTCCGGCCGGGCCTACCCCGAGCTCGGCAGGGAGATCGGCGAGTACCTCGGAATCCAGCCGACCCCGACCACCTTGTTCGATTTCGCCAACGGCGAAATTTTCGTGCGCTTCCTTGAGTCTGTCCGTGGCAGCGACGCCTTCGTCCTGCAGAGTCATACCTCGCCGATCAACCAGTGGATCATGGAACAACTGATCATGGTGGACGCGCTGAAGCGCGCCTCGGCGAAGCGGATCACGGTGGTGGCGCCGTTCTTCGGGTATGCGCGGCAGGACAAGAAGAGCCGGGGCCGCGAGCCGATCTCGGCCCGGCTGATGGCCGACCTGTTCCTCACCGCGGGCGCCGACCGCCTGATGGCAGTCGACCTGCACACAGCGCAGATCCAGGGCTTCTTCGACGGGCCGGTTGACCATCTTTTCGCGCTCCCGATCCTGGCTTCCTATCTCGAAGGCAAGCTGGACCTGTCGGAGGTCACCGTGGTCGCGCCGGATGCCGGCCGGGTCAGGGTCTGCGAGCGGTGGACCGACCGGCTCGGCTGCCCGCTGGCGATCATCCACAAGCGCCGCGACCCCGACGTGGCGAACCAGGTGAAGGTGCTCGAAGTCGTCGGCGAGGTGGCGGGCAGGACGTGCATCCTGGTCGACGACATGATCGACACCGGTGCCACGATCGCCAACGCGGCGGAGATCCTGTTCGCCCAGGGGGCGGCCAAGGTGATCGTGACCGCCACCCACGGCATCCTGTCCGGCCCGGCTGTCGATCTGCTCAAGAACTCGGCGATCAGCGAGGTGATCGTCACCAATACGCTGCCGATCCCGCCAGAGAAGGAATTCGACAAGCTCACCGTGCTGTCGATCGCGCCGCTGATCGCGCGCGCGATCACCGAAGTGTTCTCGCAAGGTTCGGTAACCAGCCTGTTCGACGGTCAGAGCTAGGGCGGTAATGATCGTCGGCTAGAATCGGTCCGGACTTGCGCACTTTCCGATGTCAGCTACAGGAGTACCACCGTGCCTGAAGTACATATTGCCGCCACGTCGCGGACCGAGTTCGGCAAGGGTGCCGCACGGCGGGAGCGCCGGGCTGGCCGGGTTCCTGCGGTGCTCTACGGCCACGGCATGGCACCGCGGCATGTCAGCCTGCCTGGCCATGACGTGCTGCTCGCGCTGCGCACTGCCAACGTCCTGATCAGGCTCGACGGGCTGGCCGACGGGAGCGAGCTCGCCCTGCCCAAGGCCGTGCAGCGTAACCCGATCAAGGGCACGGTCGAGCATGTCGACCTCATCCTGGTCCGCAGCGGCGAGAAGGTGACCGTCGACGTGCCGGTGACCGTGACCGGTGAGGTCGCGCCGGACGGCCTGCTCGACCAGCAGCTCGTCCAGATCTCCGTCGAGGCAGAGGCGACGCACATCCCGCCGGGTATCGAGGTCGACGTCGAGGACATGGCAGTGGGGGTCTCGGTGACCGCCGGCGACCTGAAGCTGCCGCGCGGCGTCACTCTCGCGGTCGAGCCGGACGTACTCGTGCTGCACGTGATCGCGGCACCGACCGCCGCCCAGATCGATGCCGATCTCGGCGTCGCCGCCGAGGCGCCCGTCGCCGAGGTGCCCGCTGAGGTTGCCGCGGGGGCTGAGACCGCGGCCGAGCAGCGGACAGCCGCTGAGTAAGCCGGTACGTCCGGTCAATCCGGGCCTTTCCCTGCTGGACGATGTGAATGGCCGATAGGCGATGGCTGACCGCTGGCTTCGGTAACCCAGGCCCGCGGCTATCCGGCGCCGGACGGTGGCTTATCGCGGGCCTGGGCAATCCAGGCCCGCGATACGCCAATACCAGGCACAACGTGGGCTTCATGGTGGCCGATGTGCTCGCCGCCCGGATCGGCTCCGGCTTCAAGCGGGACCGGTCGCGGGTGCAGGCCGCGACCGGCAACCTGGCTGGCGTGCCGGTCATCCTGGCCAAGCCGATGTCTTTCATGAATCTCTCCGGCGGACCGCTCGCTTCGGCGAGCGGCTTCTACAAGATCCCGCCGGACCGGACGGTCGTCATTCACGACGAGCTCGATATCCCGTTCGCGGCGATCAGGCTCAAGCTAGGCGGCGGAGACAACGGGCACAACGGGCTTCGCTCGGTCACCGCATCATTGGGTACGCGAGACTATTTCAGGGTGCGAGTCGGCGTTGGCCGGCCTGCTGGCCGGCAGGATCCCGCCGATTTCGTCCTGACTGACTTCAGCGCGGCCGAGCGTAAGGAACTGCCGCTGCTGGTCGAGCGGGCCGCCGATGCCGTGGAAGCACTGCTTGCCCGCGGTCTTGCGGCGGCACAGAACGAGTTCCACTCTGCTCCGGCATGAGCCGCAGGGTCGCAGGGTCGCGGAGTGCGGGGCGGGCTGGGGACTTGGGCGGCAGACCGGTTCGCGGTGAGGGCAATGTATGGTGACGAGCGTGGCCTTTCCTGCCGATGACCTCCTGGCCCGTGATCTTGCCGCCGCCGCGGGTGAGCGGTTGCTCGCCATTCGCGGTGCCGGGTCGGGACCAGACGAGCTGCGGCGGGCCGGCGACCTTGGCTCGCAGGACTTCCTCGCCGGGGAACTGGCCAGGCTGCGCCCGGACGACGCGGTCCTGTCCGAAGAGGCGGCGGACGACCCGCGCAGGCTGTCGGCCGACCGGGTGTGGATCGTCGACCCGCTCGACGGGACCAGGGAGTTCGGAGAGGCAGGGCGGACGGACTGGGCAGTGCACGTCGCGTTGTGGGAGGCTGGCGAGCTGAGCGCCGGAGCGGTCGCGCTGCCGGCACAGGGCAAGGTGCTCTGTACTGCCGAGCCGCCGGCTGGCCCGGCTCCGGTGCCGCCGGGCAGGCCGCTGCGGCTGGTAGTCAGCCGGTCGCGGCCGCCGGAGTTCGTGCAGCGGCTGGCTGGCCGGATCGGCG